>Ga0308395_1002042_pt1 | contig 12122 bp, 9 predicted proteins | sample Hotspr20SampleP4_FD_202097 | JGI IMG/M metagenome (GOLD analysis project Ga0308395, IMG submission 202097) | Hot spring phototrophic mat microbial communities from Mushroom Spring, Yellowstone National Park, Wyoming, United States - 20050930_P4 ...
CTGCGCCAGCCCGATCAGCAGGGGAATGTCATCAACTCGCTCGTGAGTTAAGGTGAGTTCCTCGGCCATACAGCGGAGTATACCACAAATTCGGTTTTTGGCCTTTCATTTTGCACGAAAGGACAGTAAATTCGTGTAATTCGTGGCAAAAATCCACTCAGGGTTCGGGCCGGCGGTATTCCCTGAACGCGATCCAGGTCCTGCGGAGAGCCGCGCTCAATTCCCCAGGGTCATCGCTCCAGTGCTGGTCCAGGTAACACCGTTTTCTCAACGCGTGGCGCAACGGCCCGCCCATAAACGACGCCCATTCTCTCTCGTACTCTTCCAGTACTGCCAGATCGCCCGTCTGGACAGCACGGGCGGCCGCCTGGCCGGCAAGAGTCCCTCCGACAACGGCAGCAAAGATACCGGCGCCGGTTATGGGATGGGTGTGCCCGGCCGCGTCCCCCACCAGGATAATCTCCCCTACCCACGGACGGTCCAACGGACCGCCGCACGGCACGGGTCCGCCCGTGTGCCCCAGAACGGCGCCGGGTCGGATCTGGAGGCGGTCCAGCAGGTGGGCCAGCGCCTGAGCGGGGTCGCCTCCCAACTTCCGGTTCACTCCCACCCCCACGTTGGCCGTATCCCCCTTCGGGAAAAACCACCCGTACCCGCCCCGATAAACGGGATCAAAGTAAACCTGGGTGCACTCCCTCTCGCCGTCCGCCGTAGAAGGCAGGAGCGCGACTTCCACCTGCAAAGTGTCTATGACTTCGGTATTGACCTGCTCGATCCAGCGGCCCACCGTGGAGAGGGGGCCATCGGCGCCGATGATGACCTGAGGGATGATTTCAGTTATTTTAACGCCTTGCCGAACGAGGACTCCCTTTTCCGTGCGCTCCATCGCGCGGGTGGAGGTCCGGATTTCCGCGCCGGCGCGGCAGGCGGCCACAGCCAGCATCTTGTCCCACAGGGCCCGATGGAGCACGTAGCCGGGAGCAGGGGTCTCCACCGTTTCGTCCGTCGGGAGATGGGTGCGCATCCGCCGGATGCGCTGAGCGATGCACATCTCCGGCAGGGGAACGGACGCGACAATCTGCGCGGGTACGTATTCGGCACACTGCACGGGCAGGCCGACGGTGGGCCGCCGCTCCACGACCAAAACGCGCACCCCCTGCCCGGCCGCCACCCGGGCCGCTGTGCACCCGGCGGGCCCTGCTCCCACGACCAGCACATCAACCCGTTCGGCCATTCGGGCTCACCCGTGCCAGGACTTTCTCCAGCAACTCCATTTTCAGGTACGTCTGGTTCTGGAATTTCCCCGCGTAGGCATCGTGCTCCTTGCCCAGGTCGTAACAGGTGGTACTGTCCACGTCCACCAGGATGCCCGGAAGACCGATCCGCTCAAAGTCGTCCCGGTGTTTGGCGTAAAAGGCCTCGCAACAACTCCCCACAAACGCCTCTGCCCCTTCTCTCTTCAGGCGTTTCAGCGTCTCCTCCAGGTGCTCAAAATTCTGGATGGAAATGGGAGTAAGGCCATACTGCTCAGCCAACTGATACGCCTCGCCGATACAACATGCCCCGCAGCGGTCACAGCCCTCCTGGTAGCGGTACGAGCAATCTGGCAATTTGGCACAGTAGGGCAGGAGCAATGCCTGGCATCGCTGGATTTCCGCCAGCGGTTTGACCACACAAAAGACGTAGTTGGCTTCATTCGGTGCCAGGCCATACTGGGTATAGGTGGTCTTTTCCAGGGCCTCCTGGATGGTCCGCAGGAAGTCGGCGGCAGTGACACCGGGAATCTGGACGTTCCCCTTCCCCAAAAATTCCTCCACGACGGGACGGACTGCCTCTATGTCGGCCGGGACGCCCTTCAGCCGTGCTTCCAGGTCCAGAATGGCCCGGCGGGGATAAGCGAAAAAGTCCCCCGTGATCAGAACTTCCCGGATGCGGCCCGCGCTGACGATGAGGGAGGCACGGATCAACCCCCCGGGACTTTTGTAGAGGGCCCACACCTCACGACGCTGGTCCAGGGGGCGGCGGATGCCGTAAATCCACTCGTCCGACTGAAAATAGGGCAACCGCTGGGCCAGCAGTTCTTCCTCAAAGGGGGTCAACGGCCCCGGCTCCAGGCGAATCCCGAACATCTCAGCAAACCCCTCCGCCAGCATCGCCTTGATGTGCGCCAGCGGGGGAACGTCTCCCAACTCCCATGCCAGACAAGTCACCCGCTCTCTGACCGAGGCAATCTCTTTGTCCTTCAGTTTCTCCGTGGGGATCCGCAGGGCGCGGAGCATGGTCTCCACATCAAAGTCCACCAGAAGGGTGCCCTGGAACAGGAAAGCGCCGCCCATGCTGGTGCCGCCCGTGCCGGAGATTTTTCGGCCGTTCACTTCAATATCGTTCTTGGGGCGGAAGGCGGCCCGTACTCCCAGTTTTTCCAGGCCCCGGATGGCCCCCTGGCATATCCGTTCATAGAGTTGTTCAACGCGGCGAGGGAAGCGGGGATCATCCTGAGAAGCGATGATTTCCCACCCCAATTGACTCTCGTCAAAATACAGTCCTCCTCCCCCCGTCAGCCGCCGGTTGATCTCAATGCCGCGCTCCCGGCAAAAGGGAACGCGAATCTCTTGCTCCACGGCCTGATGGTAGCCGACCAGCGCGCTGGGGGGCGAGAATTGCAGAAAGCGAAGGGTGTTCGGTACCACTACCCGGCTGCGCGCCGTCAACACGACCTCATCCAGGGCCATGTTTTCGGCCGCTGTTCGTACGCCTGTATCCAGAAGTCGCCAGGTTTCTGCCATATTTGCCTGTCCTTTTCGTCAGGATGCCCCGGGCATCTCCGTAGACGTATCCGGCGGGCGCACGCCCGCCCCACCTGCCTCCTCCATCGCCTGATAGAGTTCCGCCATCGCTCGCCGGACCCGGGGGATGTCCCCCGTTTCCAGCACGCCCCGAACAACCTGGATTTTCTCCTCTATCCGACGGCGGGCCGCGTCGGACAGCAGGTCTCCCATCTCATGGAGAAGTTTTCTCGCCGAGCACATCAGGCCATCGGCCGCGTTGCGGGTTTCCGCCCACTCTTTCTTCCGCCGGTCCTCCTCCCGATGGGCCTCCGCGTCCCGCACCATCCGCTCCACCTCTTCGGAACTCAACCCACTGGAGGGGACCACCTGCATGCTCTGCTCCCGCCCCGTTGCCCGGTCCCGCGCCGAGACGTGGAGGATGCCATCGGCGTTGATGTCAAAGGTGACCTCAATCTGGGGGACGCCGCGCGGGGCCGGAGGGATTCCGTCCAGGATGAAGTAGGCCAGACTCTTGTTGTCGGCGGCCATCGGACGTTCCCCCTGGACGACGTGAATCTGCACCTGGGTCTGGTTGTCGGTGGCGGTGGAGAAAATCTGGGTGCGTCGGACCGGGATGGTGGTGTTCCGCTCAATGAGCGGCGTTGCCACGCCCCCCAGAGTCTCAATGCTCAGCGTCAGCGGGGTGACGTCCAGCAGGAGGATGTCCTTCACTTCCCCACCCAGGACGCCGCCCTGGATGGCCGCGCCCAGGGCCACCACCTCGTCCGGGTTGACACCCCGGTGAGGCTCCCGCCCGAAGAATTCGGCGACGACGCGCTGGATCGCGGGCATACGGGTCTGTCCGCCCACCAGAATCACCTGCCCGACGTCCGACGGCTTCAGGCGCGCGTCTGCCAGCGCCTGACGGCACGGCTCCAGCGTCCGCAGGATGAGGTCCTCCGTCAATGCCTCCAGTTTCGCCCGCGTCAAGCGTATCTGGAGGTGTTTGGGGCCGGAGGCGTCAGCAGCAATAAAGGGGAGATTGATCTCCGTCTCCAAAACCGACGAGAGTTCTATCTTCGCCTTCTCCGCCGCTTCTTTCAACCGCTGCAGCGCCTGCCGGTCCCGGCGCAGGTCTATCCCGTGCTCACGGGTAAACTCGTCGGCAATGTAGTCTATGATGCGGCGGTCAAAGTCGTCGCCGCCCAGGAACGTGTCGCCGCTGGTGGCCCGGACCTCAAAGACGCCCTCGCCCACATCCAGGATGGAGATGTCAAACGTGCCGCCGCCCAGGTCGTAGACGGCGATGAGTTCGTCCCGGTGCTCGCCCAGCCCGTAGGCCAGCGCCGAGGCCGTCGGCTCGTTGATGATGCGCAGGACCTCCAGCCCGGCAATCTTCCCGGCATCCCGCGTCGCCTGCCGCTGGCTGTCGTTGAAGTAGGCGGGGACGGTGATGACGGCCTGAGTGACGGGCTCGCCCAGGTACGCCTCCGCGTCGGCCTTGATTTTGGCCAGAATCATCGCCGAAATCTCCGGCGGGGCGTACTCCTGCCCGTTCATCCAGACCCGAACGTCACCGTTGGGGGCCGGGGTGACCCTGTAGGGGACGACCTGAAGGGCCCGCTGGACCTCCGGGTCGTCAAACTTCCGGCCCATGAAGCGCTTGATGGAGAAGATGGTATTCTCCGGATTGATGATGGCCTGCCGTTTGGCGACCTGTCCCACCAGCCGCTCCCCCGTCTTGGGGTTGACGGCGACGACGGACGGGAAGAGCCGCTCCCCCTCCGCGCTGGGGATGATAACGGGTTCTCCCCCCATCATCACCGCGCAGACGGAGTTGGTGGTGCCCAGGTCAATGCCGATAATCTTCCCCATACAGACTCCTCACCATTACCGACCCTCTTGCGTTTATGACAGCGTGGCGCAGGCTGTCAGCCTGCATACAGGCCTGGCGGCCTGTGCTACAAGCGCCTCACTGATTTGTCTGGCTCGCGCGGGCCACCCGCACCAGCGCGGGACGGATGACCCGGTCGCCCAGCATGTACCCCCGCTGCACCTCGCCGATAATCTGTCCCTCCTCGTAGCCGGGGACGTCCTCGTAGGTCACCGCCTCGTGGTAGAGAGGGTCAAAGAACTTCCCCGCCGTCTCTATCGGCTTCAGGCCCTCCGCCTCCAGGATGACCTCCAGTTTCCGTTTGATGAGAAAGACGCCCTCCACCCAGGTGAGGCTCTGCAAGCCCGGCGGGAGAGTCTGGACCGCCCGCTCCAGGTCGTCCAGGACGGGGAGGATTCGGGCAATGAGGACGGCGTTGTTCAGGCGGACCCGCTCCACGAATTCCGCTTCCTGACGCTTCCGGTAGTTGGCGAACTCCGCCTGGGTGCGCTGCCAGCCATCCAGATACTCTGCCGCCTGGGCCCGTGCCGCCTCCAGTTCCTGGCGCAATTGCTCCAGTTCGGCCTCCAATGTCTCCGGTTTCGGCTCCACGGCTGTAACTGCGGCAGACTCTTCAGCGGTCATCCCGGTTTGAGGGGTTCCCTCTGCAGGTACTGGCTCTTGCCGTTCTACCGCCATACCAGCCTCCCTACTCCCTACTTCGTACTTCTTCCGTACTCCCTACTTCGCACTCCGTACTTCCTGGAAGTGCCGACTCGGTACGAATGACGAAGACGTCGTAGACCAGTTCGGAGAGGACACCCGCCACGAAGCGGACGGCGGAGATGGCCCGCCCGTAGCCCATGCGGGTGGGGCCCAGCACGCCCAGCGCGCCCGTCGCCAGTCCGGCCACGCCGTAGCGGCTGAGGATGAGGCTGCAGGCCCGCAGTTCGTCAAAGCGGCCCTCCCCGCCAATCATCACCCGCACGCTGCCCACCGTGGAGCCCAGCGCGTGGGCCAGAATCGCCTCCAGGAAACTCCGCTCCTCAATGACCCGCAGGACGCCCTGTGCGTGCGGGCCCTCCTGGAATTCCGGCTCCTGGAAGAGTTCGCTCAGGCCGTCGTGGTAAATCTCATCGGGGGCGACAGTGCTGGCCCGCCGCATCATCCCCACCACCAGCCGGGCCACGTCCGCTTCCAGAAGCGGGAGGCTCCCGATGCGGGGCTCAATCTCGTCGGCGGTGAGGCCCGCGCACAGTTGGTTCAGCCGGTCCGTCGCCTCGCTGAGCACTTCCTGTGGCAGCGGTTCGGGCAGGGTGAGCATCTGCTGCCGGACCATGCCGCCCTGCAGGACCAGCACCAGCAGGACCAGACGGCCCTGGGTGGAGATGAGTTGCATGTGCCGGTAGCGGGGCCGGGCCGCCTGCGGCGCGGTGACCAGGGCCGCGCTGCGGGTGGTGCGCGCCAGCACCGACGCCGCCAGCGGCATCCACTCCTCCACGTCGTCCCGGACCTGCTGGAACTGGTGGGCAATGGTGCGCCGCTCCGCCAGCGGCAACTCCGTCTCCCGCAGCAACCGTTCTACAAAATACCGGTATCCCTCATTCGTCGGCTGGCGCCCGGCGGAAGTGTGGGGGTGGGTCAGGTACCCCAACTCCTCCAGGCGCGCCATCTCGTTGCGCACCGTCGCCGGGCTCACGTCCAGCCCGTACTTCTCCACCAGGGTCCGGGACGCCACCGGCGCGCCCGTCTGGACGAATTCCCGGATGACCAGTTCCAGTATCCACTGTTGTCGGGGAGTCAAATCCTCAGCCATAGACCTCTGACCGTTGACCACTGACTACTGACCACTGACCACAGACCACAGACCACTGACCACTGACCACGGACCACGGACCACGGACCACGGACGACAGACCGCGATGGCGAACTATTGACTGCCGTCATCGGTAGACATCGCGCCGATGTCCGACTTTCAGGACAACCAGCCGTTTATTGGCCATATCCAACGAGTAGACAATCCGGTAATCTCCCACCCGATACTTGAAGCAATTATACCCCTCGGCGCCTTTCAGCATCTGATGTCGGATGAACTCCGCATTCTCTCCCATCCAATCCAGTTTATCCAGAATGCGCGTTTGTACCGACACATCCAGCCGCAGGATGTCCTGCTGTGCTTCGGGTGTGAGAATGACCACGAAGGACGTCATCGGCCAATTTGCTCCCGAAAGGCACGCAGTTCCATACCTTCGCCCCTCTGCGCCTGGGCAATGGACCGCCGCAGAGCATCAGCGAATTCGGGCCGCAGGTCGGACGTCTCTTCCTCACTGAGAGCGCTCAGAGCGTCCAGTACCTGATCCAGCCAGACCCGTAACCGCCGGTCCACGGCGCGCTCAATCAGATTCTCCACCTGCTCCACCGAGAGTTCTCCCAGAGTCACACTCATCTCTCCACCCCCTGTCATTGAGCACGGACCACGGACCGCTTACAGGCTGACAGCCTGCGCTACCTCCGTCGTCCGTCGTCTGTGGTCTGTCGTCCGTCGTCCGTCGTCTGTGGTCTGTCGTCCGTCGTCTGTCGTCTGTGGTCTGTCGTCCGTCGTCTATCGTCTGTCGTCTACCCGTATTTCCCACAGCGGGAGCAGGCCGCCGACGGGGAGGGCCCGCCCGCGCCCGTAGACCGGGAGCGCTCCTGCGCCCGCCGGGTCGTAGACGGCCACTTTGAGTTCGTACACCCCCGGCGGGGCATCCGCCGCCAGGGTCATCTTCCGGTGGTCCGCCCAGACCTCCCCCATAGGGGCCAGGTCCAGCGGGATGTCGGTCTGGGCAATTTTGTACCCGCCGTCCCGCAGGACCTGGACCGTTGCGCTGCGGGGACCCCCCAGCGGCCCCAGCGCGCGCCAGTAAAGGGTCAGGTCCACTTCCTCCCCCGGCGCCAGCACGGCCCGCTCCAGGCGGTAACCGACCAGCGCAACCTCCCGCCCCCACCGGTAGTCCAGCGCCGGTCCGGAATCCGGGACAGCAATTCGGGGGCCAGTAAACTGGAACGTATCCCCCAATCGCCAGTCCTTATTATACACCGCGAGCCGTTCTGTAAAAGTCGTCAGGCCCACCGCCAGCACGCCGGACGCCGTCGTCGGGACGGTATCCCGCACGGTCAGGGGGTAGCGGTCGCAGAAGGCAACCCCGGGGGTCCAGAGGGACGTCGGGAAAGTCCCCAGGCCAGGGTGGGTGACCTTCTGGGCAGCGGTCAGGCCGTCGGCGGTCAGCAGGGAGAGGGAGACAAAGTAGTCCTCTGCCACCGGCCCCTCCGCCTGCCAGCAGAGGGTGACCCAGAAGGTGTCGCCCGGGCGGACCTCCTCCACATCCACCCGGTAACCCAGCAGACGGATGCTCTCGCCGAAGCGGATGTCCATCGGCTGCGAAACCCGGTCCGCCACCTCCGCCGCCGTGAGCGGCGCGGGACGGGCATAGGCGGGCCGGACGACCCCGAAGGGCACCCAGAGAGCCAGGGCCAGCAGGACTCCCCCCAGGGCCGCCAGAAGCCAGCGGCGCGCCCGCGCCGGGACCAGTTGCCCCCACCCCAGGGCCAGCAGGGTGGCGTGGGCGCCGACCGCCGGATAGAGCAGCCGCCCCTGGGAGCCGCCCGTGGTCAGCGTCCAGCGCACCAGCCCCACCGCGACAATCAGCGCCCAGAGGGCCAGGTAGCCCACCCCGGTCAGGTCGCCCCAGCGCTTCTGGCGGATCGCCCGCGCCACGAAGAGCCCCAGCCCCAGAGCCCCAAGGGCCGCCAGCAGGCTGTAGACCCAGTAAACCCAGCGGGGCGCCGCCAGGTTGAACCAGCCGAAGACGGCCCAGTAAGAGAGCCAGACCAGTTCCGCCTCGCTCTGCAGCCACTCCCTCAGCCCGAAGCCCGCCTCTCGGTGCCCCACCAGCGGGAGCATGGCCGAAAGGCCGGTGGGGTCGCCGTAGAGGCGCCAGTTGCGCAGATACCACCAGCCACAGACCGCCAGCGCCACCCCGAAGGTCAGGACCAAACCACGAAGACACGAAGACACAAAGGAAAAATTTTTTAAACTTCGTGTCTTTGTGTCTTCGTGGTAAACCCCCAGCACCAGGGCGGCGAAGGGCCAGAGGAGCAGGCCGCTCAGTTTGGTCAGCGCGGCTGCGCCCAGAAGCAGGCCGACCTCACCCCACCCCCGGGCCTCACCCCACCCCCGCCGCCTTCGGCGGCACCCCCTCCCCTCTCCTGACCTCCGGTCAGGAGAGGGGAGGGGGCAGGGGGAGGGGTGAGGCAGCACCACCAGTGCCCAGGTGGCGATGCAGGCCGCCAGTGCGTCGTTGTTGACCAGTCCGGCGGTGAAGAGAAAACCGGGGGTGAGGGCGACCATCATCGCCGCCCCCGCCGCCACCCATCCCTCCTGCGGGAACAGTTTCCGGGCCAGGCGGTACGTCCCCCAGACCGTCCCGGCGCCGAAGAGGACGGAGAGGAAACGGGCCAGGCGGATGGCCAGCGCCGCGCCCCGGTACGGGAACCGTTCGGCGTCGGTATGGACGTAGTGGTTCTGGTTGTCCCGGTACGCCACCGGCAGGAGCGTGGGGTACGGGTTCTCCCGCGCGTAGAGCGCGGGCAGGTCCTCCTGCGGCACCCAGCGGGCGAGGGCCGCCGCCAGCAAATAGTAGAGGGGCGGCTGGCTGGCCTCCTGCCGGGCCAGATGCGGGTACTGCTCCGGCGGCTGGCGGGGCAACCCCTTCCCCTCCGCGATGTGCCAGACGTAGGCGTAATGCCAGGACTCGTCGTTCCCCTCAAAGAGGGGGACGGTGAGGCTGTAGAGCAAGGCCAGAAACGTGAAAAGGAAAACGTAAAGACCAGGGCGGGAAGGGGTCATGGGACAATAACCGTGCCAACCAGCAATGAGTTCCACTCCGAAAGCGCGATGCCTGCCCCCCGCACGATGCGCGGCGGGTAACGTTGCTGGGTCTGGGGGTCCCACCAGCCGACCTCCAGGCGGTACTCCCCCGCTGGAGCATCCGGAGCGACCCGGAAAGTGTACGTGTCCCGGTACATCTTACCCGGCCGCCACCAGTTGATGGCCATCTGCTTGTCCTCCTGCCCCCAGAGGGGGGTGCCGTTGGCCGGGTTGACGGTGGGTCCGATCAGATGGACGAAACTGTTGGCACCGCGATCCACCGGCTGGGAGATTTCCCACCAGAAGGTGACGGAGAGCCACTCGCCCGGCGCGGTGCGGGGGGAAGAGACGGCGTACCCGCAGAGATGCAGCGTCTCCCCGAACCAGACGTCCACCGGCTCCTGGGCGCCGTGTATAGACTGACAGGTGGAGTTGTGGCGCAGGAAGGTGGTGTGCGGGTCCAGCCAGAAGGTCTTCAGCGCGGCCAGTCCGACCAGCAGCCCCGCCACCCACCAGCGGGGTTTCAGACATACCTCTGTAGCACAGAATTTATCCTGTTCCGGCTCCCAGGATAAATCCTGTGCTACCGCGGGCCTGCGCCAGAGGGCCGCCAGGGCCAGCAGGGCCAGCACAGTTAGCCCGCTCACCCACCCCCCCACGCGCTGGGCCGTCGTGCCCTCGTAGCGCAGGAGGACGGTATGCCGTCCGGCAGGGATGTCCATCAGAATGTAGCCGCTTCCCTCGGCGGGCTGCAGGGGTTGGGGGACGCCGTCCAGGTACCCGGCCCAGCCGGGGAAGTAGAGGGCGTGCAGGGCGGCATGGAAAGCGGTCGGCGTCTCCAGTTCCGCCTCCAACACTCCTGTCCGCCGCTCCCACCGGAGCACCCGTCCCCCCTCCGGCAGGTTGGAGACGGGCGAGGCGGCGATGCGGTCCGCCTCCTCGGGCGTGAAGGGGACGGTGCGCCAGCGGGGGAGCAGTTCCCGGAAATAACTCAGGTCCGGGAAACCCGCGCGCAGGGTAAACGCCCGCACATCGGCGACAGTGGGATCGCGCGGAACGTCGGCATGGTGGGTCAGAAGGGACGGGTAGAGGGACGGGAGCGCGATCCCGACGCCGAGGACGACGGTCAGCGCGGCCAGCGGGCCAACCCAGCGGCGCGGGGTCATTGTGAGCAGGAGCCCGGCCCCTATTGCCGTTACCAGGCCCAGCGGGGCCAGCAACCGCCAGCGGAAGTTCAGGTACTGCATCACCCCCAGCGGGGTGACCGCCGCCCAGACGGGAGTGGCAGAGGCGGTCTGCATCCAGAGCGCGAAGGCCCCCCAGAGGGCCAGTCCTCCGGCCAGGACCGCCTCAGCCCACCGCCCGCGTCGGGCCAGGAAGGGCGCCGCGGCCAGCGCCAGGGGGATCAGCAGCGCCGGGAGCGGCCCCAGCGTCTGCCCGGTGTCGTTGTTCGCCAGACCGACGTCAAAGACCAGGGGCCAGGCAAAGAACTCGCCCAGGGACATCACCCCCGTCGTCGGCGAAGCCCACGAGGTGTCCGTGGCGTTCGCCAGTTGCACCGCCGACCGTTCGGCCATAAAGGGGAGCAGGAAAAACGCGGCCAGCAGGAGCCCGCCGACCAGGGCCAGCGCGGTCAGCAAGGCCCCCCGGGGGCCGTTGCGCAGGCCGATGAAGCCCCACCAGAGGACCAGGACCGGCAGAGCCAGGAGCGCGCCTGCGTTGTGGGTGAGGATGAGGGCCGCCCAGGCCCCCGATGCCAGGGCCAGACGGATACCCGTGGGGCGCTCCGCCAGCGCTATCAGGCCCCACAGGACCCAGGGGTAGAAGGCAATGGCCACCCCCTGGGGCGACCCGCGCTCAAATAGTTCCCGCAGGAGATACGGGGAGTAGGTGTAAAGAGCCGCGCCCGCCAGCGCCACGTCGGCCCGGCGGAAAAGGGCCAGCCCCAGTCCGAACATTCCCGCCGACGCGGCCACAAAGGCCAGAGCGACCACCAGCCGCCAGGTGAGGGCAAAGGGGATGCCGGGGGCATGGAACACCGTCATCAGGAAATAAATCAGGGGGGAGTAAAACGTGAAGAGGGGCCCGCCCAGGCCGCCGTTGATGCCGGGGACCCAGCGCGGGTAGAGCCAGCCGTCGGCCTGCGCGGCGGCGAAGACCACGGCGCGGTAGACGTGGAAAAGCGCCGCGTCCACCGCGTGCTCCTCAATGGGGTTCACCAGCGCCGGCACTGCGGCAAAGAGCGGCAGCAGCAGCGCCAGCGCCCAGGAAAACACCCGTCCGTCAAACCTCTTGGGGCAGATTTGTCGCTTCTCCGCCTCCCCTACCATTCCCAAAGGCAGTCTCTCCGAATCGGGATGAATTTTAGCACTCTCGTAGCGAGAGTGCTAAAATTCGCTATTTCATGCTACCACGCGCGGGGGAATCTGTCAAGACAAGAGAATCCCCGTGATTGTTCACCTGTTGGTAAAATTGGGGTATAATGTTGGAGGCAATCCGTTCTTGCGGGAGGAGGAGAGATGCGGCTACTCTTTCGTCTGCCCCCAGTGAAGCCGGATGCGTTCCAGGCCCC
>Ga0308395_1002045_pt1 | contig 12114 bp, 12 predicted proteins | sample Hotspr20SampleP4_FD_202097 | JGI IMG/M metagenome (GOLD analysis project Ga0308395, IMG submission 202097) | Hot spring phototrophic mat microbial communities from Mushroom Spring, Yellowstone National Park, Wyoming, United States - 20050930_P4 ...
CGCTGAAGAGCACTGAAACGCTCTCTTCCAGCAGACGCAGCGCGTCATCTTTTGAATTGAGGAATTTTCGGCTCGCTGAAGAGCACTGAAACGCGTTGGAGGCGGAGCGTCTGAGGAAGGCGCTGCTGAAGATTGAGGAATTTTCGGCTCGCTGAAGAGCACTGAAACTCAAGCGCTTGCGGGCGCGCCGGCACTCGGCGCAGCGGATTGAGGAATTTTCGGCTCGCTGAAGAGCACTGAAACGATGTCATACTGCCGCGTATTCTTCCGTCGCCGCGTTCGGATTGAGGAATTTTCGGCTCGCTGAAGAGCACTGAAACCCGCAGCAGCGCCCGCGCCGCGTGGCGGTCGAGCGGGATTGAGGAATTTTCGGCTCGCTGAAGAGCACTGAAACGCACTCTGTCTGCGCGGCGCTTTACGAGCCGGGCGAGATTGAGGAATTTTCGGCTCGCTGAAGAGCACTGAAACTCTTGAATGTAGGCGTCGGAAAACCAAAAACCCGCGTGGATTGAGGAATTTTCGGCTCGCTGAAGAGCACTGAAACACGGCATTTCGGTCTGGAACGCTATTACGCCGCCAGATTGAGGAATTTTCGGCTCGCTGAAGAGCACTGAAACGTTCAATCGTCAACGGCGCGATCTGGCGATCCAGCGATTGAGGAATTTTCGGCTCGCTGAAGAGCACTGAAACCGGTCTCGACGAACGCCGGACTGCGCGCGCTGCGCAGGATTGAGGAATTTTCGGCTCGCTGAAGAGCACTGAAACGCGACGAATAAGTACCTACAGCGCACGCTTCACTATAGATTGAGGAATTTTCGGCTCGCTGAAGAGCACTGAAACCACCTGGTCGCACTGGCAGAAGCGCGTTTCGACCTACGATTGAGGAATTTTCGGCTCGCTGAAGAGCACTGAAACCTCACCGTCGCGGACTACGAGTTTTCGACATCCGACGAGATTGAGGAATTTTCGGCTCGCTGAAGAGCACTGAAACGGCTACTGGGCGGATTATCTGACTGCAACGACAACATTGAGGAATTTTCGGCTCGCTGAAGAGCACTGAAACCGCGGACGGCGCGGGTAGCAACACCGTCAGTCCGGATTGAGGAATTTTCGGCTCGCTGAAGAGCACTGAAACGTCGCCGAAGGCGAAGGTTCGTTCGGGGATTTTCTGAATTGAGGAATTTTCGGCTCGCTGAAGAGCACTGAAACTGCGGCAGCGGTGACGACGCTCATTATTCCTTTCCAAGATTGAGGAATTTTCGGCTCGCTGAAGAGCACTGAAACAACGTCTCGCCGCGCTCATTCGAGGTATTGAGGTTGAGATTGAGGAATTTTCGGCTCGCTGAAGAGCACTGAAACTTCTATCAACTCAGGCACACTCGCCTTACCCGTCAGGATTGAGGAATTTTCGGCTCGCTGAAGAGCACTGAAACGCGCAGCACAGCGAGCGCGGTATCTGTCAGTATCTTGAGATTGAGGAATTTTCGGCTCGCTGAAGAGCACTGAAACGGCAACTTTTGCGCTGCCGCCGACGTTTGCAAGTCCCAGATTGAGGAATTTTCGGCTCGCTGAAGAGCACTGAAACCGGACGGGCAGCGCACCATATACCGCCGCGCCGCGGATTGAGGAATTTTCGGCTCGCTGAAGAGCACTGAAACTAGAACCCTCCAGTGCTCGTACAACGTTGCCGCACGGATTGAGGAATTTTCGGCTCGCTGAAGAGCACTGAAACGGATTTCCTGCAGCACCGCGTAAGCGTGCTGCAGGTCGGATTGAGGAATTTTCGGCTCGCTGAAGAGCACTGAAACTTGGCATTGTTCATCCCCCTCGTGTACCACTTCAGAGATTGAGGAATTTTCGGCTCGCTGAAGAGCACTGAAACTTCCGGATAGCCGCGTCGAGCAGCTGATGAATGAGATTGAGGAATTTTCGGCTCGCTGAAGAGCACTGAAACCCCGACCTGGCGACGCCTTTGGGTATCGACAATCCTAGATTGAGGAATTTTCGGCTCGCTGAAGAGCACTGAAACCGCTTCCGGGTGATGAGCTGAGGCACAATGATGTTATGATTGAGGAATTTTCGGCTCGCTGAAGAGCACTGAAACTTCCACAGCGACGCGAGGGCCGCAGATTCGCGCGCGCGGATTGAGGAATTTTCGGCTCGCTGAAGAGCACTGAAACGCCGGATGAGGACATGACGTGTCGCGATGTAGTTCGGATTGAGGAATTTTCGGCTCGCTGAAGAGCACTGAAACGCGACAAAATCCGGCAACGCATCCCGAAACCCATACTCGATTGAGGAATTTTCGGCTCGCTGAAGAGCACTGAAACCGCCGTAGTAATAACTGTAAAGCCCTCCCGAGCCGAGGATTGAGGAATTTTCGGCTCGCTGAAGAGCACTGAAACCGAACGTAAGGAGCAGCGTATGCGCGGCGAGCGTATCAGATTGAGGAATTTTCGGCTCGCTGAAGAGCACTGAAACCCCGGCTAGTTATCTATCTATCAATTGCCCATGCTCCAATTGAGGAATTTTCGGCTCGCTGAAGAGCACTGAAACCGGATATCGACCGCGCGGCGCGCGCGTGGAATCTCAGATTGAGGAATTTTCGGCTCGCTGAAGAGCACTGAAACGTCGCCGTTCGTTGGACCACTCATAAGCCCTCCTTAAGATTGAGGAATTTTCGGCTCGCTGAAGAGCACTGAAACCATGAAGTTGAGGTCTGTAGCTTCAGTTCTCTTCGGATTGAGGAATTTTCGGCTCGCTGAAGAGCACTGAAACTTATCAGTTCGATTGCTACATCCCTAAGCTCTGCTGGAGATTGAGGAATTTTCGGCTCGCTGAAGAGCACTGAAACTAAATCGGCATACAGGCTACGTATTTACAACAAAAGGATTGAGGAATTTTCGGCTCGCTGAAGAGCACTGAAACCGCAATGATAGCCAGCAGTCTGATTATCTCGTTGTTTTGGATTGAGGAATTTTCGGCTCGCTGAAGAGCACTGAAACTTGAGACCGTCCGTCCAGCGCGCGTAGATCGCGAACGGATTGAGGAATTTTCGGCTCGCTGAAGAGCACTGAAACGATGATACTCCTCAACGTCGTTGAGCGCGTCACGCGATTGAGGAATTTTCGGCTCGCTGAAGAGCACTGAAACATAAACCGGATTGTGGTATAAGCGCGATTTTGAGAGGATTGAGGAATTTTCGGCTCGCTGAAGAGCACTGAAACCACGACTCCCGCGTACATCCAGATCGACTCTTCATGGATTGAGGAATTTTCGGCTCGCTGAAGAGCACTGAAACGTGAACAGTGTTTCCGGTAACGGCGATTGTGCGAACACGGATTGAGGAATTTTCGGCTCGCTGAAGAGCACTGAAACTTTGCGGTGTACGCGCGCTGGGTAGACGGCTTGAACGACGATTGAGGAATTTTCGGCTCGCTGAAGAGCACTGAAACATGCGAGAAGTGCTAGAACGATTGGACAGGATAATAGATTGAGGAATTTTCGGCTCGCTGAAGAGCACTGAAACGCGTCTGGATAAATACCCGCTTCAGCGGTTTTGTTAGATTGAGGAATTTTCGGCTCGCTGAAGAGCACTGAAACCGGTACAATATCCGCCCATCCCTACCAAAAGTAACGATTGAGGAATTTTCGGCTCGCTGAAGAGCACTGAAACATGTACAAGGTATGACCGCGCCCCCTCACAGGTGCGATTGAGGAATTTTCGGCTCGCTGAAGAGCACTGAAACGGGTGGTTTTCCAGAAGCGGCTTTAACTCCAATCCACATTGAGGAATTTTCGGCTCGCTGAAGAGCACTGAAACACAGGGCGCGATGGTAGATTGCTCTATAGAGGGTATTGATTGAGGAATTTTCGGCTCGCTGAAGAGCACTGAAACTTTTGAATATCCAGTATCTCGCGCACCATTTGCGCAAGATTGAGGAATTTTCGGCTCGCTGAAGAGCACTGAAACGCCACGCAGACCAAAACACAAATCCAATGACCGTCAAGATTGAGGAATTTTCGGCTCGCTGAAGAGCACTGAAACAACGGATCTCGGGAACGGACGGCATCGCCTGGGCCGATTGAGGAATTTTCGGCTCGCTGAAGAGCACTGAAACATCGACAGACTGAGACCGGAAACGGGCGGACCGGAGATTGAGGAATTTTCGGCTCGCTGAAGAGCACTGAAACGGCGCCGTAGCGCGGCGCGTCATGTTGCGCGCGACGGATTGAGGAATTTTCGGCTCGCTGAAGAGCACTGAAACGGCGGCGGTGTGTTTGAAGTGGGGGTATGTGCACGGATTGAGGAATTTTCGGCTCGCTGAAGAGCACTGAAACGACGTATACAGGGTATTCTGGCTTGGCGTCCGATCCGATTGAGGAATTTTCGGCTCGCTGAAGAGCACTGAAACGCCGCGATCTCAACGAACGGGCTGACGGTGTTGTTCCGATTGAGGAATTTTCGGCTCGCTGAAGAGCACTGAAACTTGGAACGTCAGCGCTGTCGGTGTCGGTTCGTCAAGATTGAGGAATTTTCGGCTCGCTGAAGAGCACTGAAACAGTTCACCACTTAGTTCGATACGATACTGAAGCCGGATTGAGGAATTTTCGGCTCGCTGAAGAGCACTGAAACCTCTCGCTCGACGCACCAAAACCAGGAATCCCAAAAAATTGAGGAATTTTCGGCTCGCTGAAGAGCACTGAAACAACGGCAGCGCCGACGGCGCAAATCGCAAGCGCAACGATTGAGGAATTTTCGGCTCGCTGAAGAGCACTGAAACGTTATCTTTAGTCAGGGCGCTTTCGTGGCGTTTTGGATTGAGGAATTTTCGGCTCGCTGAAGAGCACTGAAACTCTTGATCACCGCGCCCGCAATTGCAGGAAGGTACGGATTGAGGAATTTTCGGCTCGCTGAAGAGCACTGAAACTTCAACTTCTCTACTGGTCTCTTCAAACCGTCAAGATTGAGGAATTTTCGGCTCGCTGAAGAGCACTGAAACTTGACGCCGGCGGCTCGGCGCTGCTGGCGACGTATAATTGAGGAATTTTCGGCTCGCTGAAGAGCACTGAAACGAGCACGGGTGGGTCCGGTTCCTCGAAGCACGCAATAGATTGAGGAATTTTCGGCTCGCTGAAGAGCACTGAAACTAAAAATAAAAATGAGGTGCTTATGAACGGCATTAATATTGAGGAATTTTCGGCTCGCTGAAGAGCACTGAAACATGGCGGGTACGTTCGCACGATTCGGCCTGTGGTGGATTGAGGAATTTTCGGCTCGCTGAAGAGCACTGAAACGCGCGACCGCATGCCGCCGGCGCCCGTCCAGCACGATTGAGGAATTTTCGGCTCGCTGAAGAGCACTGAAACCAGGCGTGTCAGGGTTCCTACGCGCCGTCCCCCGCGATTGAGGAATTTTCGGCTCGCTGAAGAGCACTGAAACTTCACGATAAAGTTTAGAATCGTGCGGATATTCCAGGATTGAGGAATTTTCGGCTCGCTGAAGAGCACTGAAACTTCAAGCGGGTTTGTTCAAACCCGTCAAACATCGAGATTGAGGAATTTTCGGCTCGCTGAAGAGCACTGAAACGTGAATGTGAATGGTGATTGTTTCTTGCAGTATAGGGATTGAGGAATTTTCGGCTCGCTGAAGAGCACTGAAACACGGCCGCACACGCCCACAGCGCCGTTACGCGCCATGATTGAGGAATTTTCGGCTCGCTGAAGAGCACTGAAACCGACTCAGGCATACATCAGGCAGGGTATCGTCATTGAGATTGAGGAATTTTCGGCTCGCTGAAGAGCACTGAAACCTACTGTAGTACTTCATCATTCTGATCACGTCTCGAGATTGAGGAATTTTCGGCTCGCTGAAGAGCACTGAAACGTTCTCGGTTTCGTGCGGTTGCCGGTCACGCTCATGGGATTGAGGAATTTTCGGCTCGCTGAAGAGCACTGAAACGTGGGCGCTCGTGCAGCGGTATCCGGATTTGGTAGGGATTGAGGAATTTTCGGCTCGCTGAAGAGCACTGAAACCATCCGGCCCGCTGATCGTTCAGGTGCAGGTTGGGAATTGAGGAATTTTCGGCTCGCTGAAGAGCACTGAAACGCAAAAATACGGGATATACGGAATTCACGAGTGGACGATTGAGGAATTTTCGGCTCGCTGAAGAGCACTGAAACACGTCGTATACAACTGTCTCCGCTCTCCAAAATCGGGATTGAGGAATTTTCGGCTCGCTGAAGAGCACTGAAACACGGTTATCTCATACGGCGGTGGCGTCCAGAGCACGGGATTGAGGAATTTTCGGCTCGCTGAAGAGCACTGAAACTGATTAGCCATCTGAGAACGGATGGTGTTGAGCGAGATTGAGGAATTTTCGGCTCGCTGAAGAGCACTGAAACGGCGCGCACGCCGGATGCCGAGCGTCACGCGACAACTATTGAGGAATTTTCGGCTCGCTGAAGAGCACTGAAACCCACGTGTCAGACAAGCGCGCGAGAACGACTGGGAGGATTGAGGAATTTTCGGCTCGCTGAAGAGCACTGAAACATAAGCGGCACGCGCTCGAAGATCGGGATGAAAACGGATTGAGGAATTTTCGGCTCGCTGAAGAGCACTGAAACCATTCCTCTGTGCCCCAGGCGACCGCTTCTGCGATATATTGAGGAATTTTCGGCTCGCTGAAGAGCACTGAAACCGCGGGAGGTTCAGAAGGTTCGGCTCCCCGCACGCGGATTGAGGAATTTTCGGCTCGCTGAAGAGCACTGAAACCAACGGTTGCGCTTGAGATAGTCGAAATACTTTCGGTGATTGAGGAATTTTCGGCTCGCTGAAGAGCACTGAAACTTCTTCTGTTTGAGCGTCCAGCGCCCCACCAAATACGGATTGAGGAATTTTCGGCTCGCTGAAGAGCACTGAAACTATCAGCAAACTTCACCAGTTGACCGCAAGCCCTGGGATTGAGGAATTTTCGGCTCGCTGAAGAGCACTGAAACCTGAAGAAGAATTATTCACGGATGATTTTCCCGCGGATTGAGGAATTTTCGGCTCGCTGAAGAGCACTGAAACTGTTACACCCCCGGTAGCAGCACGATCCTACCACAGATTGAGGAATTTTCGGCTCGCTGAAGAGCACTGAAACGCATGAAGACTTTTCGGGAAGCTCTAGCCCTGCATCCATTGAGGAATTTTCGGCTCGCTGAAGAGCACTGAAACTCTGTTGCGGGATACGACGGAGTCGACCGTAGACGCGATTGAGGAATTTTCGGCTCGCTGAAGAGCACTGAAACTGGTTCACATGCAGAGATGAAGAAATCTGCATCCCTAAGATTGAGGAATTTTCGGCTCGCTGAAGAGCACTGAAACTTGATCCGTAACCCGCCGTCGTCACAACAGAAGTGGATTGAGGAATTTTCGGCTCGCTGAAGAGCACTGAAACTCACGCGCTGTCACAACACAGCGTCTTCTTTTATTTCGATTGAGGAATTTTCGGCTCGCTGAAGAGCACTGAAACCGCGGCTGCGGGAAGAAGTCGCGGCGGCGGTGAAGGCGATTGAGGAATTTTCGGCTCGCTGAAGAGCACTGAAACAGTAGCGTGACGTTGCTATCGCGTAAAAACGAACGCAATTGAGGAATTTTCGGCTCGCTGAAGAGCACTGAAACCGCAGAAATCGCTCTGCTCCTCAACACCATCCGTCCTGATTGAGGAATTTTCGGCTCGCTGAAGAGCACTGAAACCTAATCGCGAGCCAGCGCGAACAACGGAGAGCGCGGGATTGAGGAATTTTCGGCTCGCTGAAGAGCACTGAAACTCTGGTGTAAGAACCGACACCAGCAAAGCACCAACTGGGATTGAGGAATTTTCGGCTCGCTGAAGAGCACTGAAACGGCGGGGCCCGCTGATGCTGCGCACCAACGCGGCAGATTGAGGAATTTTCGGCTCGCTGAAGAGCACTGAAACCGGCGCGGGGGTGAACGCCGGATTGTTCAGCATATCAGATTGAGGAATTTTCGGCTCGCTGAAGAGCACTGAAACTTCAATCATCACTTCTTAGCCGAGCCGCCCGCGCCCAGATTGAGGAATTTTCGGCTCGCTGAAGAGCACTGAAACGTACGGACAGAACCAACACGACGATTTCGGCGGTTGGGGATTGAGGAATTTTCGGCTCGCTGAAGAGCACTGAAACCTACGGATTTGGGTTGGACCTGTCGAAGTACGCATTGATTGAGGAATTTTCGGCTCGCTGAAGAGCACTGAAACTCCAATGTGAGAATTGTTACCAATTTGGTAGTAGAATTGAGGAATTTTCGGCTCGCTGAAGAGCACTGAAACCGTACCGGCGCGATCCGAAACGCCTGGTAACGAGCAGAGATTGAGGAATTTTCGGCTCGCTGAAGAGCACTGAAACTCGCGGCGAAGGTACGATCTCACCGCGCGCGGCGCTGGGATTGAGGAATTTTCGGCTCGCTGAAGAGCACTGAAACGGCAAGTGTAAACCTCGCTCAAGTTCTACAATTCTGATTGAGGAATTTTCGGCTCGCTGAAGAGCACTGAAACTGACCTGGTCGGTTTCCATTCACCGAAAACGGAAAAAGATTGAGGAATTTTCGGCTCGCTGAAGAGCACTGAAACTTCTATCGGATCATCTTGACGATATGGAAAACTGTCAGATTGAGGAATTTTCGGCTCGCTGAAGAGCACTGAAACTGATGGTGGTTGATTATGGATAAAACCAAGATTTCAGATTGAGGAATTTTCGGCTCGCTGAAGAGCACTGAAACGCACGATTTGAAACCGGCGGGTTGGCGGGCACGAAATTGAGGAATTTTCGGCTCGCTGAAGAGCACTGAAACACCGACCAAGCCAACGCTCTATCTCTGCGATCTTGATTGAGGAATTTTCGGCTCGCTGAAGAGCACTGAAACCGGTACAGCAGCTTCCCAGTTCGACCTGACTCGACTGATTGAGGAATTTTCGGCTCGCTGAAGAGCACTGAAACTACAATCCGTTGTCATTCACGACCATACCGGTAAACCAAAGATTGAGGAATTTTCGGCTCGCTGAAGAGCACTGAAACCGTTGATCAAGTTGTTGTTCTGGTCATTCTCGCTCAAGATTGAGGAATTTTCGGCTCGCTGAAGAGCACTGAAACCGCCCGCGCTGGCGACTGCGCTGCGTGTCAAGCACCAATTGAGGAATTTTCGGCTCGCTGAAGAGCACTGAAACCCTAAAACACTGATAGCGTCCCGGATTGGGACGCTATGATTGAGGAATTTTCGGCTCGCTGAAGAGCACTGAAACTCACGACCAAACGTTACATTTTTACGAACCACTAGGATTGAGGAATTTTCGGCTCGCTGAAGAGCACTGAAACTCTAAATACGCTTTGTATGCACTATCGGCAAGCGTATGATTGAGGAATTTTCGGCTCGCTGAAGAGCACTGAAACGTACAAGAGCACGCTCATTCAGACGGTATTTGGTAAGATTGAGGAATTTTCGGCTCGCTGAAGAGCACTGAAACCAACCACCCGGAGTGTAAACTCCGAATGACGTTCCATTGAGGAATTTTCGGCTCGCTGAAGAGCACTGAAACGTTTGTCAAGGGTCAAATCTCAACCGAAATCCCCGTCATTGAGGAATTTTCGGCTCGCTGAAGAGCACTGAAACCGACGCCGGGTTCAACTTCGCCGCGCACCGACGGTATTGAGGAATTTTCGGCTCGCTGAAGAGCACTGAAACTGTATTCCGTTGCTGCTGGCGCACGCAGCGTCCGGCATTGAGGAATTTTCGGCTCGCTGAAGAGCACTGAAACTCAGCGTCAAACTCGCGGACGGTCGCTTCAACTGCCAAATTGAGGAATTTTCGGCTCGCTGAAGAGCACTGAAACCTACGCGGATTTCGTTGTGACGCTCGTTCGACGCTGGATTGAGGAATTTTCGGCTCGCTGAAGAGCACTGAAACGGGTACTGCCCGTAGATGCGGTTTGGCGCTTTGGAAATATTGAGGAATTTTCGGCTCGCTGAAGAGCACTGAAACCTTCGCTCAGCGCGTCGTTCCAGTGGCGGTGGATGAACATTGAGGAATTTTCGGCTCGCTGAAGAGCACTGAAACGTGCTGAGTCCGGTGAACGCTCCGAGTATTAGTTCAATTGAGGAATTTTCGGCTCGCTGAAGAGCACTGAAACCTCGAAGACGTTTTTGTCTTCGAGTTTGAGGTTGTAGATTGAGGAATTTTCGGCTCGCTGAAGAGCACTGAAACCCGTTCCACAAACCAAGCGATCTTATCGATCAGCGCCGATTGAGGAATTTTCGGCTCGCTGAAGAGCACTGAAACTTTTCGGTCGAGATCGCGTTCCGCCGCGCAACGCGGCATTGAGGAATTTTCGGCTCGCTGAAGAGCACTGAAACTTTAGGATAGGAGAAAGGAGCATATGTCCTTCAATTGAGGAATTTTCGGCTCGCTGAAGAGCACTGAAACACGCTGAACGGCGCGTACATCGGGCGCTTTTTGGGATTGAGGAATTTTCGGCTCGCTGAAGAGCACTGAAACCGGGACGGGTTGAAATCCGTTCCCGCGCATTCTAAAATTGAGGAATTTTCGGCTCGCTGAAGAGCACTGAAACTCTGGATGCGCGAACGCGAGGACAAACGCGCTGATATTGAGGAATTTTCGGCTCGCTGAAGAGCACTGAAACGAAACTGCTCGTTATTGTGCCGCACCACAAACACCCCATTGAGGAATTTTCGGCTCGCTGAAGAGCACTGAAACGACTGCGCGCGCTGCGCAACACGCGGCGAAACGTTGCATTGAGGAATTTTCGGCTCGCTGAAGAGCACTGAAACAACGCGCCGCGCTGGGCGTCTGCTGCTTTTCCGACGATTGAGGAATTTTCGGCTCGCTGAAGAGCACTGAAACTCGTTGACATCAAGACGGTCGGCGCGCGCGAGTGGGATTGAGGAATTTTCGGCTCGCTGAAGAGCACTGAAACTTCGCGGTCGGTCGCGGAGAAAGCGCTTGCGGTGGTAATTGAGGAATTTTCGGCTCGCTGAAGAGCACTGAAACGCAGGCGGCGGAATGCGGTGAAGCGGCGATAAAGACGAATTGAGGAATTTTCGGCTCGCTGAAGAGCACTGAAACCGATGCGCAGTTTCGGATTGTTCCCGTTGGCGACCGCAATTGAGGAATTTTCGGCTCGCTGAAGAGCACTGAAACGGGTTGGCAGCAGATCGTTGAGAACCCCCGACTGAATTGAGGAATTTTCGGCTCGCTGAAGAGCACTGAAACGGCTTGGTGAGCGACGGGTCGAGTTTGTATGCCATCAATTGAGGAATTTTCGGCTCGCTGAAGAGCACTGAAACAGTTCGGAACCGTAACTCCTTCGCGCGTCATCAACTATTGAGGAATTTTCGGCTCGCTGAAGAGCACTGAAACGGATACTGACCGTATATGCGGTTTGGTGCTTTGGAAAATTGAGGAATTTTCGGCTCGCTGAAGAGCACTGAAACGTACGCGCGCGGCTGCGGAAGACGAAAGAAGATGAATTGAGGAATTTTCGGCTCGCTGAAGAGCACTGAAACGCGTCCTCGCGCGGGCGCGGGTGGCGGGCACGTTGGATTGAGGAATTTTCGGCTCGCTGAAGAGCACTGAAACAGGAGAGATCGTCACCACCAGGCGGCGGCGTCAGGGGATTGAGGAATTTTCGGCTCGCTGAAGAGCACTGAAACTCTCTGCTGGTCTGTTCAAGCCGTCCAGAGTACGCATTGAGGAATTTTCGGCTCGCTGAAGAGCACTGAAACGGAGGCAGGACAGCGCGCAGGAACCCTGCCCAGGCTATGATTGAGGAATTTTCGGCTCGCTGAAGAGCACTGAAACGCGCTTCGTAAATTGGTGTTGCACGACGAGCAAACACGCATTGAGGAATTTTCGGCTCGCTGAAGAGCACTGAAACCCCGATCCGTCGCGGCATTGGCCCCCGGGCGTCCTCGATTGAGGAATTTTCGGCTCGCTGAAGAGCACTGAAACTGCGGTGCGCGCGCCACCGCACGCGCCAGCGGACGGCATTGAGGAATTTTCGGCTCGCTGAAGAGCACTGAAACGCAAAAATACGG
>Ga0308395_1002048_pt1 | contig 12105 bp, 10 predicted proteins | sample Hotspr20SampleP4_FD_202097 | JGI IMG/M metagenome (GOLD analysis project Ga0308395, IMG submission 202097) | Hot spring phototrophic mat microbial communities from Mushroom Spring, Yellowstone National Park, Wyoming, United States - 20050930_P4 ...
ATCACAGGGGGAAGCGACCAGAACGGCGCTGTGGATCACGTATACGCATATCAGGCGTTCTACAGCGTATTCCTGCCGCTGGTACCGAATGACTAAGCCCGACTCAGGTCTTCTCTCCAAAGTACTATTCTAGGTTTTTGATTCGACAAACCCGACTTCACACGTCATTGTCGGGGTGTTGGATATATTCCATCGGATGGAGATAACAATCGACGCAATTTTCGTCGAACCCACATTCCCATTTTTACGTATGGATGTTCTTCGATTTCCTCCAACCTGCGCTTGCATACCAGCAACGCTTGCTGTAATTGGACTGGATTTTGTGCAAGCGATCCTACTACCGTTTCGTTTCCCGGACGAACGAACACTATCCAGGACAAACCGTGTGGATGTGGCCAATAGATTGGTATCATTTTCAATCCATATTCAGCACCAAATTGCTCCATTGACTGAGGAGTAAAGGTTACCACACCCGGATACACCCAATCATCACCCTCGTAATCTTGTTCGCCAATCGCATAATTAGCCACGAAAAGCGACGAGGCGGACATAACCTTGATGGCTTCTGCGAGGCAGCGACGAATTTGCGCCTTTGAGGTATGTGAGAAAATAGACTGTGCCAGAATGAAATCGAACTGACGATTAAAGATGCTGAGTGTGAAGAAATTGTCGTTACTAAACGTTGGACGTTTTAGCCGGATAAGGTCATGACCAAGTTCTCTGGTAATACCTTCCTCGATAAGCCATTGCTCTGGCTCAATGCCAAAATAATTTCCAGGAAGCAGGTAAGGAATGAACAGTTTGCCGCTACGCAAGGAGCCACAGCCAATATCGAGCAGCGTATGATGTTCACGAAGCCCAAGAGCAATCAGTAAACTAAACTGAAGGGCGCCAACAACATCATATGTTGCTGGCGGACCGACAAACGCCCGGTAATGATGAGCTCCTGAAGGTAGGCCACGTCCAAGAGCGTCGAACTCTGCATCAGAAGATTGCATTGTCGTTGGTAATGGTCACTCAACAAGGATACTGGTAAATATGATACCAATAAACGGAATATCCTGGTACCCTGGTCCACTCAGAAAATCCTCCCGATTAAACCGCGTCCCCCGAACATCACCAAGCATAATACCAATCCGATCACCGGATGAAACTTTGCCTGCGATTGTCGCACTGAATCGACCATCATCACCGATCGTAACTGTGGCGATTTCCTCGGCGCCACGGGTAATATTAACAATTCGAATAGGAACTCCTGCAGGACCGCTGCCGTGGACCAGCCCCTCAGCAGCAGTCACCGGTCCGTCAATCGTAAATGGAGGTCCCTGGCGCAATTCTGCAGGCGGATAGGCCCCCGTAGCAGGAGGAGCGGGGTAGGGATATGGGTTGGGTGTCGTTTGGATGGAGGATGTTGGGGATGGCACAGGTGAAGCGGGCTGAGAGCCACATGATGCCAGAACTGTCAAACAAAGCACCATGACAACGAAGAAATGTTTCATAGCACTCCATATATCTCTCAAATCCTGTCCACAAACTCGAGAACCCCGTGAGCATACCGACAGGCAGGCGATCATGGACGTAGAGTACACGAAGAATCGCAGAGGAGCAATTTGCTCCTCTGCGCCAGATCTATTCAGAAGGCGGTCGGCCACTATGGCAGGTTAAAGCCTTCGTAGTTCTTGGTGTCCAGAAGATTTGCAGGGCTTGACCCGGCAAAGTCCGACGTTTCCTGAACGACGGCGATGATCTTATTGCCAGAGCCAGCATCGAGCGTCACAGCACAGAGCACACCGTCGGGAATGCCCGCTGGATTGAAGAAGGTGTGCGCCTGACCCGGACTCAGCGACGGACTGATCAACGATGGTGTCGTAGATGGCGTATAGGTCTGATTGTCGCTACAGACATAGGTTGCACTCACCTGGAAAGAGCCACTTGTATTCACATTCTGCACCGTTGGACCAGAGGTGCTCCCACCCAGATTCTTCTTGACCAGCGGCGCTGCCACTTTCTGCGTTGCAGATTGCTCACTGAAGCAGGTATATGCCGTCGACTTGATAGGATTACCGCCAGGGTTCGATTCATTGACGACGGCAATAATCGAGTTGGGGGCGCTTGATGTCACCTTTGCTGAAGCAAGCGTTCCATCAGGCATTCCACCAAGATTGCCATCGAACTTTGAGAAGTTGACTGAACTCTTGGCAGGGATTGTCGCACTCGAATTGTACTGCGTGCCTGCACCGCCCGGACCGATAGATACGGTAAACACAACATTGACCGTAACGGGATTGCTCGTCACGTTGGCAACCGTCATACCGGTCGTTCGATTCTGAGCCAGCGTGTACGAAGCCTTGATGGTTGGGCAGAAGAGGGTCTGGGCAGCATCATTCGACGTAAACATCGCCGCCGACTGAACTTCTGTCGCTGGCGACTGACCGACACGGTACTCAATCGCAGTACCGGCGAGCGTGCCGCCTGTCGCCGTCACCTCAATCGAACCGAAGCACGGAGAGGTGTTGACGTTCGTCCCACAGTTTGTACTAGGCATCGGCGGGTTGAAATCAGAAGGACCGAGGATGAGCGACCGGTTAGCGTCAATTGTGCCGCTCTTCGTATGAGTGGCGCCACTGTTACTGGTGATCGTTGCTGTATAGTTGACGTTACCACCGACTGCCTGAATAGCGAACACAGTCGTCTTACCCGCCCAATTGTTTTTCACAACCGGGTAGGAGATCGTAGCTGCGCTCGTGAGCGCGCCGCGATAGAAACCGTTTGCATACCCGCCAGCAGTTCCCAATGAAGGAAATCCCTGCGGTACATTGTTCCCCAACTGCCCAATTGCGACGACCTGCTTATCGGCAAGAACGACCGCAGATCCACTAAAAGGACCAGACAGTTGCGGGCTTACGTCGAACACTGTTTGCGTCCCCGAACCTGTTTGACCACTGCCAGGAATGAAGACCTTGTTCCCCCCAGACGGGATGCTCACCGTTGCCGATGAGGTTTGAGGAGACTGACCCTGACCCGAATAGACTTGTAGTGTTACGGTTGCAGTACCGGTATCCACATTCTGGATCGTGGTCGTCGTGAACCAACCACTGCCCGGCAACTGGCTCTGCGCACTTACAACCGCAGTGATGCTTAGCAGGAGTGCGAGAGCCGTGGCGATACGAAAGAACTGTTTGATCATGCGATCTACTCCTTGGTTGTATGGAACGGCACCATCGATTTGGGTATTAAGATACATCTTTTCTGTGTCAGCACAATACTCCCTTCGGGTTAATTGGTATGTCTGTTTAGATTACCACCTACTATTCGAGATACCCCAATTCGCGCAAGCGTGTCAGCACCTCTTGCTCTTGCCTGCTATCGGTCCACGTTGCACGTGGCGCCAGTGGACCGGTTACCTGCTCAACATGAATGAATGTTGGTGATCCCAGGCGATGATCCTGCACAAACTCCTCGAGAGGGCGACCATCGACATCATCAGGGATGGGCAGACCAGAAAGCCACATTAATGTCGGAGCAACATCGACGATCTGCACTTCGGGTTGCGCACCCAGAGCGGCGATTGGCGGTCCACTGAGCGCCAGCATTCCCAAAGGCCGGTGAATACCCGTGTAGTGCGTGCCTGAGATGCTAAAGATCTGATGACCTGCCGCTTCACGCCATGACTGCGTCACATAGGTCATGCCGCGCATGATGATGTTGAGATCCGGGCCATAACCAGCATACGGACCGGTGTAGAGATCGCGCCCTCGATATACGGCGTCTACAACAGGCTGCCCCTCGTCAGTGAGCGCATATAGCGCCTCCGTTATCTCGTCCAGCAACCGTTCATACTCGGCGCCTGGTTCGACGATGCCTTGTGGCTCACGTCCGCGCAGATTGACATATATCTGACCAATATTGCCAAAACTGTAGGCTCGCGTTCGCGACCAGTCAACCACGTCTGCCAGTGTCACCGACGATTCGGGCACCAACGCATGCTGCAGGCGTTGAGGTATAAGATTACGAATCCGCCATGCCAGCGGGAAATCAAGCATCGGCGCCAGATGATCGCTGGTCAGGTGAAGGCGACGCATGACATTCTTACGCCACTCATTCAGAGGATGCGTGCGCCGTCGCACTAACCATCCCTGTTGTTCGAGCCAGACATTGAGAAAGACTTCCTTATACACTGGACCGCCGCCATGATCCGATGCAAGCACAATGATCGTATCATCACCGACTACCTCCAGCAGCCGCCCAATCTCTTCGTCCAGCAACCGATGAACTTTAAGAATTGCCGATCCGTACATCTTCGCCTTCTCAGGATCGTGCTGCGGATGGGTGGGATCCATATGATGCCAGAAATACGTCTCCACCTCATCAATTGCTCGATAGACCAGCATCGCAAGATCCCATGGCTCACGCTTGAGCAACCGCAGCATAGCATCGGTTTGCGAGCGGGTCACATTCTGAAGATCAGCAATCCATTCCTGCTCTTTACCAGGAGCAAAGACAACATCTATATCGCGGCGATATTCCCATACGTGAAGTTCTTTTTCCAACTCGCCTGGATGCGCGAAACGCCCCTGACGTGGCGCACCAAGACCAGAAATCATGATCCCGCGCACCGGCGCCGGTGGGTAGGTGATAGGAATATTAACTGCAAGAACATAGCGACCATAAGCACTGGCATGATCGAAGATGGTCCGGTATGTTGTTTGATCGCGCCGGGTACTATATAGCCGATAACTTCCAGGCAATAGACGCACAAAATCGTAGACGCCATGCTTTCCGGGATTCAAGCCAGTGATCAGAGACGTCCATGCTGGCGGCGACATAACTGGAATAGTGGAACGCATTGGCGCATACGCACCGGTGCGAAGGATATGCGCAATATGAGGCAGATACCCCGCAGCTATCCATGGCTCAATCAGATCCAGCCCTGCTGCGTCGAGTCCAATAACAAGAATGCGATACATATGCTTTTCCATTCTGAACATACGGGAGATTGCCAGAGATTGTATCAGGGAGGTGTCAGTTGCGCAATCCGCTGCAACAGAAGGTCGCGTAAACGTCGTAGCTCAGTCGCACTTACGGCACGCAATGTCACAAGCGCGCCAGCATAAACCGACCAGCTAATGATCAGAGCAACTATCCAGTGCATGCCCACCCAGCGCAAACCTGCATTAACCACAAGCATAACCAGGATTGCGTTGAGAGGTCCAATGAGAACAGGCGCTACGTTCCAGCGATAGATAGCACGTTGCACGTACACAAATGAAAGCACCAGCATCAGGGCAGAAGATGCCACACGTGCAATTGCGGCGCCCTTCGCGCCAAGTGCGGGTTGAAGTATAAGATTGAGTACAATATTCAGGCTAAGGCTTCCAATAAGCAGAGGAACGAACGCTGACTGTTGTCCTGCCGCAAGTATCAGACGTCCTCCAGGAACAAGCAGCGTTGTGAACACGAATGACCAGATAAGAATTTGCAGAACGGGGATAGTAGCCGAGAAATAATCACTATAGATGATTGGAACAATTTTATCAGCATTTATAGTCAGTGACGCACTTAAGAGCAAAGTTATTATTAATAGCGTTCTTACCGATTGTCTGTAGATATCAAAGGCTTTCTCTTTCTGATTAATATATTGCGTCGTTATTAAGGGAAGAACAATCTGACGAAATGCAGTTGGAACAATCATCAGAGCATTCAAGAAAAGAGCAGAAGCCGCATAGACACCTACTTCCAGCGGACCGAATCGACGTGATAGCATAATAGCATCAATAGTACCCTCTAGAGTTGTCAATATTGCGATAATCAGTAAAGGCAACTCTGATCGGGCATTTACGAAAATAAAGTCGCGCTCAAAACTTATTGATAACCTGGTAAATCGACGAATGACTAAAAGCGAATGGAGTATCAAAGAAAAGATACTCGTTATCAGAATAATAAATGCGACAAACAGAGCGCTTCCACCTGAAATCACCACCAAAAACCCCAGAACAAGCTTAGTTATACCGGTAATCGCACCAAACAACGTAACATATGCAACTCGATTTTTTGCGACTAAAAACGCCTGAAACAAGACTGTCAAGCTATCAGGAACAAAAGTAGCCCCAACAATCAAAACAATCTGATTTGTCGCTCGATCATAACCAAATGGACCAATAATCCATAAAATAAATACAATATAGAGCAAGGCCGAACTAAGAAATCTTACCAGGAGAAATGTTCCTAAAAAGACATCGCTGCGCTCCGGCGCCTTTGTCACTTCACGGGTCAGTAGTTGATCTATCCCACCCAGAGAGAACTGGATCAGGAAAAGGGCAAATGTAAATCCTAATGTATATCGACTCGCTTCGATTTCACCGAGGCGCCAGGTAAGGAGCACAAAGAGAATACTGTTGGCGATCCGCGCCAGTACTTCAGCAAGTACGATCAGTATGGTATTGCGTGCGGCCTGTAGCGCCCAGTGTGTCATAACAAGCGTTTCTTTATGTAAACATACCCTCTCAGGGCTATGTGCTCAAAGTGTCCGACGTTTTGTCACTAACGCCTTTCGTATGGTCGACTCATCCTGCGCTGCTCAGGTCAACGGCGGATACAGGCGCACTTGATGATACATACCATCGGGATAGGCTGCCTGAAGTGGGCGCGAGGCGGTAGCAAGCAGCACAATATAATCTCGCCGCCTGTACAACGGCGGTAACGCAACGCTCGTGATCACCTGCGCCGCAATTGCCAGCAATCGCGGCAGGGGTGAGTCCGGCAACGATGCCAGGTTGAGAAACTCAAAGCGCTTGATCCGAAAGCCACATCCCGAGATCAGTGCATCAATTTCCTGAGGCGCAATACTGCGTTGACGACGAGCATATACTCCACGAGCAGTAAATGGATCGGCATCGACAATCCCCCCTATCAACCAGAGTAAGCGACGCAAGCTCAACCCGTTCGGCATCGTGAGCAACAGAAGACCATCGGGGCGCAACACTCGACGCAGCTCATAGAACATCCTGGTTGGGTGGTAACCAAGATACTGCACAACATCCATGCACAGCGCAGCATCGAAATAACCATTCGCATAGGGCAACGAATCCCGCTCAACATTGAGGAGCGTCACCGGAACCCGGCGCTTCCGTTCGTGTATCTGAAGATCCACACAAACATACTGAGGGGAGGGCATTTCACCGGGCCAGATGTATGGCGGCACGCTCACACAGTGGACATCCCAATCGAATGTTTCAAGGAGACGGGCTGTGAACACATATGGCTCTGCGCCAATTTCCAAAACCCTGAGTGGACTCTGCGTTCGTTCCCACGCCTGTAAGAAGGTAAGCGCGCTATCGTGAATTAACCGATACATTGCAGCATATCGCGCCAGAATGTTGTCCGGTGCTGGCAAAAGCTTCCTCCCTCAAACTGGCAGGCGCTGTGGAAACGCCGTCGGATCATCGTAAAGTTGGGACGGGTATCCCAACCGTGGTTCACCGATCGGTGTTGCCAAAGCAATGATCAACTCGCGGCGCTTGCGGGCATATGCTATTGGCAGACGTAAAAATCCGTGCAACAAGGCTGCCAGCACTCTGCCCGGCAGCGTCATAGCGGGTTCCCATGGCCAGACAATTTCAACATCAAGATAATCAATACGATAGTTACAAGCCTCCAGTAATATCTTCATTTCATCATACGTCAATTCACGTTGATGACGCCCTTGTATACCGGTACCTACATAGGGAAAATCGTCGGGTCGGCCGAGTGCAACCTGAAGGATTCGCTGAGATCGCAGGTAGTTTGGCACTGTTATCAATATTTTCCCACCAGGACGCAAAACACGGTGCGCTTCAGCAAGAGTGTGCGATGGACAGTATGTGAGATGTTCCATCACTTCCATGCACAAGACAAGATCGAACGAAGCACTGGCAAAGGGAAATGGGTCTTTTTCGATATTGAACGTCCACGTTTGAAAATGAAAGCGCTGCTGATCACGACCATACGCCAGAACCACAGGGTACGGACGGATATCCAGTGGTTCACCGGGCCAGGTCAACGCCGGGAGTGTCGAGGCAACAATCTCGCATGGAATATGATGAGCCAGCAGAGCCGTAAAAAAATAAGGAGATGCGCCAAGCTCGAGAACACGCAACGGGCGATCGATCACCGGAAACACTCGCCGAATGACATGAAGCGCACGCAACCATGTTCGCGTATGGATGAGACGATAATGGGATAATTCCCGGGGTGCAGAACTGCGAATCTCCTGATCGACGCCGTCTTCTATGATGCGCACCTGATCAAGAAATTGTAGCGCCTGATTCGGTGTAAAGATCGTCCATACATCCTTCATACCTTGCCGACCACGTTTGTATGCTGCTGCATCTGAAGAGTTGTTGCCGCGCCATGGTACCACGCGAGCGATGCCAGCAACAGTGCAGGAGTAGCATCCAGATAGCGCCATAGATAGGGCCAGCGGATCAGACGTTCGACACAATCAAAGGCAGCAAGCGCTGGACCAAGCAAACGCAGTGCACCTGGAAAGGCGATGCTCGCACGCATTCGTCGCCAGACACCAAGAAGATCCGGGTAGTGGGGATAGATCTCAGCATACACTTTGCCGTACATATAGAGATGACGCCACAAATCACCAGGAGATGCGCGCATATGACGATGCACAACAACCGCTTGCGGTTCGAACCAGAGTGTATAACCTGCGCGTCGCAACCGAAAGCACAGGTCGGTATCCTCGCCGGAAGCAAACGTGAATCGTTCGTCAAAACCGCCAAACTTCATCAACAATGCACGGCGAATACTCAAATTGAGACTGGGCAGGTATGGACGAGGACCGGGAGGACTCACCGAAAGAAATGGGGCGAATGCAGCGAGATTGTCGCAATACTGCCAGTAATGGGTGCGCTCAACCAGAATACTACCGCCGACGATCTCAGCGCCGCGAGCATGGTGCGCTAGAAGCTGCCTGGTCCAGTCAGGAGCAGCAATACAATCTGCATCGATATAACAGATGACATCTCCGTGTGCGCTGCGTGCACCCAGATTCCTCGCCTGTGCAGGGCTGACCGGCCTGCCAGTTGAGATTAACCGTACCTGAGCGTCCTCTTTGACCAAACCTGCTCTATCCAGACCAACGACCAGAATCTCATCCGGCGGTGTATTCTGCGTGCGAAGCGCAGCAAGCACCTGGTCGATCATCAGAGAGTTGAGACTGGGAATAACGACAGAAACGCTCAAGCCCACAGATCCCGCACCTTTCCTATCATACTGGATGGCGCCTGCATATCAAGAAGGTGAAGCAAGGTTGGCGCAACATCGTAAATGCTCATGGTGTCGATATAACGTCCACCACCCGCTTGCCGCGGGTCGTAGAGGATAAAGATGCCATATTGTGCATGATTAGCATCGTCAGGACCAGTGTCGTTCTCAAAAGTGTATAATGTTTTCCCTCCGATGCTTCCTACTGATCGCCAGTTCAGATCACCAAAATAGATAATAAGATCGGGAGCAAAACCTCGAACTTCATGATAGATCGCTTCGGGCCAAAATACACGTGTTCCCATTATCGTTCCGTTATGATCGAGCAATGACTCCAGTTTTGTCGTAATTTCACTACGCAATCGATCTGCATCGCCCGGTGCAACAATACCATCTGGATCACGGCCCGCAATGTTGAGGAAAAGACGACCATAATATCCACCTGCACCCCATGCATGTGTATGCGACCAGTCTACGCGACATTGTTCAAGTGACATCGGGGTATCGGGATATTCAGTCAGTACCAGATAACCTTCATTAATAAGCCATTCGTTCAAACAAAAACCACCTTTCATCGCTTTCGCGCCATGATCAGAGACAATAAGCACAATAGTATCGTCATCAACCAGTCTTAATAGTTCTGCAATCTTTTCGTCGACAAAACGATAATAATCGCGAATAGCATACGCAAACGAACTTTCTGGGATGTACTTGGGATGTCGAGGGTCCATATGTTTCCAAAAGGCATGGTGGATTCTATCTACTCCCATATCAACCGTCATAAACAAATCGTACCGCTTTCGCTCCAACAACCTCCTGCAAACAGTAAAATGCTGATCCGTCATTCGATAGATATTCTTGAGGATGGATTCCTTGTCTTCAGACCGAAAATTCGGCACATCCATCAAGAATTCGCCCTCAATCCAGCGAGCAATATCGTGCTTGAGGGATAGCGGATATGTAAACTGCACTTGTGCATTGGGCGTCAGAAAACAACTGACCAGGTCGCCATTAACAGATGTGACGGGATAGGTCTGAGGAACGCCAACCACACCAACACGGCGCCCCACCCTGCCGAGTATATCCCACAGACGCGGAACAGTGATCGAACGAGAGTTTGCTACGCTCATTCGAGCATAACTGTGATCGGCACGATTGCGAAAACCGTAGATACCTAGTTGCCCCGGATCATGGCTACTCATCATACAGGCCCAGGCGGGTACCGTGATAGCCGGAATGCAGCTCTCCAGACGTGTGTAGACACCCTGCCGCATGAGACTATCTATCGTTGACAGTTCGTTGCGCCATTTGTCGAACACCAGTTCGGGTTCAGCACAATCGAGGCCGATGATCAGTATGCGTCGATGTACGGGCATTGTTCCCTATATGTGTGACTATCCAGAAAACCGGGGTACAAGTATAGCAACTCAACAAGGATACGTCAATCACACCTCCTTGCTAAAACTCCCCCCTTGACATCCCTCTATAGTGGTTTATAATCTAACTATTAGTAAGGAAACAAACGACTATGGACGTGATCGAACAATTGACGGCGCTTGGTTTCACCGAGTATGAGGCGAAGGTTTACCTGGCGCTGCTCCACGAACATCCAGCCACCGGGTATCAGGTCGGGAAACTGGCCGGCGTGCCGCGTTCGATGGTGTACGAGGCGCTGGGACGCCTCGAAGCGCGGGGGGCAGTGCTGAAGAGTTTCGATGAGAAAGCCACACTCTATCGCCCGGTGTCGCCCGATATGCTGCTCGACCGGTATGAGCAGGGGCTGCGTCAGCGCGTCGCCGAACTGCGCGCCAGCCTGGCGCCGCTCTACCGCCCGCGCGACGAAGGCAGGCTGTGGAATTTTAGCGGTCGCCGGGAGGCGCTGCACTACGCTCGCGAAATGATTGAACGCGCGCAGGTGGAACTGATGCTGGTGCTGACCGACGACGACGTTACTGAACTGCGCGTGGCGCTGACCGACGCGCACGCGCGCGGGGTGCGACTTGGCGTGATCCTGACCGGAAACGCGGCTTTCGATCTCGGTCAGGTCGTGCGGCATCCGCACCTCGAAACCACGCTGCATCAGATGGAAGAAACGCTGATTATCGTGGCGGACGACCGCGAGTGCCTGATTGCCAGCGGTCATGCCACGACGTCGGCAACGGTCACGACCAACCCGAATATGGTCTCGCTTGCCCATCAGTTCGTCTGGATGGAACTGTTCGCTCAACGGATCTTTGCGCGCCTGGGAGATGACCTGCTGGCGCGCCTGGACCCTGAAGATCGTCGTGTCCTTCAACAGGAGGGGGATGCATAGATGTCAACCCAAGAACTCATCACCCAACTTCGTACCCGTCCTGGGGTGCTTGCCGTTCATTACGACGAGCAGGAACGTGTGTTGACCTTGCGGTATGACGGCGGTCGCGTTAATGTGGCGGACATTGAAGCGCTTGCCCGCAGCGCCGGTGCGACGCTGCGCATGCTGCCCGCCGAAACCCGCCCGTTGACGCCGGAAGAGGCGGAACTGGCGGCGTTGCCCTGGATGATCCGCCTGACCACGCTGACCCTGGTGATGGTCATTGTCGGCTGGATCGTCGAAGATTTCACGACGCTGCCGCGATGGGTCGCCTGGCTGTCGTATGCCGTTGCGTATGCCAGCGGCGGCTTCTACAGCATCCAGGAGGCCTGGGAAACGCTGCGTAAGCGTCAGTTCGATGTCAACTTTTTGATGATTGTTGCGGCGGTCGGCGCTGCGATTGTCGGGCAACCCCGCGAGGGCGCTATTCTGATGTTCCTGTTTTCGCTCTCCGGTACGCTCGAAACGTATGCGATGGGGCGCACTCACGCTTCCAT
>Ga0308395_1002061_pt1 | contig 12014 bp, 11 predicted proteins | sample Hotspr20SampleP4_FD_202097 | JGI IMG/M metagenome (GOLD analysis project Ga0308395, IMG submission 202097) | Hot spring phototrophic mat microbial communities from Mushroom Spring, Yellowstone National Park, Wyoming, United States - 20050930_P4 ...
AAGATCTCCCATATTTGCTCGGCATCCGCCTCGTCTGGCAGCCAACGCGCGATCTGTTCTGGGGTGATCTGCCGTAGCGCGGACGGGATGTTCCATCCGACTCCCAGGTCGGCGCGAAGGGTGAGAGGCACGACATCCTCGTCCCGCCGGAATGCGGGAGTGTTGTCGGGCGCTCTACCTTCGTAGGAAGCCAGCGTGACCTGACCGCTGCCCACGTCGAGACCGATCACATTCAGCCCATAACGTGTGCCTACGTAATGGATCAGTTGCGCGAAGGAGCGTGCCGTGGGTGTCACCTCCCCTGCGGCCCACTCGGCCACACGGCTCATCCCTGGCGTTTGCATCAATCGCCGTTCGCGGTAGAGCGCCTCGACCTCCCATGCCGTCCGCAAGATGTTCTCGGTTTCCGGAGACGGACGCACGTTGGTCAGAACGCGGAGCTCGCCTGAGCCGGCGAAAGCCTGGGCTGCCACTTCGGCCAGTTGGGCATCGCCGGCATAGCACACCAGCGGGCGTTCGGCGGGCGGCAAGAGTCGGTTGTACAAGGCGACGAGATGGATCAGGTCGCGCATCGGCTGGCTGACACTGCCGTCACATCCACCCGCGAGGATCACGAGCTCAGGCTGTGCACGATGTAGGGCCGCCATCCAGGTGTTGGGATCACGCCACTCCGGACCGCTGTCGAGGGCCAGGCTGTCCACCAGCTGGACGCCGGCTGCCAAGGCAAGCGCACGTTTCCCGCTGCGAACACTCATGTCGGTCAAGCCGATTAGAACGGCGCGCATGGGAGGCGCTGCGCTGCTCACGGCCACGAAAAGATCCACGCCGTCGCCATGGACGGTGCGTGGGCGGATGAGCGTACCATCATTGCGGAAGAGAGCGCGCCCCATCAGCTGCTCGATCTGACGCGCGGCGGCACGGAGGCCAACTGTCACATCCAACCACGGCCATCCGTGGGTGGTGAGGGATTCCCCGCGCGCCACGAAGCGATAGCGGCCATTGACCCGCTCGATGAGCGCCACGGTGGTCATCGTGCTCCCGATATCGGCGACCAAAAGGTTATGCTCCTGCTTCCTCAAATGGTCACCTCAGCCCGAATATCTCCAAAAGCCATTGCACGCGGTCGATCAGCAGCGTGAACCGCGCCATCGCTGCGCTGGCGAAGAGCGCGCCCAACGTCATCATGATCATCCAGAGCCCGACCCCGCTCCAGAAGCGGATGAAGGCAGCGCGCAGGCCGCGTAATGGGCCTCCTGGGCGAACGCGGAACGCGAAGTAGCAGAATGTGCCGATCGTTCCGATCAGGATCGCCAGATTTTGCCAGAACGCGTTGCTGGTCAGAAACATTTGGGATTCACCAAAGTCTGCCGGATTCAGCGACAAGCTGGCCGTCGCCAACACCTGCGACCACAAGGTGCCAAACAGAGCGCCACCGACCGCCAGCGCGCTGCCCACGCCGATCAGGAACGCCAGCGAGATGGCAGCCCATGGTCTCATAAACGGCCATTGGCGCGCCGCGAGCAAAGCACACAGGACGAACGGCAACACGGTCGCCGGATCAGGTTGTGACCACATCGCATGTAAGGCAGGCCAGATGATCTGGAACCACGCGAGGACAGCCACATAGCCGGCTGCAGTGCCGACCAACACGTGCTCGGCGATGCGAAAGGCGGGGTTGTCGCCCAAGATGTACGACCAGATCATAAATGTCAAGATGGCAGCAAGGATCGTTTCTGCGCTCAACGTGTCCGTGCTCGGATGCCTGCAAAGACGCCTGCCAAGGCTACCGCTACCAACCCCAAATGTACAGCGGACTGGGCTGCAACCATGTCCAGCGCACGTCCCGGTCTGCCGATATATAACTCATAAGCGGCTGTCATCATCATCCCGCCGATGAGCCCGGTCAGTCGCGATGGTGCTGCCGTAGTCGAGATGAGGTAGGGGCGCATCGTGGGCAGCGCGGCGGCACTCACGGCCGCCAACATCGGCAACGCACCGGAGGACATCCTGGGGAGTTGTTCGATCCACCCCCGCACCGACTCGGCCGAGTCCGCTACTGTGATAAAAAGCGCTATGTCCTCAATCCCCTGGACGTCGTGCCAACCCGGGCATTCAGGCACCGATTGGCATGTGTCATCTGGTGATACGTAGAGCTGGCGCATGGGCAAGTGGGCTAAGCTGCGCACGCCTATCGCCCCGCCGGGGAGGTAGCCCAGGTTCAAGGTGTATTCCCCATACGGATAGGTGCTGGCCAGCTCATCCAGAAGCTGTTGGGCCAAGGGGGCTCCCTCGGGCTGCACGCTCACTGTCAGCACCCGTGCCCGATGGGCCAGGAGATCACGCAGCACAACCGAGGCCAGCGGTTGCATTTCCGCGGCGGTGGCAGGCGTGTAGTCAATGCTGAGCAACACCACCTCACCCTGATGGATCGCCGTAAGCGGCCTTCGAAATTGCTCCAATGAAGCGAGCATTCCAGCCGCTGCCGGGGTGTTCAAAAAGCGTTGGAAGGCGGTTGCTCCCAACAGCTCCTGGATGCGCATCAGCAAGGCGAACGAAAGGATGGCAATTCCCAACAAGATCGCAGCAAAGATCAGCGCCCAGAGGATGACGCTGGTGATGCTGCGCCGCGGCGCCGGCTCCACTTCTTCCAGGACAGGTGTAACAGCCATTTCGGCCGGCTCGCTTGTGATCTCGCGAAACATTTCAGCGCCCTCTACGTCGGGTACTTGCGGAACGCCCAAACGGGCACGCAGTGTTTCGATCACATCCTGTCCGCCTGGCACGACGCTGGCTTCGGGAGACTCGGCGGCCGGTCCCGCCGAAGGCACTTCGGTGGTGAGTTCGGTGGGTTGCAGCCGGCTGAGCCATTCCGGTAGTGTGGCCGGTTCCGGCTGCGGAACTTGTGGCATCACAGGCGCTTGCGGCTCGCGTTCGGCTGTCGGTTTCTCCGCTGCCAGCTCACGTAACCAGTCCGGCACCTCTTCCTCCTCGGCCGGAGGTGATGGTGGCTGTGAAACAGCTGGCCGTTCTATCAGCTCCTCTAACTCGGCGAGCCACTCAGCCGCCGGTTCTTCAGCGACGGCGGGCGACACTTCCTCTTGTCGAACCGCGGGAACGGCTTCTTCCTCGGCGCCTGGCAGAGGTGAAACGATCATTTCCGACACCCCTGTGGGAGTCTCTTCAGCTTGGGGTGGGATGGTCTCACTTGCTTCAGGAGCTGTGGGTGTGCTGAGCCGGGCTGTCTGCATCGTTTCCAATTCGCGCAACCAATCGGGAATCTCCTCCTCTGGTGTCGGCTCGGCGGCTGGCGGCGCTCCCGCTTCGCCGCGCATAAACGCTTGTGTCGGCTCGGCCTCTTCACCAGCGGAGGGTGTCTCGGCCGTCTGGGAGGAAATGGCGATGAGGCGTTTCAGCCAGTCGGGTATCTCCTCTTCGGAAGGGCTCTCACTTGCCTCTTCGGCTCGGCCCGCCTCTGCCACAGGCAGGGGGCCCAGCGTTTCGTCTAACTCGCCCGATCCGCTCCCTGGAGGAGCGGGGGCTTGCTCCGCCTGTACGAGACCGAGCTCACGCAGCCATTCTGGAACAGGTTCCTCGGGAACATCTTCCACTGTTTCCACAGGTGTTTCCACAGGGGGTGTCAACGCACTGAGCCTCTCTTCTATCGAAGGCGGCGGAGTCTCTGCCGGGACGGTGTCAGCTTGTGGCGTTGGAGATGGCTCGACCTGTGGCTCGAGAGATGGGGACGCTTCCCACTCTGGAAGGGCTTCACGTGACACCTGTGGCGCCGTTTCCGGCGGATGTTCTTCCGACGGCGTTGCCGGAGCGGCATCCGGAGCAGCTTTCTCCTGCAACGCGCGCAGCTCGGCCAGCCAGTCGTCCACTCCTTTGGGAGCGGTGGACGGTGCAGTCGCCGCGCTTGTTCCCTCGGAGGGTTGCGTCTCCGCAGAGGTGGGCTGCTCTTGCATGGATAATTGCTTAAGCCGCTCGAGTTCGTCCAGCAGCTCTGCGTCCTCAAGTTCGCCCTCCATCGGCGGATGGGCCGGGTCAGACGAAGTGCGTTGCGCGGCGAGAGGCTTTGTAGGGGCAACCGAGGATGCACGTTCGACCGAGATGCCCTCAAAGGTGGGCATCGCCTCATCATATCGTGCCAGGAGGAGCTCCAACCAATCCGGAATCACCTCTAGAAGCTTGCCGCACTGGACGCAGGTCGTGCTCCCTGCCTGGTTTGATGTGCCACAGTTAGGACAGATGGCCATGGGTATCTCTCCCTGTTTCCTCAACATACGGCCGGTCGACACCTAACAACACCCGTATCCCCGTGGCAAGGGTGCCCAGGCTCACGCCGATAAGGATACCACGGGTGCCGGCCAGGACGGGCACGTCAAAAATCCAATCCTTGATCGCCGGCAGTTCTTCCCATAACAGAGCGCCTGCCGGAGTCTGACCGAGCCACACCACGAGGGCAAAAATCACGAACAGGGCGCTCTCGGCATTGCGAACCCGGAAAGCGCGGTAGGTAGCTGTGACGATGAAAAATGCCAGCAGCGAATAAAGGGCGGCCTGCAGAGGGAACAACACGCTGTTAAACACGATCTGCATCCATTGCGCGTTGGGTCCACCGCCGATCAAGCCCAATGTTACTGTGGCAGCTAATGCCGCCAGCAAGGTGGAGCTATATAGACGCTCTGCGGGGTGAGTGCGCACCCGCTTCAGGTGAAAGCGAACCAGGTTGGCCAGCCCCAAGAACAGCGCAAAAGCGGCCACCACTGCGGCGATGGAGATCAGTTGGTTGACCACGGCGTCCAGCCGCGCATCCACAATAAAGTAGCTGGCCAGCACCAGCAATCCCACTCCCATTGCTACCGGTACCGAGACCAGGTGACTTGCCAAAAGGTATCTCCTCCGTCAGGGCGAGGGCAGTCCTATAAAGAACGGTCTAAAACACCTCTATAGCAAAGTGTTCACGATCACGGCGACCACAACTGACAACGCGATGAGCCAACGCAGCATATCTTGAGCCCACAAACTGCCCAGGTGCCATGGTTTATGGGCGAGGTAGGCACCCGCCGCGTATAGCTCTTCACCCAGAAGGGCTGCCCGGGAGGTGGCGAGCACGAAGGGCAACACGGTGGGTTCGCTGGCGCCACCCAGCTGCACCCCCACACGTGGCACACCCACTTCACCCATTAACAGATATTCTGCGCCGAAGAATCCGGTCATCACGTTGACCTCAACGGGCTCCCGAGCCAACATCCCCATAACGCCGGCGGCATAGGCTGCCGGTGTCGCCGCCAACCAGCGGACATCCGGCTCCGCCTGGGACAAACCGGTGGCCTGGCCGCGTCTGATGCGGTGGACCTGGTCTTCCGCCAATAGATGCAGCGTGGCATCTCCGGTGGTCACAAGCGGCATCTGGCCGGTCAAACTCAAATGCTGGGCTACGGGCCTCAACACCTCCACACTTGCCAGGCTATCCATTGCCATCCCGCTCCATAGACTGCCTCTGCCCAGTGTGATGTGAAGCGCACGTCCCTGTTCAACAGCACGCCGGATGGCATCGGGCAGTCGGTCGAAGGCCGGTATCGCGCGCCACTCGACGGGCAGCCATCTACCAGTACGCTGCCTGCCAACCACCAGCGCCGCTATCAAAATGAGCAACAATCCCAACAAGATACGTTGTGTTTCGTTCACCCGTCACCGCCGATGCCCATAATGCCGACCTGTCGCAGGCGCTTCGGCCTGGCAGGTTTCCAACCGGTGAAGCAGAGCATCCAATCCTTCGCGGTCTGCCAACAACGCTATTCCCTCTTCAACCCATCGGCACGGAAACAAGATGTCCAGAAGCGGCTGCAGGAGCAGCAACAGCTGAGCGCCCACAAAGCCAAGGGGCTTGTGCGCATACATGAACGCAAGGGCAGGGACTACCAGCCGCCGACGAACCAATTGTTGTGCGATCCGGTCTGATAAGCTCGTGTCTGACACGTTCATCACGCGCCCTCTGCGGATAGTTGCGGCACATGGTCGCGTTTAAACAGACATCCCAGTCGTCGCCATCCCCGGCACGTGATGGTCATGATCGCTCGCGCCGCTTCGGCGGCCACCATGCCGTCCAGAGCGGTGTCACGGAGCAGTTTCTCCAGATATGGTATGGCAGCGGGTGCCCCGATTCGGCCAAGTGCCCAGGCAGCCGTGTAGCGCACTTCGGGCTGAGGATCATCCAGAGCATGGAGCAGAGCCGAAAGTGCTGTGCGCACGCGGCGCGCGCCCAATGCATAGGCCGCGCTGCGTCGCACCAGCGGGGACTCGTCTCCGAGCCGCTCGATCAACGGAGAGATGGCGTGCTCGTCCCACAGGTATGCAAGGGCACTGGCAGCGGCCTTGCGCACGCCGGGAGCGGGATCGCGCAGCAACCCGGTCAGACGCGGCACCACGGCGCGTGCGCGCTGACGGGTCAGTGCCTCAACGGCGCTCTGGCGCACCAGTGCGTCGGGATTTTCCAGGGCACGCAGCAAGACCGACACATCCGCCCCGCGCATCTGGCTCAGGGCATCCAGGGCTGCAGACTGGGCGGACGGAGAGCCGGCGCTCAGGGCAGCGTACAAGATCGCCGCGGCCTCTGGAGTGCGGACGCGGGCCAATGCGCTCGCCGCTTGCCAGCGCACGAATGGATGCTCGTCGCGGAGCGCTGCCTCAAGAGCCGTCAACGCATCACGGAATCGGCGGGCCACCTCGGCCAGGCGCGCAGCGGCCTGCCAGCGCACAGCAGGCTGCGGCGCTGCCAAAGACTGGATGAGCTTCTCTACCTCAGAACGCTTCATAGTTTACGTAATGTAAGTATAACATACTTCTTGACAAATTGCAACACGTTTTTTGGCTTGCACCAGGGGATTGTTACCGGGGGTAGGGGAGGGGTTGACAAAAGATGGCGCTCCTCAGGTTCATGCACTGTGGGAAAGGCATCGCGCTGCGATCGTGTCACCTCCGCGCGCAACTGTTCCAGCTCGGCACATAACGCGTCGCGCTCACTGCGGAGACGCTGCACCACCGCCTCCAGTCCGACCACAGCGTTCTGGAGTGCAGCAGAGCGCATTTCCAGCACCTGGTTGTCACGCATGAAAGTGTAGGTGCGGAACTTCATGACAGCGGCCACCGACTCGAGATCGGCCAGACGTTCTGCCAGGCGATGCTGTTGCTCACTGTCTGCCTGTAAGAGATAGCGCCCTTGTGCATATCCCGTTCCCAGAGTGAGGAGGATGCGCAGGCCTTCTTCGAGCTCCCATCCGTTGCGCCGGATGACGTTCAGCATTTCATTATAGGTCTCCTTGAGGACCTCAATCTGCAAGGTAACGATCTCCGCTCCGGAAAAGAAGCGCTGTTCAAAGTCGGCACTGCTCGGCGCTGCTGGTTCATCTTCCGGTGCGTTCATATCCATCCTCTCCTCGCACACGTCCAGGTACTTCCGGTTGAGTGGGTGCTGCGCCGACCAGTGCTTCGATGACGCGCAACCACGCGTCCGCTTCCTCACCCCAGGGTTCGTCGTGAAAACGATGATCATTCTTGCGGATCACTTCTCCCAGCTGATAGCGGAGGCGTTCCCACACGGTGCGCTGCGCGTGTAGCAGCGCATCCAGCACACGCTGGGTGCGCACACGTTGCACCGCCCGGCGAAAATGGGGCAGACATAGTCCGTCGGAGGATTGGTAAGCTTCCAGCAAACCACCCGCTTCTGACAAACTGTCCAACAGCACATCCAGGTACACTTCTTCCATCACGCGACACTGCACACACGCCGGACAAATTTGTTCACCCTGAGGTTCGAGCGCGGCGACGATACCGGCGACTGCCGGTGGAGGCGCCGGCGCGATTGTCATGCGCAGCCGCTCCAATGGGCGGCGCACCTCCTGCGACGGTTGCATCACCGCATCGTTGAGCGATTGGAGCACGTCTTGTAGCACATCGTGCAGCATGACCGCGATGCCCAGAGAAGCTCCCGGTCGCACCAGCATCCAGGCATGCTCCCGACAGAAACCCCTTGCTTGGCGCAGATTCTGCCGCAGGTCAGGGTCGTTGACCCTTTCCCACAAAAGAAAATCCAGATAGCGCTCAGCCACGCGCGTTTCCAGACGACACAATGGGCAACCCAGCTGAGCCAGAGCATCGCGCAGCTCATAGAAGGCGATATGGCGACTCATCGCATGCCCCCTGGTTATATCTCTGCTCCATGCGCTGTAGCACTATCCCGCGTCCGATGTGATGATGCGCGGCCCGGAGAGGATCGCCAGAGCGCGCAGGGAAGCGCCCCTCTCCTCGCCGCGTGCCTCGTGGCGAAAGCGATAGTCCTCCTTGCGAATGAGCTCGGCGAGCTGGTCGGTCAGGCGCCGCCAGATCTCCCGCTGGACACCCACCAATGCATCAAAGACCTCGGCATTGGGCGTCTGGGCCAGCGCCTGTCGTAAGTGGGACAAACATAGCCCTTCCGAGGCGCGAAATGGGGACAGCAAGCCCCCTTCGCCGAGCAGCTCCTGCACCAGTGTGCTGATCAGCACCCGTTCGGTCGTCTCGGCGTGGACGCAAACCGGACACGGCGCCTGGGGGCGCAGCTTGGCCAGCAATTCGGCGTTGGCTGGCGCTGCGCGCGAAGGATCGAGCGCACTGCGGGCACGCTGGCGCAAGGTGGGGGCAGGCGGCTGAAACGCGGCGGTTTCCAGCAGCTGCAATACATGCTGCATCACATCGTGCATGATGATCACCACGCCGAGAGAACTGCCGCCTTCGACCAGCTGCCAGGCATGTTGCTGGCAGAAGCCGCGTGCATTGCGAATCTCCCGACGCACACCAGCATCATTGACGCTCTCCCACAGAAGGTTGTCCAGATGCCGGCGCACGGCGTTCGCCTTCAGACGGCACACCGGACAACCCGGCAATGCCATTGCATCGCGCAGATCATAAAAGCTCATCGTTCGACCCATGAGCCTTGCTCCTCACCATTCCAGAAGGTTTCTTCGCCTGCACACTCTCGCATCTATCGTCACTACGCGACAGTCTCACAATCTGCCTTCAGCCAACACTTTCAAGATACTCTCGCGGCTCACCATCCCTACCAGTCGTCTCTCCTTATCCGTCACCACCAAGCGCTTAATACGCTTTTCCACCATTAGCTGGATGATCTCGGCAAGCGGGGTATCAGGGCGCACAGAGAACACCTCTTTATTCATAACCTCGCTGGCTGTTCCCTCCAGGGTCAGCGGATCCACTGGAGCGTGAAGCAGGCGCGCAAGGATGTTTTGCAGCCCTGGCCGCTTATCGTGCAAGCTGGCCTTGACCAGTTGGGTGTCCACAATGATCCCCAAAACATGTCTCCATTCGTCGGTCACCACCACGCGGCGCAGCGGTGTGGAGAGGATTTTGTTGACCACCTCGTTCAAAGGCGTGTCAGGCATAACGGTGGGGACATCTCGGAACATGATGTCTCCAGCCACACGCGCCGAGCTACCGAGGACGGTGGGCAACATTTCCGTTGTGACACCGCTGGCCGCCACCAGGGCAAGGATATCCAGCCGGCTGATGATTCCCACCAACTCGCCCTGTTTGTTCACCACCGGCAGGCGCTTGATGTTCTTCTGAGACATCAATGCAGCCGCTTGCCGGACGGGTTCATCCTCGCCGATGGTGATCACTGGCGATGTCATGATATCTCGGGCGGTTTTGCCCTCTGCGGCGAGCTTTTGAATCTGACGGGAGAAGACATCCGCCGGCAGTGTCCGTTGTAAGCTCAATCGCAGCTCCATCCCGGCACGTGCCAGCAGGTCTCCTCCGGTGATGATGCCGACGATGCGTCCTCCATCCACGACCGGTACAGCCTTGAGTTGCTTTTCGACCAGCAGTTGCAGCAGCGCATTGAGAGGCATGTCCGGCGCAATCGAAGTCACTGCCCGCGTCATCGCATCCTTTACTTTGACTATTGTCAGGTTCACACGAGCGATGAGAACGGAACAGGGGGCATTCTCGGTGATCTTATCCGCCGTGCCCCCCAGTCCCTGTCCCGTGCCGGCCCCCACCACGATCAAGCTTACACTGTTTTCTTCAGCATACCGGATGACCGCTTGAGCGGCGTTTCCGGCCCGGATCGCCGATTTCATTTCCACGCCCGCCGCCTGGGCAATCTGCGCTGCGCTGGCATGGAGCTTGGCGAAGAACTTCTCGATCTCGCCCCTTGTCTCGTCCACCTCACCCGCCGAAGCGGCATAGGCGGGGAGCTTTTCGATGACCGAGATTGCGGTGAGCGCGGCACCCAAAGCTTGTGCCAGCGCGATTGCCTGCTTGAGGGCCTGCTCCGACCCGGCCCCACCGTCCAAAGCGACCAGAATATGTTTATACACTCTCAACCTCCTTTTCCATCTCCACATTGGGAGAGAAGAAACGTTGCGCAAAGAAGGTAGGGATCACCGCAGTAGCGATAACCGTCGTCACCAACACCGAAAACTGGGCTTGATTCAAAATACCTGCGTTCAAGCCATAGAGCGAGGATATCGTGCCGAAGGTCAGCCCTGTGCTCATCAACAGCGTCGTATACCAGGCGTGCTGTTGGACATAACGGCGCGCCAGTGGATACACTCCGATAAACTTCGCCGCCAACTTCAAGCTCAGAAATAGCGCCAGCCAACCCAGGTTAGCTGCCACCGCCGGAAGCGAGACATTCATGCCCGACTTCAGGAAGAAAAAGGGGGTCAGGATGGCGAAAGCCACTACGCGTAATCGTCGCAGCTGGTTGCGGTGCGTGGCCAGGAATTGCGCCATGACCAGGCCGAAGACAAATGCCGGCAACACGGCGTGGCTTTGTCCCAGCTCAGCTGCCAGCATCATCACGAACAGAGCGAGGAAGATCAGCTTGATCTCAGGCTCCGTGACGCGGTCACCGTATCGTCGGAAAAACTGTGGCGATATACGATGTACCACGATGATCACCACTGCCGAGACCACCACGAACACTGCCAATAGTGGCCCAGGATGGATGAACAACAGGGTGAGAGCCATCGCAGTGCCGAAGTCTGTCACAAAGGTTGAGGCCATAATCAGCTTACCGATGCGCGTTTCGGTCAAACCGGTCTCCACCAGTACAGCATAGACCACTGCCAGCGAAGTGGTGGAAAGCGCCACGCCGGCAATCGAAGCAGCTTGAGAGCTCCAATGCAGCACCCATGCCGCGAAGGCCATGCAGACCAGAAAAGGTGCTAGGAAAGAAAGACCTCCGATCAGCAAGCTCTCTTTCCACTTCTCGCGCAACAGGTCGGCATCTACCTCCGTTCCGGCGAGGAATGTCAGCACGATGCCGGCGAACCCCGCCAGGAAATCAACCCACGGAGTGGTGTGCAATCCGAGAAAGTTGCCCGCGATCACACCGGCGAGGATTTCGACGATGGCGACAGATAACCCCATCTCTGCGGATATGATGCTGGCAAAAAGAATCAATGTCCCTGCGATGGCTGCAATGATGAGATTTTCCATGTCCTTTCCTATCTTTTTCCCTTTTTCGCTCTGGCCCGCAAATCCACTCAAGATTCAAGGATTCCATTTTGCGCCGTGTTGTGTCTCGACCCCTCAGCGCCACGCGCAGCATTGGCCAGCGCTGACATCGCTTCATCCCCTCCGATGCGCTCCAATGCCTTTGCTGCCTCCGCCCGCGCCATGAACGAAGCGCTCGCATCTCTCAACAGTTCGATCAGACAAGGCACTGCCTCCCGGCAGCCGATCAGTCCCAAGCTGTTGGCTGCTACAGAGGTCAAATAAGGGTCATTCGCCTGGCGCTCCATCACCACCTGCACCAGCGCCGGCACGGCACGTTTCTCGCGCATGCGCCCCAACATCCACGCGGCACGCACACGAGTCATCGGATCGGGATGCCGCAGCGCGGCAATATACTTCTCAACGATGTCCCTCTGACTGTCTTGAATGCGTGCTCCACATGCAGGACACACCTCTGTATCCGCGGCGACAGTGTTCCAGCACGAGGGACA
>Ga0308395_1002062_pt1 | contig 12006 bp, 10 predicted proteins | sample Hotspr20SampleP4_FD_202097 | JGI IMG/M metagenome (GOLD analysis project Ga0308395, IMG submission 202097) | Hot spring phototrophic mat microbial communities from Mushroom Spring, Yellowstone National Park, Wyoming, United States - 20050930_P4 ...
CCAGTGCGCTCGGGATGCGGCATAGGCACATCCTCTATCTCCAGATGGTTGAAATCATGCAATACAGCTGCGAGCATATGATCCTCCTTGTCTGCGTAGAAAGTTTTCAGCACCGTAAATAATGCTCATTTTACGGCAGCGGAATACGTCGGACGGAATGTTCTTGTATGGATACAAACTACAAACTGCAAGCGGACTAAGGCTGACCAAGTGCGCTTTAGAATGTCTACGAGTGACCGCGTACTCTTGGCCGATCCCGGCCAAGTTATGTTGCCGATACAATCAACCGTCAGTCATTTAGCTTTGCTGTTGATGGAGCGCCTAATCATTAAGCTACCTAACCATCAAAGCCACTCCAAGACCACCTTTATAACATCATCTCTTCGACTCCGCACCAGTTCGATACCTTCGGCAAAGCACTTCGCTGGTAGCTGATGAGTCACTAGACGTTGCAGAGGTAGTTCACCGCTCACTGCTAGACGCACTGCTTCGGGCCAGGCACCGGCACTGGCGTTGCTACCGATCAACTCGATCTCATGGTGTAGCAGATGATTCCATCGGAAGTTGGAACGCGCCTCCCCATAGTCTCCCAGAATCACAATGTGTCCCTCTGGGGCTGTTACTTCAAGCGCAGTCTGGGCTGCCCAAGGCGATCCGCTTGCCTCGATAACGTTCGGGAAAGGTTTTTCCTCAACCCGCATGATGGCGGATACTAGGTTGTCATCGGCCTGATGATAATTCACTGTAGCAGCAGCGCCCAACTCACATGCTAGTTTCAGTCGTCCAACGCGCCCTCCCACCATTACTACCCTTTCGATGCCTGCGCGACGCAATAATAGTAACGTTAGTAAACCTATTACCCCATCACCTAATACCAGGGCGCTCTGCAAATCTGTCGCACGCAACCGCCTTATACCTCGCACTGCCACTGCCAAGGGTTCAATAAGGGTTGCCAGACCGAACGGAAAATCATCTGGCAACAGGTAGATATTGGATGCTTCGGTAACCAGATACTCACCATAGCCGCCTGGATGTTCAAAGCCAACCTCTCCTCCATCGCTGAGAATGTTCTCGCCTACGCAGCGTCGCCCCAACAAGTCCGCCGGGACTCCATCACCGGTAGCATCGATGACACCAGACCATTCGTGTCCGGGGATAGCCGGGAAACTGGTTCTCTGCCAGCCAGCAATCATGTGTAGATCGGTAGCGCAGATGCCGCATGCACCAGTGCGGACCCGCACCTGTCCCGGTGCGGGTTGTGGCAATGGCCTCTCCATCCAACATAGCTCACCGGGACCGGTGTTGACGATAGCTTGCATTGTATAGGTCATTGGCTGGGTCAATTATCCTTTCACTGCCCCCACCGTCACACCTCGGATGAAGAAGCGTTGGAAACCTAAGAAGATGGCCACCGTGGGCAGGGTTGCGATTATAGCAGCAGCGGAGCGGATATGCCATTTTCCAGCGTATTGTCCGGCCAGCAAGGTCATACCCACTGTGATAGGAGCATTTGCTTTCTGCGGCACGATCACCAGCGCCTTGAAGTAATCATTCCAAATCCAAGTGAACTGCAGTATGAAAGTAGCCGCCAGGGCGGCGCCACTCAATGGCAGCACAATACGCCAATAGATTCCCAAGGTCGAGCAGCCGTCTACACGTGCTGCATCCAAAATATCCTCGTGAATAGTGGCGAAGAAGCGTGCCAGCAAAAAGATGACAATCACCTGTCCATGTGCGGTGTGCACCAATACAATACCAGGAATGGTATTGAGCAGCCCTATACTATCCAATAGACGCACGAGGCTGGGGATAACAGAGGCAAAGGGGATAGTGATGCTGGCAACGATTAAAAAATAGAGCAGCTGACTCGCCGGCAAGCGTAGGCGGGCAATGGCGTACGCGCCCAGGGATCCAATTGCCACCGAAAGCAGAGATGATGGCACAGTGATTAAGACAGTGTTTATGAAATTGCCGGACACCGTCTGCCAGGCTTCCAAGAAATTGGCCAACGTTGGCATTCGAGGCAGTGTCCACGCGGTAGTAGCGTAGATCTCTCCTTCGGGCTTGAGTGATGTGAAAACCACGCTTATCAACGGCAACAACCACACTGCCGATATCGTGATGAGCGCAATGTACAGCAGGGTACGCGCCCAGTACCGTCCTAACGTACGCCATAAAAGGATGGGAGTCGCGACTGCGCTCAAGCTGTCACCTCCTGTGAGATCATCTGACGGACATATAGGATGCCACCGGCAGCTGCCAAAAGAAACATAACAATGCCGATCGCTGAGGCCATTCCAGCCTGGTGTTCTAGAAACGTTTTCACGTATAGGTAGATCGAGAGAACCTCCGAAGCTCGCCCCGGTCCACCCTTGGTCAGAATATTGATCTGATCAAACACGTTGACCGAAAGCATCAAGGTCCATCCTAGCACGACAGTGAAAGCTGGACGCAATAGGGGGATAAGGATGTGGCGAATCACTTGCCATTGGCCAGCACCATCAATGGTCGCTGCTTCGATAAGCTCATCTGGAATGCTGCGTAGACCTGCCAGGAAAACCACCAAGGCGAAGCCCGTGTGCACCCACGAAGAGGCCACGTTGATAGCAGGCAAAACAAAAACATTACTCGCCAGCCATGGTTGTGCCAGCATACCCAGGTTCAACGCTCGCAACATCTGATTGACAAAGCCTCCTGCTGGGTGATACATCCATCCCCAGATAAAGGCCACTACCGCAAAAGAAATCGCTGAAGGTAAGTAGAGAATCCCCTTGAAGAGGTTCTCGCCCTTGATACGCGCATTCAGCATCAGAGCAGCAATTAATCCGATGATCACCGGAACAGTGACATACATCGCTGACCAAATCATGGTGTTCTTGACCGCGTTCCAAAAGTAGGGATCCTCAAAAAGAAGAGCCCGGTAATTGGCCAACCCAACGAAGTGTTCCAATGGCGATAGGCCATCCCAGTCAAAAAAGCTGGCATACAGCACCTCAAACAGCGGATACCACCAGAAGAGAGCCACCAGCACCACGCTGGGCAACAGCAACAAATAACCTAATACTATCCTTGTGGGTCTGGCACGCTGCCAAGTGTTTACGTTATATCGAACGATATGTACAAGGGGGAACGACACGGCATACCAATCCATTTATCAAGCGGCTCCATACTTTCCGAATGACAGATGTGTGACGAGAATACTAAGACGTACTTCATCACAAATTTGGGGGATGGTCGGCGCTATAAAAAGCGTCGGCCATCCCCGATTTGCACAGCAGGTTAGCCCTGAAGCCACTTTTGAACTGATTCTTCGATTTCCTTGGTCACCTTGGTGATCATCTCAGATGTTGGATTAGCAACAAACTCTTGGATGGCTGGTTGTGCTACTGAGAAAGCAGCCTCAGGCAAATCCCAGTCAAAGCCAAGGACGCTAGGCAGTGTATGAGCATCCTTAATCATCTTCTGGATCGGCTCGGGCTGTTTGCTCACATCAACGTCGAGATTGGCCATAGGAATGTTGGTGATGTCCATGAAAATCTGCTGAGCCTCTTTGCTCCCCAAGAAATCGAGCAACAGTTTTGCCTCTTCGGGATGCGGCGCGTTCTTGGAAATGCTAAATGGCTCGGCATTCACAATACCGACTACAGGATCACCTTCTTTGAGCACGGGGAAGGGGAAGTAGTCGGCATCACGACCAGCCAGCTTGGCGTTCTCAAATGCCCACGGCCCGCACGGACCACACATACCAATTTGGTCGGATGTCCAATAAGGATACAGGTCGGTAATGTCGTAGGCGTTCATGTCGGGGTAGAAGTATCCTTTGTTAAGCCAATCGGCAAACTTCTCAAAGGCGGCGACTACCTCGGGATCCGTCCAGTGAGCTGAGCCGTCGGTCAAGCCTTTCCATGTTTTCACACCGCCGAGGCGTAGAATCAGGTATTCCACCATGTAAGGGGCATGCCAACGATCGCGGTTGCCAATCCAGACTGCTGGAATGTTGTTTTTCTTGAACTCGGCCAAGATAACTTCAAACTCGTCTAGCGTTTTGGGAGGTTTAAGCCCCATCCTTTCAAACACGTCCTTGAAATACCATACGCCAGGGAACTGATCGAGATTGAAAGGTATTGACCACTTCTTGCCTTTCCAGTCAGCAGCATCACCCAACGGTCCAAAACGCTTATCGTACCCTTTTTCCATATACAACTCCGTAATATCCATAACCAGACCTGCATCAATGGAGATACGTGCAAGGCTGGTGGTACGTAGCTGGATGACATCGGGTGGACGCGAGGTCTTAATCACATTGGGAAAGACAACTTTGGCATCTTGGTGGAAAACGGCATTCGCCTCCACTTTGATGTCGGGGTACGCTTCTTCGAAGGCAGCGATCACTGCTTCAATGCCTTTGTTGCGCGGCTCTTCTGTGTAGATATGCCAGAAGCTGACTAACTTCTTCTCTTGGGTTAGTACCGTTGGAAAAGCGCTCCTAGGATAGTTCTCAGCGGCACTACCTTGAGTGGGCACGAGACCAGTGGCAGCCAAACTTGCACTGATAAAAGCGGCAGTGCGTAAGAATCTGCGGCGACTCAAAATTTTTGTCTTCATAGATCTTCCCTCCCTACTGATAGAACTAAGAGGCTTTTTACAATTTGATCACGGCGTAGAAAAAGCTTGGTCAGATTTCAGTCCGTGTTATCACCTCCTCTCCGCGTTTTCACACTTACTTCCTGCTAAAGCTTTTGCTCGAGACGTCCTTCTCTGACGGCGATCTCGATGTCTTGCAGCGTTTCTTGTAAATGTCGGTGCATTGCAGATGCAGCACCTTCTGCGTCTCTAGCTTTGACTGCTTCATAAATGCTACGATGTGCGTTCAGAGCTATGGTTGCTCCGGTGGGAGGGCCTCGAAAGGTGATCTCGCGGCTCTTGATCAGAAGATCCTGCAGCGAGCTTGTCACACTAATCAGCACTGGGTTGTGGGTGGCTCGCACCAGTGCATTGTGAAACCCGACGTCAGCATCGACATAGCCACGCGGTATTTCAGCCGCTTGCTCCATTTCTCGTAAACAAGCTCGCATCTCACGAAGGTTATCATCTGTGCGACGTTCAGCTGCCAGTCGTGCCACTTCTATCTCCAGTATGGCGCGAAATTCCATTAAATGAAACAGCGTGCCGTTGTGGAGGCGAAAGACCGTGTTAAGGGACGCGCTTAGCGCGTCAGAGGATCTGGCAGACACAATGACACCCTTACCGTGCTGAACCTGTACTAGACCGCGCGTTTCCAGCATACGTAGCGCTTCACGCATTACTGTATGGCTGACTCCCAGACGGGCCTCCAACTCAGCCATAGGCGGTAGCTTGTCGCCGGGACGCAGACCAGATGATAGGATCATTTGGCTGATCTCTTCGGCAACTCGATGGGTCAAGCTATATGGTCGGACAGGCATAGTGGTCAGTTCACTAAACTTAGGCATGTTGAAGTTATGATATATGATGAGATGTTATCATATGACAATATATCATATAATCGGTCAAATGTCAATACCTCCGGCCGCGTTTCTTGTAGACTGATGAGAGAGACTGACCCCTTGGCCAATACCTTTTGACTTCCGCAGCTGATCGTGTTATACCTGCCTTGATCCCATCTGTGTGGTCATCAGAGCGCTATGCCACCCTTTTTCAGCATTGCAGCCAATATCATCATCCCTGTTTTTATCATCGCAGGTCTGTCAGCGCTGATCGATCGTCACTTTCGCCCCGATGCACGCGCCCTTTCCGGCATCGCTGTTTACCTGCTCACCCCCAGCCTCGTGCTGGATAATGTCGCCCATTCGACATTACAAGCTGCCGAGGTCTGGCAAATTGTGGCGATGGCCTTCCTGAACAGCTTGGCGATGGTGCTGCTTGGGATGGGCATCGCGCGGGCGCTGCGCTTTGAGCGCGAACTCGCCACTGGCTTCATCCTGACGGTCGCACTCTTGAACACGGGCAACTATGGATTGCCGGTCAGCGACTTCGCTTTCGGCAAGGAAGGTCTCCAGCGAGCAGTGATCTTCTTCCTGGCGTCCTCGGTATGGACCAACACGGTGGGCATTTACGTCGCCTCACGTGGCATCGGCACCGCACGTCAGGCACTGCTCAATGTGTTCAAGGCACCCCTGATTTATGCGATGGTGGCTGGATTCATCCTAAACGTAACCGGCGCCACATTGCCTCTCCCTTTGGAGCGAGCTGTCAGCCTGCTCAGCCAAGCAACGGTGCCCTTTATGTTGGTGTTGCTGGGATTGCAGCTGTCGCGCACCTCGCTCACACGCCATTTGACCCCTTTGGCCTTGGCAATCTTCGTGCGCCTGATCATCGGTCCGCTGGTTGCCATCGGTCTGGCCGCTTTGCTAGGCGTCTCCGGTCCGGCGCGTCAGGTCAGCATCTTACAAGCGGCTATGCCCACCGGGGTGATGAGCAGCGTGTTGGCGACACTTTTCGGCGGCGATGCCCAGTTCGTCGCCGCAACCATCCTGTTGAGCACTCTCGCCAGTATGGTGACCCTTACGCTGCTGCTAGCCTATCTGATCTGAAAGGAGCGAGGTTCACGGGATTGTAACATCCCCGCACCCGTGCTACTATAGAGTGTAAAGTGCTGAGCAGGTCCTGGCGGGAATGTTCTATGCGCGCATCGTTCCGGTTCCAACTAGTGCCTTATGCGATGGTGCTGCTTTTCTCGGTGTTCATCTGGCTGCCCCTGTTATCACCCGCCTATTTCTTCAACGCGCACGATGCGCCGCACAGCATCTTCTTCCTCGTCGAATTCGATCAAACATTGCGCGACGGTTACCTGTGGCCACGCTGGTCGCCCGATTTTGCCTTCGGCTATGGCTATCCTCTCTTCAACCTGTATGCGCCGCTCGCTTTCTATGCCGCGGAGCTGCTGCATTTAATGGGGTTAAGCTTCGTGGAAGCGGTCAAAGGGATGTATATCCTCGCCACCGTAATCGGCGGGATTGCGATGTGCGGATTTCTGACGCAGCTCATGGGGGCGTCGGCAGGCGTTGTGGGTGCCGTCCTCTACATGTGGGCACCCTTCCACCTGCTGGAGATCTACGTGCGCAACGCATTCCCCGAATACGTTGCGCTGGCTTTGCTCCCCATGGTGATGTGGGCATTCACCGGTCTGGTGCAACATCCCAGCGGGACGCGCCTGGCGTGGGCCGGGCTCGCCTACGGCTTGCTGACATTGACTCACCACGCTTCCTTGCTCACGTTGACCCCTTTCATAGGCATCTATGTCCTTTTCCTTGCGTTACTGAATGGGTGGACGCAACGCCATTCTCAGAGCAGTGACCGACACCAGTCCATCGCTGTGTGGTTGCTGCCACTCGGCCGTGCACTGGCTGCGACGCTGTTGGGGCTGGGGCTGGCAGCCATCTATGTGGTGCCCCTCGTGATGGAGCTGCGCTACGTGAAAGTGGAACAATGGACGGCGTATAGTTATGACTATCGCCAACATTTTGTCTATCCCGCGCAGCTGTTGTCACCGGTGTGGGGATATGGCTACTCTGGCCCTGGCCTACAGGATGGAATGTCGTTTCAGCTGGGCGTTGTGTTGGTGACATTGGCGCTTGTGGGCGGCTGGCTGACGATTGCTGAGCTGATCCGCGGCCGCTTCAGTCAGCGCGATACGTCGCATCCGGTAATGGCCGAGGATCAGCGGGCAATCTGGTCGCGCAGCGTGGCGCTTTTCATGCTGATCATAGCCGTGCCGATCATCTGGCTGATGTCGCCCGCATCCGAGGCATTGTGGGAGATATTGCCGATTGCCAGTCTGGTGCAGTTCCCGTGGCGTCTGCTGGGAGTGCTGACCTTTGCGCTCTCGATAACGGCAGCCCGGGTGGGAGATGCCCTCATTAACCCGCGCGCACGGCGCCAAAATGCCCTTGATGCAGGAAAGAGACCATCATCCGAGGAGCGCGCTGCGACGAGGGTGCCACTTGCGGTGTACCTCCTGTGTTGGGTGATGGTGCTGGCGTCTTTTGCCTATGCCCTGCCCCAATATACCGAGGTGGAAGACTGGCGCGAGTCCCCTCAGGCGGTCGTGCGCTGGGATCGTTTCTCGCCTGCTGACCGAGTCGCCATGGTAGCGTACACCGAGCAACAGCCCACCAGCAGCCCTATGGAGGCCCAGTATATGGCCGGTGAACCCTTGCAAGTGGCTGCCATCATCCATGGCGAAGGCAAAGTCGAGACGCTGCGCCATGGAGGGGCATCCGACGAGATACGAGTGTATGCCACGACACCGGTCGTCGTGCAGTTCTACACATATGACTATCCGGGTTGGCAGGTGTGGTTGAACGGGGTGCCCATTCCCCATCGCCACGAACCACCCTATGGGCTGGTCACTGTGGATGTGCCGGTGGGGGAACACCACCTGGTGTTGCGGATGGGCAGCACTCCACCCCGCATCATCGGTGGGATAATCAGCGTGCTCGCCGGCGTACTCATCCTGGCGCTGGGCATGCGACCCACGCTGCGTTCCGTTATGCATCCATTGAGGCTTCAGAGATGCTCCCAAAAGTGAGCGTGTTCGATTTTGTCCGCGCCATTGTGCGCATCCTGAAGGCGAAGCCGCACGTTCCGCCGACATTGCAGGGCAATCCGCTGCTTGGGACGATCCTCAGGCGTCGCAGCGTGCGCAGCTTTAGCCAACGCGCGATCCCCGATGACGTCTTTGCGGCCATCCTGGAGGCGGGACGGTTGGCGCCGTCCACGGTCAACTTGCAGACGTGGGCATTTGCTGTGTTCACTGCTGATTCGTGGAGACAATGTTTCGGGCGTCCCATCCCCTTCGGCGGTCAGCGTGCCGTGATCGTGCTGGGGGATGCCCACTGGAACAAACCTATCGCGGAGATGTTCGCCGACAGCCCGCTCGTCTCCTATACCGTGGCAGTGATCAATGCCTCGTTGGCCGCGATGGCCATGAATCTGGCCGCTGAGGCTTTGGGCGTTTCGTCGGTGATGTTGTCGGAGACGGGACGCACCGGTTTCCTGGATGCCGGTTACTTGAAGGAGAAGCTGGCACTGCCGGACGGCGTCTTTCCGCTGATGACCATCGTCTTCGGTTACGCCAAAGGGCCTTATCCGCCCATGCCGCCCAAGCTGCCGCTGGATCAGATCTGCTTCACCGGCTCATATCGCGGCGTTGACTCGGCGGTGGTCGAAGAATGGCTGAAACAGATGATCGCCGGGTATCAAGCGGCATACCCGCTCTCGTCCTTTGAGCGTCAGCTGCAGGTTTATCGTGCCAAAATCCAACAGGCGGAGCAAGACCTCACCCAAATGGTGTTTCACCGCGGCTGAGGCACTATAGCAATTCCTCTTCCGCCCTGGTGAGAACGTAATCCAGAATTTGCAAGCCCTCTGTCATCTCGGTGCGCGAGATAATTAACGGAGGCGCTATACGGATGGCACTTGTGCCACAACCCAGCACCAACAGTCCATGTTCAAACGCCAGGTGCACAGTGCGATCGCGCAGCGCCTGAGCGGACTCGCGGGTGGCCTTGTCCTTTACCAACTCTATCCCGATCATCAAGCCTTTGCCGCGCACATCGCCGAGGCTTGGATGGCGCGCAGCCATCTCCCTGAGCACCCGGAGGGCATAATCGCCCTGTTCCTGAGCATTTCGCAGCCCCTCTTTTTCAATGATCTCAATGGTAGCAAGTGCCGCTGCGCATGCCAACGGGTTACCGCCATAGGTGTTGCCGTGGCTGCCGGGTGGCCACGTCATCAGTCTGCGTCGCGCAATGGCAGCGCCCATAGGCATCCCGCTGGCGATCCCCTTTGCGGTGCACACGATATCCGGCTCGACATCCCAATGTTCGATTGCCCACCATGCGCCCGTGCGTCCCATGCCGGACTGCACTTCATCCACAATGAGTAGAATGCCATAACGGTCACACAAGGCACGCAGACGGGGGAAGAAGCTATTCGCCGGGACAATATAGCCCCCCTCACCTAGGATCGGCTCGACCAGCACGGCGGCCACCTCGTCGGGGGGCACCAACCGTTGAAAAATGACCTGTTCGATGTAATTCACCACCGTCTCGCCGTAATCCTCGTCGTCCGGCTGCATTGCCAGCACGGGTCGGTAAGGATCAGGGAAAGGGATATGCACTACATCCGGCATCGTGCCGAAGAAGCCAGAGCGGTGGGAAACCTTGCTGCCGTTGAACGCCAGCGAACCCATCGTCCGCCCGTGAAAAGCGCCCAGAAAGCCAATAAAACGATGACGGCCTGTATAATAGCGCGCTAATTTAATGGCAGCCTCGATGGCCTCCGTGCCCGAGTTGGTCATAAACGACATCGCATCCTCTTCGAAGGGTGCGATCTCGTCGAGCTTTTCGGCCAGCTGGATCCACAGCTCGTGATAGTAATCCGACGAAATGTGGATGAACCGGTCGAGCTGTTGTTTGATCGCCTGTACGACGTGAGGATGACAATGTCCAGTGGAATTGACCGCGATACCTGCCGCGAAATCCAGGAAGCGGTTGCCATCCACATCGAAGACCTCACAACCACGGCCATATGCCATCACAAATCCGTAATCACGAGGATAGGAAGGTGATATCACCCGCGCGTCGCGGCTGATCAGCGCGCGCGCTTTCGGACCAGGTACATCCAGACGGACGATCTCGCGTGCAACCTGAGGAGTGTCCACCGTCTCCTCTGTGCGGGTTAAGACATCCTTCGTATGCTGACTCATCATCACATCCTCCTTTCTCCTTTCGCAGCGCCTGCGTGTTACGCTGATTCTGAGAGATACTCCCTGAAACCAAGACGTTCCGAGATGCGCCGGCCTGCCTGCCGCACCAGCGCAATGCATTCGGTCAGACGGCCGGCATTCAAGCGGGTGATCGGGCCGCCGATCGAGATAGCAGCGACTACCTCACCATCGTGATTGCGTACAGGAGCACTCACCGCCACATAGCCATCCTCCAGCTCTTCGATCGCCGTGGCATATCCTTGTGCCCGGATGAGCGCCATTTGCTGTTCCAGCGCTTCGAGATCGGTGATCGTCTTTTCGGTGAGACGTTGCAAGGGTGGACGCAGGTGGGCGACGCGCTCGTGGGGCGGCAGGAAAGCTAAGAGCAGTTTGCCCGTCGAGGTCGCATGGGCGGGGTGGCGTGTGCCGATGGTCTGCCATGGTGCCACCAGGTGGCTGGCTGGTATCTCTTCCAGGATGAGCACCTGGTCATCCACCAGGATTTCCAGTGTGGCCGCTTCACCGGCAGCGCAGGCGAGCCACTCCAGTTCGGCATAGCCGGCAGAGCGCAGATCGTTTGAGCGCAAAGCCCGTCCTCCCAGCGCGATGATTTCGGGTCCCAACCGATAGGCGCCGGTGCGCGCGTCGCGCATGAGCAAGCCTTCCGCCTCCAGAGCACTCAGCAACCGGTACGTGGTCGCTTTGTTCATCTCGACCGCGCGCGCCAGGTCTTTGAGTCGCCACTCAGGATGTGCATCGGTGAACATCTTGAGCAAGCGGATCGCCCGCAATACCGATTGAACACCGCTCAGAGACCGTGTCATATTGTGCAACAATATCTCACTATCTGAATGTATTATACGGCACGCCGGAGCGTCGGTCAAGCGGCCCTGCGCCTGGCCCAGGTAATGTGCCATTCGGTACTTGCACAAATGCGTGTTTAGCATTTACAATGAGATAGACGACCCATCGCACTGGTCCAGTGAGCAGCGACGCCGTGTCGTGAGGCAGAAGAGCCAGAGACAAGGTGAGGAGAACGTTCATCGGATGAAAGGTATGCATCCAGCCGTCGGGCAAAAGTGGTCGGCTAACTGGGCGCTTTCCAGTGGATTAATCGTGTTCGCGTGGCGGCTGGGGCTGGGGCATTGGGCGCCTGTGTGGTCACCGCTGGTCGGGCAGATGTTGATCCTGGGGCATGCTGTGCGCAAGGGTAGCTCCTATCATCGGATACCCGCGCATTATGCCCTGGTAGATGG
>Ga0308395_1002074_pt1 | contig 11956 bp, 11 predicted proteins | sample Hotspr20SampleP4_FD_202097 | JGI IMG/M metagenome (GOLD analysis project Ga0308395, IMG submission 202097) | Hot spring phototrophic mat microbial communities from Mushroom Spring, Yellowstone National Park, Wyoming, United States - 20050930_P4 ...
TGGCATCTTGGTTGATAATGAGTTGGGCCATTGGGTTCCTCCTTGGGAAAAGTTGCCGTACAACAATCCTACTCGGAATCCTTTGGCCCGTTCTTATTCTTTTGTTAAAACTGCAAAACTACTGAAATATCAACAACCAGGTGGGAATAATCAACAAAATCAAGCCTTCATAATAATCAATGGATGTAAGTGCTTGTGGATCAAAAATGGGGAGGGTTAATTCAAACCTGATTAAATAAGCGAATCTCAAAGCCAGTGCGATATTCAACCCATCACTGATCAATAATATGGCGCCGAATAGAATCCATTCCCAACCACGAGAACGACTTCTGGTTAAAGACCTCTCACGTGGTTGATCATTGATTAATTCTTTTTCGGTCAGGTACGAAGAACGCATGAAGGCCGCCTTTATTGATCACTGATTGTACAGAATGAAAGGGATATCATTTTGCCTTACAATCAAACAATCCCTAAATTTGTATAAAATAATAAAATTTACTATCTCTATAAAAATTGTACAACAGCACAAAAGCCAGTCAATCTTTTATAAACAAATTCTAAAAAAATAATTAGAAATCCAAAACGAACTATAAGAATTGGATCGAAAAGACTTTGTAAAAGTATTTTTTATAGAAGGGGAGGGGGATGAAAACACAATTATTGACAATTTGCCCCAGACGAGCCCATTATATTGTTTCAGTGTTCTTTTGTTGCACAATTGGAAAGGCCGGCTTACGGGTAATCAAAAAAATATAAAAATCAATGATTTTAGAAAATAATTTATCCCAATATAATAGATCTTATCTTGGGTGATATTAATGTTTTTCGATTTTTTACCCCCTCCACGCTATGTTTTTTCCTACCAAAATCCGCCTCAGCCTGAAAGTCTTTGTATTTTATACCCTGCCTCTTCCAGCGCTGAGCGGACTGCCCTGACAATTTCCAATGCATTTGGCGAATCTCCATGAATACACAATGTATCCACCTTTACATTCACCGCCATTTCTCCCTTGTGCACAGTTATTCCATCCATTGCTAATTGTATCGCTTGCCGGGCAGCGATTATAAGATCATGAATGACCGCCCCTTCCATTCCTCGTGGCACCAAACGACCGTCGGCCTGATAGCCTCGCTCCACAAACCCTTCATTTGCCACATTCAAACCGCATTCCAACCCGGCTTCAATCAAAGCTGAACCGGCCAGACCAACCAGAATCAACTCTTTGCTAAAACGTCGGACAGAACGGGCAATTGCATTGGCTAGGCGTACCTCCTGCGCCGCTTGATTATACAGCGCGCCGTGAGGTTTTACATGTGTCATCTCAATCCTAGCTGACCGCAAAAAGCCCCAAAGAGCTCCTATCTGGTACAGAACCATTGCTTCAACTTCCTCTGGAGACATTTCAATTTTACGACGACCAAATCCCTGTAAATCCGGGTAGCCCGGATGAGCCCCAACCGCTAAATTGTATTTGACCGCCGTTTGGACGGTTTGCTGAATCACTATCGGGTCTCCTGCGTGAAATCCGCAGGCAAGATTGATTGAGCTGAGATATGGCATTAATTCTTCGTCCGACCCAAGTGTGTAGCGCCCGAAACTTTCTCCCATGTCGCAATTGAGATCAATAGTTATCATTGAATTGCTCCTGCCCAATTCCAGGGTTCAATAAATTGATCTATTTCTTGAATATAATCCAGTCTTTTGATCATTTCCACATAGGCTTCACGGGCAATCCTCACAGAAACGGGTTTAAATTGAATACGACTCTTGAACGGTTCAGCCTGTGCCAACAAAGGTAAATCTGCGCGGATTACTACCGCTATGACCGGATATCCGCCACTGGTTGGGGCATCAGCCATCATTACAATTGGCTCACCACTTGGCGGTATTTGAATCGCTCCTGGAAGCATCCCAAAAGAGATCATCTCTCCGTTAAATTTCACTCTCAACGATTCACCTTGCAGCCGGTAACCGGTACGATTTGAAGATGAAGAGACAGTGAAAGTCTGCTGGAAAAACTGGCGATCAGCTTCGTTTCCCAGCAAATCCAAATGTGGTCCAACCACTGCTCGTAAGCATAAATTGTCACAATATGGTGGTATTGCGTTTTGGGGCAAGATACGCACCGGCTCTTGTACGGTTTTGTTAAGAGTTTCGCCAATTGGCAGGCAGTCCTTTTCTTTTAACAATCTTCCTTGCCAACCACCAAAACCACCCAGCAGCGAGGTTGAACGTGAATCCATAATAATTTTCACGTCAATCCCCCCTTGAATTACAACCACTACCCACATTCCACCACCAACGTGGTCTATACGCACTGTTTGACCTTCACGAAGGCGAAATGATTGCCATAGATCCATCTTATTCTCATTTACCCAAACCGAAAAACCCCATCCACACACTGCGATTATCATATTTTGTAATGCTCGAAATTGAATACCGCCTATTCCGACTTCAATTCCAGCGCTTTCATCGGAATTTCCCACCAACCGATTGGCTGCCCGCAGAGCAAATTCATCCATGGCACCGCTTCGCGGCACCCCGTATTGCCCCCACCCTACCCTTCCTAAGTCCTGGATTGATGAGAAATAACCCCCATCCAAAATTTCAATCATTTTCCATCTGATCCCGCAAAATTGGAATAAATCGCAACCTGTCACCCGGCTCAAGCAAAAAAGGTGGTTCGGCACAGGGATCAAACAACCTCAACGGAGTCCATCCAATCAAGCGCCACCCACCGGCTGAATCGATCGGATAAATACCGGTTTGCTCGCCGGCAATACCCACCGAGCCGGCAGGTACTCTGGTGCGTGGTGAGGAAAGGCGGGGTACAGCAATTGCCGGATTCATGCCGCCAAGATAGGGAAACCCAGGACTAAACCCCATCATGAACACCCTGTATTCTGCCTCGCTGTGCAGCCGGATGACATCATCGGGTGAGAGGTGATTGTATTGTGCAACAAACTCCAGATCTGGGCCATGCTCGCCTCCATAAATTGTAGGAATCTCAATTAACTTTTCAGAGCGGTATAAAAGCGGCTCCATCTGTCCTTCTTCATATTCCATGATCAATCTATGCAAAGCATCATATTCAATCTGAAATGGATCAAAACCAATGAGGACTGAAGCATAAGCAGGAATTACCTCAATAACACCGGGCAAATTTGCCTTTTTTACCCATTCTGCCAGGAGGTGAACTCGCTGGTTGATTTCCAAATTAATCCCGTTTCCAAAAACAACCAGCAAACCGCTCTCCCCAAATGATGTGCAGGAAATGTTTTTTCTGTTTCCCATTTATTTTTTTGGTCAGGCTTTTCTCGGATTGTTTTTATACCCAAGATTTGGAACAATCTGGTTTGGAACAATTACTCGCGAACATGACCATTACCCATGATAACCCATTTGTAGGTTGTTAATTCCCGCAAACCCATTGGACCGCGCGCGTGCAATTTTTGAGTGGAAACAGCCACTTCAGCGCCTAAACCCAACTGTCCCCCATCCGTAAACCGGGTACTGGCATTGACATATACTGCTGCAGAATCAACCCGGTTAACAAATATATCGATATTTTCTGGATTTTCAGACAGAATACCATCAGAATGAGCAGTTGAATGTTCCTCAATGTGTTGGATGGCTTCATCAAGGTTGGCCACAATTTTTACACCCATTACCAGAGACAACCATTCTGTATCAAAATCTCCGGATTGAGCCGGTTGAAACTGATCAGACATTTTCAGGTCAAGCTTTTCAAATACGGATTGATCTAATCGAAAGAAAACACCAGCTTCGCTTAACCGGTTGAATACCCTGGGTAAAAGAGTATCTGCTACTTTGTGATGCACCAGTAAAGTATCCAGGGCGTTACACACCGTCGGGCGCTGCACTTTGGCATTGTAAATTACTTCAACCGCTTTTTCAATATTGGCAGTTTCATCCACAAACAAGTGACAAATTCCGACACCACCGGTGATTACCGGTATCTGACTATTCTCCTTGCAAAATTGATGTAGTTTTGCACCACCGCGTGGAATAATTAAGTCCACATAAGTATGTAATTTAAGCAAGTCTAGGACATAGCGGCGCTCAGGGCTGTCAATAAATTGAACTGAATGAAGTGGCAAACGATGCCGGTCTAACGCTTGCTGAATGATTTCCACGAGCGTCCGGTTACTTTCGATCGTTTCACTACCTCCTCTTAATATAACCGCATTTCCAGATTTCAGCGCCAGGCAGGATACATCTATAGTTACATTTGGTCTGGATTCATAAATAACCCCCAATACTCCTATGGGAACACGTTGTTTGTGAACCCTCAGTCCGTTTGGCAACGTTTGTTGTTCAAAAACCTCACCGATTGGATCGGGTAGCTCTACAATCTTTTGAATATCGGCTGCCATTCCACGCAGCCGTGAAGGTGTGATCAATAAACGGTCAATCATCGCTTCGGAAAGTTTCTGCTGCGAAGCGCCTTCAACATCTCTGGCATTGGCTGCTAAAATTTTCGCCTCGTTTTCTATTAGCAATTGACCAATTTCCAGCAAAACATCATTTCGTTGGCGGGAAGAAGCTATCGAAAGAGATCTTGCACTGGTTTTGGCATTTCTTCCAATTACACTTAAGTCAATCATCACAATTCCTCTCGGCAGATTGAATCATCACCAGATTATTTCGATGGACAACCTCATCTCCATAGGTATACCCTAAAATGGACTCGATTTCAAAAGATTGACGTCCAATCAATTGCCCCAAATCTCGCGCCGTGTAATTAGTAATGCCCATTGCGACCAGTTTTTCCTGCCCGCATACAATTTCAACCGCATCCCCTCGCTCAAAATCCCCTGCTACGCCGGTAATACCAATCGGCAGCAAACTTCTTCCCCGTAAAAGCGCTTTTTCTGCACCCGCATCTATAAAGATCTGCCCGTTGCGCCTTCCGGCAGTCATTATGTAACGTTTTCTTGCTTCGATTTTATTGGATACAGGTGAAAAAAATGTACCTGTTGATTCGTTATTGGCTATACGCATAATATTAAATGGATCGTTACCCGATGCAATCACTACCGCACAACCCGATCGCCTTGCCAAATCTGCGGCCTGAAGTTTGGTAAGCATTCCACCCGTGCCAACTCCACTTACACTTCCGCCGGCTGCCGCCCACATGGAAGACGGTATTTCGCTACTGTCCACTCGATGATAGAGATTAGCCTGTGGATTTTGACGCGGATCTTGATCATATACGCCATCCTGGTCAGTCAGTAAAATGAGTAAATCCGCCTCAATCAGGCTGGCTACCTGGGCAGAAAGGTTATCGTTATCTCCAAAGCGGATCTCCTCGGTTGCTACGGTGTCGTTTTCGTTGATTATGGGAATTACCGATTGGCTGAGTAATGCCTCAAGGGTGCTGCGGGCGTTCAAGTAACGTCTTCTATCAGTTAAATCTGCCCTTGTAAGCAATACCTGCGCCACCTTTTCCTCATAAATGGCAAAAAAGCGTTCGTACATCTCCATCAGACGGGGTTGTCCAATTGCAGCCAGCATTTGTTTGGCAGGAATAAATTTTGGTAATTCTGGGAAACCCAATGCCTCTCTACCTGCGACAATTGCTCCCGAAGAAACCAGCAAAACCTGCACACCGCTCTGCTTCAACTGACAGAGCGCCTTGACAAGATCCACAACCCGCGGAAGTGAAATTTGCCTTCCCCCAGCTGTCAGGGTAGAAGATCCTACTTTTATCACGACGCGTTGATAATTCATTCTTGTTCGGGTATTACGAAATCAGGTCCAACAAGGCGCGGGCAGCCAGAATGGGTCCTTCATGTTCCTTACCGGGCACACCCAATTGCGTTCTCAATTCTCCTACAAAAACATTCTGCTTAAACAACCGATCGAAATAACAAACAGCCAGCTCCTCATGTAAATCCTGATATTGGGGTGGGCCGAAGATATTGGCGAAGTAACTGTGCACCAGTCCTTTGGTATTGCTGGTTCCTCTGCTCATCACAGCCCCGGAACGGAAGACTTCTAGGGCATCTTGGGCATTTTCAAAGCGGCGGATAATCGGGTAATCCTGATCAACGACTTCGTAGTTATTGGCGTACAACAGAATATCAACAGGATAGCCGCGCATTACCTCATCATAGGTGGTAATCGGAATGACCACGCGGGCATTCGTCTGATCCGGGTTCATGATGATGGTGCGGTCAATTTGTCCCCACGCATAGCCGGATTGCAGGTCATCCAGCCGAACAAATGCGCCAATCCCCGTGCCATACCCCAACACCCTCCCGGTTGGGCCAATCTGGAGGGAACCCATATCATCCGCGATGGTTATTAATTCTTCTACATTATCGCCTGCAATTTGGCGCAATGCCTCCAACGTTTCAGACTTACCGGTGCCTGTATCACCAATGATCAACACATTTGATTCTTTACCCGTGCGCATCCGAATATGGAAATAAGCCCCATGATATGGCAGCCGCCCTCTCTTCATCGCAATAATATTGTGCAGGGTAAGTATCATATTTTTGAGATAGCCGAAATAGCCAAATTCCTCGCGATAAGGTATAGCCGCTACCAGCATGTGATTTTCTTCATCGTCATAAAAGATCGTCTGACTATGTCCCTCTGATAAACCGGGAATCTCCGGCACGCCATACAAATAAACTGCATCTGGTTGCTGAAGGATTTGATCGCTCTCCGCCAATTCAAAGAGATTACACAGCGAGAAACCCAATTCAAAAAAGCGCATTGAAAAATAAATCATAATAATCAGATCACCCACTTTAGCCGGATAACACACCCATTCTTCTGGATCCAGATGCAATCCTCGCACCGGATTGAAATTCACACGCTCGAAGATTCCCTTTCTCTTATTGGAAGGTGAGTTAAAAATCATCGGCGGATAAATCATGATTTGTCGGATAAGAGATATATTTTTTAAAGCTGCATAATCGCCGTTCGGATAAGGTATAGGCGCCGGCAAAGCAATCGCTCCAATTTCAACCCCAGCGCTGACCTGCCGATACACACGCGGGTGAGTGCCGGTAATGTTTTCTTGAATGTCCCGGTAGGTACTCCGCACCACATGCATTAAGCGTTCCACCGTTTCTGCAAAAGTCCTGTAAGGACGCCGGTCCATCTCATCCAGGGTTCGATCACAGATCAGAACCCGGTGCAGACTGCGCCAGTAATTATATAAATTCTCCACAAAGTCATATATGAGGTCTTTGTCTGTTAAGAATTTTTTTGCTGGCTCATGCACCTTGATCACCAGCTCAGCCGGTAACTTGACCAAAAAGCGAAAGGTGTCGATCAACTCCGTGACCGCTTTTTCGGATACCTGACGATTTGGGAAGATATTCAAAAAGCGGGAATCCCTTTTTTGCAAGTTACGAATAAAATCCCATAACACATCCCGAAAAAGAGAACTTGTCAACAATTCTTCCGAATTCTCACAAATCTTTCCCCGCAATCGCAATACAACTTTGCCGTCATACATTTGATAAGTTAAAGCTTCCATTTTTTTTCCTCGCCTGATAGTGCAACAGTTGAATTTTACGGCTCGGTTTGAATAATTCCTACGCGTTCTTCTAACATACGGGTAGTCAATGACTTCGGACGCTCGATCGGCTTACCTAATGCGCGCGCCCAAACTGCATGAGCAGTCAAGCCAAGTATACGGCTCACACCAAACAGAACAGTATAAAAATCAACTTCCCGCACTCCGTAATAATACTGCAGACAACCATTGATTGCATCCACATTTGGTCTGGGATTCTTGATTTTTCCATTCTCTCCCAAAATCGAAGGCGCTAACCGGTAAACCTGTTTGACTAGTTGAAACAATGGATCGTTGGGTAGATAGCGTTCCGCAAACTCCATTTGAGCCGTAAATCGCGGGTCCGTCACCCGCAGAACAGCATGTCCATAACCCGGAATCACATATCCTGCAGATAATTGAGTGCGAATATATCCTTCTAATTCCTCATCGGAAGGCAATCTTCCAAAGACTTCATACACATTGATTAGCCAACGAATACACTCCTGATTAGCAAGCCCATGCAAAGGGCCCGCCAATCCGTTCATACCCGCAGCAGAAGACAGGTAGATATCCGAAAGTGCTGAACTGACCAGATGAGAGGTGTGTGCACTGACATTGGCTCCTTCGTGATCGGAGTGAATGACCAAATATAAACGCATCAATTCCTGATATTGCCTGTCCGCTCCTTTTCCAATCATTTGGGCAAAACGGGCGCTCCAATCCAAATCTGGATCGGGCGATTCAATCTCCCCATTTTTATACTTCCAGCAGAAAATAAAGGCAGCAATTTTCGGAATTTTTGCGGTCAGGTTCAGGCTGTCCTCCAAATAATATTCCCAATATTGCGACTTTGGCAGCCCCTCAAGGTAGGCTTTTGCAAAAAGGGATTGTGGCTGAAGCGCCATGATTGCCTGACTGAACAGCGTCATTGGATGGGTTTCACGCGGCATTGCGCGAATGACATCCCATACATATTGCGGAACATCCGAACGGCTTCGCCAAGTGTCTTCGACTTCTTCGGCTTCATCCCGATTGGGTAATTCACCCGTCAACAACAAATAATACAACCCGCCTGCCAACGGCATTTCAGAATTTTTCGCTTTGGGTAATAACGACAAAACTTGAGGGATTGTATAACCTCGCAAACGAATTCCCTCATAGGGATCCACATATGAAATATCGCTGATACTGATTTGCACGCCGCGAATACCGCTCAGGATCTGCTCAATCGTAACTTCCCCGACTACAAAATCACTATGATCCTTTTTCAAGCGCTGAATGCGTTCCATCCATTGCGGTATTTGTTCTCGGATTTTCTCTCTGATTTTCATATCGAATCCATCCCCTCCTATCCTTAATGACTCAAGATTTGTGAAAGAAATGCTCGGCTGCGCTCGTGCGCCGGCTGATTAAAGAATCTCTCCGGCGTAGCCCGTTCAACAATTTTTCCGTAATCCATAAAAATTATCTCATCTGCTGCTGCGCGGGCAAATCCCATTTCATGAGTCACAACAACCATGGTTATCCCATCATCAGCCAGCGCTAGCATGACATCCAGCACCTCTTTAATCATTTCCGGGTCAAGCGCACTGGTAGGCTCGTCAAACAACATGATCTTCGGATCTTGAGCAAGTGCGCGGGCAATTGCCACCCGTTGCTGCTGCCCACCCGAAAGTTGAGCTGGGTAGGAACGCGCTTTATCGGCAATTCCTACTCGTTCAAGGTGTTGCATAGCAATCCGTTCGGCTTGGGATTTTGGAATTTTTCGCACAATTCTTTGCGCCAGCGTTACATTCTCTAAAACGGTTAAATGTGGGTAAAGGTTAAAGTGCTGAAATACCATTCCAATTTGCGAACGAATAGAATTCAATTGTTTTTGATTGCCGGTAATTTTTTGCCGCTCAATCCATATTTCACCTTCTGTAGGCGTTTCAAGATGATTAATGCATCTCAACAAGGTGGATTTTCCAGAGCCGCTTGGGCCAATAATGACGATGACCTGGCCTTTGCGAACAGTCAAATTAACTCCATCTAAAGCCACCAAACGCCCAAACCTTTTTCTAAGATTGATTACCTGAATCATTTCATGAGCTTCGTTCATCTTGCCTCACCCTTCTTTCCAGCCATTTGACCAGAGCCGACAAGACCACCGTCATCATCAGATATAGCACAGCCAGCGTTACGTAGGCCTCCTGATATTGAAAAGACCTGCCGGCATATAATTTGGCAATTTGAGTGATATCTCTCACGGCCAGTACAGAAACAAGTGACGAATCCTTCAGCATTGATACGAAATCGTTGCCAAGAGCCGGCAGAACATTCCGAATTGCTTGCGGTAGTATGATATAGCGCATCGCCTGCCAGTAAGTCATCCCCTGTGCGCGAGCCGCTTCCATCTGACCGCGCCCGATGGATTGGATCCCAGCCCTGAAAATCTCCGCCTGAAATGCTCCGTAGGTCACTGAGAGGGCAATGATAGCCCGGGTAGTCATGGGGACGGCATTATTTTCAATCTGGATCAGCGGCTGGGCAATAAAAAGTAATCCCAACTGCAAAAACCATTCACCAAGGCGATTCAGTAGACTGACCCCGGCAGGAACACCAACAAAGGCAATAAAAAATATCAACACCAGCATTGGTACGCCACGAATCAGTTCCACATATAACGTTCCTAAATTTTGAATCACAACATTATGTGAAATGCGCCCCAAACCGGTCAACAAACCAAGAATTAATGCCAGCCCGTACGCAATCAGCGTAGTCTGAACCGTAACCCCAATTCCAGCACGGATAAAATTAAAAGCGTCCTGATAACTGGGGCGAGTCAGAATGAGATGAGCTGTTAACACAAAAACACCCACCAACCCAATAATCCACCATGGGAAAAGACGGAGTTTTTCCTTAAAGTCCGTCCCAGCCAATGACGGAGAAGCAATATGTTGTTTCGCTTCTAGAGTTTCTTTCACCGCCATACCTGTTTCCTCTCGTGGGCTTTGGCCATCACCCAAATGGGGTAACTGCCAAAGCCCCCAAATCCCGAATCATTTAATGTCTTCTTCGGTTAAGCTGAACGATGGTCCAAAATATTTTTCGTTCAAAGCATCCAGGGTGCCATCCAATTTCATGGATTCCAGGGCTTTATTTACCGGCTCGACCAGTTCGCTGCCTTTTGGAAAAACAAACCCAAGCTCATCACTGGAAATCGAAGGACCGATCAATTCCAACTTTTCTGCGTTTTGACCCGAATAACCCATTCCAACAATCTCATCAATGATAACTGCATCCACGTCACCAGCGAGTAAGGCCTGAATGGCAAATGGAAATTGTTCAAAAGCCTTGATCCGTGATTCGGGTAAAAACTTAACCGCAGTTTCGTAATTTGTGGTGCTGACCTGTGTACCCATAATCAGGGAATCGTTCTGGGCAAACTCCTCAATGCTTGAAAAGCGGTTCTCCCCTTTGCGCACCAGCAGCCGTTGTTGAATCTGGATATAACCAATTGAAAAATCCACAATTTTCTGCCGTTCAGGTGTATTGGTAATACCATCCGCAGCAACATCATACTGGCTGTCAGAAACCGCCTGAATCATCCCATCCCAAGCGGCTTCAACGAAAACAGGCTCACAATGCAAGCGGGTACATATTTCACGCCACGCATCGTAATCCCATCCACCCGGTTCGCCCGTTTGGATTGAGATATAGTTGAAAGGAAGATAGGCGTTTTCAACGGCAATAGTAACTTTACGGCAGCCCAAATCAACAATTGCAGTTTCTGCTGAACCCAAACAACCTTCCGCTTGAGATGTTGGACTGGCAGGTTGTGTCACATTTCCGTTTTCAGTTGAGGGTGTGTTCGTTGCTGAAGGGCTCGTACATGCACTGATCAATAAAACAATGCTGATCACAACAATTCTTAATACTCGCTTTCTCATTTCTACCTCCTTTGGTCGAATAATTTATAATGTGATATTTTATATCGAATTTCAATCATAAATTTCAGTAATTTCACACCTCCAGAATCAATGGGGTTGGGTTATAAAAAACCCTCCCGGATTGGGAGGGTTTTTAGTTTTGAATCAGGTGGAATTAACCAAGAAAACTAAGCGCCAAAAACCGCTCCCTCTGAGTAGGTTCGGTTCTTTGGGTAACGCTTAGCAATCGGCTGGAAAAACATAGAAATTTTATAGCACCTTTGATAGGATATGTCAAGAACAAATTTCCGCCATTTTTCAAAAAAATCCCTTACACCTTTATACCCCGTCGTTAGAATTATCAGGATTAGAATTTTCCCGTGTCAAGTCAAAAGAAAATGTTACCGAAAGTGGATGGTGGGTTCAAATGAAAATGTTACTGTAGGGTCATGCTCCTTTCTGAGAGTGTGGAAGACATTCACGGTTGGGGCTGGCTTTTGGGTC
>Ga0308395_1002077_pt1 | contig 11945 bp, 7 predicted proteins | sample Hotspr20SampleP4_FD_202097 | JGI IMG/M metagenome (GOLD analysis project Ga0308395, IMG submission 202097) | Hot spring phototrophic mat microbial communities from Mushroom Spring, Yellowstone National Park, Wyoming, United States - 20050930_P4 ...
AAATTGTCGAAGGTAAAAGACTTGATTCTCATTGTAAAATCCCTTAAATAGTTATTGAGGAATTTCATAGTTTATCCTCCTCTGTTTGTTTTTGTTTTATTTTCTTTCATACAGGGGAGGAATTTATTTTTTACCAATCTGAATTTCAACAAAATATTATACGCTGCTATTAAATTTTTTTTAACTTTTATGAGAAATATGAGTATAAATTTTAACGCTTTACTGCTCATATATCCATATAATTCTTTAATCTAAATTAAACTATAAAAAAGGTTTTAATGAGACATAATTTATGTAACGCATTATAAATTTAGTAATATAAAGTTCAAAAAAATCAAAAAAAATTAATTATTAATATCTATTTATATTTCCAAAAAAATTATTAATTTTAGTATGCTAAATTTTGGAGGGCAAATAAAAAAGCGTAATTTTTTCTTTTTAGTAAAAAAAGTATCTTTTTTCCTTGTTTTTTTGTATTCACATTTCAATTCTCAAACTTCTGAATGGGTTATGTTTCAAGCCGATGGAAGAAAAGTAAGATGCCTTGTTGAAGAGAGAAATTATGTATGGGTAGGAACAGATGGAGGCGGGCTCGCAAAGTTAAACAAGAATAATAATGAGTATATTATTTATGGAACCTGGAATTCCAATTTGCCTGATAATAGCGTATTGAGTATAGCTATTGACAAAAAAGGAACTAAATGGATAGGAACGAGATATGGAGGATTGGCAAAATTCGATAATTTAAATTGGAAAATTTACAATAGATACAATTCTGGTTTGCCAGAAAATGAAATAAGAGGAATAGCTATTGATAGTTTTGGCATAAAGTGGATAGCTACTTGGGGAGGGGGTTTGTTAAAATTTGACGATTCAGTGTGGACAGTTTATAATACTTCTAATAGCGGTCTGCCTGAAAATATTGTCAAAGCAATTATTATAGACAGACAAAATAATATATGGCTGGGAACTTTTTTCAGTGGAGCAGTTAAATTTGATAGAAATAACTGGATTGTATATAACACCTCAAATTCTGGCATTCCAAATAACAATATTACATCTTTTGCAATTGATAAAAATGGATCTATGTGGATAGGCACAAAAGTAGGCGTTGCAAATTTTGATGGCGTAAATTGGAAAGTATACAATACTTGGAATTCAAGTATTAGCAGCGATTACATTTTTTCAATTGCAATTGATCAATATAACAATAAATGGATTGGAACACAAAACGGCTTGAACAAATTTGACGGAGTTAATTGGTAATCTTATAAAGATTGGACCTCTGGATTGCCTAATAATGAAGTTATGGCGATTATAGTTGATAATAATAACTTAAAATGGGTAGGAACATATAATGGATTAGCAACATTCGACGGAATAAATTGGACTATAAAAAATCCCTACAATTATTCATTGCCTAACAATTATATTAACTCAATTGCAATAGATTTAGAAGGTTATAAATGGTTTGCTACAGGTAGTGAAAATACTGTTTTAAAATTTGACGGAGAAAATTGGATTGTATTTAAAATGCCGCATGATATTTTAGGTTCAGCCGATCCTATATCTTTCGCTGTAGATAAAAAAAATATCATATGGGTCGGAACATATAGAAAAGGAGCCTTCAAAATTGATGGAACAAGAGTAATTGATTTGAGATTTCCACAAGCTTCAGGGATAGGTTCAATTTCAGTTGATAACTTTAATAACAAATGGTTTCCTCTTATGGACTTCATAAATACGACGATTCTGTTTTTACTTCGTATTACAAAGAAAATTCCGGTCTGCCTACAAATTTTATTAGCAGCCTAATTATTGACAAACAAAACAATAAGTGGATAGGCTCTTATGGAGAAGGTTTAATAAAATTCGATGATTATAACTGGAAAGTTTACAATGATTCAAATTCAGGATTGCCAAATAATAAAGTAACAACGATTGCAATCGACGATTTTGGAAACAAATGGATTGGAACAGATAACGGTCTTGCTAAATATGACGATTTAAATTGGACAGTTTATAATAAATCAAACTCAGGCTTGCCAACCAATAATATTAGATGTATAGCAATAGATAAAAAAGGGGCAAAGTGGATAGGTAATTTTTATGGACTTGTTAAATATGATGATAGCGTATGGACTGTTTTAAATTCCAATTTGCTTTCAAATAAGATTTTATCAATTGCCGTAGATAGACATAACAATAAATGGATTGGAACAGACAAAGGACTTATGGTTTATTGCGAAGAAGGAGTTATATTACAAGTTGAAGAAATTAAACGGCAAGAGCCATTGTGTTTTGAATTATATCAAAATTACCCAAATCCATTTAATCCATAAACAATAATTAAATTTGGTTTAAAGGAAAAAAATCTGGTAAATATTAAAATATATGATTTGCTTGGAAGAGAAATTGTAGAATTGTTAAACGAAGAAAAAGAAAGAGGCATTTACGAAATAGAATTTAATGCAGGCAAATACGGGCTAAGCGGAGGTGTTTATTTTTATAAAATGAAGGCGGGAGAAAATATTGCTATAAAAAAAATGTTGTTGTTAAAGTAATTCGAAGGGGACGGAATTTAACCGTCCCTTTTTTAATTGTTCAAAAGATTCTTAGGAGGTTTTTTATTAAAACGCGATTATATTGAGTTTACTGATCGCTTGTTTTTTATAAAGAATTAATAGACGAAATCATTTATCGTTTTAATTGGCAAATCATAAAAAAACTCGATATATCATTTTGAAAAGATTTTTTGTAAAATTTTATTTTTATAAAAATTACTGAAATATTTTTTTATTAAAAGCTAAATTATTATATTGCGAACTAAATTTATAAAAATTTTTCTTGACAAATAAAGCAAATAATTTAAATTACAGTTTGTAATTCCAAAAGAATTACAAACAAATTAGCGCTCGCCACAAGCCAGCCTTTAAAATCAAATAAATGAGAGGAGAAAAGCGTATGAGAAATCATACTAAAGCGAGCGTTTTAAATTCTAATTCTCGTAGCATCGATTTATATGATTCTTCTTTTGAAAAAGACAGTTGCGGCATTGCTTTTTCCGCAAGAATAGACGCCGAGCCTGATCGAAAAATTGTTGAAATGTCTTTGCAAGCTTTAATCAATTTAGAGCATCGCGGAGCTTTGGGCGGAGACAAATCGACAGGTGATGGAGCTGGGATTATGATAGAAATTCCGGATAAATTTTTTAGAAAAAAGCTTGCTTTGCCTGCGAAGGATAATTATGCGGCGGGAGTTTTCTTTTTGCCAAAAAATGAAAATAAGAAATTAAGAATAAAAAAAATAATAGAAGTCGCTTTGGAATTAGAAGGCTTTAAGTCGATTTGTTGGAGAGAAGTTCCAGTCGATTCTTCTAAAATAGGAGAAATAGCTCGCTTATCAGAGCCAGCCATAGAGCAATTATTTATAGCGGTAAATGGATTGGATAAAGATATAATAGAACGCAAATTGTATATTGCCCGAAAAGCGATAGAAAAAAGAGCGAAAGAACTAATTGAAGATCCTTCGGAGTTTTATGTTTGTTCTTTGTCTTATTATAAAATAATTTATAAAGGAATGCTAACTGCAAGTCAGTTAAGCGAATATTATTTAGATTTGAAAGACGAAGATATAATTTCAAAATTTTGCATAGCTCATCAGAGGTTTAGCACAAATACTTTTCCGGCTTGGAGATTGGCTCAACCTTTTAGATTTATCGCTCACAATGGAGAAATAAATACTTTAAGCGGAAATATATTGCGTATGAAAATACGCGAGTCAAAGTTGAAGTCGGATTTGTTTGGCGAAGATATTGAAAAGATTAAACCAATTATAGACGAAAGCGGTAGCGATTCGGCGATATTTGACAATGCGTTAGAGTTGCTTGTTATGGGAGGAAGATCTTTGCCTCATGCAATAATGATGATGATTCCCGAAGCATATGGAGGCAAGATTCAAATGAGCGAAGACAAAAAAGCTTTTTATGAATTTCACTCGGCGATAATGGAGCCTTGGGACGGTCCTGCGGCGATGATTTTCTGCGATCGCAAATATATTGGAGCGACATTAGATAGAAACGGATTAAGACCCGCGAGATATTCAATTACAAAAGACGGCTATCTTTTCTTAGCTTCTGAAGCCGGAGCTTTTAAATTAGATGATGAGAACATTTGCGAAAAGGGAAAATTATCTCCCGGAAAAATGTTATTGCTCGATTTTGAAGAAAAAAGAATTATTTCCGATAAAGAGATTAAATCGAAAATATCAAGACAACAGCCATATCGAAGATGGATAAAAGAAAATTTAATTAGCTTGCGCGGGCTGTTTTCTCCGCCAATTCCTCCTAAAGTGGAAAGCAAACAAGAATTATTTCAAAAGCTTCAAGTTTTTGGCTATACTCAAGAAGAGTTGACTAAAATTATAAATCCAATGGCTTCATTCGGTCAAGAAGCCGTAGGCTCGATGGGAAATGATACGCCTTTAGCCGCGCTTTCAGATAGACCTAATCTTTTATTTTATTATTTTAAGCAACGTTTTGCGCAAGTTACTAATCCTCCAATTGATCCATTAAGAGAGGAACTTGTAATGTCTCTTGAAACTTTTGTAGGCGGCGAAGGAAATCTTTTAGTTGAATGTCCAGAGAATTATAAAGGATTTAAATTATCGCAACCAGTATTGACTGAAGAGGATCTTCTAAAAATAAAACAAGCTCTAGCGAACGGAATAAATGTGGTTGAAATAGATGCATTATTCGATAAAAAAGAAGGCGCATCAGCGCTTGAAAATGCAATAAATAAAATATTAGAAAAAATTAAAAATTTGGTTAAGGGAAATACTATTATCATACTTAGCGATAGGAATTTTAACGAAAGATTAGTTCCTATTCCATCTTTGCTTGCAGTGTCGGCAGTATATCATTTTTTAATTGATAATGGATTAAGAGCCGACGCAAGCATTGTTGTAGATACTGGAGAAGCTCGCGAAGTAATGAATTTTGCTATGCTAATCAGCTATGGCGCCGATGCAGTTTGTCCATATGTGGCTTTGCAGACGGTAAAATACTTAGCTGACAATAATTTGCTTGAAAGAAAAATATCGGCAGAGGACGCTATCGATTTTTATATATTGGCTGTAAATAAGGGATTGCTTAAAACCATGAGCAGACTTGGCATTTCTACTCTGCATAGTTATTTTGGTTCTCAAATATTCGAAGCTATTGGGATTAAAAAAGATGTTATTGATAAGTACTTTAAAGGAACGATTTGTCGTCTAGAAGGAATTGATTTGAGCGATATTCAGGAAGACGCTATTCGAAGACATAATCAAGAATTTGACAATGTTTCGAACGATAATAGTTTTTTAGATCCGGGCGGCGAATATTCGGTTAGAATAGGCGGAGAGGTTCATTTTTGGAATGCGGAAACAATAGCGAAATTTCAATATGCAGTAAGAAACGAGGATTATGCGGCGTTTAAAGAATTTACAAATTTAATTAATAATTCCGATAAAGTCCCTTTGACAATAAGGCGGCTATTTAAATTTAAAAAAACAAATCCGATACCAATTGAAGAAGTCGAGCCTGTTGAGAGCATTGTAAAAAGATTTGTAGTTTCTGCAATGTCATTTGGATCTTTAAGCAAAGAAGCTCATGAAACGATTGCAATTGCCGCAAATAGGATAGGCGCTCGAAGCAATTCTGGAGAAGGCGGAGAAGATCCATTAAGAAATGTTGTGTTGAAAAATGGAGATTGTTCTAATTCGAAAGTCAAGCAAGTCGCTTCGGGCAGGTTTGGAGTTACGCTTGAGTATTTAACAAGCGCAGAAGAGCTGCAAATTAAAATTGCGCAAGGAGCTAAGCCTGGAGAAGGCGGACAATTGCCGGGACATAAAGTGACTCAGGATATCGCTCGCGTACGAAATACAACGCCGGGCGTGACTCTAATATCGCCGCCTCCGCATCACGATATTTATTCAATTGAAGATATTGCTCAACTTATATACGATTTGAAAAGCGTTAATCCAAAGGCTAAAGTTTCAGTAAAGCTTGTTTCTGAAACGGGAGTTGGAACTATTGCCGCAGGCGTAGCAAAAGCAAATGCCGATATTATTTTAATTTCAGGTTATGAAGGAGGAACTGGAGCATCGCCGCTGACATCTATTAAACATACTGGCATTCCTTGGGAGATAGGATTGGCTGAAACTCATCAAACTTTAATTTTAAATAAATTGCGAGAAAAAGTAAAACTTCAAGTTGACGGGCAACTTAAAACTGGACGCGATCTTGCTATTGCCGCTATTTTAGGCGCCGAAGAATTTGGTTTTGCGACTTCTGTTCTTATAGCAATAGGTTGTTCGATGTTGAGAAAATGTCATTTGAACGCTTGCTCTTTTGGAGTTGCAACACAAGACGAGCGTTTAAGAAAGAGATTTGACGGAAAACCGGAATATGTCGTTAATTTCTTTAAATTTTTGGCTATGGAACTAAGAGAAATAATGTCAGAATTAGGTGTTAGAAAAGTCGATGAATTAGTTGGAAGAACTGATCTTATCGAATACGATCCGCCTAAGAATTTTAAGCGAGCTCAAAAGTTTGATCCAACTCCAATTTTAGGCGGGTCATTTGCGTCAAAAAATTTTATCTGTAGTTCAAGCTCGATTTCTATTGTCGAATCTCTTGACGAGAAAATTTTAATCGAAGTTGAAAAATTTTTATCGCATCGAAAAGAAAATGAAACTTTACAGTTGTTTTATGAAATTTCTAATGTCAATCGCAGCATAGGAGCTCGATTAAGCGGCGAATTATTTTTGAAGAAGAAAAAAATTAATTTGTCAAAAGAATCAATTATAATAAAATTCAGAGGTTGCGCTGGGCAAAGCTTTGGAGCTTTTCTTGACGAGAGCTTAGTTTTTGAATTAGAAGGGGAAGCAAACGATTATCTTGGAAAAGGCTTATGCGGCGGAAAAATTATTGTAATGAAGCCATCAAATGCGACATTTTCAGCCGAACAAAACGTTATTTGCGGTAACGTGGCGTTATATGGAGCGACAAAAGGTTTTGCATATATAAACGGAATAGCTGGCGAAAGATTTTGCGTCAGAAATAGCGGAGCTATAGCGGTTGTCGAAGGAGTTGGAGATCATGCTTGCGAATATATGACTGGCGGCGTTGTAGTTTGCCTTGGAAAAACAGGGCATAACTTTGCTGCTGGAATGAGCGGCGGAATTGCTTTTGTGTTCGATGAGAATCAAATGTTCGATCGTTATGCTAATCTTGATATGGTTGATCTTGAAGCAATTAAAAACGAAGAAGATGAAAAATTGTTAAAGACTTTAATTTCAAATCATTATTATTATACGAAAAGTAGAAAAGCTAAAGAAATTTTAGATAAATGGATTTCCGCTTTGCCTTTGTTTGTTAAAGTTGTCCCTCTAGATTATAGAAAAATTATCGAAAAAATTAAATTGCCTGTCGATTTAATTTCTGAAACAGTCTCGTCGACAGAGGAGGTGTTCCATGTCTAAATTGATGGGGTTTTTGGAGTTTCAAAGAAAGGACACAGAAAAGATATCTATAAAAGAAAGAATAAAAAATTTTAATGAGTTTGAAATTAATTTATCAGAAGAAGAAATATACAACCAGGCGGCGCGTTGTATAGATTGCGGCGTTCCGTTTTGTCATGCTTTTGGTTGTCCTCTTTATAATTATATTCCCGATTGGAATCATCTCGTCTATCAGAAAAAATGGAAAGAAGCTCTAGATTTATTGCATGCAACGAATAATTTTCCAGAATTTACAGGGAAAGTATGTCCAGCTCCCTGCGAAAAATCTTGCGTTTTGGATTACAATGATAAAGCCGTCAATATTAAACACATCGAGCTGCAAATTGTAGATCGAGGCTGGGAAAATGGTTGGATTAAACCTTTTATAACAAATTTGAAGAGCGGAAAAAAAATTGCCGTAATTGGCTCGGGTCCTTCTGGTTTGGCGGCGGCTCAACAATTAGTTCGCAAAGGGCATAACGTCGTAGTTTTTGAGAAGAGCGATAAAATAGGCGGATTGCTAAGATATGGAATTCCAGATTTTAAGCTGAACAAATATTATATTGACAGAAGAATTAATCAAATGCTCGCTGAAGGCGTTATTTTTGAAACTGAAGTTAATGTCGGTTATGATATATCCGCTAAATATTTAACTAAATCATTTGACGCAATATTATTGGCGCTTGGAAGCGGGAAACCAAGGGATTTGCAAATACCAGGAAGAGAAGCCCAGGGAATTTATTTTGCAATGGAATATTTATCGCAACAAAATAAAATAAATTCTGGATTTAGATTTCAAAACGGAGAAAGGATATCTGCGGAAGGAAAAAACGTTATTGTAATTGGCGGCGGAGATACCGGTTCTGATTGCGTCGGAACCTCTATTAGACAAGGAGCAAGAAAAGTTTATCAAGTAGAAATTTTGCCAAAGCCGCCTGAAAAAAGAACGACTAACAATCCCTGGCCGTATTGGCCTTATGTTTTGACAACATCAACATCTCATGTAGAAGGTTGCGAAAAATTGTGGTCTTTGTCAGCAATAAAAATTGAAAAGATCGAACATAAAGTTGCTGGAGTTAATTTTGCTTCGCTTGAATGGACAGAGCCTGACAATTTAGGCAGAAGAAATTTTAGAGAGATTAAAGGAAAAGAGATTTTTATTAAAGCCGATATGATTTTGCTTGCAATGGGTTTTGTTGGAGTCGAAGAAAATCCTTTATATCTCGAAGCAAACATAAAATTAAACCAGAAAGGCACGATTTATACTGAAAACTTTAAAACAACTTCTGAAAAATTTTTCGCTTGCGGCGATGCTGCAATAGGTCCATCGCTTATAGTAAAGGCTATTGCTCAAGGAAGAAAAGCGGCCGAAGTTATAGATCAATATTTAAAATCGAAATAAATTTGGCAATCAAGCAAAGATTCTTAGAATTTTTTAACTTCTGGCATTATGAATGCAAATATGCTGACGTTGAATAATTTTTATATATTTTATGTTATTAGAAAAATATTCTAAATATTGAAATAACATATCTATATCAAAAGCGCATAAATGAAAATAAACAATAAGACAAAGTTTGTGGATAAATAAATGTTAAATAATTAATTGAAGCCTATCTTAGCAACAATATTTTTGAAGCTGCAGAAAAATTTAAAAGTCCTTAAATTCTTTTATACGATTTACTTTAAGTTTTGATTGAAACATTAAATAAATTTTTAAAATTTCGACGGCGATTTTTCAATTAATGTTTATTTTAAATCTGAATCTAAAATTATTGTTACTGGTCCGTCGTTAAAAATTTTAACAAGCATCATTGCTCCAAAAATGCCTGATTTTACTTTGCTTTCTCCGATATCTTCTTTGACAAACGAAATAAATTTTTCATACAACGGAATAGCTTTGTCGGGTTTGGCAGCTGCTGAAAAATTTGGACGATTGCCTTTGCTGGCGTCCCCATAAAGAGTGAATTGAGAAATGATTAAAATTTCTCCGCCTATGTCTTTGACTGACAAATTCATTTTATCGTTTTCATCCGAAAAAATTCTTAGCGAACAAACTTTTTTTGCTATAAAAGCCGCGTCTTTCTCATCGTCGTTTTCATTTATGCCTAATAATACTACTAGACCTTTTCCAATTTCTTGTTGATAATTTTCCCTTTTAATATAAACCGCTCCGCTTGAAACTCGTTGAACAACGGCTCTCATTCTTTTTCTCCAATTATAATGCGCGGAATTTTTTGATAATCTTCTATAATTTTCAAGGTTTTGATTTTATAATTTTGAAATATTTCAGCTATTGATTCGCTTTGATCTTTTCCTATTTCGCAAAAAATTTTGCCGCCTCTTTTTATTAGCGTTTGAGAATTTTCGGCTATTGAGCGATAAAAATTTAATCCATCGCCATTGTCCGTTACTGCAATCTTAGGTTCAAAATCAGTAATTTCTTTTTGAAGATTTGCATACTCGTCAATTGAGACATAAGGCGGATTTGCTACTATTGCGTCAAACTTATCGGGGCAATTTTTTTCTACAAATTCGATAATTTCCTTTGAATTTAAAATATCTAAGATATAAAGATATAAATTGTTTTCTTTTAAAAGTTTTTGAGAATTTATTCGAGCCGCATCTAACGCATCAGTTGAAATATCAATTCCGAATATTTTTGAATCGGGCAAATCATTCGCTAAACAAATTGAAATATTTCCAGAGCCAACTCCTACGTCGAGTATATTGCCATTAAAATTTTTGCCGAGAGATTTAATTGTATATTCTACTAATATTTCTGTTTCTGGTCGCGGTATCAAGACTTTCGAATTGACATAAAATTCGTATTTATAAAAATAAGCTTTATTTATAATATATTGCAAAGGCTCTCGATTAGCTCTACGTTTTAAATATTCTCTCATTTTATTTATTTCATTTTCGCTTAAAGGTCTGTCATAATTTAAATATAAGTCAAAACGTTTGCATTTTAAAATATCGGCAAGCAAAAGTTCGGCGTTTAAACGCGGGGATTCGACTTCGTATTTTTTTAGATACTCGGCAGACTTTTCTATAATCTGTAAAACAGTCAACATTACAAAATTAAAAAATATGAAATTAAGTAATTTAAAGTATTAAATTTTTCTTACTCTATAAAGTTAATCTTTAAAAGAATTTTCTAATATTTGTCTCTGAGTGATATTATGAATTTTAGTTTTGCCCGGCGCTGGCGAAGAGCTTTCGACTCTTCCGACATATTCTAATTTTAAATTAGTTTCTAAGTTATTCCATACTCGCGAAAAAAGATATGTCCACGCTCCCATATTTTTTGGCTCTTCTTGAACCCATCTAATTTTTTGCAAGTTTGGATATGATTTTATTATTTTATTCATTAATTCAAAATTAAAAGGATAGTATTGTTCTAATCTAATGATTGCAATGTCGTCTCTATTTAGCTTATTTTTTTCTTCGAGCAATTCGTAGTAAATTTTGCCGGATGTAATAAGCATAGTTTTAATTTTATTTTTATCAATCGCGTTAGGATCGTCTAAAATTTCGACGAATTGCCAAGTGGCTAATTCGTTAAGAGACGATTTGACTAATGGATGTCTTAACAAGCTTTTGGGAGTAAAAAGAACAAGCGGTATTGGATCAATTTGAGCTGCTTGAAGTTTTAAAAGCGAGAATAATTGCGACGGTTCGGTCAAATTGCAAATTCTCATATTATTTTCAGCGCATAAAATTAAAAATCTTTCTATGCGAGCGCTGCTATGTTCTGGACCTTGTCCTTCGTAGCCGTGCGGCAGAAACATTGTTAATCCGGAAGCTATGTTCCATTTAGCAAGCGAGCTTGAAATAAAATTATCAATTAGTACTTGAGCCCCGTTTGCGAAATCGCCAAATTGAGCTTCCCATATTGTCAAAGTCAATGGATCGGCTAAACTATAGCCAAATTCATAACCTAAAACTGCCGCTTCGGAAAGCAACGAATCAATAGTTTCAACTTTTATGTTTCCAGTTATCAAAGAAGATAAAACTTGATATTCTTTTTGAGTTTCATAGTCGTACCAGATCATATGCCTTTGATTAAACGTGCCGCGAGAGCTGTCTTGACCGCTTAATCGTATGGAAATTCCTTTGGTTAACAACCACCCAAAAGCCAATGCTTCCGCTGTTGCCCAATCGACCTCTTTTAAATCGGGCTTGCCGATAAGTTCGCGACGTTTCTCTATAAATTTTTTTAATTTTGGATGAATTTCGAAATTTCGAGGAGCTTGCGTGATTTTATCAAGAATATCATATAATTCTGAAGTTTCAGTTTTAAGCGAAAAACTTTTATGTTTGACAATTTCTTCTTTCGAATAAGGATAAACTGCATCTTGAATAAAAACGGAAGGAGATTTTTTCAATTTTTCATAAGA
>Ga0308395_1002082_pt1 | contig 11929 bp, 13 predicted proteins | sample Hotspr20SampleP4_FD_202097 | JGI IMG/M metagenome (GOLD analysis project Ga0308395, IMG submission 202097) | Hot spring phototrophic mat microbial communities from Mushroom Spring, Yellowstone National Park, Wyoming, United States - 20050930_P4 ...
GCCGCCGCCGCCCTGGTTGCCGCCGACCGCGCCGCCGACCTGCGCGACGGACTGCACCAGGCGCGCCACAGCCTGGAGAGCGGCGCAGCTCTGGCACGCCTGGAGCGGCTGATCACGGTCAGCCGGGGGGGTGAAGGTTGAAGGTTGGGCGTTGAAGGTTGAAGGTTGGGCGTTGAAGGTTGGAACGTTGAACGTTGAACGTTGGAACGTTGAACGTTGGAACGTTGTGCGTTGTGCGCTGGCGTGCTGGTGAGCGGTGAACGTTGAACGTTGCACGTTGCACGTTGAAGGTTGAGCGTTGTAAGGTTGAAGGTTGGGCGTTGAAGGTTGAAGGTTGAAGGTTGGGCGTTGAAGGTTGAACGTTGAAGGTTGAACGTTGAAGGTTGGGCGTTGAAGGTTGAATAGCAGTTCTCAGATACGTTGACCCCTGTCTGGACCTGTCGTGTCGCATGAGGCGCTCGCTTCCAGCGGAGTGTAGACCGAAATTTATTTCGGTCATCGCGTGGGGCGCGCCATTCCCAGGAGTGTTCAACCTTGTCCATTAGGTGCAACCTTTGTGAGAACTGCTAAAGGTTGTGCGCTGACGTGCTGGGGAGCGGCGAACGGTGAACGTTGCACGTTGAACGTTGAAGGTTGAACGTTGTGCGCTGGCGTGCTGGGGAGCGGTAACGGTGAGCGTTGAACGTTGAACGTTGGGCGTTGAACGTTGAACATGGTTCGTGCGAGGCATTTTTGCGATGACTTTATCAATTGTCATCAGTCGCCTCCTGAACGAGTTGCTCGACTCGAGCAAGGATGGTTTCGGCTCTGGTCAGGGTCTCTCTGGCTTCCTCCTCGCCAAACAACGCCCAGGGCAGGCGACCGCCGAATTCGTCTCCATAATCCGTCTGCACGTGGAGCTGCGGACCCAGCGGCTCCCCCATTTCGGCTACCTGTTGCACGTCTTTCTGCCAGCGAGGAGGAATCTGCTGGCGGGCAATGAGTTCCAGCAATATGCGCGCGGGATCGTGCGTTTTTGGAACCGGTAAGAACACGCCAATCACGGCTTTCAGCGCGTTTTCGACTGCTAATTGGGCGTGGGATACCGTGGCGCGCCATCGACCCAGGCTGAAGTCTTGTTGAGCCTCGTTCAAAAAGCCGCGTGCCAGTGCAAGGCGAAACGTAATGTTTTCTTTCATGTCGTCCACTCCAATGTCCAGTGGCGTTGCGGCTTATCCCGCCAGAGCCAGACCCATTCATGTTCACCAATCGCCTGGCGTTCCAACCCCAAATCGGATAACTGTTTGCGCAACGCGGACAGACGAGCAGGCAATAAGTCCTGGGTCTTATCATAAAGCACAATGCCATCCAGGGCGATGTCCAATGCAAGCGGTGTAACCCGAGCAAACCATTCTGAGAAGGTATGCGCCAGGACATTGACCTGATGCCGCCAGGACTGAGGAAGCAGGGCGAGAATCTGTTGTTGGCGATGCCAGGGCGAATCAGGAAGGTTTTCGGCGATAAGCAGCAGATCCCAATCGCTATCCGGGCGGGCGTCACCGCGAGCGCGGGAACCGAAAAGGACAAGCGCCAGCAGGTTATCACCCAGGCCATTGCGTAGCGACTCAACCACGGGGGCAAGGACGACTGATAAGGCTTCAGCCGAAGGAGACATTTTTACCTCCGCACCGGTTTGCCCAGCTTCTTTCCTGTCAAATTATAATTGCCTGCCATTGTTCTGACTTCCCCTTTGACCATTCCATCTTCCGCCACTCCATACCCGCTGGTGCGTTTGGCGGAGAAGCCGCAGGTGAGGAATATCTCTTTCATAGAGCACCTTCCCTTTGGCTATGATCTCCTCGCGCACGAATGGACGTTCCCGGCTCAACTGAGCGAACTCTTCAGGGGTATAGACAAGAATATCCACGCCCACGCGGGGCTTCAAAAGATGCATGACCTCGCGAATGCGATCCAGGAATTTTTGCCTGCTCTCCTTGATAATCACCAGGTCAATATCAGACCACTCTCCTACCTGGCCCGAGGCCAGCGAACCAAACAGCAGGATGCGCTCAGGGTGATACACTTCCTGTAGTTGTTTGACATAGCGTGTCAGTTCCGCCTCTAAAAGCGCGTGGCGTTGTACCGCCTTCTCATCGGTGGTCATGCGTCATCTCCTGCATAGCTGTGCTGCCACCCCAACCTCCAGCGGCGTTGCAGCTTATCCCGCCAGAGCCAGACCCATTCATGTTCACCAATCGCCTGGCGTTCCAACCCCAAAGGGGAAGCCGCAGGTCAGAGACCTGGCTTGGTGTGCTCCCGTTGCCAGATTTCCCTCAGCAATAGCGCATCGCCGTCAAATGCCACAATGTGTTGCCCACATTCAAAGATAGCCATTCGCCAATCGGTGTGTTGTTGCATCTTTTTAGGCAGTACAATGAAGACGTGAGGTCTTGGCTGGACCAGCAAATCTGAGACTGATGTCTTGTGCCCATCACAGAACAACACCATGTCAGGATAGTTTGCGGTAGTTTTCAAACTACCACAGTCATCATCATTGAACACTCGCATAAAGTAAACCCGATGAGGTTTTCCCCAACCGCCAGTAACGACTATTTTGCGAGTTTTGTCATTATAATGAAATTGGTGAGCCTTGCGCACGAGAGTAAAGATGTCTACAGTATAACTTGCAAATTGTGAACCACGACGCTTCGCTTCGTTCTCATCATATACCTCAACATTCGGCAATGATGTACGGAAAGTATCGATAGCTTCATAATCACGAATCCATCGCTCGTGCTTACTCCCTTTCTCTAAGCGTTCGTATCGTTTACGAACCTGTACTAATTTGCTCTCTATCCCCATTTTGGCGGCATATTCATCTAATACCCCATCTAACCAGTTCGAAATAGCGGCAATACGCTTCGGGTCAGCGTGACGCGTTTCTGCTGCCCGACGGCGCATGACATTAGCCTGAGCAAAGACGGTTAGAACGCCCATCTCCGTGCTCACGAACCATGGGCGAGCGTCTGCTGCATCGTAAAGAGCATAGATTTGCTTTTCCAAATCATCACGACTTATTATTTGAGCCTGTAAGTTTAGTGCATCGACCACACGGCTACTTTCCAGGAGGTAAGCTATTCCTGGTTGATGACGCCCCACGCGTCCAAAGCGCTGCATAAAACCGGCAGCATCACCTGCCTCAAAGATGAGGTAGTCGCATTTGAAGTCAATGCCAACCTCAATCGCTGATGTGCCGACTACCAGTGTTTTACCTTGCACCTTGCGCGCTCCTGGCGAAATCAGTCCGCGCACCGGGACAATTTCTTCACGTGCAAAGCCATTAGCAACTAACCAATCTTCTAATTCGATGGCATTGACCACCGAATTGAGAATAACTACACCAGGAATGTACTCTGAATCGGCGGATTGTGCCCGCAAAGCACGCAGCGTTTCGCGCAACTTTAGAATTTGTGCGCCAGCTGTTGCTACCACATCAGCGCCGATATTCACACACTCCAGGTTGACAGGATATGCTACTTGACGGGTTCCAATTATTGGATGCTCCGTGCGAATAGAGGAGTCAATGACATAGGGCCGCAACAACTTCTCTATCCATGTTCTAGTGTGCTCATCCGGTGTAGCAGAAAGCAATAGCACACGTTTGAACGTGTGTAACGCTCTAGCCAAGTGAATCAAGAACAGCGCGTGAGCCAACTCAACTCCGCCGTACAGGTGAAATTCGTCAAAAACCAGGGTTTGATAAGCTTGTAACGTCGCTACACTTTCGGCACTGTGCCGGTAGGCCAGCGTATAAACCAAATAAAGAATATCGGGGTTGATCAAAGCAATTTTGGGCCTGTCCAGGCGTAAGACTTCTGTCAAGGCACGCCCTTTATCCCAATCTCCATTGGGTTTACGAAACCGGTAGGCTTTTGCAAAGGCTTCCAGGCGTTCGGCATCTATACGTACCAATACTACCTGTTCTGAGCCGTACTTTTTCTGCACGGCGTCAGGCGTGAGGGAGGTAATCTCAATCCCTTCCACTTCCGCCAGTCGACGGATGCTACGCTCCTGGTCTTCGATGAGGGCATTGGTAGGGTAGACAAACACAGCACCTTCCCGGAAATCCGGATTTTTTGTGCGCAGCAAAAAAGGCAGAGCTGCTGCTGCCGTCTTGCCGCTACCTGTCTTGGTCAACAACAGGAACGCCTCGTGTTCCTCCCAGGCATCCAGGATGGCAACCTGATGAGGATAAAGTGGACGCTTTACACCAGGATAAGAATGTACAGTCAGACTATAACCGTCAACCCGCATAGTTTCTCCTCACGGAAATGGGTGCAATCCGCATTCATAGCGGGTTGCTCTCATTAGGTTATTTCATGCGCCAATACGCTCACGAACCCTCTTGGGTAGATGAATCGTCGCGCTTCCGGTAGAGATAAACCAATCATTAGTGATCTCCGCATCTCGTAACAGCAAATGTGGTGGAATGGAGATTGCATCGAAGGCCTTGACCTGTCCACTTACATCTAGAGGGTTGATCAAGTGCCCGGGACGCACCGGTTCTGCACGATACTGCGCCAATGGGTTTGAAATTTCTTGCCACTGCACCCGCACTGCTGCGCCTTTCTTGCCCAGGCGAAACACACTCTGCGGTCGTGAGTTACCAAACCTGGCTTGATGTTCTTCGGCAAACACAAAGGCGTAGAATGTATAACCTCGCTCTTGCCGGGGCTTACCTGACGGGGTGTACACTGGATCCAGGTAGATGCGCCATCCCAGGTTGGGCGTGTTAATGCTGAGGTTGATGTCAGTACGCAGGCTCAGGCTATCTACAGCATTATAGGTGATTTTGGTGCGCGCTGCTCTTTCGGCGGCAGCTGGTGTGGTGTACAATGGCATTTGCGCCAGGTCTTCGGCATAGCGCGGTGTATTCCCCCAATAGGCAGCATACGAGAATGCCGACAGAGCGTAAGTGAGCGCATAGTTGTGAATTGCTGGCAATGTGGTGGAAACCTTGCTGATTTCGGTGGACGAGAACCACAGGTAATCGTGGTTGTACAGTCGGCCAACGAACACCCGCACGCCGTAATCATCCAGTCTGATTGGCTTCATCCATCACCTCCTGGCTATTTTTTGCCCTCTTGTGCTTTACGATAGGCCTTCACATCCTCGTAACTCGCCTCCAGGAAGGCTTTGTCCAGTTCAACGGCTGTTGCTGTCTGCACAATTGTCTTTACTTCTTCCGAAGTGAATACCTTTACCCGTCTGGGATTACCCGCCAGTGGTGCGTAGGTCTGAGCTATGGCATACATAGTTTCTGCGCTCAAATCGGCTTTGCGGTCGTACAACTCCAACGTAAACTCCAGAGACGTGAGCACTTCTTCCCATCCGGCGACGATACTAAAGATGGTGTTGCGCACATCCCCACCAATGCGAGACTCCGCACCGTAGCTCTTGCAGGCGAGAATCGTTTTGATAGCCAGGACCAACTCACGCCAGGTTACGCTGCGCAGAGTGACAATGCTGGGGAAGATGCTGGCCGGCGCAACGGCGTAGCGCGTTCCTAATGCCTGTCCGGTGATCTGCTTGTCATCGTTGATGGCATTAAAGGTGATAGCTGTTTCAATGTCCTCAAACGGCAACAACGAAAAAGCCGTCGAGTATTCGATCCGATGCTTGATGTTGGGGGTTTGCCCCTTGCCTGCTTCGGTACTGGTCGCGCCGAACAATCCACAGCGTGGGCACTCCAGACACAGGTTGTCTTTGAGAAAGCATGACTTCTCAATTTTGTAGCTTGCGCTCTCAGCGGCAGTGCGCAGCAAATATTCCAACTGGCGTGACTCGGCTGCCTTTTGCTTGGTCGCCAGGAATGCCACACGCCGGACGTCGTCTTCCTGCTGGATGGAAAGCGGCGTCGCCACGGTGTTCAGTTCGCGCGTCTCCTCGGTGCGCAACACAGTGTAGTCGTGAATCTCGCGAATGAGCAGTAACTGGACGGTTTTGGCACCGATCAAGGGGTGAGGGCGCTCTTCCAGGTACGGTTTCAATAGATCGAACGCAGCTTGCTCAGTCATTATTTTCCTCCTCTTCAGGAATAGCTTGATCTTGATATTGCTGCCAGAAAGCGTCTATGTCAGCTTTCTTGTTATCACTGGCCTTCTTGTAGGACTCGGATTTGTCACTCGGGTAACGAACATCGGCAAAGCCTGTAATGTCCTTGGTGTCCTTTTCGCCCCAGGCCTTGACCAGTTCGTTGAAATTGTCGTGGTACTTTTCTTGCAAGAAACGGATGAACATCTGGCGGGTGTTTTCCAGCCATTCGACGCCCTTTTTGCGGCGCGCGTAGTAGAGGCTGTAATCAATGCGCTCCACCACCTTTGCTACCGCTGTTACCGGAATGGTGCGGCACAGTTCCACCAACTGTGTTGTACCTTTTTCCAGGGCCTGGCGTGCGGTGGGACTGAGATAGCCCCGTGCTTTGGGATTCATCTCGTGCACCCGCAGCGCATAGCCAGTGAGCGATTGGGCATCCCATTTGTGCGTCGCGGCGCGTTCCAGGATCTTTGCCACCGGCCCCATCACCGCGTGCTTGCTCTTAGCGGTCTTAACCGGATACTCGTCCAGATATTGATCGAAACAGGCAACAATGGCTTCGATTTGGGGCCGGAAGCTATCCAGATCGAACCGCTCTCCACGAACTGTAACCACTTTTTTCATCGCAATACCTCCTTCAAGATCTCAAGATACTGAAGTTGTTGATAATTGAGCGTCCCAGTCTCATTACTCTGTTCAATGCGGCGCAAAATATGCCCCGGCGTCGGCGCGCTGAGAATCTGGTACAGGTTGGAACGCTCTGGCAAACCGGTGGCTTGGGCCAATAAACTTGCTGCGCGGATGGCTCTGAGCCATTTTTCAGCGCGATCCAGACTTATCCACTCACTGCCCACTAAAGCTCGCAGTGCTGGTAGGCGTGGAACCATGGCTACACCTTCGCCTCCTTCAAAAGCAATGGCCTCGCCGCTATTGAGAACGGCCGCAGAACAATCCAATGCCAATCCCAGGATAAGCAGTGTAAATAGCTCCCGGATCGCCTTGTTAATCTCGGCATCTTTACCGATGCCCATTGGATACAACAGTGGTATAAGAATCATATGCGGCGTCTGACATACAACACGCAGGGTTGGCTGGAGTTTGTACACCTCAGCGCGGATACTGAGTGCCGTATCATGGGCTACCCTACGCGCAATGAGAGCTTCTATCGCTTCATCCCACGTGGCAAAATGAGTGCCCCAGGCCGCGTTCAGATCTTCCACGGTATTGCCAAACTCTTCACGCAGCGCGTTTTCTAACGCTTTCCGTGCTTTTTTGCGCGTGTCTTCGGAAGCCTTGTAGGTGAACAGGTCCAACAACTCTTGTGCCGAGAGTTGAAACACATCGTGATCGGCCAGTTTACGCGCAATCATCTGCGTTAGGGAGAGACTCACGTGCTCGTTGGGGTCTTGAGCATCGGTGGACATCAAAGCCATGGCCCGATTGAGCAATTCGTGCGCTTTTTGTACCAAGACCGCACCGCTGCCTTGACCAATATTCATTCGCGGGAGCAAGACCAGCATTTCGGCCGGTTTACCGCCTAAAAGCAATTGCTGGATAAAGCGTTCATACTGACAAGGTGGACAGATCACAATGTAGCCAGGGCTACCGTGTGACACAGCCCGATTTGTGTGTGACTCCGGATTATCCAGGTAAGCCGCTTTAGCCGATGTCCCCGCGCCAAAGGGGGTGTTACAAATGGGACAGAAATGGACTTCTCCCCGTGGATTCTTCGCCGTGGCCTTGGAGCTTTGATAGGCGGTCAACTGTCGCTCCACGAACTCCATTAGATCCTGACTCATGGATGGATGCATTAGATCCAGCATGAAGTGGCGGGCGATGTCTCTAGCGCTGGTGCGCACAGGACGGTTTTCTGCCGGCACGCAAGCATATACTTTTTGAGCAATTTCGGTCAAGGTTCGGATCAGCGCGTCCTTGCGCTGATTGTCCGGCGCGAATTCTACTTTTTGAGTGGCCAGGCTGAATTGGTCACCGGGTAAAGTCCAGTAATAGTCTACAGAGAAAGCCATATCGCGAGCTGGCTGAAGGGTGGAGGTTTTTTGTAATGCATCAAAAGCGCCTTCTCCGAATATTGTGTCATACTCTATCTGTGCTACGTCTTGTGGTGTCACCGTTGGAGACTTTTTGCCTTTCTTGGACGGAATCCGTGAAACATAGGCAAATTGCGCTTCTGGTGTAGTCACACTACCGACCATCTTCTCGTCCAGTGCTGCTTTGAAGAACTTGAAAATGCATATTTCAGGATAGGCTCGGCTGATGCGCTGGCTCTCGCGAATCAGAGTGGCTTCGTCAACACTGGTGATTTTCTCACCTGAGCGGAAACCGAGATAGTTGCATACCTTTTTCTCCACATTCTTTCGGGTGTTGAGGGAGGCGATTTGCTTTGCAAAACGATTTTCTCCTCCACTCACCCGCTGCCCTGCTATGACCAGGTAATCCTCAATTTCACGGTAATCGAATAATGGCTCCATGCCAATAGCCGACGCACGAAAGTCGGTCGTAACGACTGCATTGGCGAATTCCTTGCCCATTGCTTCTTCAACTAACGATGCCAGGCGATCCTCAATTTCTTCAATCTGAGGCTCGTTTATCTCCTCGGCACTGCTTGCTACATATAACGTCCCGTTGCTGTAATGGAGCAATGGGGACCAACCAGCAGCCTCATATGCCTCAATCGCAGCCCGGTGCAGCAGGGTCGTGGAAACTCCACGCAACTGCACCAGGTGATGCGCCGTCTTGAGATGCTTCCCCAATGGGGATTTTTCCAGCGCTTGAATAGCGGCCAGCAAGCCGTTGGCCGAACACACGTTATCTATCTGAGCTACGATTGTTGAGAGGGTCATCCAGCGGTCAGTCTTATCGCCTTTGCAGATGACATCAAAAAGCAAACTGTCCGTTGTTTTGGTGGCCTGCATATGATAACGCACAAAGGCTTTAGCGTTGTCGCTGGAACCCTGCAGTCCTAAATCCTTAAAAAGCCGATCCACTGCCGCTTGTGTCAAGTCCTCTACTACATGAGGGACATATTTCGTCTGACCGGGAGGTGAAAGAACATAGGCTTGCCATTCTTGGGTCTCTTTGCCGACATCGTGGACCACGATCCCCACTACAAGGCTGGCTAAGTCTCCTTCGTTTAGGCCCCAGCTCTGACGCAGAATTGGCCAAAGCACAAAGAGGGCGTCCAACTCGTAGATGGAATGTTCAAACAAGCTTTGGTTGAACCCCCCGCGTTTGGCTGTCTTACGCTTCCAATCTCGCGCTATCATCCAGTCTGCAGCTTTTTGACGAATTGCGTCGATGTCCATTTATCCCTCCAAAGAGCGTGTATTAGCACTGGCCGCCCTTCGATGCTCCTCCGCCACCCGTTCCCGCAGCCAGTCTGGCGTCAGCACCTGCACTCGGGCGCCATAGTACAGCAGCCAGCTCACCATCTCTGGCGTGATGCCCACGTGGAAGGTCACCCGCACTCGACCGTCGGGCAGGACCTCGCTCTGCTGGCTTTTATGCCAAGTCTCCTCCGCTACCCAGCGGCCAGCTTCTGGATCGAAGAGCAGTTCGACCTGCTCGGGCTTCCCAGCTGCGCCGCGCATGATGCCCCACGTATCGCCCAAATAGACCTCAACGTCAAAATCGGCAGGTATGCTGTACTTTGTCTCCAGCAGTTCCGCTTCATGGATCCGGTCAATCTTGAACTGCAAAATCCCTTGTTGTTTGTGATCGAACGCGATCAGATACCACGACCGACCATACGGCATCATATGATATGGTTCGATGATGCGCTCGCCGGTCGCTCCACCACGCGAAGCAACGGCGTAGACAATCCTGATCTGCCGCTGTTCGATCAACGCCCGGTGAAGCAGCGTCAGCATTGCCTGGCGATGAGCCTTCTCTGCGCGCTGCGGAAGCCGTTCGATAGCGTCACGCAGTAAAGAGTGGAAAGTATCAGGAAAGATTGACTCAAGTCGGGCTATTGCCGCTGCCAGATCAGCAGAGTTGACCCCGGGTATCAATTGTGCAGTTCGAGCGGCGATGAGCAGGGCTAATGCTTCAGAGAAGGAATATGGCGTCGTCGGGAGTTGGGGCAGCCTGTCAAAGAAGTAGCCACTCCTATCGTTGCACAGGAGTAGCTTCAATCCGTTCCGGATGATGTCGAGATCCTTCTGAATCATCCGCTCGCTGATCTCAAAGCGCTGCGCCAGATCGGCGCGTCGATAGCGGCGCGGATTGCCCGCTATCAGTTGCACAATCTCAAGAATGCGCGCAGTGCGTTTGGTCTCTTCAAGCCTGGCTGCTGGCTCGTTCAAAGGGTCGTTCACAGGCTGCCTCCCGATGTGCAAGACGCCGACACATTTCATCCCCCCAGCGCTTGACACGCTTGTTTGCTCAATTATAGTACCGTAACGGGAACAATGATGTTCCTGTCTCATGAGAATTGTCACACGTTCTCGCTACTCCCTCAATATGCACTCCCGCCCGTCCTGCGCATCTGCGAGCGTGACGAGGATGTCAGGTCCGAAAACCTTCTTTATCACCTTGCCAGAAATGCGGCTGCACAGGCGTATCCGCTTGCGTTTCCTCTAACCATCGACTACAATTAAGAGTGCCTTGTCTCAGGAACCAGCCAGACGCGCCAGCAACGCGACCGCATCCACGAACCAGATCAGGAGAAATACCGTGGCTGCCAAAGCAATCTACAAACTGCCTCTGCTCTTTGAACCACAGACAGAAGGCGGATATACCGTAACCTGTCCTATCCTGCCTGAGCTGATTACCGAGGGTGATACTGTTGCCGAAGCGCTGGACAATGTCGCCGACGCCCTGCGCGCGATTGTTGAAGCCTATGAAGATCTGGGGCGTCCACTGCCTTCCGTCTTGCGGCAGGCCGCCTTTGACCAACAAACTCCTTTCTGGATCGAAACAGCAGTCGGGGCATGAGATACCACGAGGTTGCTCGCAAACTGCGCGCTCTGGGCTGCAAAGAGTTGCCCCGACACAGTGGCGGTTCGCATCGCAAATGGCACAACCCAAGCACAGGTCGGATCGCATCGGCGCCAGACTGGGGCGGCAAAGACCTCAAGATGGGCACTATACGTCATATCGTACGTCAATTGGGTCTTGATTGGGAAGATTTCAAACACATATAGACCTCCGCCACCTGACAATGCTCCACGAACTGCTTCTGCCAGTCTGGTTCCACCTCTCGCACCCGCACGCTGCAACACAGTAGCCAGTCGCCATCTCCAGCGTGATGCCCGCTTTGAACTGCAAAATCCCTTTTTGTTTGCGATCGAATGCGACCATATACTCGTGGTATGATACATACCGTTCGCTCTAGCCCGAGGACCTGTTGCCATGCTCTTCTTCACCGTCGAAAAACTGAAGGCGCGTCTGGAAGAGATGCGCGCTGCCATTATTCGCGATACCCGCCCGATCACCGATGTGTGGACCTGCCCGGCGCCCGGCACGCCACCCGATAACGCAATGTCCCCGCCGCCGCCTCCCGATGATCCATCCTGGCGTCCGTTGAAGGTCGGTGAACGCTGGGGCGGCGACCCGCAGAACCCCGATAAGCCGGATGAACCGCTTCCGTGGGGCATGCCGGTCGATGGCGGGCATACCCACTGGCTGCGCACGACCCTGCGCGTCCCGGAAGAGTGGCGCGGACGCCAGGTGCAGGTTCGGCTGCGCTGGTCCGGGGAAGGGCACGCTGGCATCGAGGGCATTCTCTACCTCGACGGGCGCGCGCTCGCCGGGATTGATGAGCCGCACCCGGCTGCGCTGATCCCCGAAAGTGCGCACGAGGGGGAACATGAGGCGCTGATCCGCTGCTATACGC
>Ga0308395_1002088_pt1 | contig 11896 bp, 15 predicted proteins | sample Hotspr20SampleP4_FD_202097 | JGI IMG/M metagenome (GOLD analysis project Ga0308395, IMG submission 202097) | Hot spring phototrophic mat microbial communities from Mushroom Spring, Yellowstone National Park, Wyoming, United States - 20050930_P4 ...
GGCAGAGTTATCAAAAACTGTATCTGAGCTATCTAAAAACGTAGCCGAACTTGTTGAGGCTCAGAAAAGAACGGACCAAAGACTATCGGAGCTTGCCGAAGCTCAGAAGAGGACTGAACAAAAAGTGGCCGAGCTTGCTGAGGCTCAAAAAAGAACGGATCAAAAAGTAGCTGAGCTTGCTGAGGCTCAAAAAAGAACGGACCAAAGACTGGCTGAGCTTGCTGAGACTCAAAAAAGAACAGACCAAAGACTGGCCGAACTTGCCGAGGCTCAGAGAAGGACTGAACAAAAAGTGGCTGAGCTTGCTGAGGCACAAAAAAGAACAGACCAAAGACTAGCGGAGCTTGCTGAAGCTCAGAAAAGAACAGACCAAAAAGTGGCTGAGCTTGCCGAAGCTCAAAAAAGAACAGACCAAAGACTGGCCGAGCTTGCCGAAGCTCAAAAAAGAACAGACCAAAGACTAGCCGAACTTGCCGAGGCTCAAAAAAGAACGGACCAAAGACTGGCTGAGCTTGCCGAAGCTCAGAAGAGAACCGAAGAAGAAGTCAGAACGCTTGCGCAAGAGCTAAAGAGAACAAGGCAGGACTTGGGAGGGCTCTCCTTGAGCTTTAGTTACGCCTTAGAAAACGAAGCTTATAGAATGCTCCCTCAGGTTCTAAAAAAGTATGGCTTAGAATTAGAAGACAAGCTGATAAGAAAAGAAATTGCTGGAGAGGAAATAAACTTCTTTTCAACCGCAAAGAGGAACGGGGAAACTGTCTACATAGTAGGAGAAACAAAGTTAAGGCTTGATGATACGAAGAAGAGAGACGATGTGTTTAAACAGCTTGAGAAGAAGATATCTGCGGTGAAGAAGGTGTATGGGGATGTCCAAATAGTTCCGTTGATAGTTACACATTTTGCGAAAGAGAGTATGCTAAAGAAAGCTAAAGAGAGGGGAATAATCGTTGTCCAAAGCTATGAGTGGTAGAAAAAGTCTTGCGGAGCATAGCGATGCATAACACCTTCATGCTGTCCTGAACCTTCCTTTTTATGTGATATCTCGCGTTAGCGAGAAATCTCCTCCTCATCTTGTCTTGCTAAGCATTTTTTTACTACAACCTCATGCCAAACTGCCTCAGGAATAACAATATTTATATAAAGTTGACGAAAAATATCAAGCTTGCTAATTCGTGCTAAATTGATCAGTGGAGAAGAATTACTAACAATGATCATGTTCGTCCAAGTTCTCGTAATGTAGCAAGGTCTTCCTGATAATCTTCCAGAGTATAATTAATAGGAATGCCTCTAATACCCAACAATTGCTGAAAAGTCCAAATATTTAGTCCAGCAATTTCATAAGCCTTACCCAATGAAAGCTTCCCAAGTTGATATAGATGAATAGCCAACTCTTGTTTTATTTCTTCTGGTGTCATACGGGTAGCTAAAAGAACTTCCCGTGGTATTTCAATCGAAATCTTCTCTGGCATATCCTAACCCCCTAAACTAAATTATCCGTAATTTTTTAAAGTTTCATAGTAATAGTTAATTCTGCGCCTAATTTCTTAGTTTTTGTATTATTTGCCACTTTACTTCATCTATATATTTTATAAATTCCCTCCCTGAACCTAACAACTATATCAATATCGCTCTCTCTCGTTTGTTCACCTCGCGCATAAGACCCAAAAATACCTACAATTTCAGCTTTAAATTCTTTTAATATTATTTCTTTGTTTTCTTGTAAAAATTTTTTTATTTCTTCAAGGGATTTCATTTCTTGCATGTTTGTTCTTTAGTATAATCACAATAACAATACATGAGTTTATGGATAATTCAAGTAATTTTTCGAGGCTTGTTGTTACTATTTTGAAATGTCACATAGAGCGAGAATCCCCTGCAAAAAAAATCAATCGTAAGGGTAATCGATGGGTTGTCCATTTTTTTTGTTTTTACTAAACCAGGAGCAATCTATGAAGAGTTTCCTAAAAATTCTCCAAGCCTCTTCTCTGGGGCACTCTAAGTTTAGCGCTGCATAGGCAAAGAAAAAAGCCCACCCCTTGGCTGAAACCTTTAGGACTAACCTTCATCCAACCCCCCTAAAATTTTTCAAATAGTTTTTTGCCTTCTCGTAGTCTTCAGGTATACCTATATCTACAAATAATCCATCAAAAGGAAATCCAAAAAATTCATATTCTCTATAGTATCTTTCTAAAAAATCCTTTTCTAAAGAAAAGCAACCTTCAGGAGCTAAGGATAAAAAGAATTCTTTATTCATAAGATAGACCCCACCGTTTATTAATCCTTTTGTCTTTATTTTTTTCTCCAAGAAAGAAACAATTCTATTATTTTCGTCTATTTCTACTATCCCATACCTTTCGGTATTTTCCATCATTTTTAAAGCTAAGCTTAACTTAGAATTTTTTTTCTTATGCAAAGAATAGAACAAGTGAAAATCTATATTAAAAATAGAATCCCCGTTTAAAACGAAAACTTCTTCAGATAAAAAATGCTTGAGAGCATTTTTCAACCCTCCACCTGTACCAAGAGGGTTATCTTCTACAGCATATTCTAATTTCAAATTTTTATATTTATCACCAAAATATTTTTTAATAACTTCCCATTTATATCCTACAGAAAAGACTGCTCTTTCAATTCCCTGATTGCATAAAAAATCAAATATATAAGACAAAAAAGGTCTTCCGCAGATATCTGCCATTGGTTTAGGAATATCTTTAATCACCGACCTAAGCCTTGTTCCTAAACCACCTGCAAGAATTACAGCTTCTTTAATCATAATAAAACCTTTTTATTTTTATCCATACATAAATTTATCATAAATCCTTGATTTTTACAGCATAAACAAATTGAGCGAAACCTAAAATATCCCAAAAGGTACTTCCCTGTATCTTCTTATGTTCTATCAGCTGATAAATTATAACCATAGGTGTCAGCAAACATCTTATAAAATTTCTTCTTGTTCCCGCCTTTATAACTTTAAAACCACATTTTATTAGAGTATTAGCTACTTCTTTAATATCATATAACCTCACATGAGTAGAATCATCACAGAAATTTAAGGTTCCCGGCATAGACGGAAAAGATAAACTCTTTACGCTTGGAAATTCTATATATATCCCCCCTCCAACTTTCAACTTTTTGGCAAGGATTTCTAATATTTCAATACCTCTTGTAGTATGCTCAATAACATGAGCCATTATGATAAAGTCAAAATAATTATCGGGTAAAAGGCTATTCAATTCAGATAGATTTTCTAAATCCACATGAAAGTATCTATTTTCTAATATTTTTTTATCCTCAATTGTTAAATTATAGTCCTCTTTATCTAGTCCAAAATATTCTATTTTTGGGAATAATGATTTTGTGATAGATGGACTTTTGTTACCACATCCAACATCTAATACTTTAATTTTATCCTTTGGGTAGTTCTTAATAAACTTATTTATGAATACAAATTTAGGAGTAGAGTATAATCTTATTATTTGTTTAATTTTGTTATACACAATCATGCTGTCCAAGTTTTAAGACCGTACTTTGTGAATTGATATCTTTTAAATTCTCCCCCAAATTTATTTAGAACTTCCATCACCTTATACTTGGTATTTTTTGGACAATAAAACATCATAAAACCGCCTCCTCCAGCCCCTGAAATCTTCCCTCCAGTAGCACCAGCCTTCAAAGCTGTTTCATAAATTTCATCTATCACTGGATTACTAATACCCTCTGCCATCTCTTTTTTATGCAGCCAACCAAAATGTAAAATCTCACCTACTTCATCCACTTTTCCCTTTAGAATAGCTTCCTTCATGAGAATAGCTTGTTCCTTAAGCTTATGCATAGCCTCAATTGATTTTTTCTTTCCCGTTTCAACGCTTCTTATTTGAGCTTCTATAATTTTTGAGGATAATCTACTCGTTCCTGTATAATAAAGAATAAGATTATGCTGAAGTTCTGCAATTACTTCATGCTTTATTCTTAATGGATTAACTATTACTTTGTGGTTATCATAAAATTCCATAAAATTAAAACCGCCAAAAGTAGCTGCATACTGGTCTTGTTTACCCCCTGCCATTTTTAAATCAATTCTTTCTATCTCAAAGGCAAGATGGGCTATATCATACTCTCCAAGAGGAAGCTTTAACCATTCAGCAAAAGCCCCTATAACAGCTACAACTAAAGTTGAGGAAGTCCCAAGCCCTGACCCTGCTGGAGCATCAGCATAAGTATAAAGAGTAAAAGATAAAGGCTTACTTTTATTAAAATCTTTAACAATGCGATTATAGACTCCCTTTATTAAATCAAGCTTTCCATCGATTTCAAGATAAGGAGAAGCTTCTATCAATATTGTTTCTTTTCTATCAACGGATACAATCTCAACCTTGTTATCATCTCTTGGCTCAATCGTTGCATAGGCATACATAGAAATTGTGGCATTTAAAACAGCACCTCCGTAAATGTCCGAATAGGGACTAACATCGGTTCCACCTCCAGCAAGCCCAAGCCTAAGAGGAGCAACTGACCGTATTAGCATTTTAACCCCCTATTTTTTATTCAAAACATTATCAATCACATCAAGGAGTTTTTTTTCGTATATCTGCCATGTAAAGTTATTTTTAATAAAATCCCTTGCATTTACCTTAAAATATTCAAAATTTTGGGGTTTCTCATAGATTTTTTTTATCAAATTTGCCATATCTTTTGGATTACCGCATAGTGTCCTCTTTATTGTGTAAAAAATTCTCCAGGAATAGCATGGTAGTTCCCCGATTCATTCTCCTTAAACCCCCTTAACTTCCTTGAGTTTAACCTCTCATTCAGCTCTTTCAAGAGCAAATATAATAATCTTTCCACTGATCCTTCATCCGGAAATACCTCTATTACCTTTATCCTCCTTTTTATTTCTTTCGCTAATCTTTCAAGCTGATTAGTTGTATAAATAAACTGTCTTATCTCTTTTGGATACCTCAAAAAGGTTAATAAGGCATACGCTTTATCCTCCCATTTTTTCACTACTTTAGGATATATCTTGCCCCATCTTTCCTTTAATCTTAATATCTCTTCCTTAGCTTTTTCTTCTGTTTCTGCTCTATATATCCTTTTTAAATCTTCTGCAAATAAACTTCTATCTTTTACCCGCACTTTATTTAAAGAATTCCTTACAGTATGTAATACACAAAGTTGCCATTCTGAACCAGGATAAACCATCTTTATGGCATTTTCTATACCAGGTAAATCATCCCTCAAGTCTTATCCCCAAAGCTAAATATAGTGGCTCCTTCTCCACTCCATTACGACGAACAGATAATAAAGTCCAATCCAAAAAAACCGCAAAATACTCCTCTGAAAGTGCCCTCTCCTTCCAAGCCTTTATCTCTTCCTCTGTTACCTTAATTAACCGTGAAATACTCTGAGGAGAATAGTATGATCCATAAATATTTTCCAAAACCTTAGAAATTTTCCTCGTGCTTATCCCAGATGCATAAAGACTTATAACAACTTCAGCAAGGTCTAATCCAGCTTTTCTTCTTTCTGGAAGTATGACAGGGCGGAAACTTCCTTTTCTTACCCGAGGCACCCTTAACCCTTTCACCTCTCCTAAAGCTGTAAGTAAATCTCTGCTATAAAAACCGTTAGCATAATCTTCTGTCTCTTCAAGGTAAATTTCTCTTTCTTCAAGCATAAGCGCTTCAAATAGTGTTTTAATTAATGTCTTGACCAATTGTTGGAAGGAGTCTAAAATTTCTTGCTTAAGTTGGGAATTGAATTTGTTTGGTTGTTTCATGGTAGCTTCCCCTCCTTTTTAGTGATTTTGAGTTGGTATTTTTTGGGGAAGCTACCAGCCCCTTCCTGTCCTCTCAAGTCTTTACACAATTAATGAGATACTACCCGTTTGTTCTTTAGTATAATCACAAAAACATTACATGAATTTATGGATAATTCAAGTAATTTTTCGAGGCTTGTTGTTACTATTTTGAAATGTCACATAGAAAGGGTATCCCCAGCAAAAATCAGAAGTTGCCTAAAAATTTTCCAAGCTTCTTCTCTGGAGCACTCTAACTCTGGCACGGCATAGGCAAAGAAAAAAGCCCAACCCGCAGCTAAAACCCAATTTAAAGATTATTCATTTTAAAACTTCTTCTATAATCTTTACATATTCGCTAACTATTTTTGATATTTCATATTTTTGCTCAGCGATTTCTCTTCCCTTTTTTCCCATTTTTCTTAATTCTACTTCCCCCATTTCTACGGCTTTTTTCATAGCTAAATACAAGCTTTCAACATCCCTTGGTTTTACCAAAAATCCATTAACCCCATCAACGCATACATTTTTGCAACCGGGCGCGTCGGTGGTTATTATAGGCTTTTCCATAGCCATGGCTTCGAGCAAAACTCTCGGAACGCCTTCTCTGTAGTATGATGGCAGGACTACACAATCCGCCAAGCAATAAAAGGGCCTGACGTCCTCTTGGAATCCATGCCATTCAATTAAACCTTCTTTTACCCATTTTTCAAGCTCTCCTTTACTAACTGAGTTGGGATTTCCCTCATCCGGACTTCCAACGATAATTAGCTTTACCTTTGGCTCTTCTTTTTTCAGCTTTTCAAAAGCCTTTATTAGTTCATAAATTCCTTTATCTGTTAAGAGCCTTCCCACAAAGAGGAAAGTACATTCATCTTTTTTTGTTTCTTTGCATAAGGTTGGTTCAAAATGCTTTGTGTCTATACCCTCGCTTTCAATTAGAAAACTTTTTTCTTTTGATATGTTTCTTAATGTGATTAGGTCTTCAGAGTTTAGAAACACCACCGCCCTGTTGAATCTAAATGCAAGCCAGTATAAAAGTTTTATCAGCTTGGTAAGCCAGCTTTCCCTTATAAACACATACCCAAGCCCGGTTATTACACTTATTGATGGGATACCCAGCAAGCCAGCGGATATGGAACCATAGATGTTTGGCTTTATGGTAAAGTTAATAACAAGGTCTGGTTTTAGCTTTCTAAAAAGAAAAAAGTACTCAAAAAATATCTTGAGGTCTTTAATGGGATTTGTCCCTTTTCTGTCTAAGTTTTTCACTGGAAAAAAACTAAATTCCCTTCTCAACAACTCCGAATACTTCCCATCCTCCGGAGAAACTGCTATAACTTCATAACCTTTCTCTTTTAAAGCCCTCATCAAATGAAGTCTAAAGTTGTATAGACTGAAAGCAGTGTTTGAAGATAAAAATATTCTTTTGGATTTATTAGAATTCATTGTTTAAAATTAATTATTAAAAAATTTTTTTACCAACCAAAAATCGCTCCATAAGGCTAACTGCCAAAGGTAATCCTACATACCCAAGCCCCGTAACGCAGATTTTTTCTTCGTCGGCTTTCAACCCTTCAAGGAGGGTATTCATCTCAGCATTTCATATTCTAACTCATCTTAACTTCCTGTTGAGGTTCTCTGCAAGGCTAACTTTAATCTTTAACTATTTTAAGAAAAGCCTCAAACACCATATCTACAGTTATTCCTTTAATTAGTTTTTCATCATAGTCTCTTCTATAAAATGCTTCTTTCAAGAATGAGTTTACTATTTTCACAACTCTACCATAGTCATATATTTCCAATGGACTAATGCATAAAAATAAAGCGATGACTTTCTTTCTAAGATATATACCTAAATGCATATCCAATGTATCGCCACATATCAAAACATCAGCTTCATCTATATCTTTTATATACTCAATTAGTGCGTCTCTTTGTTTTAAAACAATTACTAAGTATCCTTCTTTTTCTATTATAGCCTTTAGTTCATCATAATAAGGCCATACATTCATTGGCCAAACTTCACCCGCGCTCTTCTCTATGGCTACAACTTTACGGTCCTTTTTCCGTATAGGTAAGATTTAATAATTTAATAGATACTCTTCTCCGTTAAATTTTTTTCCGATCATACTAAATAAGATCTCTTGATATGTTTTTTGTTTTCCCATTTTAATAAATTAGCCTTTTCTTTTCTTTATTTTGAAATTAAACTCATGTCATACCACTCTTTACTCTCAGGAGTGTATGAAAGTTTGTTACTTTCAAAATCATAATAAACACCTATTAGTTTTTTGTATCTTAATTTTATTAAAAAATTAGCCAAATCCACATCTTCTTCAAGGTTTAAGACTATATCAAAATTTATATTTTTCAGGGTATCAATTTCATTTGGTGTTAATATTTTTTAAAGTCTCAAGCCTGGGTAATAACTCGATAGCTTCTTTAGAAGTAAGCCAAAATATATTTCCATTTATCACTATCAATATAGGAGTAGCCCTCACAACATCACCTAATGCTTTTGTTTTGCAAATCAAAATATTACTCATCTTTGCAACATCCTTCTTGTGTATAACTTTTATATAATCTAATTGCTTTTTTCATTATGCTATTCCATTTATATAACTCTCCTATCTCCTTTGCTTTCTTAGCCATTTCTACAACTAACCATCTATTTTGATAAAGAACTTTTATCTTCTCGGCTAAAGTCAAATAATCATCTACATTAATCAGTAAACCATTTACACCATCTTTAATATATTCACTAAAAGAACCTACATTGGTTGCTATTATAGGCACACCATACGCTAAAGCTACGCTGACTATTCCAGACTGCGTTGCATTTTTGTAGGGAGCGACCAAAACATCACAATTTTCAATAAACTGACATAACTCTTCATTAGAAATCCAATAGTTTTTAAAAATAATACCAAGTTTATTAATTTTATTTTCTAAATCTTTATCAATTTTTCCTCTTCCAGCAATCGTTAATTTAATTTTCAAGTTTTCTTTTTTTAAGACCTCATAAGCTCTTACCAGTGTATCTATTCCTTTGTAACTTTCCAACCTTCCAAAAAACAAAACATCTAAACTTTCTTTATTTAGATTAAATTTTTTCTCAAGTTTAGGGCAAAGATCGCTGCGAATCCCCAGAAGTAAAACTTCAATTGTTTTATTTGAAACATACTTTTTTATACTTTGTTTCATGAAATTGCTATAGGTTAAAATCAAGTCAGCTTTTTTCACAAAGATTTTTTCAAAAAAATTCATCAAAAAAGCAGGTTCTTCTTTAGGTTCGAAGGGGTTGTCATATACTCCGTAAAAAATTTTGTATTTAAAAATGGGACGAAGCAGATAAACAAAAATGCACCAAACATGAAAGTGAGTTATATGAACAATATCAGGTTTAATTTTTCTTAAAATTTGAATTAACTTTATCCATCTAAAAAGCAAGAAAGTGCTTACTAAAAAACTAAAATAATTTGAAGCAAAAGTTTTTATTTTAATAACTTTTCTGTATTCTGAATCTGTAAATTTATCGCTTAGCTCATTCCCTTCAGAAATCAATATATAGTGAAAGAATTTATTTTCCATCAAAGCATTTGACATTTCTAAAGAATCAATCGCCCCACCGCCAAATTTTTGTAAAGATAATAACAAAACTTTAGGCATTGTAAAACAATAAAAATTTATCTTTTTCTTTTGTTTCTGAATATAAAACTTCTTCAATAGTTTCAATAACTCTTTCTGAAGGCAATTTTTTTAAAAACTTTGGACCTTTTTCATTTTCATTAATGACCCATTTATTTATCTTTTCATAACCGTACAAACTATCAACACCCAAATACGAATTCATTATAGGACATATTGTTGGAACCTTAAATGCAATACCAATGTGAATAAAAGAAGTATCGTTTGCTACTACTAATTTTGCGTTTTTAATTAGTATACACAAACTCTCCAAATCTGTTTTCAATACTAAGTTAATAAAACTTTCTCCAAAAAAACTTTCAAATTCTTTTACTTTTTCTTTTGATTCTTTTCCTCCAACAATAACTATCTCTAATCCTTTTTTCTCTTTCAAATATTTACTTACTTTAGTAAAATTTTCTACTGGCCAATTTTTTTGTTCGCTACTACTTCCCAAACCAATTACTGCATAATTTTGAGGCATCAATTTGTAATTTTTTGATAATTCCTCTAGAAATTTTTTTTCTCTTTCTTCGTCGATTTCAATCTCTGTTCTATAATCAATATTCTCTACAATACCTATTTTATTTAGCTTTACATCTGGCTTTAGTTCTTTTATTATTTGAGAAATAAAAAAAGATTGCTTGTAAACGTCCGATGGAAAAACATTCTGAGGGAGGGTTTTGTCAAAATAACTCCAAACTCTAATTTTTTTCATTTTATTTAAAGAAAATGTAAAAAACCGAGTGTAAATTTTATTTAACAATTTTTCAAAATTACTGGGCGGAGTTTCATCATAAACATATAAAGTTTCAGGTTCAATGCTTAACCCCAAAGTCCACAGAAAATTTTCCCAAAAAGGAAGTAAAACGATCACCTTAGAGAACCCAAAATTCTTTAAATTTTGAGATAGTTTTGCGAAATAAAAGGGATTAATTTTTGCTTTAGTGTAATCAAAATACAAAATCTCTTTAGCATATTGAAATTTCAATTTATAAGGTAACAAATAATAAACATCAAAATCATTTAAATAGTTTTTTATAAATTCGAAAACGATACTTCTTTTTACTACATCTCCAATACCTCCACCAAAAATAATCAAAATTTTTTTATCTGTTACAGTTAAGGGAAATTTTTTATAGAATTTTAAAATTAAGAGCCCGATTAAAGGAATAAAAGATTTAAATATTAGTTTTAATTTTTCTTTCATTTTTTATCTATATAAAAAATGAAATCTTCTTCGCCTATTTTGTTTAGTTTATATTTATAATTGGGGTTAATAGATAATATTAATTGTGGTATTTTTACTTTGTCACTAGGTTCATGATATACTGCAACTACTATAACAGGTGAATATTTTTTAATTGTCTCTTTTGCACCCTCTAAAACTTTTAATTCATAGCCTTCAACATCTATTTTAATAAAATCAATTTTAGGAACTTTATTTTGCATTAAAAAATCATCTAATTTAACAACTTCTACTTCTTCCTCTATAAACTCACCAAAATTTTGTGAAAATTTATCTGCCAAACTACTATCTACTAAGGTACTAATTCCTTTTGATATTGAGAAAATTCTAATTTTTCCTTTTTTATTTTCATTACCTAATGAAAGTTTAAAAACTTCTATGTTTTCGTAATAAGCTGTGTTTTCTTTAAGGATTTTAAATGTTTCGCTAGCCGGTTCAAATGCATAAATTTTACCCCTTTTTGCATATTGCGCAGCGAAGATACTAAAAATCCCTATATTAGCTCCAACATCAATAACATAGGAATCTTCTTTAACGAAATCTTTAACATGATAAGTGTCTTGGATAATAATGGATTTGACATGAAATAGCACATCATCTCCTTTTACTGGTCCCTTGAATATAATAAAATTATCTTCTTCTCCTACCTTCTTACGATAATATTTTAAAAATTCCTCTCGGATAAAATTTATCATTTTTAAATAAAGTTTATTGTTTTTATTAACAATATAATGTTTAATATCTTGAAAACTAATTTTTCTTTTGAATAAAGCTTTTACTACCATAATTAATTTTATTAAAAACATCTTAACCTTATATACATTAGGAGTAAACATATAAATAACAAAAATATTAGGTATTAGCTTATTTTTTTCTTCTTCTAAAAAACTTATTAGATCTTTTGTTTTCATTATAATAATTTTAGGCAATTGCTTATTTTATTCCACCAATCACATTATACAACATTTCATCTAATTTAACCCTAAAATTATACCTTAATTCAAGCTCCTTCAAATAATACACAAAATACTCCCTGCTTACCCCGTGAAATTTAAGAAGCCTTTCCTTGGCATAACTCCAAAACCCTTCTATCCCATTAATATACACCTTCCCGTTCGAAAACTTAATACTCTTGTCTATCCTCTCATGCTTAAATCCAT
>Ga0308395_1002092_pt1 | contig 11864 bp, 10 predicted proteins | sample Hotspr20SampleP4_FD_202097 | JGI IMG/M metagenome (GOLD analysis project Ga0308395, IMG submission 202097) | Hot spring phototrophic mat microbial communities from Mushroom Spring, Yellowstone National Park, Wyoming, United States - 20050930_P4 ...
GGTGTACATCAAATGAGTCAAATGAGGGTTTCTGATGGGGTTTGACACAACAAAGGTTCCCCCTAATGAGTTATTAGGCTGCCACCTATTTAGAGGGTTTTGAAGCCTGAAAAGGCACTTTCTGCCACGGCCCGTAGAAATACACAATTGCCCCGTTTGAAACAAGCCGGAAAATAGCCGCTCTTGGGTGCTCTGTCCGGATCGCAGTCTTTCCTGGGAACGTTTCCCCCGCTGGGGCAGAAAACCTCGGAAAAGAAAAAGGCAGAAACCCTCGGCAAAGAAAGAAGGTAACATTTCCGCCGAATGGAGGGGCGTGCTTAGCAGGCCCGGTAAAATCGCCGATCCAAGGTAGATACCTCCCAGGAATCGGCCTCCGAAGCAGGTCCCTCCAAGGGTCTTTTCATTCGGCTGAAATGTTACGAAAGAAGGAAAAGCCTCTACTGGAGCCAGCCCATAGACCACCAGAGGTAGGCAACCGGCGCGGTCCAGAGCAGGGAATCCAGCAGGTCCAACACACCGCCGAAGCCGGGCAACCATTGGCTGGAGTCTTTACGTACGGCATCCCGTTTGAGGAGCGATTCGGCCAGATCGCCGCCCAGGCCCACCACACTCAGCACCAGGCCGTATGCGCTCCAGGCCCACCAGGGGCACCCCTGCGAGCTGAGCGGCGCCGGAGCATCCCCCAGCAACCGACATCCCTCCATCCATCCGGAGGAGAGGAAAAACCCGTTGGGGTTAGCCGGTGGCGTAGAACCCTTCAGGGTCGGGGTCAGCCAGGCAAAGACCGCCCAGGCGGCCGCCCAGCCCCACAAAAGCCCGCCGATGGTTCCTTCAATGGTTTTGCCGGGGCTGAGCCGAGGGGCCAATTTGTGCCGGCCGAGCAGATGCCCCACGAAATACGCACCGGTGTCGGCCATTTTGACCACGATAATCACCGAGGCCAACGCTCCGATACCATGCACCATCCGTAAAAGGACCAAGAAGCTGAACAGCACCCCCCCATACAGCAGGCCCAAACTGGCCACACCCAGCCGACCGGTAATTCCTCCCGGCCCGGTAAACCGCCGGATTTCTTCCAGCATGGCCAGGAGGAACGCACCGGCCAAGGCCAAAAGCACCCACCTTTCGGCTGCCCAGAGGCCTGCTCCGACAACCCCCACGCCAGATGCTCTCCCCTGCATATCCAGCACCGGACAGACCGGCAGCCAGGCCGCCAGAAGAATGGCCATATTCCCCGCATACACAGGCCAAGCGGCACAACCGGCGCCTGCCTGTCTGGCCAGGGTTAAGAATTCCCCGGTAGCCAGCAGACTAAGGCCCACTGCCAGAGGCAATAACACGGCACCCGGCACCGGGCAGCGATGATCCGCCCAGCCCAATACCACCACCAGCCCAATTAACCCGGTCCCTAATAGGAATCGCCATCGGAACATGATGCCCGCCTGGAAAAAACTTCTCCCCCGGCTTCGTTTTGCTTTTAGCCAGTTGCTTTTAGCCAGGTGAGGAATCCCACCGTGTCATTCCTCCGTAAGCAGGAATCCGGGAAAAAACTGGATTCCCACTTTCGTGGTAGGGACATACAAGGGGGCCCAAATCCCTCTGCCGCCTCTCCCCCGGCGGGAGAAGCCAGCCTGGCTGAGGCAATGCCGGAGGCCGGGCCGGGTGAGAGGGGGGGGTGTGGGACTGGTGCGAAAGCGGGAGTCCAGAACGTCGGCGGATTCCATGTGGCCCAGGCCCCACTTGCTGTCCAACTCCACAGGAACATGCCAAAGCAGCCTGGATTCCTGCTTGCGCAGGAATGACACTTCGCTCCACTTCATTCGGTTAAAATGTTCCTGATTTGTTCCTGATTTTTGATATCTGAGCATGTCGGCGGGGGTTACGGAGACCCCCGGTGGTTATTTTACCAAGCCGGTGCTACCAAGCCGGTTATTCTAACCAATGGGCGTCGGGGAAGAGGGAGACTTTCGTTGGATTCTATGGGCCGCTGCCGGTTGGCCCGCCCCGGATCCTTTTCTGCACATCGGTTTCCAACACCCCGAAGGTGGCCTCATGCCGTTGAATGGTCAAATGCAATACTTGCAGGAGCCGTTTGGCCGTGTAGTAGTTCATGACGATCCGTTGGGTGATGACGATGGGGCCGCTGGGAGGGCCGAACGGCTGGGGATTGATCCCAAAGTCGATAAAGACCTCTTCGGGGGTGCCGGTGATTCGGCAGAAATTGGCATAGGAGGTGGTGGCTTTGGCGTCATCCACCTGAAAGGGGGGACCAGAAGGCGGACGGCCCGGCCCATCGGTGCCCCCATCCCCTCCGGAAGGAAAACCTTCTTTCGGCCCGTGGGAAGAAACCCTCATCCGGATGCTCCTTAAATAAAAAACGGGGGAAACTAACCATTGAGCCGAATGAAGGGCAGGAGATCACTGCTGCCCAACCAGGAATCCCGGGGTCTTGTGCCACCTAAATCTCCCTCACCCGGCGGTGCCTTTGGCACCGCCGGCCTCTCGACGGCCGGGAGAGAGGCGATTTGCTTCATTCGGCTAATTTGACTGTATCTACCCGCCTGGCCCCCTACCAGATGGAGGGGCTCAAAATCGGATCGAACACCACAGATGCTGGTCCTTCTTCCCGGTGGATACAGTCAAATAAAAATAAAAAGGTGCACCTGGCGGTCGGCCTTCGAGGACAGTTCCACCATTCGGCTAAAATGTTACAAAGGCATAACTTCAACTTTTGCAAAGAGTTAGAATCCGAGGGAATTGCCCAGGGGGTGGTAAGCCCTTGGCTTTTTCGGCCGAAAGGCATAAGATAGCATGAAACTGGAAGCTGGCAAATGGCCCTCCGGGAAAAAGCTGGCGTCGGAACCAGCATTTAGAGAGCATTAGGAAAGGAGACCGTATCCCAAATCGAAGCGTACCGGAACGTTTGTTTTGTGTATATTGTGTATATTGCCTATTTTATGAAAGCGCAGAGCTATGGCGATCACATTAACTGAAGCGGCCCGGAATGAAATCCTGCGGATCATGCAAGCCCAAGGGTTGGATCCGCAAACTGCCCTGCGGATCAGCATCGAAGGGGGCGGCTGCAGCGGGCTGCAATATCGACTTACCCTGGATGACCAGTTCGACCCGGCCGTCGATGTCCGGTACCCGGCCCCAGATGTCGCCGTGGTAACCAAAAAAAAGTTCGCCTTGCATCTGGACGGCACCACGATCGACTTCCAGGATGGGCCTTTCGGCCGAGGGTTCGCCATTGAAAATCCCAATTATCCGCGTTGGGGCGGCTGTCCAGGATGCGGCGGACACTAAGAAGCCGACCCGCCCACCAGCGTAATTGAAAACCCACCGATTCGCCTTTCGTCCAACGGTTTCGGCGGTGCAGAAGCCTTCTTCTGTGGAGGGTTCGCCCCCCAAAAGGCATTGACTTTCCTTGGGCTTGGGGCCTCTGGGGGCTATCGCTTGGCCTCCCCTATACAGAGCCTACCCGCCAACGGTTTTTTGGCCGGAACAACGGTCTGATTGCTCCTAGCCCAGAGGGCTCCTTCTTGGGAAGAATCCTTGTTGGAAGCAATGTTCTGGACCCTCCGGAGTTGCTTGGGGGTTACAATCCTAAGTCTGCCAAGCTTAGCAGGGGGTGTCAACCGTGTGGGGAGGGGGACCGGATTCTTCTGCGGGGGCAGAGGGGGCCGTTTCCTGCCCGGCAGAGGGTGTTTCTTGGGACTCTTGGCCCCTCGGAAGAGGCTGCTCGGCCACCGGCGCCGCCGACCTTTCCCCCGAAGGAAGTGCCGGCGGAGAGGATTCCCCCCAGGCCGGTCCCGGCTGCGGAGAGACGGAGACCATTTCTAGGGGGAGTTCCGCGCTGGGGTCCTGGATCCGGAGAGCCAATTGGCCATGGAGCAGGTCCTCTAAAAGCCCTCCCAGCAATTGCTTCCGCCATCCCCGTTCTAACATCGGAAGCTCGTCGGAATGGGTGGGGCCGAGTCGATAGGCAATCCAGTCCCGAAGGTCATTGGGTGTGCCGACCAAGCTGGGGGCCACCTGGGCCTGCCGACATCGGGTTGCCAGGGCCGCATAAAGAAACTGCGTTAAAATGGTGGAAACGGAGCTAGCGCTGGGGGAGTTCGGCTGGGGGTTGGTCTTCCCGCATATGGAGTGCCCGTTCGATGCAGGCGGCAATTTGCTCTAGTTGGCGTCGTAATCCGGTATGGTGCATGCCGCGAACGGCCCGAATCCGATGGATATTGGCGGTTTCCCGGCGAGCCAACTCCACCAACAGATCATCTCGAAGGACAAACCGGGCCGGGCAATTCCGACGCTGGGCCTGATGCTCCCGCCATTGCCAAAGTTCTCGCAGAATGGCCAACCCCCGACGGGACAGCGCCGCTTGGCCCGGCAACCGCCGCCATCCTTCCTCCTGCACCTTTTTAAGGATTTGGGCCTTCCAGAGCTCCATTTCTTCTTGGAACCATTCGAGCCGATCCAGTTGGCAAAGTCGCTCCTGAAGCACCGCCCAAAGCTCTCGTAAATAGCGCACATCCTCCAGAGCGTACTGGATCTGTAGGGCCGACAGGGGCCGATGCCGCCAATCGGTCCGGGTTTCTGCCTTGGAAAAGCAGCGCCCTAACAGGCGTTCCATCAGGGTGCTGAAACCGGCCGGATATTCCAGTCCAATCAAGCCAGCGGCGATTTGGACGTCCACCAGCCGGGCGGGCATTTTGCCCACTGCCTGATAACAGAAAAGCACATCCCGGGCGCCGCCGTGGACAATAGTTTCTCGATCCCCGCTGACCAGAAGTTCCCAGAAGGGCTGCAGGTTGACGGCACGCGGATCCAGCAGCGCTAATTGGCCTTCCGCCTCCACCTGCACCAAACAAAGCTCCGGCCGATAGTTCGACTCCCCAACAAACTCCGTATCCAGAGCAATCGTCCGGCAGGAGTGCACCTGCTGGCACCAACTCTGAAGCTCTTGAGCCGTTTGGATGAACTGATAATCCACCGATGCCGGCCCCTATTTTGACGGTATCCACCTGGCCAGGCCCCTACAACTTGCAGGGGAACAATCGGCTCGAACCCCACAGATGGTGGTCATCCCTTCCGGCGGATACAGTCAACCTATCCTATTTCGATGCTCTTGCAAAATTAAAAGCCTATCACAGAGCGCCTGCTTCGCCAAGGCAGAAACTTTTGTTCATAATGCTTCCTCAATTTTCCCATCCCTCCGGTTCAGCCGGGTCAAAAACATACCGGCTTCCGGGGTATGGGTATCTCCAGCGGTCAACGCCGGCGCATGGGGAGGGGGGTTCCTGTTCGGCCAGAGCACCTAGTGGGGATGCCTTTTATCTTGACTGCCTCCACCGGGTTCCACTCCTCCAATATGGTATTCGAGCCCATTCTTAGCCCCTACCCATGGTAGGGGCCTGGCCGGGGGGATACAGTCAAATGAGGAAGGGAGGACAGGAACAATTTTCCGGTCCCCCTTCGGGGGTAGGGTTCGCCCTCCGGTCAGCCATTTCACGTTGGGGATGGGAAAAGCAGCCCCCTTCACCGGCTAAAAAAGAGCCCCCCTAAGAGGGCACCGGCGTTGCCACCAGTCCTTATCGGTCCAGGAGCGGCACCCTCTCCAAGGGGGGACTCGGAGGCTTGGGGGGGGTCCTGTTGGGCCAGGATTTCCCCCCTGTCCAGGAAAGGTTTGTTGTTCCTCCGTTTTTGTTGACCCAGCAATCCCCCGTTTAGGGTATTCGGTTGCCCCTTTGCCGTTCATGGCATAAGCTTGGTAATGGGGGTAAAGCTTTTCTCCTCGGCAAACTCTACCGGCCGCATCCGGGTATCCAATAGGCTGCAAGGGGTAGGTTATGTCCGGCCAGGGGATCATCGAGGGCAAAACTGCTCCCAGCGGTCTGGTGGCCATTGCCATAGAAACCCTTCTGCCCCGGGATGCTTTGGATTTTGATCTGTACCTTTGGCCATCGGCGGATAGTCCCCCGGTCCTTTATCGTGAGGCCAATTATCCGCTGGAGGAAGCGGACTTAGATCGGCTTTTGAGCCAGGGGGTGAATACGTTGTATATTCCGGCGGCCAAATGCCGCAGTTATCAGCAATATCTGCGGAAGGTGGTTTTGCGGAACAGCCGGCTTCGGCCCACGCAGCGGTTTATGCTGCTGAAGAAGGCGAACCGGGCGGTTTTTGAATCCGCTTTTCGCAGCGGTGTGCCAGGCCGGATGATGGAGTTTGCCGAGGAGTTCGGACGGCAACTTTGGGAGGTGGTTTGCGACCGAGAGATGGTCCTAACGCATCTATTTGCCGTGATGGATCACGATTACTTAACCTATACCCATCTGACCAACGTATGTACCTATTCGGTGGCCCTAGCACATTGGTTGGGGATTAGACGTCCTGGAGACATCGAAGCGATCGCAGCCGGTGCGCTCTTGCACGACTACGGCAAGCGGCATGTACCGCCGGCCATTTTAAATAAGCGGGATCGGCTCACCCCCAGCGAACGGGAAATCATCCGCCAGCATGTCGTAGCCGGGTTTACCGCATTCTGCTCCCAAGAAAACATCCAGTGGGGGCAACTGATGATGCTCTATCAACATCACGAACGGCTCAACGGCCGAGGGTATCCGGTAGGGCTAACCGGCGAGGAAATCCATCCCTGGGCTAAGATCTGCGCCATTGCCGACGTGTTTGATGCGTTGACTTCGGCCCGACCGTATCGGCCCCCGGATCCTTTGGAGGACGTGTTGGAATATCTTCAGCAGCGTGCTGGCAACGATTTCGATCCGGAAATGGTCCGTTGTTGGGTGGCCAAAATATGTCCGACGAACTAGAGCTGCTATTGGCCAGGAGTCCTTGTTTAGTTCGGCTGCCGCCGGACTGGAGCGATTTTTTTGAAAAAACCGGTCTGGTGCAGGGGGTGATGGCCGAACGACGGCAATTTCCCCGGATCAACCTCCGGAGTCGGGCCGTCCTGCAGTATCGCCAGACATTTCCCAGTCTGCCCAGACCGGCTTTCACCTATACCGTCTATACCAAAGATATTTCCCGCAGCGGACTGGCTTTTCTCCACGGAGAGCAACTATATCCCCCAGAGCAAATGATCATCATCTTGCCTGACGGCAAACCACGCAGAATCGAAATCGTTCGCTGCCGTCGAATTGGTCCTAGTTGCTTTGAGATCGGCGCGCGCTTTGCCGGCTCAGTGGACCCAGCTCCTGAAGAAGCGGACCCCGCCCCGAAAGAAACTCCAACCTAGCGGAAAGACACGCTTCCTCCGGCCGCTTCCATCGAAACGCCCCTTTCCTACAATGCAGGAACACGTTAACCGAATAATGCAACTCGCCTCCCCCTTTTGCTGGAGAGAGGGAGGAGAGGTGTCCCGCCTGTCGTCTTGCTGAGGTGTCTTCCTGCGCAAGCAGGAATCCAGCGGGTGGCATTCCTGCGTAAGCAGGAATCCAGAAAAAAACCAGCGAAAAAAATGCCTGGATTCCCACTTTCGTGGCAGGGACACGATGGCCCCGCACTCGGCCTTTAGCATTGTCTCCGGCCTGGCCGGCCTCGCCCGCAGTGGGGAGAGGCGAACGGCCCCCCTTACCTGGCCAGCGTGCCGCTCCCTAGCGGTCGGGGCTCTGGCCGGCTTCTCCCACTACTAGCGGTCGGGGCTCTGGCCGGCTTCTCCCACTAGGGGAGAGGTGTACTGGATTCCTGCTTTCGCAGGAATGCCCCATAGAGCCCTGCATTCGGCTAAGTTGACTGGATCTCCCCGGAACGATGACCACAATCTGTGGTATTCAATCCGATGCTTGGCTCCTACCTCTGGGAGGGGGCCGGGCCGGGGAGATACAGTCAAACTAATGGTAGTGCGCGTTTTGGACTATTTGCTTATGGGGTGATCCAGCCTGCCGAAACCCCTCTTATCCGAAGTATGCGGAAAATCCTCTTTCGGGGGATTCTCAAAGAGGAACCTCTTGCTACACTTAAAAATAGATACCACTTTAGTCGAACGAAGCGAAACGCTTCTCCTCTGGCGGGCTAAACGAGGGTGTCACTGCAGCGCAAGCGGGAATCCAGAAAGTATTCCCCTTGTTCCACTTGCCTCGGAGGAACACAGGAGCAGACACAAAGCAGCCTGGACTACTGCTTCCGCAGCAGTAACACATCCCTGCCTTCCATTCGGCTAAAAGTTACGGCAATCCAAGTAAAATAGCGAAAGTTTTACCTTTAAGTTTTCTAAAGGAAATCGGGAAGAGAGGGAAACTTGGCCTCAGAGATTTTTTCCCCGATGTTCAGAAAGGGTTGGATCATGGGAGCAGTCCGGTTGGCAGTTGGGATGGCGGCGGTGGGGGTCGTTTTGGGCGGGGCGGGGATGGCCTGGGCCCAATGTGCGTGTGAGGTACCGGTGCTGCCGGGCCCGTCGGCTTCCATAGGCACCAGTTCCATAGGCACCAGTTGTTTGCCGGTGGTTAGCTCTCCGGTGGTGGATTTGACTCCGGCGCCGGTGGTGGTCTATCATCCGGTGGTGGCTTCCCCCGTGGTAGCCCCGGCGATAGTTACGCCGGTGGTGGCGTATCGGCCCGTCGTGCCCGTGGTGTCGGTCAGTCCGACGGTCGTCTATCGGCCGGTGGCTACGGAAGTGCTCAGCCCCGTGCCGGTGTTGGTCGGGAAACCCGCCATTATCCGAACCAAAGTCTATTATCCCGGCGAACCCATTCGGAACTTGATCAAGGCACTTACCCCTTAATCCCAAGGTCGAAAATCCCAGCTCGAAGGCAACCCCCCAAAGAAAACGGCCTTTTCGGACACTCTGACTGACAGTTTGTGCCCCAAGAGCGGGCCTAGGTTGGTGCGAAGAGGCTCCCTGGAGGACATGGAAACCCCCTAATCGGCGAAAGGGTTCCCCGGTTTAATATTCCCTTAAATATTCCCAAAGGTGAGTTTTCCCGGTTATTTTGGTCAACCTGAAGGGTCTGGGAACGGTTTGGGGCCGGCGCCGGGCTGGTCATTGGGGGGAATCTCTGAGATAGTAAGCACTCACTTTCTTTGGGTCCTCCTTTTCCTCCTCCAAGCACATCCCCTCCCACCACCACAAACCCCCGATCTCCTCATTCTCCCGGCACCCCGGATTTGGTAATAATAGGGTAAGAGCAAGTTCTTCCCTCTTTTCCCAACAGGTCTGAATACCTAAGGATTCCCCGGGCCAACGTTTTGCAGACTGGTGGAGCCATGCCTGCCAATTTGACTCCATCCTATCTGAAGGCGGAGGAAGAATATCGTCGGGCGCAGAGCTTGGAAGAGGAGCTGAAATGGCTTCAGGTGATGTTGCAGGAGATGCCCAAGCACAAGGGCACCGACCACCTGCAAGCCATGATCAAGGCCAAAATCGCCAAGGTCAAACGGGAAATCCAGGAAGAGAAAAAGGGGAAAGGAAAGAAGGGGCGGGGGGGAATCCGTATCCCCCGACAGGGGGCGGGCACCGCCGTCATTCTCGGCGGCCCAAATGCCGGCAAAAGCCAACTGTTGGCCAGCCTCACCCGGGCACAGCCCGAAATCGCCCCCTATCCGTTTACCACCAAAGTGCCCATGCCCGGCATGATGCCCTGGGAAGACGTCTTCGTCCAACTGATCGATACCCCCCCGATTACCGCCGAATACATCGATCCGAACACCGTCGGCTTGATCCGATCGGCCGATCTGGCCCTTTTGGTGGTCGATCTGGGCTGCGACGAGGGAATTGAGCAATTCCAGGAGGTGTTGGACCGGCTCAACAGCCCCAGTTCCAAAACCCGCCTGGCCACCACCCAGTATCTGGACGACCAAGACCTGGGCATCTCCTATACCCGGACCTTTTTGGTGCCCAATAAGATCGACCTGCCGGAGGCCCAGGAGCGGCTCCAGTTGCTGCATGAGTTGGTGCCGGTCGATTTTCCGGAATATGTCATCTCGGCCAAGGAGCGGATCGGGCTGGACCGGTTGGCTGAGGCCATCTTCAAGGCTCTGGATGTGGTACGGGTCTATACGAAACTTCCCTCGGCCAAGGAGCCGGACATGGATCGGCCTTTTACGCTTCGGCGGGGCCAGACCGTGCTGGACCTGGCGGAGATGATCCACAACGACTATGTTCAAAAGTTTAAGTTCGCCCGTATCTGGGGCAGCAGCGTCTATCCCGGCACCCAAGTCAAAGGCGATTACGTCCTGCAGGATAAAGACATCGTGGAAATCCATATCTGAGTAGCGTGGAAAACCACACTGCTGCCCAGGCCTATCCCGCCGGGCAAACGGGGATGGGCAATCGCCAAAAGAACACTATCGGCATGAACATAAATCCACCTTCTTCGGATAAACCTGCTCCAGACCGGTTGCTGGCACCGGTGCAGTTTCTCAAAGGGGTCGGGCCGGAACGGGCGGCCCTGTTGGAACGGATCGGGGTCCGGACGATCTCGGATCTATTGTTCCTGTTTCCCCGGGACTACCAGGATCTGACGGACTTTCGCCCCATGAACCAATTGGAGGAGGACAAATGGATCAGTGTGTGCGGACGGGTGGAGGAGGTGGATTTTCGCATCTGGCCGGAGAGCGGGCGAAGTATGGTGGGCGTGTTGGTCATGGGCCAGGGCGGGTATGTGCGGGCCGTCTGGTTCAATCAGCTTTTCATGCGGGAAAAGTTCCGCCGGGGCCAGCGGGTGGTGCTGACCGGTCGGCCCAAGCTCCGCGGCATGGTCTGGCAGATGCACCATCCGAAGGTTCTTTGGCTGGAAGCGGATGAAGAGCCGCCGCCCGGACGCATCCTGCCCGTCTATCCCTTGACCGAAGGTCTTCAGCAGTATCAGGTTCGGCGGCTCGTGGAGCGGGCTTTAGACGAGTATGCCGAATACCTGGAAGAGGCGTTTCCGCAGGATTTTTTGCAGTCGCATCGGCTTTGGCCGATCCACCAGGCCATCCGCCAAATCCATTTTCCCGAGGATCAGGCCAGCCTTCAGCAGGCCCGCCGTCGCTTCATCTATCAGGAGCTGTTTGTGCTGCAGTTGGCCTTGGCCCTGCGCCGGCAGGCCCAAACCCAACGGCAGGCACCGGTACTAAAGTGCACCGCCCTGATCGACGCCCGGATTCGACGCCTGTTTCCATTTGAGCTGACCGACGGCCAGAATCGGGCCATTCGGGAAATTGCCGACGACATGGCCAAACCCATTCCCATGAATCGTCTGTTGCAGGGCGATGTGGGCAGTGGCAAGACGGTGGTGGCCGTCTATGCGATGCTCCTGGCGGTGGCGCATGGGTATCAGGCGGTGCTGATGGCGCCGACGGAAATCCTGGCCCGCCAGCACGCCCAGACCCTAGACCAGCTTCTGGCCCACAGTCGGGTTCGCCGGGCGCTGCTGGTGGGCGGCCTGCCCGAAGCCGAACGGGCCGATCTAGTACGCCGCATCGCCGAGGGACAAATCGACCTGGTCGTCGGCACCCAGGCGGTGATCCAAAAAGATGTTCAGTTTGCCAAGCTCGGCCTGGTGGTCATCGACGAGCAGCATCGGTTTGGGGTTCGGCAGCGGGCGTGGCTGAAACGGGCCGGGCTAGACCCCCATTATCTGGTCATGACCGCCACGCCCATCCCCCGGACACTGACGCTGGCCTTTTTTGGCGATCTGGATGTCTCCGTGTTGCCGGACAGTCCGCCCGGTCGGCAGAAGGTGCATACCTATCTGGCCGATCCGAGCCGACGCCCCGCCTGGTGGGCCTTCTTCCGAAAAAAACTCGCCGAAGGCCGACAAGGTTATGTGGTGGCCCCGTTGGTCGAAGAGAGCGAAGAACAACAGGCCGCCAATGCCGTGGCCCTGTACGAAGAGCTTTCCCAAGGGGAACTCAAGGGTTATCGG
>Ga0308395_1002096_pt1 | contig 11841 bp, 10 predicted proteins | sample Hotspr20SampleP4_FD_202097 | JGI IMG/M metagenome (GOLD analysis project Ga0308395, IMG submission 202097) | Hot spring phototrophic mat microbial communities from Mushroom Spring, Yellowstone National Park, Wyoming, United States - 20050930_P4 ...
AACCCGGTTCGGTAGCTCTGGCTGCCGTCACTGCTTTAGTTCGGAACGGGGAGTACAAGCGCTGGTTTCAGACCGGCACCTTGTCGTTCGCCTTCAGTGCTTCGGGCTAACTGCACAGGTCGCAATTGTGTTGCAGCGAGTTCATCAGAATGCGGTAACGTGGGCAATCTTGTTGCATCTCCCGTGGGTCAAAGTAACTCTCCCCCCAGGCGGCCTGCACGACCTGCGGGTCGCACCAGCCCAGCATCTCGGCCAGGAGAACTGCCCCGGCGAAGCGGTCCGCCTCCGGGCCCCACAGCCCGCCGACAGCCTGCTTATGAGCATACCCTGCCGAACCGCTGGAGAGTTCCTGGGGCCGGGTCATTCCGGGGGCGTAGAGGCCCTCCAGGTCCACCAGTTCCACCCCTGTGCCTCCGGCCAGAAGGGGGAGCATCACGTTGGGGGCGGAGAGGTCGCAATGGGCAATGCCCTGCTCCTCCATCCGGGCCAGTACCTGGGCCAGGGAGCGGGCCAGGTCCAGGGAGGTCTGGGGGGGCAGGGGCTTTTTACCCATCAGGACGTCAAACCAGGTGGGGCCTTCAATCCAGGGCATCAGGACGGCGTAGGTGAGGTCGGGGTGCTGGCGGAGCAGGTCGGCATGGCGGAAGGGCGTGAGGACGGTGCGCTGGCAGGCGCGCAGGCCGGGGAGGGCGGCGAAGGGGGCCATCCGGTCGGCCTGGGCAACCAGGAAGGGAAGGCGGAAGCGGGGCTTGAAGACTTTGAGGGCGGCTTTACTGCCCTCACCCCCCGGCCCCCTCTCCCGCCCTGCGGGAGAGGGGGAGGGTTCCAGACAATACACAATCCCGGCCCGTCCTTCCTGGCCGTAGGGGATGCCAGGGGCGGCGGGGTGCTCGGCGATGCGGTAGGTGACGCCGTCAATGGTCAGTTGGTCGTGGACGTTGGGCTGGAAGGGCATATCTCTCCTCTCTCACCGCTGCTGGATTTTCCGGACCCACTCCGTCAACGGCACCGGGCCCACCTGCGGGTCCGCGGTCCGCACCCGCAGGGCCTGGCCCCGGCGGATAAAGAAGGCATCGCCGGAAGGAAGCGGGCGGGCCGGGTTGTCTACCGGAAGGTTCATCCGGAACACCTGATTGTAGGCGGCGGAGCCCATCTGGAACCCCACCGGGGCATTCCGCAACTGGGCTATCCATCCCCACGCGTTCTCCATATCGGATGTAGACCCGGCTACGATCATCGCGAAGCCCAGTTCGCGCCACCTCTTCAACCCGCTGTTCAGGAGGTCCTTCACATCCGGCGGGAGTTCCGGGTCCACCATCTCAAAGTCATCCATCACCATCAGGAGTGTGGGCCTGGTGTCCAGCCACGCCTGGAGACGGAAAGCGCCGGGGTCTTTCTGACGGGCCTCGTTCAGCGCCACCTGCCGCTGCTGGAGGGCCGCCTCTATCTCGCTCAGCGCCTGAGCGAAGCGCTCCGCGTCGGTGATATAGCCGGTCTTCCGTTCCTGGGGCTTGCGTCCCCGGGCCTCCGCAACCGGTGCCCGAACGTGGGGAAGGCCGCTGAGCCCCAGCAGTCCACTCTGACGGAAGTCCACCAGGTAGAGCAACAGGCGCTCCGGCGGGTACCGGTCGGCCAGCGCCAGAACCCAGGACTGGAGGAGGGTCGTTTTGCCCGATTGGGGCGTTCCGGCCACCAGAAAGTAAGGGCCATCCCGAAGATCCACGGCAAACGGCTGGTCCGGGTCCTCCAGGTTGATGCAGAAGGAGGCCGCCAGCCCGGCGGGCGCGGGTTCCGGCCACCGGTCGGCCGGAGAGAGCATCTGGCTCAGCCCGACAACAGCCGGAACGGGCAGGAAGGGGCGGGGACGCCCTCCCGACCAGGCCCGGTCCATCGCCTCCATCAGGGATTTGAGGGCCCGTGTCCGTTCCATGTCCGTGTTGCCCTGAACCGGGAGCGCGGTCTGGAATTCCAGAAGCGGTGGGCCCTTGATGAGGCCCCGACCGGGCAGGGGAGGGGGTTCTAATCCCCCCGTGGGACCGACAGCCATGCTGTAGTCGCGGGTCGCCAGGTGGTACGTCGCGGCCAGCGAGATGTTCCCCGCCAGTTGGGAGCGGAGTTCCGTGGGATTGTTCATCGTCAGGACAAAGTGGAGACCGTAGGGACCGCCGTTCCGAACCAGATCCAGCAGGAGGTCATCCAGGTCCAGGTTCTGGTCCTGGCAAGCCTTCCGGAAAGCGGCGTAGTCCCTGAGGATGGTCACGATGGATGGCACCGGTTTTCCGGAGAGGGCGCGATAGTCCTGGAGGGTGGAGGCCCCTGCCCGGGCGAACTCCCCTCTGCGGGTCTGCAACTCCCGGTTCAGATACCGGAAGAACCGCCGGAGACGCTCTATCTCGTCCCCAGCGAACACATCCCCCACGTGAGGAAAGCCCTTCAGGGAGGCCAGGCGCTGGCCGCCGAAATCCAGCAGGTAAATGTGGACCTGGTCCGGGGGATGGGAAAGGGCCAGGGAGGTGACCAGGGTCTGGATGCAGGTCGTTTTTCCACTCCCCGGCTCACCGAAGAGAACGAAATGTCCTTCGGTACCCAGCGGGAGGCGGAGGGGGTCCTGGGCCTGACTGGCCGGGTCGTCCATCTGGCCGATGATGGGAGCCAGCCAGGGAGCGCCTGGTCGGGTGTCCCATCCGGACCCGTTCCAGCCCATCTCCCCCCGCCGCAGTTCGTCCAGGAACACCATTGGGCGCAGGGGTGGGGAGAGGGGGCTCCGCAGCGGCTGCAACCCCATCCCATCCGTGGTTTCCCGAATGAGCCGGACCAGAGCACTCATTTGCGTTTCTTCCCCCACCTGGAGGGGACGGAAACTCCGCAGGGGTTTCCGGGTTCCGTCCAGTTCCACGATGGAGATGTCCGTGTGAGAAGCGGCCTGCCCCCGAAGGTAGCGGTCGCCGCCCCAGGCCACCTGGAAGGCGACGAAGCGATCGTTGTTGCCCACCTGCAGGTAGGCGCGCCCGACCTGGCTGCTGCTGATGTTCTCGTAGGCATCGGGCCGGCGCAGGATGTCCATGCTCGCCTGACGCGACCCCATGCGCAGGCACAGGCGGATGTTGATGTTGTTGCGCAGTTCGTCGGTGACCACGCCGGAGGGGTCCTGGGTGGCCAGGACGAGGTGCACGCCCAGGCTGCGTCCGGTGGCGCCGATGCTGAGCAGGCGTTTGGTCATGGCAGCCTTATCGGGGCTGTTGCGGATCATCTCGGCGAATTCGTCTATGACGACGAACAGGTGAGGGAGCGGCTCGGAAGCGCGCCCCTGGAGGAAATCGCGCTGATACTGGTTGATGTTGCGCCCGCCGAGCAGATTGCGCCGCCGCCGCAGTTCGGCCTCCAGGCAGGCAAAGAGACGCTCGACCAGCACGGCCTGGGTATCGGCCTTCTCCAGGTTGGCGAGCGTCCCCACGACATGGGGCAGGGCCTCCAGCCCCTGGAGCAGGTCGCCGCCCTTGTAGTCAATCAGGATGAAATTCAGGTCGTGGGGGTGATGATGGGCGGCCAGCAGGGTGATGAGGGTCTGCAGGAAGCGGGTCTTGCCGGTGCCGGTGGTGCCGCCGACCATGGCGTGGGAGCCGTCGCCGCCGGTGGCGGTGTCCTGGAAGTTGAGCATGGTCACCCCGCCGCCGGCCTCGATGCCGAGCGGGACCTCCAGCGACTGATGCGAGTCGCGCTTTTCCCACAGGTCGCGGACGGGGAAGTCCTCCAGGCGGGGCGTTTTCAGCAGGGCAGTCAGCGGGACGCTGGCGGGCAGGTCGGCGATGGTAGCCGGGGCCTTCAGGCGGACCGGGGCCAGGGCGCGGGCGAAGAGGTCCGCCTGGGCAAGGTTGACGCGGTCGGGGCGGAAGACGAAATCCTGCGTGGGCGGGCCGATCAGGCGCAGGCGTCCGCTCCCGCCGCATTCTACCAGGGCGCGGCAGCCGGCGGGCAACGTTTCGGGGCGGTCGGCCAGGAAGATGCTGTAGGCGCCGATGGCCGCTCCCTGGGTGAGCAGCAGGTGGAGCAGCGGGCCGACGACGGAGGCATCCTGGCCGCGGAAGAGGCCCGGGTCGGCGAAGAGGAAGACGAAGTTCTGGGGGTATTCGGGCGGGGCGTCGCCGGCGGGGCGGTTGAGGGCGCGCTTTTGCAGGCCGGCGAATAGTTCGGCGAGCAGGGCGCGGGCCTCGTCGGGCGAGGCGGCGAGATAGCGGCGCTTGCGCTCGTCATCCCAGACGTGCGGCAGCCAGCGGATCCAGGCCCATTCGTCCACCTCGTGGGCGGGCAGCAGGGCGACCAGTTTGACCTCGTTGGGGGCGTGATGCGTCGCCAGTTGCAGCAGCAGGGCGCGGACGGTCTCGCGGACGGCGGCGGGGGGGCCGCTCAGCCCGGCCGCGCCGGCCTGGGCGAGCGGCAGGACGATGGGGACGCCGTCCACCTGGCGGAAGTCGTCCACCAGGCGCAGGGCCTCGTCGTAGAGTTCATCGGCCTCGCCGACGGGGGGGCGGGAGGAGGGCGGTTTGAGTTGGAAGGTGGCCGGCAGGGCGCCCAACCCCAGGCGCAGGTGGAGGAAATCGGGGTCGCGCGGGCGCTCCAGGCCGGAGGAGCGCTCCCACAGGCGGGGCGAGGGGCGTCCCGTCCCGGCGCCGGCGCGGCGCAGGCACTCGCCGGGGTCGGGGTGCGGGTCCAACAGGGCGCGACGCTGCTCGTTCGCCAGCGACTCGGCCTCGTGGCGGCGGTCGGCCAGGTAGGCGCGGTAGGTCTGGTCACGCTGGGCGATGCTCTCACGGTACTTTTTGCGCTCGTTGAAGTAGTTGATGATGCTCACCAGCCCGGAGCCAATCATCAGAGGCAGGGAGAGCAGCAGGTAGGAGGCGTTGGTGGCCACGAAGGCGACGGTCAGCCCCAGGCCGAGCACAGTGAAAAAGAGTGGCAGCAGCACCGCCACCAGCGAGGAGGTGGGGCGGGCGGGTTTGCCCTGCGGCGGCTGGAGTTCCAGTTCCGCCGTCGGCGGGGCGAGGTAGGTGCGGGGAGAGCGGTGGAAGAGGGGCATGGTCGTGTTCACGGTTTTATCCCCCATAGTCTGAGAATGCCGTCATGGGAAACTGTGGCGAAAAAACGTCCTAATGGGTCAAAAGCGAGATCTCGAATTGCCTCTGCATTCTCAACCCGGATCATCGTCAGCAGGGTTCCTTCAGGTATTTTCCAAATCCATATAGTTGGCTCATTCCACGCCCCTCCTGTGGTAATCAAAATGTCACCTCGAGGATTAAAGACAACATTTCCCATCGAGTTACGAGTGAATGTGCTTAAGACTTGATCACTGGCAACCTGCCATACTCGCACCGTGCCGTCATCTGAAGCCGAGGCAAGCGTTTGTCCATCGGGTGAAAAGGTGACACTCCACACAGTACCTGTGTGTCCTTCAAAGGTACGCAGGAGACTTCCATCCGAGACCTGCCACAGATGAATAGTGCCATCATTTGACCCCGCGGCCAGGGTACGTCCATCTGGCGAGAAGGCCACTTCGTTTATCACCCAGCTTGCGAATCCTTGCAGGGTACGCAAGTGGACACCATCGCTGACGCGCCATAGACGCACAATGTTGGCTCCCGACCCAGATGCCAAGGTGGCTCCGTCAGGGCTGAAAGCGATTCCTGTGACATCTGAGCCATTTTCTATAGTGCGTATGAGTGATCCGTTATTCACGTTCCACAACCTAATAGTATCGTCTTCCGAAGCCGATGCCAGAATGGTTCCGTCTGGAGAAAATGCCAATCCCCATATATGGCTTGTATGACCATACAAAGTGAACAACTCTTGACCGCTCGCAACGTCCCACAACTTGACAGTTGCATCATCTGAACCTGTGGCTACCGTTCTTCCATCTGGTGAAATTGCGACAGCAGTTGCACGGTCATTGTGAGCATAGATAGCGGCGATTAACTCTACCCGCGCTGCATTTGAGGCGTCGAGAGTGGGGAGAGAAAACCATGCCTGTGCGGTGGCCGTACTCTGTTCCTGCCAGACGATGGCTGTTGCTGTGGCCTGCGCGGCCTGCTGTTGTTGCAGGTTCACGCCATATACAATGGCGGCGAGCAGGGCAAGAACGACCAGACCGGCGGCGATCCATCCCCAAGGGCGTTTGGCTCTCACTCCCCTCACCCCCGCCCCCTCTCCCGTCGGGAGAGGGGAGACGGCGCTCACCCCCGGTCTCTCTTCGACTGGGAGAGGAGGGATGGCTGGCTGCGGGCGGCGAGCCTGCGCGGCAATGCGCTTTTCCACATCCTGCACGGTCAGTTCAATTTCCCGCGCCAGGGAGCGCAGGGAAGGGTCGGACTGAGCCAGTTCCAGCGCCTGGCGGTAGAGTTCCAGGGCATTCTCCAGGTTGCCCCGGTCTTCCATCCGCCGGGCGGCCTGCATAAAGGCGCGGATTTCGGCGGTGGGCTCCACGGCGGCCCTTACCTCTTCCCCCGGCGGCTGCGCCGCCACCCCCTTCCCCTCTCCCGCTTGCGGGAGAGGGGAAGGGGGCTGGGTGGATGGGGTGAGGGGCAAGGCCACCATCCACTCCCCGAAGGTGGGGCAGTCCAGCAGGCTGTCGCTCCGCCAGGCCCGCTCAAAGAGGCGCGCGACGTTGCTCCCCCAGCGCCGCTCCAGCGCCGCCACCAACGTGTGATAGCGCGGGGTGTCCTGCTGCATCTCCTGTGGGGCAAAGTAACTCTCCCCCCAGGCGGCCTGCACGACCTGCGGGTCGCACCAGCCCAGCATCTCGGCCAGGAGAACTGCCCCGGCGAAGCGGTCGGCCTCCGGGCCCCACAGTCCACCCGTGGCCTGACGGTGGGCATATCCCGCCGAGCCGCTGGAGAGTTCCTGGGGCCGGGTCATTCCGGGAGCGTAGAGGCCCTCCAGGTCCACCAGTTCCACCCCTGTGCCTCCGGCCAGAAGGGGGAGCATCACATTGGGGGCGGAGAGGTCGCAATGGGCGATGCCCTGTTCTTCCATCCGGGCCAGCACCTGGGCCAGGGAGTGGGCCAGGGCCAGGGAGGTCTCGGGGGACAGGGGCTTTCGGTCCATCAGGATGTCAAACCAGGTGGGGCCTTCAATCCAGGGCATCAGGACGGCGTAGGTGAGGTCAGGGTACTGGCGGAGGAGGTCGGCATGGCGGAAGGGGGTGAGGACGGTGCGCTGGCAGGCGCGCAGGCCGGGGAGGGCGGCAAGGGGGGCCATCCGGTCGGCCTGAGAGACCAGGAAGGGGAGGCGGAAGCGGGGCTTGAAGACTTTGAGGGCGGCTTTACTGCCCTCACCCCCCGGCCCCCTCTCCCGCCCTGCGGGAGAGGGGGAGGGTTCCAGGCAATACACAATCCCGGCCCGTCCTTCCTGGCCGTAGGGCATGCCGGGCGCGGCCGGGTGCTCGGCAATGCGGTAGGTGATGCCGTCAATGGTCAATTCGTCGTGGAAATTGGGAGAAAAAGCCACTCTTTCACTCCACGGGGTTCATTCGCCCCAGAATTTTCAGGAGGGCCACCAGGGCCCTGGCCCTGGTTCCCCAAAAAGGCGCATTGAAGATGAGGGTCTCTATATAGTCTCCGTATGCGTCCTGGGTTTGAGAGGCGTCCGCCCCGTGCTGTCGGAGGGCTTCGGCCCACGCATCGGCGGCACGCTGGACCTGATCCAGCCAGGGGTGCACCTGCAGAACATCCCCGATGTCTTTCAGCGCCCCAATCAGGGGGGCCCGGTCCAGCAGGATGTCCACCCCACCGCGCAGCAAGTCCCTCCGTTCCTGAGGTTCAATCCACACCGGGACCACAGGGGGGACTTTGCCTGCGGTGATGGTTCCCAGCCGCAGGCAGGCCTCTATCCGCGCGGCCGGGAAAGTCCATCGGGGTTGCTGCCACAGGACTCCGGCGGTACCGATAGAGGCTCGCCATTGGCCAAAGGCCTGAGATAACCGAACTGTTCCCTCGGCGTCGGCCTGATCAAAGGCGGCGGCCCGTTCCTCCAGGAATCGCGCCAGCCGTTCTGCTTCTTCCATCAGCGCCAGCGACATCCGACGCGCCTGAACGACCTGGGCCTCCAGGGCGCCGGTTTGGCGGACTTCCCAGTCCAGACTCTCCCAGGCGTGTTGAATCACCCGGTGCATCTCGTCCAGCCAGCGCGCAGTCTCCCGCCACCGGGTAGCCAGAGCGCGCAACCCATCCGGAACAACGCGAATTCGCATTGGTGGGGAGTAGAGAGGGCCTGCGGGCCATGCAGGCCCTCTCTGCGGAGATCACTGCTGGTCGGCAGCAGCGAAGCGGTCCGCGATCTGGTTCAGTTGCTGGTTAATGCTGTTCAGCAATTCCACGAACCGGGTCATCTGCTGGCTCCACTGCTGGAAGTCGCTGTAGAAGCGCTGGGAGGTCATCCCTTCCCATTCGGGCTGCATAGAGTTGACCGCGTTGGTCAGGCGAGCTACCATATCCTGGCTCTGGCTGGCCGCCTGAGCGAATTGACCGGCCACCTGTCGTACCTGCTCGGGCGTGATCCGAATGCGGGGCATGTAACACCTCCTGTGAATAGATGGATGGATAGGTTGAGTGGAAATGGAATCGGTTGAGCCAGAAGTCGTGCGAGTCAGGCCATAGAATCACCTCCTTTCTGCTTGCTCATAGTGCGGTCAATTGTAACACCTACCCTGATCGGTTTGCAGATAACGTAGCGCCGGCCACGAATGTTCTTGGGGACTTTGTCAACCTGCATGCAGGCCCGGCGGCCTGCACTACAGGGGTGCACCCCGCCGGTGTCTTTTCAGGCGCTTGCCCAAATGCTACCGGCAGGCAGTTCCGATCAATCCTCGTCCACCCGTCTCCAGACAAATCCTCCGGAGGGAGGCGGAGCAATTTCGTCGGAAGACGAAGGAGTAGAAGTGGAGAGATTCAGGCCCAGAGAACGCCAGCCCCGCAAGGGGCCCTGATCCGGTGGCTGCTCCTGAGGGCCTCTATGCCCGTGATCTACCACCGGTCCTATGCCCCCGCTCTTCCCGGCGACGAGGATCAACCTGGCCCCATCCCACACGCCTGCCTGCGCCAGGGTCTCCTCCGGCCGCAGGAGGCGCCCGAGAGGATGCGCTTCCAGGCTATATCCGTCTTCCCAGCCTAAGGCGAAAGAAAGTTCCTGGAGCAACGCCCGAACGGTGATGTCTGAGGGGACCTCCAGGTCTTTTTCGTCGTTTCCCCGCTGGACACTCACGATGATCCGCTCCATCCGCTTATCCCTCCTCCAGGGGCAGAAAACGGTCCAGTAGAGCATCTACTTCGTCCATTATCTCTGAGGCCGGGCATGGGGTGAATTCCACCCAGGGATGTCCCCGGCGGGTCAGGGACCGCAAAAGCCAGAGTCCGTTTTCTCCCTCCAGAATGCCCAGCCCTTCGGTTTGCCAGAGTTCGCCACGGCGTCGGATGGCGACCAGCGCGCCATTCTGCCGGAGGGTGATGAACGTACGGGCGGCGGCGCGGGCGGCTGCGGGGGGAACTCCGGCTTCTTGAAGGGATCGGCACACCTCCTCTTCAGAAGGCAGTCCCTGAAGAGCGGCCTGAAGGGCATCTTCCGGGAGGGAAAAAGCCTGGGCGTCCGTTCCTTGCTGCTCCCTCAGTTGCCACCTGTTCCGAATCTGCTCCGATAGGGAGGTCCGGTCAGGGAGCGGGTACACATGCCACTGCTCGCTGTAAAGTTCCACGGCCACGGTCAGCGGTGAGTGATGATAGAAACGGATTTGCTGCGAAGGCTGGTCGGGGACTCCGCCGGTCAGGGAAAAGACGGCCTGGGGGGTAACGATGGGCCAGATCAGTGCCGCGGCGATCGCGTCTATCATGATCTGACCATCCGATTGGAGACTCAGAAGGCCCCTTTCCACCATTTTCTGACGGGCGGCTTCCATTGCCTCCACGATTTCCTCGGTCAGCCATCCGGGGAAGGGGTCGGGGATGCCCAGAAGCATTTCCCCACCCATCAGAGAAGCCAGGGTAAAGAGTTCAGGTGGAGAGAGAGCCAGAGATGGCATTGGGGAAGCCGTTGCGTCCATATCGTCTCCTTCCTGGTACATGATACCACAAAAGTGTTCCGAATTTTCGGAAATCTGTTGGGAAGGCTGACGGATTGAGTGGAGCCTGTTTTCCCAGGCCCATGGTACAAGGCTCCAAAATGAAAGCGGCCCCGCCAGGACTTGACGGGAGCCGCCTTTTGTGGTATGCTATGGGCGACCTCCGCGCCGCCCTATCCGGCGTGGAGACGGCCCTCTGTCGGTGCCGTAATCACCGTAGAGGGCGTTTTTATTTGGAAAGGTGCAATTCAGAGTATATCCCAGAGGGAACCAGTTGTCAAGTCGGACTGGTCACAGGGCTACCACCCGGCCACGTCGGCCCGTTCTATCCATTTCCAGAAGGTACTCCCGCAATTTTTCTATGTGGTCGTCCCGGTGGGACCGGATTTAGTGGTGAATGGTTTCCCGAAAGGTCATTGCGCCTCCTTTTGACGTGAAGGGGGAAGGTGATATAATAGGATTCAGACGATGCCAGGGGGATAGAGATGAGAGCGATTGTACGGACCGGCGAACCGAATGTGATTTCTCTGCCCGTAGATTTAATGAATGTCCTGGGCCTTCAGGACGGCGACGTGGTCGCGGCGGTGGTGGAGGATCAGGCGCTGCGGCTGGCGCGGGTGGGCCGTTTTCTGGAACTGCGTGGCATTCTGGCCGGGGATGAGGAGTTTGATCGGGCAATGGAGTGGATGGAGAAGGCGTGGAGATCATGGACGGTCACTCCCTCTGTTTAGACACCAGCGCGCTGATCGCCTTTCTGAAAGGGCGTGAGCCAGCGGCGACGGTGGTCGCCCAGGCCGTCCAGAAATACCGTTGCGCCGTAACAGCGGTGACGGTGTACGAAATTCTCTTCGGGATCGCCCGGGCGCAGCGGGAGGTCGGGGAGGAGGAACTGCTGGGGGTGCTGGACGTTCTTCCCCTGGACGGAGCAGCCGCCCGTCGCGCTGCTCACCTTCACGACTGGCTGATTCGCCGTAACGAAGACATTGGCATCAAGGATGTGCTGATCGCCTCCATCTGTCTGGAGCACTCGTTGCCCCTGCTGACGCTGAATGAACGCCACTTCTCCCGCGTGCCCGGGCTGCGGGTTCTGACCCCGGTGGATCTGATGTAATGGATGACGGGTGCGGAACAGGTGGGCTTTCCGGGGTGCTCTGCGCCGGGTATTGGCCTGGGCAGCGGGCCGCAGCAGCAGGATGCATCCTACGCCACCTCCAGTTCCCGCAGCAGCGCCTCCACATCCTCCCGCAGGGCGCCCAGGCCGATGCGCTCCACCAGGTCCCGGGCCTCCTCCGCCGTGCGGTGGGCCAGGTCCAGACGGCCTGTTCTCTGGTAGACCTGGGCCAGGCGGTATTTCGCGTTCGCGTAGGCGAAGAAGCGGGGCTCATCCCAGGTGACAGTTTCCATTGCTTGAAGCAGGTAGGGTTCAGCCTCAGCAGGCCGCCCCGCTTCTAACAGGTTTGCCCCCCGCCGCCAGAGGTACCAGGCCAAAGCACGAGACCAGTCCAACTCCCGAGCCCATACCTCTCCTTTGTCCAGCCACTCTAACGAGGTCTCCAGATCCCCTTCGGCGCTTTCTGCCATACTTAGCCGGTAAGCGGCGAGCACTTTTACTTGCAAATGGCTTTGGTGCATAAATCGCCCTCTTTTGGGCGCAAATGGGGAGACCTCCCCGATTCTGGATTTTCAACCTGGTTATGAATTTCCGGGAGTGCTATCTCAGGTCACCGCATAACTGTCTGGCA
>Ga0308395_1002100_pt1 | contig 11821 bp, 12 predicted proteins | sample Hotspr20SampleP4_FD_202097 | JGI IMG/M metagenome (GOLD analysis project Ga0308395, IMG submission 202097) | Hot spring phototrophic mat microbial communities from Mushroom Spring, Yellowstone National Park, Wyoming, United States - 20050930_P4 ...
TTTGTACAGGCCTACGACCTCAACCATAGACCCCCCAACAAACTCAAAAAAGCCAGCCCCAGCCAGCCGGGCGCTACTTGGGTGGCGGGTGGCACCGCCGGACGGGCCTCGAGGTCGGCCAGGGCCAGCAGGCGCAGCCCCGGCACCCTGGCCTCGGCGGCCTCCCAGAGCATCATCCCAGGCGAAAGGGCAAAAAGGCTCAGGTCGGGCTGGCGCGCACTGAGCAGGGCAAAGCTGCTGCTGGGCAGGTAGGGGATGGGTAATGGCGCGGCGCGGTCGAAGGCGTTGCCCTTGAGCAGCACCCGGGCCCTAGGATCGTCCACGGCCAGGTCGTGGAGGTTGCCCACAAAGATGTTGCCTGTGGCGCGGAGGGTGTTCTGGTCGGTGTCGCGGGCGAAAAAGAGGGCGGTGCCGTTGCCGCTAAAGCGGTTGGCCTCGAGCTCAATCTCGCGCGAGTCCAGCGACAAAAGCCCGATGGTGTTGCGGGCAAAATGGTTCTCCCGCAGCACGGTCTTCCACTCCTCCTGCAACAACAACCCGTAGCGCAAGGGTCCTACCCCTTCGGCAAACAGGTTGACCTCCACCCGGTTCTCGGCCCCGTGCATGATGGCCGAGCCCACCCGGTTGCGCTGGCTGTGGTTGCCCCGCACCTGGGCCTGGTAGGTGAACATCAGGTGCAGGCCGTAGCGCGCCGCGCCCTCCAGCCGGTTGTTTTCCACCACCAGCCGCTCGCCGTATTCCACATAGAGGTTGTCCAGAAAGCCCTCGATGTGGTTGCCCCGCAGCACCACCTCGTCGCTGCGGTAGGACTGGAGGCCAGGGGCGGCCTGAGTACCCTCGAGGGTGCAGTTCTCCACCACCGCCCGGCTGGACTGCTCCACCCGGATACCTCCCGTTACCCCCCGGGTCCGCAGGCCCCGCACCACGCAGCCTTCGCACCGGTGTAAAACTATGGCGGCATCGGGCTCGTAAAAATCATCGCTGGGGCCTACGTTTTGCACCTCGAGGCCCTCTACCACAATGCCAGGTGCCAAGAGGGTAAGCGCGCTGCCCTGGCCGCCCCCGTCCAGCACAGCACCCGGACGGGCCACCAGGCGCACCCCAGGGCTTCTGATCTCCCAGGGGCCGTGGTGGATACCTGTCTCCAGCACTACGGTTTGGCTGGGGGGCAGGGGGGGTAAGGGGACAGAAGGATGCAGCACCAGCATGGCTTGGCAAGATGATGGCTGGGTTTGGGAAGACCGACGGTTACTACGTTCTGCGCCAGCGGCCACAAGCCACCTGCGCACGGTATGGGCGTGGCTAACCAAGCTGGGGCGGCCCCCGGTTGAGCCGGGGGAAGACCGGCTTTAGGGAGGGCTGGGCAGCCTCGAGCGGCCGCAGCCTTTCCCCGATTTGCAGCACTGGCTGCGGAAGCGCAACGAAGGGTGGGGCCCCGTCGCTGTAGCCCCCCATCACACAGAGGGGACAGTAGGGCTGGTGAGTGTGGGCGGGGGAAGGGGTGTTGGCTTTGGGTGGGGCACAGAGGTCTGTGCTCGACAAGAAGCGTGTGGGTAAGGCCTGGCTCCGTGGGTCGCGCAGGGCGTGTTGGCTCGAGGCCAAGAGCACCAGCCCTGCCAGGAAAAAAACCCTGAGGGCGCGGTGGGCTTGGCCCGGAGCGGCAGGCATACAATTCCAAAGTATATTTAGGCCCTTCGTAGGGGCAAAAGTCCCGGAATGCATATCCCCTAGGGGTACGCTATACTTTTCCCTGGACAAATGGCGTTATGCTAGCGTAAGGGGACTTTGATATGAGCCAGCTTTATGATGTGGTGATTGTCGGGGGTGGCCCCGCCGGACTCACCGCGGGCATCTATACTGGGCGGGCCAACCTGAAGACCCTTATCCTAGAAAAAGGCCTACCAGGGGGGCAGATTGCCCAGACCGAGGAGGTGGAGAACTACCCCGGCTTTCCCGAGCCCATCAGGGGGCCCGAGCTTTCCGAGCGCATGCTGCGGCAGGCTAAGCGCTTTGGTGCTGAGGTTGTAATGGACGAAGCCCAGGGCCTGGAAAAAACCCCCGAGGGCTTCTTGGTGCGGGGTTATGAGCAAGACTACCGGGCCCGCTGTGTGATCCTGGCTACTGGGGCCAACCCCAAGAAGCTGGGCGTACCGGGCGAGGAGAAATTTTATGGCCGGGGTGTGAGCACCTGCGCGACCTGTGACGGCTTCTTTTACCGGGGTAAGGAGGTGGTGGTAGTAGGTGGGGGCGACGCTGCGGTGGAAGAGGGTCTGTTCCTCACCAAGTTTGCCAACAAGGTCACCCTGGTGCACCGCCGCGACACCCTGCGGGCCAACAAGACCGCCCAGGCCCGGGCCCTGGCCCACCCCAAGATGCACTTCATCTGGGACACCGTGGTGGAAGAGGTGTTGGGCGACGAGACCGTGACCGGAGTCCGCCTCAAAAACCTCAAGACCGGCGAGGTCTACGACTACCCCACCGATGGGGTCTTCGTCTTCATTGGGCATGAGCCCAACACCGCCTTTCTGCAAGGGGTGGTGGAACTCCGGCCCGACCGTTACGTGGCGGTGCGGGACGAAATTTTTACCTCGGTGCCGGGCATCTTTGCCGCGGGGGACGTGGCCGATCCCATCTACCGTCAGCTTTCCACCAGCGTGGGGGCCGGTACCCGTGCGGCCATGATGGCCGAGCGCTACCTGGCTGAGCAGGAACACGCTGCGGTGCACTAGGAGGCTTTGGGTGGAAGCGGCTCTGGCAGCGCCCAGCGCACGCTACTTCAACCCGGCCTGGTTCGCTGCGGTGATGGGTACTGGCGTGCTGGCCCTGGTCCTGGCCCAGTTCGGCCTGATGGGGCTGGCCCTACCGGTCTACCTGCTGGCCCTCTTGGTCATGGGGGCGCTGCTGGCGCTCTACCTAGTCAAGCTCCTGCGTTTTCCCCAGGCCGCCTTGGCCGACCTACAGCACCCCCTTTTCTCCCAGATGCTCCCCACCCTGCCCATCGCCCTGCTGGTGCTGAGCCTGGCGACCCGCGCGTTGCCGCTGGGGCCTTGGTCGCTGCCGCTGGGCCAGGGACTTTTTCTGCTGGGGACGCCCTTGATCTTTGCGGTGGGCCTGCTGGTGGTCTTTACCGTGAGCACCCGGCTTAGGCTGCCGCTCAAGGCCGCCAACGGGGCCTGGTTCATCCCGCCGGTCTCGGCCCTTTTGGTGCCCATGGCCGGGGGGTTCTGGCTTTCCAGCTTTCCCCAAGTCTGGCAGAAAGAGCTGTGGGTGCTGAGCGGCCTTTTCCTGGGGATTGGGTTTTTCCTGTTTTTGTTCGTGCTGCCCAGCTTTTTGCAGCGGCTTTACGGGTACGGGCGGCTCGAGCCCCACTTGCTGCCCTCGGTTTTTATCGGACTGGCCCCAGTGGGTCTCTTGGTGCTGGCGCCCTGGCGCTGGCTCGAGGGCGGGGCGCAGGCGGGGCTGGTTCACCAGGGCTGGGTGGAAGCCTGGCCGGTGGTGGGGCTGGCCGTCTGGGGCCTGGGGTTTTGGTGGTTGGCCTTGAGCCTGCTTTTGCTACTGGATACCTTGCTGGTAGAGAGCCGCCGGGCGCAGTTCCACTTTGCCCCAGGCTGGTGGGGCTTGGTCTTCCCCCTGGGGGCTTTCACCCTGGCCACCCTGGCCCTGGCCAGGGCGCTGGACACGGCCTTCCTGGGCGGGCTGGCCTGGGTGCTGCTCCTGCTGCTTGGGGCCTTCTGGCTGTGGGTGATGTTCTACTCCCTGCGGGCCTGGGCTGGCCTGGGGGCTTTGCGTCCCCCTAAAGGCTAGTGGTTTGGAGATAGATATGCAGTGAAGTTCCCGGAATGAAGCGCTCAAAGCAACCCCTAGGTATTAGAGGAGCCAAATCCATCCCAGGAATTAAGTTACCGGAGCACTAGACAATGACACTTTTGTGACACTCTGGGGTATGCGCTTTTGGTAAGTTTACTAGTTGGTATGAAACACTGGTTCCTTACACTTCCCCTGCTGCTGGGGCTGGCGCTGGCCCAGCCCTTGCGCGTAACCGATGCCACGGGCCGCGAGGTCGAGGTTAGAAGCGCCGAGCGCATCGTGAGCATCGGAGGTTCCATTTCCGAGATTCTGGACAAGTTTGGCCTCACCGAGCGCATTGTGGGGCGCGATAGCGGCTCGTACATTCCAGCCACCCTCTTGAAGAAGCCCGATGTTGGGCTGTTTTTCCGTCTGAACGCTGAGGCCTTGCTGGCCCAGCGGCCCACCCTGGTGCTGGCGGTCTCCGAAGCGGGCCCCCCGCCGGTGCTGGCCCAGCTGCGACAGGCCGGCGTGAGCGTGGTGCTGGTGTCCGACGAACCTACCCCGGAGGGGGTGAAGAAGAAAATCCGTACTATTGGGGCTGCGGTGGGGCAGCCAGCGCGGGCTGAAGAGCTGGTGCGGGCCCTCGAGCGCGATCTGCTGGTCCTGCGCTCCAAGACCCGGGTGCGCCGGGGTGAGCCCTTGCGGGTGCTCTACATCTACCCGCGCGATCCCCGCAACACCTTTGTCTGTGGTGAGGAGGCCAGCGGTGCGGGGCTGATTGCCTTGGCTGGGGCCCAGAATGCAGTCAGGACGGTGCAGGGGGCTGGTGCCCTGCGGGGCTGTGTAAACCTCACCGCCGAAGCGGTGGTGGCAGCCCGCCCCGATGCTATTGTGGTACCCTTTTTTCCCGACCAGCCCTTTAGCTTCGAGAACATCCTGCGCCTGCCAGGGGTAGCCGAGACCCCTGCGGGCCGCAACCGCCGGATTGTAGCTATGGATGTGACCTACATCTCGGGCTATGGCTACACAGCGGGCCGGGCGGCGCTCGAGCTCCACCAGGCCCTCTACGAGAAAACCGGCCCGGTGCGGATTAACCATCCCAGCTTCAACCCCTGATGCCCTCCAGCGTCCAGAGCCGTCGGCGGTTTTTGTTTGTACTTCTGGCTCTGCTGCTGCCCGCCAGCCTGCTGCTGGCGGCGGCCAGCGGAGCCTACTACATTCCCCCCCTGGAGATTCCCCGGGTGTTGCGGGAGGGGCTCGAGGGGGCTTCGGTCCTGCTCAACATCCGCTTTCCTCGGGTGCTCCTGGCCGCGCTGGTGGGGGGTACCCTGGCCCTTAGCGGGGCGGTGCTGCAGGGCCTTTTACGCACGCCCCTGGTGGAGCCCGGCCTGCTGGGTCTGGGGGCCGGAGCGGCTTTGGGGGCGGTGTTTTGGCTGGCTTTTTTTCCCCTGGCTGCCTGGGGCCTTCCCCTGGCTGCAGCTTTAGGGGTGTTGGCCACGCTGGCCTTGCTCCTGCGCCTGGTGCCCTTCGGGGGGGAGCAGACCGGGGTTCGCCTATTGCTGGTGGGCCTGCTCTTGACCACCATTCTGAACGCCCTGGTGGGGCTGTTGCAGTTTCGCGTGGGCGATCCCCAGGGCCGGAGCCTGACCTTCTGGACCCTAGGAGGCTTTGGAGGAGCCGGCTGGGAACTGCTGGCCCTGACTGCTCCCCTGGCCCTGTTGAGCGCCCTGGCCCTCCTGCGGCTGGGCCGGGCCCTCAACGCCCTTACCCTGGGCGAGGAGGAGGCCTTTCACCTAGGGATTGGGGTGGCGGCCCTGAAGCGGTGGGCCTTGCTGCTGGTAGCCCTAGGGGTGGGGGCAGCAGTGGCGGCAGCGGGAAGCATCGCCTTTGTGGGCCTGCTGGTGCCCTGGCTGCTGCGGGCCTGGGGTGGGGCCGACCACCGCTTTGTGCTGCCGGCGGCCTGGCTGCTGGGGGCCGGCCTGACCGTACTGGCCGACCTGGTGGCCCGCACGGCCCTGGCCCCGGCGGAACTGCCGGTGGGGCTTCTCACCACGCTTTTGGGCGGGCCGCTCTTCTTGTTGCTCTTGGGGCGGGAGGGCTGGCGTGGCTAGCTGGCTCGAGGCGCGCTTGCTTGGCTTCCAGCGGGCGGGCCGCTGGCTGCTGCGCGGGGCTACGTTCAGCCTGGAGCCGGGCTTTTGGGGCATTCTGGGCCCTAACGGAGCAGGCAAGAGCACCCTGTTGCGCCTGCTCTCGGGCGAGTGGCACCCCAGTGAGGGCAGCGTGGCGCTCAAAGGGGTGCCCCTACAGCGCTACACGCCTGCTCAACTGGCCTTGGAGCGGGCCTTTTTGCCCCAGCAGCGCAGCCTGGCCTTTCCTTACACGGTGCGCGAGGTGGTGGCCTTGGGCCGCCTGCCCCACCAGCAGCGCCGCCCAGAGAACTCCACCGATCGGGCGCGTGTGGAGTGGGCCCTGGAGCAAACCGGTGCCCTTCCGTGGGCCAACCGGCCCTACTTCTCGCTCTCGGGAGGTGAGCGCACCCGGGTTGATCTGGCCCGCGTGCTGGCCCAGGAGACTCCCATCCTGCTGTTGGACGAACCCACCAACCACCTCGACCCCCGCCAGCAGCTCGAGGTGTTGGCGCTGGCCCAGCGGCTCGCGCGGGAAGGCCGTCTGGTGCTGGCTGCCCTGCACGACCTGAACCTGGCTGCTTTGTTTGCCGACCGGCTTTTGCTCCTAAAGGAGGGCCGCCTGGTTGCTCTCGGCGAGCCGGAACAGCTGCTTCAGCCCGCTTTGCTACAGGAGGTCTACGGGGTACCCTTTGAGGTGCTCGTTCACGCCGGGCGGCGGCTGGTGCTTCCCCGCCTCGAGGCGGGCTGAAGCGCCCCCGCGAGGGCTATCCTCATCCAAAATAAGCATTCTTTATCAAAAGAAATAAAAGCCAGCTTGATGGTTTTGTGGAGTTGCGGTTATAAAACCTTGTGAAAGGAGACACGTAGCGGGCTGCAGCCCGCTTCCCGCTCCAAACCAGCGGCTCGGGGCACCAAGGCTCCTGTGCCCGCCTGCTGGACGCCTGAAGGTTAGCCGCTAAAGTGATGTATTATGTTGCCGCGCGACGATGCTCTAAGACTTGAGCTGCATAACGAGCTACACGCCCGACCCATCGAGCACATCCAACTGCCCGCGCTGGTGGTGCTGGTCGCAGTGCTCAACGAGGGGGTCTCGCGCGAGCAGGAGCTCGAGCACCTGCGTCGGCTGGGCGGTCAGGGCGAGCTGCACCTCGACCAGCTTGCCAGTGCTTTCTTGCGCCTGCGCCTGCCGGGTGGCTCCCTCAAGTGGGAGCGGCATACCGAGTTCACCAGCTATACCCTAATCCAGCCCTTGCCCCGCAGCGAACCGACCGAGAATGGGCTGCTGGGCGGTCTGTTTCTGGATCCATACTGGCTCAAAAACATTCCCGGGCACACCATTGCAGCCATCGAGCTGCTGATGCTGGTGGGGGAGGTGGAACCACCTGCCAAGCCCCTGGAGCAGGCCCAGGCCTGGTTCAGCGGGCCACAGTTGGTGGCCTCGCTCCTGGGTCGCAACGGCCATAGCTGTGCTGTTACCGACTTTCGTCTGCGCCCGGACGGCTTCGAGCGGATAGTGGTGGTGGCTCCTTCCAGCACCAGTCCGATTCGGGCCGGTCGAATTGCAGCGCGGCTGCTGGAGCTCGAGGTCTACCGCATGATGGCTCTGCGGGGCTGGCCGGTGGCCCGCTCGCTGCGCAGCATGCTCTGGGAGGCTGAGCGAAACCTGGCCAGCATTACCAGCGAGATGCAAAGCTCGGCCCGCTCCGATCAGGAACTGCTGGACGAACTAAAAGCCCTGGCTGCTCAGGTCGAGCACGCCATTGCCCAGCACAGCTACCGTTTCGCAGCGAGCGCTGCTTATCAGGGCATCGTGCAGGCCCGCCTGGCTGAGCTGCGTGAAAGCCCTATTCCCGGAATCCAGACCATCGGGGAGTTTCTACAGCGTCGCTTTGCTCCGGCCATGGCCACGGTGGAGTCCACCGCCCAGCGCCTGGCGGCCCTTTCGCAACGAATCGAGCGGGCGGGAGGGCTGCTGCGCACCCGGGTGGACATCGCTTTAGAGCAGCAAAACCAGCAGCTTTTGGCCAAGCTTTCCCGGGGCCAGGAACTGCAGCTTCAGCTCCAGCGTACCGTGGAAGGCCTCTCCATCGCTGCTATTAGCTACTACGTGGTGGGCCTGTTAAACTACCTGGCGAAGGCCGCCAAGGCGGCGGGATGGCCGGTACAGCCTGAGCTCACAGCCTGAGCTCTTTACCGGGCTCTCTATCCCTTTGGTGATGGTTGGGGTCTGGTGGCTGACCCGTCAGATCCACCACCGCCTGCAGACTTCTCAAAGCAGGGTGCAGCCGCTTTCGCCCCAACGCTCGAAGTATCGTCTGGAGTAGCTGCGGGCCATGATAGCTACCTGTTTGCTGCTGGCCACCCTGCACAACAGTGCGCTGTTCGCGGGGGCGGAGGGGGTCTGGGTGGGCCGGGCCTGGGTGGAGGGGCGGCGGCTCGAGGCCCTGATGGTAACGCCGCGGGGAGCCCACACCCTGGGGTTGGCTGAGACCGACGAAGGGCTGTATGGCCTGGCCCGGCATTCCGAGGGCTGGGTGGCGGTGGGTTTTAGCGGTGAGGGGGGGCTGGTGGTACGGCTGAATCGGCGGGGCCAGCCTGTGGCGGCATACCGGGTAGGGAAGGGCCTGCTCTGGTCTACCGACGGGGAGTATGCCCTAGGAGGGCTGCGCGGACCTGACTGGGACGTCTGGGTGTTGCGCTTGGCAGACCGCAAAGGCTGGGTGTACCCGGCAGCGGGGGATGCCTACGCCTACAGCGGCTTTCGCACGGACAAGGGGCTTTGGGTGGTGGGCCGGACGGCGGGGCCGGGTGGGTTTGATGCCTTCTGGATGCACCTCGACCAAAAGGGAAGGCCAGAAACCGCCTGGCGCAGCAACTTCCCCGGCAACGACTACCTGCGCTTTGTGGGACCTGGCTTGGCGCTGGGGCGGGCCGAGCAAGGGAGTGACTCGGAGGGACTTCTGCTTTGGCCGCAAACCGCTCGAGCCGAGCTGTGGCGCAGGCCGGGGCTTGACTATTTTCGCATGTGGCGTGACTACCCCACCGGTCGGGTGTTGGTGGGCGAGGCCGAGGTGGCTGGCGAGCGCCGCGGTTTGTGGGTAGAGCCTGGGCGGGCGGTAGCGCTGGGGCCGGGACTGGGCTCGCTGCGCTTCTTGGAGCCCCGAAGGCCGCGGGCGGTGGGTTTCACCTACGGCTACAGCCCTGAGGGCCAAGGCTGGATCACCCGTGGCAGCGGGCCTAGCCTGCCCCTCCACTACCGCAAGGAAGCCCTTTCCCTGGCACCCATTCCGCTGGGCTGGCACGTGCAACATGCCGAACCAACCTGGGAGCCCTTGCCGCCTGCCCGGCCTTTTGCCGGCAGGCTCGAGGCCTGCCCGCAAGAGCAGCACTCTGGCCTGGGCGAAGGCCGCTTTGGCAGATCGTTCTAGATGCCTGGGTGCTGCCCTTTCACTTGGTCGGTTTTGAACTGCCCTAAGAAAACTTCATTTGGAGTTTATACTCAGTCCTATCCCGCGCCGATCTTCATCACCTGCGCCGAACCGCTAAATCCGAGCGCTCAGGAGATCAGCATGTTTCGCAAGACCTCTGCTGCGGGATTGCTGACTTCGTTGGGGTAGAAGAGCCAAAAAAGCCGCCGCAACTCCATACCCTTGATGCGCAAGGCCCGCAAATTGCCTACCTTTAGGTTAGGCCGTACCACCACACTGGAAACAATGCCCACCCCAGCCCCTTCGAGCACCAGCCTTTTGGTTACCTCGTGGTTGTCGGTGTAGAAGATAGGGTTGACCTCGAGGCCAGCCTGTTCCAGGGCCGAACTCAGTACCCGGAAGGTCATGGCCCCTGGCTCCCGTACGATCAGCGGGACGTCCGAGAGCTGCTCGGGGCTTATCTCATCCCTTTTAGCCCAAGGATGCTCCGGTGGTACGATGACCACCAGTTCATCCTCGTAGAAGAGGTGCCGCTGAAAGCCCTGTAGATGCTCCACCGCCTCCACTACCGCCAGCTCGATCTCGCCCCGCAACAACCGTTGGGTAAGTTGCTCCGAGCTGCCGCTTTCTAGCTTGATCCGCACATCGGGGTACAGCCGCTTGAATTCGGTCAGGTAGCGGGGCAGCACGTACACCGCTATGGTGGTTGACGCCCCAATCTCTACTCGCCCGCGCTCGAGGTGGTTTAGGGCCCGGGCTGCCTGCATAAACTCCTCCAGCGCCTGCACCGCTCGACGGGCCTCGGGCAGCAAGCTTTGCCCAACCTTGCTCAGCACCAGCAGACGGCCTTGACGGTGGAAGAGCGGACGGCCGATCTGCTGCTCCAGCGCCCGCAGGTGCTGACTTACCCCCGGCTGGGTCATGCCCAGGCTGAGGGCGGCGCGGCCCACACTGCCCTCCTGTACCACGCACAAAAACACCCGTAGGGCCTGGGGGTTGGGAAAGGAACGGCGCTCTACCATAAGTGAATATTATCAAATGACTGGAAAACAAGCTCAAGCTATTCACGCTTAGGCAGGGTGTGTGGGGAGAACTAAGCCTAGTCACCGGGGCCACCTGTAGCTTATTATTCGGACTGTATGCAGGGGTGCGCTTATGTGAAGGGGGGCTTGGATGCCTAAGCGGCTCTTGGCTCCCTCCATCCTCACCGCCGACTTTGCCCGCTTGGGTGAGCAGATCCAGGAAGCTGAGGCAGCGGGGGTGGACTGGATTCACCTAGACGTTATGGATGGGCGCTTTGTGCCCAATCTTACCTTCGGCCCGTTGGTGGTAGAGGCCATTCGTAAGGCCACCGCGTTGCCGCTGGATGTGCACTTGATGGTTGTAGAGCCTGAGCGCTACCTGGCCGACTTCGCCCAGGCTGGGGCTGACTGGATAACCGTGCACTTCGAGGCTACCCCTCATGTCCACCGGGCGGTACAGCAGGTTAAGGAGCTGGGCAAAAAAGCCGGTCTGGCCTTGAACCCCGGCACGCCCCTGGAGGCTTTGCAGCCTTTGTTGCCTGAGCTTGACCTGGCCTTGCTGATGAGTGTGAACCCAGGTTTTGCCGGACAGAAGTACATCCCCGCCAGCACTGAGCGCATCCGTCGGCTCAATTTTCTGCGCCAGCAGCTAAATCCAGCCTGTCTGCTTGCTGTAGACGGCGGAATCAAGCCCGAGAACATAGCTGAGGTTTTTCACGCGGGTGCCGACGTGGCGGTGGTGGGCAGCGCCTTGTTCAATGATCGGCCAGTGGCTGAAAACATGGAGAAACTTGCGGTGAGGGACCCATAAGAACTCCCCTCGATTTGCTCCCTTCCTGAGGCCCCCGCCTGAAGCTGGGCGGCGAGGGGTGGAAGGGTCTTCCTGCGCTGACCTGCCCTCAGGTGAGCCAATGGGCAATTGCCGGTACTGCCGGCAGTGGTAGTGCAACATCTCGCCAGGTTGCAGGTAGCTGATGCGTGGGGCTGCTGCGTCTACCCGATAGATCGCCGCTGCTGTAAAGCACAGGGCGCCCCCACCTTTTTCGGCCAGTGGACCCACCCAGTTAATCACACGAAAGCCGATTTATAAGACCTATATTCCTTCGTGTGCTACTTGACCCCAACCCCTGGGATGTCAAAAAAGAGGGGGTGCTATGGACTCCAACCGGGAGCACCCCCTCTACTATCTTGACGCAGAAACCCTCCTCGTGGCCATCTACGTTTGGGTAGATGACGAGCTCAAGGCCCTACAGGCTCAAGGCTTCAAGCTCCCCAAAAAGCAAAGGCACCAGAAAGCCACCTTGGCCGAGCTCCTCACCCTGGCCCTCTTTCTCCTCCTGCAAGGCCAGGACTTGGCCAAAGGCTACCTGGCCGCCAAGACCACCCTCAAGGCCTACTTCCCCTCCCTCCCGCTTTTATCGGGTCCTGCAAAAGGCCCAGGGGTTGTTGGCTC
>Ga0308395_1002102_pt1 | contig 11820 bp, 10 predicted proteins | sample Hotspr20SampleP4_FD_202097 | JGI IMG/M metagenome (GOLD analysis project Ga0308395, IMG submission 202097) | Hot spring phototrophic mat microbial communities from Mushroom Spring, Yellowstone National Park, Wyoming, United States - 20050930_P4 ...
AGAGGGGAGATCCTCGAGCCGCTCAACCCCGGTGGATTCCTGGAGGAGGGCCACGGTTTTTAAGAAGTACCGTCTGGCAAGATCTTCTACCCCGGTTTCGTCCCAGACCTTTCTCCGATAAAAGGCGCAGAGGTCGCTGAGAAAGCGGTACTCCTCAAGGTGCTCGTACTTCACCCTATCAGGACCAAGGAGCTCAAAGATTCGACGGAGTTTCCTGTACCTCTTGACGAATTCCTCTTCGGTTTCATCACTCCGGGTGATGATTTCCAGGCCCTTCTGCAGGGCTTCGGGGGTGAGTTCCTGGGGAACCCCGGTAAAAAAGTCCAGGAATTCCCCAAGGAGCTCCTCGAACTGCTCCCGGAGTTCTGCAAAATCGACGACGATGCCCTGCACATCCTCTTTTGAATAGGCGCTAAAGGCCCGCTCGAACTCAGAAAGAATCCCCAGGTAGTCGATCACCACCCCGGCCTCCTTGAGGTTCCGGTAGGGACGGTTTACCCGGGCCAGGGCCTGCAGCAAGCGGTGCTCCCGGAGGGGTTTGTCGAGGTAGAGGGTCTGGAGAATAGGGGCATCGAATCCTGTAAGGAGCATATCGGTGACGATGAGGATCTTGGGAGGCTCTTCCGTTTTTTCCTTGAACCGATCCCGGATCTCACGGTTTATGGTCTCAGGGTCCTTCCCAGGGTATTTCTGAAGGAGCTTCCTCCAATACTCACCGACTTTATCGCTTCCCTCAGTATCGCCCGGAGAGAAGGAAAAGACGACCTCGGAGCACTCTGGAGGAAGGTAGCGGTCCAGGGCTTCCTTGTAGAGGACGCAGGCCTTGCGGCTCACGGTAGCCACCAGGGCCTTGAAACGGCCGTCGACGTTCTCCCGGAAGTGCTGGGCGATGTCCTCTGCAATCCGCTCGATCCGCTTCGGGTTCTCGAGAAAGTCTTGGATGCCGATTCTCCTGGCGATTTCCTCTTCAACGAAAGGCCGTTTGTCTTCGGGGATTTCCTCCATCTCCTCCTCAAGGAACTGCCGGAGCTTCGCTTCGTCAAGGTGGATTTCCTGGAGCCTGGGCTGGTACACAATGGGAACGGTGAACCCGTCCTCAATGGACTCGTCGACAAAGTACTTATCGAGGTAGTACTCTCCTTTCTCGAGGTAGCTAAAGAGGGCATAGGTGTTCCGGTCTCTTTTGGCGATGGGGGTACCGGTGAAGGCGAAGAAAAAGGCTTCTCTCAAGATGTCCCGCATGGTGGCCGCCAGAAGCCCATACTGTGATTGGTGAGCCTCATCGGCAAAGACCACCACATTCCGCCGCGAGCTCACGGTGGCTTTCTCTTTCGAAACCCGCTGGATTTCTTTTCTGAGGTTTTCGAACTCCCCTGGATCGAACTTGTGGATGAGAGTGAGGAAAAGCCCGCGCTTTCCCCGGTAGTCATCATGGCTGAGCACTTCCTGGAGCTCCCTGATGGAACCAATCCGCTCCACCTCCACCATGTCGAGAGAGGAGAGAACCCCGCTCATCTGCTCCTCCAGTTCCCGCCGGTCGACCACGAAGAAGATGGTGGGGTTTTCGAGTTCCTTGAGGAAATACAGGGCATGGGCGGCGAAGATCATGGTTAAGGTCTTCCCGCTTCCCTGCCAGTGCCAGATAAGCCCGTGCCGGCGCTCATCTTTTCCCTGAAGGAATGCTTGCACCCGCTCCACAATCTTTCTGGCCGCCCGGTACTGCATGTATCGGGCGATTACCTTGGTTGTCTCCCCCCGATCCGTGCGGATGAAAAGGCAGTGGCGGAGGATCCAGAGCAAATGCTCCGGGGCGAGCATTGCGGCGATACCCTCAAGGGGGTCCAGTCCTTCCTCCTTCCACTCATAGGTCTCCACTTCATCCTGCCAGGGCACAATGGGGAAGTAGCGGGCCACCGCCTCCGCGGCCACGCCAATCTGGACGTACTTATAGAGCTCGGGGACGCTCTTCTCGTACCGCTTCACCTGCCGATAAGCATCGTACCAGGAAGTGGCAAGGTCTGCGGGGTTTTTGCACTCGATGTTCACTAAAGGTACACCGTTTATATAGAGCAGGAGGTCCACCTGGATGTTCGCATTCCCCACGTGGGGAACCTGGCAGGAAACGATGAACTCGTTCCTTTCAGGATTCTCGAAGTCGAAGAGCCGGATTTGCTCGAGGGTTGCGGATCGCTCGAGCTTCACCGGCACTCCATGCTTGTAGAAGTGGAGCATCCTCTTCCCATTTTCAGAACCTGTCCCGAGGAGCTCGAGCTCGCTCACCGCCCGCGCCAAATCCCGCTCGCTGCAAGCGTCTGAGTTGATCCGCCGCAAGGCCCGCAAGAGCACCGGTTTCAGGAGGACCTCACGGTAGTCATCCCGCAAAAGCTCCGGGGGAGAAAACCGCCACCCCCTTGCCGTGAGCTTTTCTAAGAGAACCTCCTCGCAGAGCTTTTTCTCAGGAAACCGCACCGTGTTCCACCTCCTTTCCAAGGAGCTTGAGGACCCGAACCCTTCCCGTCAAAAGGTCCTCCATGAGTCCCTTTTTCACCTGCCTGAGGAGCTCCCGCTTTTTCCTGAGGAGCTCCATCTTCCGATCCACCGTCATGAGGATTTCGGCAATCTTTTTCTGCTCAGGGAGAGGGGGGAGGGGGAGGGGGAAGTCTCTAACTGATTTCCAAGAGGTTCTTGGATGATTGGTACCGGCAGTGGTTGCAATAGCGTACTCAATAAATCGTCTTGTGTGGAGGATATATACCAAGAACTCTGGAAAAACTTGATCCAGTATACATCTAAGAACCAATAAATCTGTGGAGCAAATTCCTTCAAATTCAGCCAGAGCGGCTTTATCAAGATAAGGTCGCAATTTGCCGTACAAGATATCCCCTGGGTAAAACTTGAACTTTGAGCTCTTTAAATCCGCATCGAAAGCATAGTTCTTAACTGTCCTCTCACCGGGGAAAATGTGTTCTAAGCCAACAAATTTGTATTTGTCGCTTTTAGATGGCAAGTACACCTCGCCCCTTTTCTCACACACTTCCCCCAACCGTACCACCTTCCAGTCCTTCGGGATTCTCCCGATTTCGGTGTCCTGGAAATCGGTGTGTCCGATGCCCTCGGTGAGGAGCTTTTCCATGAGGCCCTGCTCGAGTTTTTCCGTCTTTTCTATGGCCTTATCAGCCTCCTCAATGGCCCTGTCAACGGCAGAGAGGATTTCGGCAATCTTTTTCTGTTCGGGGAGAGGGGGGAGGGGGAGGGGGAAAGACGATAACACTGGTATATTTATCCCTTGCTTCAATCGGCCACCCTTAGCTGCATCGACTTGAGACCAGTAAAGGTCTCCTTGGGTAAAGTAAAAAAGGAACTCTGGAAGTACACGACTCGAATCTACACGCACCCGGATAAGGTAAGAGGCAAATATCGCTTCAGGGCATTCTCTGATTAGCAATGACTTACCCGTTGTTGCTCCTATTCGTGCAAACAACAAATCACCAGGCTCAAGTCGGTATTTCCTTAATAGTTCATTATCTATCTCGCAGTAGGGAACTGTGTCCCAATTGACTTGGCCATTCTGAATATCAGTAATGCGCAAGAACTTAGGCCCTACGGATTGATTAACGGCGCTAGCTGTAAAACCATACTGAGGTTTGAGCCACACCTCCCCCAACCGTACCACCTTCCAGTCTTTGGGGATCCTCCCGATTTCGGTGTCCTGATATTCCTCTCGCTCCATCCCGTTCACCTCCTCAAGCCCACGGCGTTCGGCCACCGCCACTTGACAATTGGAAAACACGCAGTATAATAGTTCCTGGAGTAGCGAGTAAGACCTTGCTCGTATCGGGGTTCCGGAGGGTGCCCTTGGAGCGCGAGCAAGGCATCGTTTTTTTAAGGGACAAGCGTCTCCTCCACGACGTTCTTCTGGAATATTTGGTAGTAGCCATCTTCTTGGTGTTCATACTTCCTGAAAAAGGCCCAGCTCACAAAGTCAACCGCCTGAAGGCCTTTCTCTTCTTCTAAACCCCTCACCGAAACATTGAGAGTAGTCCCATTCTGCGCGGCCCACTGCGTAACAAGGGACACAAACCGTTCCCGGATGGCTTTCCCCGTCCCCGGACGGGAGAGAACCACGTGGACCACGGAGGCTTTCCGCTCCTTGAGGCAGAGCTTAAGGAGCCTCAAGAGCACTTCGGCGTAGAGCGAGAGCTTATCCTCCGGCACAGAGCGTTTCTTTTTGTCCACTATCACCGCGAAGACTTCACACTCCCTTTCTGCAAGGAGCGAAAGGAGCTTCTTTCTCCCTACACGCGTGGAGGACGCCCATATGCTTCTTGCGCTTTTTCTGGAGCGAGTCGTGGACTTTTTTCACGCACTTCTCAAGGGCTCGCTTATTCGCAGTCCCAAGAGCGCCCAAAAGGAAGTACCTCGACGATCCCCCGCCATCTGTGTACTGCCCCAGATCCCCCGAATCGTCCACGAAAAGGAAATACTCCCCGCTCACTGCCGGAGATACCCCAGTGCTCTCAGGTATTCCTCGATTTTCCCGGTGACTTCCGCAAGCTCCCGTTCAACGCCAGAAAGTTCCTGCCAGGTGGCGGTAATGTCCACACGTTCTATCTCGTTCTTCGGGGCCACGTACATGGTGACGTTCAGGTTGTAGTCCTTCTCCCTGATTTCTCCAAGCGCCACCACCCGGGAGAACCCCTCTTCCTCCCGGAAAGCCCGAAAGACCTCGACGATGTGCCGGATGTTGTTCTCTCCCAGGCGGTTGAGCTTTTTCACCTCAGGGTGCGGTTCGAACTCCTGGCTTGCGTTGATGAAGAGGATCCTGCTCTTGCGGGCGTCAGCCTTATGCTTTCGGAAGAGGAGAACCACCCCCGGCGCCCCGGTGTTGTAGAAGAGCTTTTCCGGAAGGAGAATGACACTCTCGAGGAAGTCCGCTGCGACAACGCCCCTTCGAATCGCTTCCTCCTTCCCACCCCGGAAGAGACACCCCGCGTCGATCACCACTGCTACCCGGTCCTTCGAGGAGGCGAGCATGTGCTGGATCCAGGCCCAGTCGGCCGACTGGTTGGGAGGAAAGCCGAAGGAAAAACGCTCTCGGGAAAACTCGGCCTTGCGCAACGATTCCTCCCCATACCCGTCGAGGTTCCAAGGAGGATTGGCGATCACCATGTCGAAGGTTTTGAGCCTCCCGTTTTCCTGGAATTTGGGATAGAGGAGAGTATCCCCAAGTTCAAGGTGTGCGTTTTTAATGTCGTGGATGTAGAGATTCATTCGGGCCAGAGCCAGAGTCTTGTGGTTTGCCTCCTGCCCGAAGAGGAAAAGGGTATCGGCCTCTTTCTTCCCATAGGTGTTCTTCAAATACTCATAGGCTCCGATGAGCATGCCCCCCGACCCACAGGCCGGGTCGTAAAGGCTTTCTTGAGGATGAGGTTCAAGGAGCTCCACCATAAGGCGGATGACTTCCCGGGGGGTGTACACCTCTCCCTCCTTGGCTTTCTGCGGCGCAAAATAGCGGAGAATCCACTCATAGGCATCCCCCAAGATGTCCGAAGCCACGATGTTTAGGGAGACCTTGCTGAAGAGCTCCACGAGCTGGCGGAGGATTTCGGCGTTCTCCCGGCTCTGGGCGAACTGGACGAAGTCCGCGCTCTCAAAGATGTTCCGGAAATCGGGGTTCCGCTCAGCGAGGATTTTCATGGCCTTGGAGAAATTCTCGGGGATTCTCTCCGGGTCTTTCCGGATGTTCTCCCAGAGGAACTCCTCGGGGATGTCGAAGTCGTGGTAAACGGCCTTTTTTGCTTCGGAACGGGCTTCCTCCTTGCTCAAGCCTTCTTCCAGGGCCGCCCGGTACTCTTCTTCAAATTCCGCCGCCCACTTGTCGCAGATTCTTTTATAGAAGAGGAGGATGAGGATAAAGGTGTAGTCAACCCTGGTGCGGATGAGATCGGCCGCGCTTTTAAGGAGCCGCTCAATTTCCCCCCGCGTGGGAGCTTGAGGAAGAGGAAGCTTCTGGGCGATGAACTCTCTCTCACTCAAAAGGCGGTATACCCTTTTCCGCGCATCCTGAGGATCAAAGTCCACCTGAACAAGCCCCCCCTTTCTGAGTTCCGAGAGAACGACGTTGATTTCCCGCCGCTCGTCTTGGAAGCGTTCTCTGAGCACCTCAAAGGCTTCTTCAAGAGAGAAAGGAGCATCCCCAAACCGCTCTCGAAGAACTCCATACCGCTCTTTCAACCAGTTCGGAACCACTGTACCACCTCCCCGGGACTTGCCTGTTCAACAAGCTCATTGTAAAATAGCTTATCGAAAAAGTTAATAGTATTTGAACTTGAAAGGAGGAATTCCATGCGCACGTTCACCTGCACCGGCGAGTTCTGGCTTCCGGGGAATGAAAAGAACACCTTCAAGGATACGCCAGGAAAAAATTACCCACGGTGGGGAGAGACCCAGAACGGCAGAGCTTCTTGAAGCCTTCTACCGCCTCCGCCTTTTTCTGGAACTCTGCCTCCTCGGAGAGCTCGGGTTTACTCCTGAAGAATGTGAAGACGTTATAAGGCAGGCCTGGTATTTCCACAGCTTCCGGGATGTTCCACCCTCTCCCTGAGTTTCTTCGGAGCTTTATGGTGATAGGGTCCCTTACTTAAAATAACAATTGGCAAGGGGAATGCTGTGTTATCAATATTCTCAGTGTGAATCCCCCCTGCCGGTTCGGCCGCAGGGGCCTCAGGGCTGGTAACCCAGTCCTGGTTTTTTGGTTTTTTTATGATGGATACGTCCCCCGGAATGGAAGGAGGATCGGGATCCCATTCTCCTCCCTCAGCTCCCCCCACCCTTCATCCAGAAACTCGAAGGTGGTAGCCGAATTTCTCCAGGGTTTTCTCCAGGTCCTCTCGAAGTTCGGCGGTTTGCGCTTCGCTGAGTTTTTTGAAGGGGAAACGCATGGTACCTTCCCCAAAACCCCGCAAAGCCAGGCCCATCTTGAGGGTGGGAAGGTGTGCGCCTTCCTTAAGAAGTATGGAAATGGTGGTGATTTCTTTTTGGAAGGAAGCTGCTTCTTCATAGTCACCCCGTTCAAAAGCCTTCCAGAGGTTCACGAAAGGTTCGGGAACCACGCCCCCCGGTCCGGTTACCGTTCCTGCTCCCCCAAGAAGCAGGGCAGGTAAAATTCCCCGGTCGTATCCCACGATCACCCGGAATGTGCGGGGAAGCGCCAAAAGATACCCGGAAACGGTGGTGAAGTTACCGCTGGAATCTTTAAGACCCACAATATTGGGGAAATGCTCCTGCAGGCGGGTAACGGTGGAAACTGCCATGTCATTGCCGGTAAGCCCCGGGATGTTATAGAGGTAGAGGGGGAAATCGGGGAAACTCTCTGCCAATAGAGCGTAGTAGGCATAGAGTTCTTCCTGCGAATAGCGGTAGTAAAAAGGCGTCACCACCGCTCCCCCATCGGCGCCAGAGTGGCGAGCATGGGCGAGGAGTTTCTGGGTATCATGAAGATTCACCGTCCCACAGTGCGCTACGATGGTCATCTTCCCGTTATTCGCCGCTAACACCGCTTCCAGCACTTTTTTGCGTTCTTCGAGGGTGAGAAGCTGCGCTTCGGCGGTGGTACCGCAGACGAAAAGGCCGTTCACCCCCTTTTCAGCGAGAAAATGGATGTACTCCTCAAGAACGTGATAATCCACTGCCCCGTCACCCCCGAAAGGAGTGAGGTGGGCCACCACCACCCCCGAAAGAAGCCGCATAGTGTTTTTTTCTTTCATTTTATACCACCTCCAGCACCAGACATTTGAGGTACTCGGATTCCTCATACCCGAAAAGGACCGGATGATCCAGGGCCTGCCCTCGCTGCGCTAAAAGACGTATCCGCCTTTTGGCATCGAAAGAAGCCTCTTCTACAAGAGCCCGGAAAAGCTCTAGAGGCAAATGATGCGAACAGGAAGAGGTGACAAGAATTCCTCCCGGGTTGAGGATTTTCATAGCCCGGAGGTTAATCTCTTTATAGCCCCGCAGCGCCCCCTCCAGGGCTTTCTTATTCTTCACGAAGGCCGGGGGGTCCAGAATCACCAGATCAAAGCGCTCCCCACACCGATCCATTTCCCGTAAAAAGTCGAAGGCGTTGGCCACCACAAAACGCACCACCCCATCGAGATGATTGAGAGAAGCATTATGAGAGGCCAGTGCCACCGCTTCTTCGGAAATATCCACGCCGATCACCTCCCGGGCTCCAAAAAAAGCGGCGTGGAGGCTGAAGCCACCGATATAGGAAAAGCAATCCAGCACCCTTTTCCCCCGGGAAAAAGAGCGCAAAAAAGCCCGGTTATCCCGCTGGTCAAGGAAATATCCGGTTTTCTGGCCGGAAGCCACATCGACGAAGAGGTGCAGACCGTTTTCCCGCACCTCCACCGGGATTTCGAAGCTCCGCCCCACAAAACCCCGGCGTAGCGGCAATCCTTCCAGTTCCCGCACCGGTGTGTCGCTGCGCTCATAAATACCCTCGGGGTGGAAGAGTTCCCCGAGAAGCTCGGCAATCATCTCCCGATGCCGTTCCATGCCGGCGGTGAGTATCTGGAACACCACAAAGGAACCGAAGCGGTCGACGATGAGCCCGGGAAGGAAATCGGCCTCGGCAAAAATCAGGCGGTAGCAATCGGTATCCGGGCGGAAGACGTGGTTTTCCCGGTACCGCAGGGCTTCCTCCATCCGCCGGCGAAAGAAAGCCGCATCGATGTTCTCCTCGGGATTCCGGGTCAATACCCGAAGCTGAATGGTGGAACGGGGATTACAGTGGGCTTTACCCAGCACTTTTCCCTTGCGGTTCCGAAGGAGCACCACTTCACCCGGGGAAATCATTTCCACCCCCTCCGCCTCTCCCCGCCAGATCCAGGGATGGCCGCGGCGAATCCGTTCTTCAGCTTTCAAAGATATGCTCACCGATTGCATTTCCTGCCACACCCTTTATGGTTTTCGTTTCCAATGGTATTCTATCTGGGGAAAGGAGGAAACACAAATGCGTTTTTTCGAAGTCGATTTTTTCCGGGGCTGCGCCATCGTCACCATGGTGATCTATCATCTCCTCTACGATCTCTACGCCTTCGGGTCTTTGCAGATCGAGCTCTTCCGGGGTTTCTGGAAAGCTTTCCAGGTAGCCACCGCCAGCACCTTCCTTTTTGTGGCCGGGGTCTCACTTTTTTTGAGCTATGCCCGCCTTCTCAAGAGGGGAGAAAAGCCTACCTTCTTGAAATACCTGAAACGGGGGCTCACCATCCTGGGGTGGGGCATGGTGATCACCGTCTTTACCTATTTCGCCCTGGGAGCGTGGTACGTGCGTTTCGGCATCCTCCACTGTATCGGCACGGCGGTGATTTTGGGTTACCTCTTCCTTGTACTCCCCGGGGCGTTTCCTCCGCTTCTTGGGGGGGTGCTGTGTCTTGCTGGGGGAATCTTCCTCGCCCGGCAGACTTTTTCCTTTTCCTGGCTTCTACCGCTGGGCTTTGTTCCCCACACCTTCCAGACGGTGGATTACTTTCCGCTTCTTCCCTGGCTGGGGGTGGTGCTTCTGGGGATCGCCTTTGGCAAGCATTTTTACCGGGGTTATGAACGGCGCTTCCCCTTCCCGGACTGGTCGGGGTTTTTGCCGGTGCGGGGATTGACGTTTCTGGGAAAACACTCCCTCACCGTCTATCTCCTCCACCAGCCGATCCTCATTGTGCTTCTTTATCTTCTGGGAATGATAAGACTGCCCCTGTAATGGTATACTATAGAAAAAAGGAGGGTTTTCCATGAAAAAATGGTGGTCTCTGGTTCTTGCGGGAATTATTTTGATGGGAATGGTGTGGCTTTCCGGGTGTGGCTCTTCAAGTAGCGTTCCCCAGATGGTCCTCAAGGCTCGGGACTGGGGGATTGAAGAAGCCCGTCGGGAAGGAATCGAAGTGCCGCACAATGTTACCTGGAGTGCGGCCAATGTTACCCCGCCGCTTATCGTGGGGTACTCCACCTACGCCTTCACCTATGGGAATTTCCGTATCGAAGTGGGGTATCCGGTGGTGCTTTATCCGGTGTACACCGTCACCATTTACGAGAACGGTGCCGTAGTGTGGACAAAAACGGTGGAAGAGCAAGAACTATCCTGAGCCAGGAAAGGAAGAGTGACAATTGGAATTGAGCCTGGGAATGCGTGATATCTATCCAAAGGAAGCGCGTCTGCGCAAAAAAATCCGGGAGACCCTGTGTAACCTCTTCGAGCGCTGGGGGTACGAGGAAGTCGAACCACCCACCATCGAATCCTACGAGGTGCTCTCGAAAACTATCGGGAAAGAAATCCGAGAACGGATGGTTCAGTTCGTGAACCGGGAAGGAAAACTGGTGTGCCTGCGGCCGGAGTTCACCACGTCGGTGGTGCGGATGTTTGCCAAGGAAAGCACGGAAGACCTCCCCCGGCGGGTCTACTACGCCGGGAAGATCTTCCGGTATCCTTCCTCACCCTTCCGATTCGAAAGCGAGCTCACCCAGATCGGGGTGGAGAATATCGGTGCCAACACCAGAGCAAGCGATGCCGAAGTGATTGCCCTGGCGGTTTCCGCACTCCAGGCAGCAGGGATGGAGGAATTTCAGGTGGATATAGGACATGTGGGGATCTTCCGCTACCTTCTTTCCCGGCTTCCCTTAAGCGAAGAAGAAAAAAATGTGGTCAAGGAGCTCCTCAAAGGGAAAGACTTCGTGGCCCTGCAGGGTTTCTGGGAAGCGAAAAAGCTCCACACCCACCCGGTAGCCTCCTTTTTCCTGCGTTTCCCTTTTCTGCGGGGCAAAGAAGACATTTTTGCCGCAGAAAGAGAGCATTTCCCGGATCCAGAATGGTGGCAAATCCTCGACTACCTCCGGGAAATCTTTCACATCCTGCGGGATTTTGGACTGGAGAAGCAGCTTTTCGTGAACCTGGGTCTCATCCGGGATTTCGACTACTACACCGGGGTGATTTGGGAAGGATTCTCGCCGCATCTTGGTTACCCGATTTTAGCCGGAGGACGCTATGATGAGCTCTTCCGCCTTTTCGGGAAAAACTTCCCCGCCTGTGGCTTTGCGCTCTTTGTGGAAAGGGTGGTCGAAGTGATGCAAAAAGGGGGGAAAGAAGAGTGTCCCTTCATTGTGCGCCTTATCTACCCCCCTAAGTGGCGTTCCCGGGCTTTTCAGATGGCCGAAAAACTCCGCCGGGAAGGCCTGGGGGTGGTGATGGAGGAGAAAGAGGGAGAGGCCTTTTTCCTTACGACCCCGGAGAAAACCCTGCGCTTTTCCCTGCAGGAAAGCGATAACCTGGAACTCATGGTAAAGGAGCTGAGATCTTGAAAAAGCTAACCATTGCTGTCCCCACCGGAAGGCTCAAGGACGAAGCGCTGGTGCTTCTTGGCCGGATGCCCCACTGTCCGTGTCTATCCATCGATTCTCGCAAGTTAGTCATCGAAGAAGCCTCGTCTCCCTGGAGGGTTCTCCTTACCCATCCCAAAGATGTCTCCACCTACGTGGAGTACGGGGTGGCAGATCTGGGCATCGTGGGAAAAGACATCATCCTGGAGCGGGGAAACGAAATCTACGAACTTCTGGACCTGCGCATCGGGAAATGCGTCATGGTCCTGGCCGCACCGGAAGGGGTAACCCCTGAAACCTTCTGGGAGAAAGGAAGAATCCGGATTGCTACCAAGTACCCCAACTTCACAAGACACTTCCTCCAGGAAAGGGGCGTGGCCGCCGAAGTGCTCTTCCTCTACGGGTCCATTGAGCTGGCTCCCAACATCGGCCTTGCAGACGCCATCGTGGACCTTG
>Ga0308395_1002103_pt1 | contig 11818 bp, 7 predicted proteins | sample Hotspr20SampleP4_FD_202097 | JGI IMG/M metagenome (GOLD analysis project Ga0308395, IMG submission 202097) | Hot spring phototrophic mat microbial communities from Mushroom Spring, Yellowstone National Park, Wyoming, United States - 20050930_P4 ...
ATGGCACCCAATGCCTGCTGGGCCATATACTCAGCGTCCTGCCCCCAGAAGGAGAGGACGGCCCGGTCCTCACTGAACGTTCCATCACCGACGAGGAGACCCAGAAGCCAGCCCTGCTCCAGCGTGCCGGCACCCTCCCACTGGGTGAACTCACGATGATTGTGAAGCTTCACCAAGTCGCCCGGCTGAAGGCGCTGAACCTCGACCCACTCGGTCTGCTCACCGTTGCGCTCCACGGCGTTCACGCGCATCACACGGTGATTACCAGTCAGCCGGAGCGAGTAACCGCTGGAAGTCTTCAGTTCATAGATTGGCTTGAGTCCGTTGGACCAGAAGCCACGGGCATCGCTGCCATACGCCATTCCGTCAACAATGGCCGTAAACGGCCTGCCGACCAGTTCGGCGACCTGACGGGGGCCGTCAGTCGTCTGCACCCAGGCATCACGGGTGATGCACGGATTTGTGGCTTCGTACTCGCCCAGGGCCGGCACCGGGTTGTACTCGTTGGCCCGGTCAATGAAGAAAAGACCTGGCTCGCCGGTGGCATGGGCACACTGTACGATCAGGTCGAAAACCATTCGGGCGCGCAGGCGCATGGGTTGGCCGGGCAGAACCAACATCTCACCGGTTAGTGGGTGTTTCAGACCATCGCGTGAAGCAATCTGCACAGTACCAGTGCGGGGATTAATCAAATCGTACTGTTCGTCGCGCTCAACAGCGCGCATGAAAGCATCGGTGATGGCGACTGAGATGTTGAAGTTCGTGATCTTCGTCGTATCGAGTTTGCACGTAATAAACTCAAGGATGTCGGGATGATCACAGCGCAGAATGCCCATATTCGCGCCGCGGCGCGTCCCGCCCTGCTTAATTGCTTCGGTCGAGTGGTTGTAAACGTCCATAAAGCTGACCGGACCGCTTGCTACGCCCATGGTACTGCGCACCACATCATTGCGTGGACGCAGCCGTGAAAAACTAAAGCCAGTACCGCCGCCGCTTTGGTGGATAAGAGCCTGATACTTGAGCGTTTCGTAAATGCTGGGCAGGTTGTCATCTATTGGCAAGACAAAACACGCGCTGAGCTGACCCAACGGCCGTCCGGCATTCATCAGGGTTGGGCTGTTGGGTTCAAAGTAGCCTTGGGCCATCAGGTGGTAAAACTGCTCGGCGCGTTCCTCAACCTGCTTTGGCGATGCGCCATAGCGGGCATCAACTGCAGCAATGGTTTTGGCCACCCGCCAGAACATGGCTTCAGGGGTTTCAATCACCTCGCCCTGCTCATTCTTGAGCAGATAACGCTTTTCAAGAATTGTGCGGGCAATGTTGGTGAGATGGGCAGGAGCAAGTTCCTGTTTCATCATTGCGAAGCTCCTCGGCATAAACAGACGACTCGTGAGTGCCAGAAGGCACGGTTGAAAGCAAAAATCAAACAGAACCACTATTAGTAGTAACGATGGTTGGTAGGGTACATATTTTGATTCTTTGCGCGCTGCCGGCGTAGCACAGCGATGAACCTCACCCGTTGTCAGGGCTTTTCGCTGAGAAAAGCATTCACGCGGTGTCTATGACCACATGGTGGGCTTTCTCAAGCAGGCAGCCTACCGTGCCGCATCGGCGTGCGGGCAGGTCCGGAGCCGACAAAATCCAGTGTCACCAGCAGATACGAGTACACGCCCACTGCATGCGCTGATCACGAGGGAAGCTTCCGAGCCGATGGGTTGATTCGACAATAATCCGGGGCAACAGTCCCAGAAGCCACATGCCCGGGTGAGCCAGCACTTGGTTCGATCATGCGCTAGCCGGAAGGAGCAGGGTCAAGCGGCTAGACCCAATAGGCCTTGCGACCTTCCGGCACGAGATGGCGCTGATGCCTGAGCCGTTAGTTCATGGATGGGCCTGGTATGTCTTGTTAGGGGAACATGTGGGCCATTATGCCCCCCAGACCCAGATGGGGGTATCGAGAAATGGCTTGGTTTCCCGGTCGGACTCCGCAAGGGGTCTGCTGGGTCAAGCTGGGCGATGGGATGCCACGCAAGGGATAGCCGTCAGTGATTGCCCGCAACAGCAAGCGGTCAGAATGGTCATTTCCACGGCGTTGCTGGCTTGCAGCGGCAGACGGTGGACAACCGGTGAACTATCCGCTGCACTGTGGCTTCGACGCGATAAGCCTGCACCGTTTACATTCTGCGGCTTGTTTACCGAGATAAGACAAGCAGGCTGGGGTAGCTAGGGATGGGCGCTTCAGCCGCACGTAAAGCGCGCCGCTCTGTTGGACAGACAGCATGACACCTGCCCGCCGGTTGAACCCTCAACTCGCCGAAGTTGACTTATCCATACTATGCCTGACAAGGTCTCTCTGCGCCGAGTACATTTGGGGGCTAAGGCAACATCACGAAGCGCCGGGGGCCGGACAAGCTTGCTGGGACATTATTCACCGAGAAAATGGATTTTGCATCTGTTAGGTGATTCCATAAGTTGGAAAATAGGGCTATCGAGGGTCTAAGGGAGCGTCCGGCCGTGAAAGAAGGGCTCGCATCATCTCCGCTTCCGCTGTCACAAGCGACACCTCGCACCGCCAGTCCGGCGCGCCATAAGGTCTCGGCGTGGATTGAGCTGCTCAAGCCTGTCACGTGGATTCCCGTCATGTGCGCCTACGTCGCTGGCGCCCTGTGCAGCGCCGCGTTCACTGTGGCGAGCCTTGCCGATTGGCGGCTGTGGCTGGGACTGCTCATGAGCGGGCCGCTCATCTCCGGCACCTGCCAGGCGATGAACGACTACTTCGACCGCGACGTAGATGCCATCAATGAACCCTACCGGCCTATCCCTTCGGGCCGGATTGGGCTGCGCGAAGCCACGCTGGGCATCAGCCTGCTGTGTGCCCTTACCCTTCTGTCAGCCTACCTCATCCACCCGTGGATTGTGGTGCTGGCGCTTATCGGTATTGTCAACGCTCACCTCTACAGCGCCAAACCTATCAAGCTGAAGCGCATCGTGTGGGTAGGCAACGCCACGGTCGCAGCTTCGTACATCCTGCTACCTTGGATGGCAGGTGAGTTAGCCTTCAAAGGCCACATCAGTTGGATGGCTACAGCCGTAGCCGTTTGCTATGTCATTGCCAGCATTGGCAGCATGACGACCAATGATTTCAAGTCGCTCGAAGGTGACGCGCGGATGGGGATTCATACCTTGCCGCAGGTCTTCGGGGTAGCACGTGGGGCTTGGTTAGGTATCTTTGTCTTGGACGCCGGACAGATAGCCGCTGCTGGTTTGCTGGCCTTATTAGGGGAATGGCTTTGGGCAGTGCTCGTGGTGGCTACCGTGCTTCCACAAATGTGGTTCCAGCGCACGTTTCTAGCCGATCCCATCCACAAGGCCGTCTGGTACAACGCCCATGCCCAAGGCTTTCTCGTGCTAGGGATGTTCCTTGCCGCCTGGGCCGTCCGCGCCTGACGGCTATGAGCTTTCTGGGAACCCTGCCGTTGGAAGGGAAGGTTTGCTCTTCTTCCAGTAAGGTGGGAGGTCTTGGAACTCGTGCCAGAGTTGCTCCAGCTTAGCCAGACGGTAGGCTTGCTCACATGCCAGGAAGCCCGTGACCAGGCCTACGGCTTCACTACTGGCGGCATCACCGGCCGGCACCAGGCTGGACAACAAGCGTGCCGTCACTGCGGCATCATTGAGCGCACCAAGCACATCCTGCAAATCGGACAGATGCCGAATAAAGCGCCGGGCCGCTTTAGGATGCCAAACAGCAAAGAATTCCGCGCCGTAGCGGAGCTTTTTGGCTGCAATCCGCATAGCATGGCGTCCGGCAGCATCGAGTTCGTGCAGCCGTTCGCCCAAGCGTACCAACTGGCGACGGCGGCGACGCAGGGCAGCCTGTGACCAAGCGGCCGTTGTATCGGCCGAAACCGGTAGTAGTGCCAGGTCACGCTCTACCCTAAGCCACAACTGCACCAGACGTGGCGACATCAGTGCCGCGCGCGCTCGGTCATGGGCCAGTCGGCGTTGCACTTCGGCAGCTTCAAGCAGGCCAGCAAGTCGTTCCGGCTGCGGAAGATGCGCCTGAATACGGGGTAGTGTTTCCGTTACTAGGACATCCCAGTCGCGAGCCACTGCCAGCTCGCCCATCAGCCACTTGAGTTCACCCAGCCAGGCCGGCTTGGTGTAGCCCATAAAGCGCAGGAGTCCGATGGCTGCTCGCATGCGACGTAAGGCAACGCGCATCTGGTGGACAAATTCGGGATCGGGGTCGGTTGTGCCCAGTAGCCCGGGCAGGTTAGCCTCAAACTGGCGCATACAGCTTCGTACAATTTGCTGAAACGACACGCTGGCCGGAGCATCGAGCAAAAGCTGTGGGGGAGTCGCTTTGACCGGCGTGCATGGCAGGGCACCTACAAGCTGGTAGCCACGCTGCGCCTTGCTGCGGGGTTCAAGCTGGAAGGGCAGGTCAGCAGCCAGACGTTCAGCAACATCAAACAACGGCAGCAGATGGCCGGACTTGAGTTCTAATTCAACTTCGGTAATCGGGCAGATGCGGGCGCCAGCACGCACGACACCATGGTCGAGGGCAACCTCAATGCATGCGCCGTCGTAGTTGAGTTGCCAGGTATCGCGCCAGACTTCCGTCTCAAAGCAAGGTGCCAGCCTAGGCACAATATCCGATGGGATCAGGAACCGAGCTTCAGGAGGCAACAAATCCAACTTCAAGCGTTTGCTGGAAATGGGCGTTTCCCACTCTGGGCGTTCGGCAAGCAGTCCCCCACTGTTTGGCCACACCTTCAAAGTTTGTCGCCAGCGACGCCCACTGCGGCGCAAGCGCAGGACGAGACCTCGTTCAAGCAAGGCAGCATCCGGAGTATCAACGTACAGGGTGTACAGCCTAGCACGTGACCGTGCAGCTTGACGCACAAGAGGATGCCGCCTAAAGCGGGGCATCAGTTTGGGTGACAGCGCCAGTTTGATCTCGATTTCAACCGGTGCGGCTACAGCAGCTTCTGGCAAAATTGCCGACCTCCCCATACACTTGCTCGAACAAGGGCCGTCGCTCCGGGCGGCAAAGTGTGTTCTCCCGAAGACACGCTGCGCTCAAAAACCCGAAAGACCGAGCCCAGTTCTGCACGCAGCAGAAGTATCTTTGCCCTTTACCCCAGTATCTTTGCCCTTTACCCCGGCATCAATCAACCCTGCAAACCCTATGTGTACACAAAGGGCCCCGGTACGCGGGTAGCCGGCAGCATATCTCTCACGCGGCTTCCATACTCCGCTTGACTACCTGCCACTAGATAAAGCCAAGTGCAAGGCATACAATCCTGCGTGGCTGACCGGTCTTGTCACTGGCTTATCGCGCAGCAGAGTGGCCTATCTACCCGGTCAGACCTTGGTTCTGAAAAGAACGCTTTCCCCGCCGGGCAAATGTAAAGCCGTGGAAGCGCACAAATACGTTGGTAGGCCAACTCTTGCGCGCTCTAAAAAGGCGTTCTGTCTCAAAGCACCCTGCTGCATTCTGTAGCCGGTCATCATGGCACTACATGATGGGGCTTTAGACGAGAAGACTTGTTTGCACATAGCGCATGGCGACAACTTTGGGGCCAATTCAAATGCCTTTGCGTAGAACGCATACATGTTCAGGGCACGTCGCCTCCCGGGTAGTCAGGGCTCCAGTCGTGAAGGATGCCAGAAGGACCTTCCCAATAGAGATTCCCTGCATCATCTTGGTGTGTGGGTTCAGGGGGGTTGTCCCCCAGTGCGCGGCTCCATTCCTCTGCTGACCAGGAGTTGAAATCGTCATGGGAGGTATCGTAGCCTGCGGATGTGTCAGGCAGGCTCCAGCTACCCCCCTGCCAACTATCCCCATGAGGGAAAGACCACCCACCTTCTGAAGAAGACGAAGGTCCCTGGGGGCCTTGGGGGAAGGTATCGGGAGAAGCCATGCCGCTTTGGGGCACCTGGGTCGCAGCCACATAAGTCACCCCCAGCGGCGCCAGAGCCTCTTGGAAGAAAGCTTGGTATTGACCTAGCTTTCCGGGGCTGCCAGTCAAGGTAATCTGGTATCCTTCCTGACCGATCACGAAGGCTAGAACCACAAACTCCAGCGGGTTTTGCCGGTGCACTCCACGCGCAAAGAACTCTACGCCCCTACCGCCCATCACTTGGATAGGCCGAATCCCGCCTAGTTGGAAGTTCTGAAGCGCTTGGAAATTCCGCTGAAGCACAACTCGGGCGTACTGATGGAAGAGAAGCGGCTGGGGCAAGGATTCCACCAGAAGGGTAAGATTTTCACGGAAGGCATCTTGTGGACCTTCTTGAGGTGCTAAGAGAGCCTTGCCTCCCTGAACTGCTTTGACCTCGAACCCCTGGGGCACTTTGAGCCGCACTTGCCCTACCTGAATCTCTTGGGGCCTCTTAGACAGAAAACCTCCTCTCACGCCAAAAAGCACGAGTGCAACAATAATTCCACCCACCACTATGCCTAGGATGATAAAGGCTACGAGTGCTAGAACAAGCCATCCCTGCCCTGTACTAAACCAACTCTTTGAAGCTCCGTAACCCTGTGTCTCGTTGTTCATCAAGTGCACCTCATTGTTCCCTTTGGAAATCTTTTTTCAGGAGCTACTGTGGGGAACACCTGTTTTCGGTTGCAGCCTTTCAGATAAGTCCGGCTCGGCTAGATAATAACTCTGGTACAGGGTTACGCCAAAAAGCTGCTTGTTTTTTTCAGCTATGCTGGCACATCTTAGAGACACACAAGCTGCCCGGCGAAGTCATTGACAGGAAGTATCGGAAAGCAGGCAAAAAAGCAAAGGTGTAACTTGCCCCTGCATGCATTAGCAAGCCGTCACAGAAACTGGCACGGTTGCTTCTTTAGGCGTTGTGAAAACAGCACCGGCGTGACCTGTATCCTACAAGCTGTGGCTTTAGGAGACGTTCCCACCTGCTGCCCCTATGCTGCATCGTCAAGCCTTAGGCTAGTGGGAGATCACCAGAGATGCAAGCCACAGCCTTGAATTCAGGCCTGGAGTTGCTTGCGCTCACCTCCTTCGGTTACAGAGGGCGCTTCAGTCGCAGTTGGCGTTGCCTGACGTCGTTTGACATAGAAGAGCAAGCCACCCAGGCCCAAAGCAATCAACGCGACGGAAATACTGACGAACGTAATGATTTTGTTGACCTTAGCGCGTCGCTCAATCTCGGCCAGTTGTGTCTGAAGCTGGCGCGGCGGCTCGTGAAAAATGGTGACGACAACATTATTGGCCTCTAGGTTAGGAACGCCGCCTGTCACCAAGCGCCGGACATCATCTTCCTTGAAACGGGTTTCGGCCGCCGTTGTTACCAATAAGACAGAAGCTTTAGCCGGAGTTGGCTGCAAGCTGGTAATGTCTTTTTCCGGCAATACGATATTGACGCTCACCCGTGACACATCAGGCAACTGGCGTAACTGGCGCTCGATTTCCGTCTTGATCTGTTTGATTTTCTTGGCTTCCTCAGCTGTTGGCGACAGTCCGCCAAACGTGCCGCCGCCGGTATCTTCGCCAAGGCCCGTCCCAGTCGGGCGCGGCAGGCCCAGTTCCTGCAGGATGCGAATGGCCAGCACCGCCTTGCCGGAAGCAAAGGCATCCTCAACAACCAGGATGCGCCAGCCCTTCTGGTCTTCGCCGCCGGCCTCTTCCTTTTTAGCCTCGATGCCCCGGTCCTGGAGTACGGCAATGATTTCGTTGGCTTCCGTCTCCGTCGGCACAGTGACAATCGCTTCCTGCTTCTGACAGGCCGTTGTCAGCAGCAGGATACACCACAAACCGATGAGCGCCGGCCAGCGCCGGCAGGTCCGACAACAGCCGTGACACCACACCGGCATTAGCGGACGAAGGAAACCGAAAGACATATGAACTCCCAACTGGTCGCACGAATGGAGTCTGGGTGTTGCCGGTCAATGCTGCTGCTAAGCTTGGCGACGCCGAACAGAAAGTCAACCCGGCCGATAGCTCATGGATCGTCCCAGGGTTTTGACAGCCATAGCGCCTCGATGTCGTCGTTGCTCAACGTTAGGGCAGCCTGCGTCCGGCGCTGCCCGTCTTGCCCGCCGTGAGTGCCGACTTCCCTACCCAGTGGCGTGTTCCACAGCAGACGCACCCGCTACCTTTGCACTTGCTGAACAGCGCAGCACCGGCAACAGGCCATGCTGTAGCCCTGTTTTCCTCATTCTGATAGCTCAATCCCAGAAATAGATGAGTCAGCTGCGATCATTGCGTGTGCAGCAGTAGAACGTACTAACCGGTGCTTGATGGCCGCGTTTGTGGATTTTGTCCGGCTTTGGTTCTGCAAGCAACAGTGTAGGTCTCAGCACATGTCTGGCCAGACCATACGCCGCAGTGATTTATACACCTACAGAGAGACCACCTAGAAAAAGACAAACCAGGTTGTGCAGCAAGTGGCCCGCAGCCGTTTGCCCCGCCTGTGGTGAAGGTATGTAAAAGCAGCGCTATCTATGTTGCCAGCAGAGAAGACAACAGCACGGGCAACCGGCATGTCGTGGCAAACAACCTATCATTTACAATCAGTACTTCTCACCTCGCATTTGACATTTTTACTGAATACCCTTTTTGGAAACCACAATGACCATTCGCGTTTTGTTTGTTTGCACTGCTAACATCTGTCGGTCGCCAATGGCCGAAGGCATTTTTCGTCACCTCGTGGCCGAGGCCAAACTCACCGATCAGATTGAAACGGACTCCGCCGCCATTTCACCGATGCGCGTTGGTGAGCCGCCCGACCCACGCGCTCAGCGGACGGTACTCAAACACGGCATTGACATTAGCGATCTGCGATCACGAGAAGTCTGGCGGGAGGACTTTCACCAGTTTGACTACCTGGTGGCCATGGATCGCACCAACCATACCTACCTACGCTCGCTATGCCCGCGCGGCTTTGAACACAAAATCTTCATGATGATGGAGTTTGCCCCCACCATTGGGATTGCCGAAGTGCCCGATCCCTACGCTGGCGGTGAAGAAGGGTTTGAGCTGGTGTACCGCGCGCTGGAAATAGCGGCGCGCAACCTGCTTGCCTACATTCAGCAACAGCACCAACTCACCCCAGCCAAGTAGATGTCTGCCTAACATGCCAGGACATGACCACGATGTTGCACCAACTAGCCACCGACCTTTACAAAACGGCAAATGCCAACTTTTCTGAAACCTAGCTCAGCACCTTCCTTTCTGTTCTTTCTCTTGACCGGAAGGCAACCTTTCAGGGTGTTTGCGTCTGGCACAGGCTTTCGAGCAATAGACGACATGCTCCCAGACGTTGCGCCATTTCCTGCGCCAGCGAAAAGGACGACCACACACAGGGCATATCTTTTCCGGCAGGAAGGGCTTTCTGTGGGTCACGGCTGGCTTTCTTCAGCCTCATCTGGGGAAATCGGTGACACAACGGCTGTTGCCGCCACATAGGGCTTTTTCAGGTGCGCCTGTGCGCGTGCGTGAACATCAAACACATTCGGCCGCTTGAGAACGGCGCGATACGCCTGCATAGCCTCGGCTCGTTGCCCCAGCACGTCATACGCCTCACCCAACCGCAACTGTGCTAACGTCACCAACTCCGCATTGGCATTGGGAAGCGCCAGCACAGCACGGAAGTGTGGTATAGCTTCAGCAACGCGCCCAACCGAGAACAGCACATCTGCAAGCTGATAGTGAATCGCATCGCGATAGGTTCTGGCCGCGGACTCCCTAAGCAACTGCTCAAAGGACGCAACCCCTTCCTCTAAGCGTCCCAAGCGCACCAACGTATCGGCCAGTTCTGCACGGGCAATGTAGTTGGCTGGATACTGGCGAGTGAAGGCCTCAAGATACGGCAGCGCTTCTGCGTATCGCTTCTCGCGCTTGTAGAGCGCAATCAGTAGCAGTCGCGCTGCGTCTTGGGCCGTTCGGCCTTCCTCAGCGACCTTGGTTATCAAGGCCAATCCACGCTTTTTAGAACCGCGCACACCGCCTAATGCCGCAATGACCTTGACCGGCAGCGGCAGAGACCCAACAGCGTAGTTGTACGCCCCAATGGACAGGTTGGCATCGGTGTAGTCGGGGTCAATCTTGAGAACCTCACGGTGCAAAGCAACAGCCTTGTTGCTGTGGCTCAAGGCAGCCAGAAAAGCGCGTGTGATAGTAGCCTCGTAAGCTGCTAGCAGCCCGTGCGTCAAGCCTTTGTAGTAGAGGGCGACTGCATCACGCGGATTGTCCCTGAGACGGGCATCTGCCACCTGAAAGGTCCGATCGACAGCTTCACGGAAGCGGCGGTCAAATTCCCTGTCGAAAGCCTCTTTGGTGTCAGCAAAAAAGGATTCGCCAGCATAGGTCGTTGCTTGCAAGCGGCGCAGGCGGTAGAGCTTTTCGGCCCACAAACAGTTGGCCAGGTAGAGGTAACCGGCTGGATGGGTTGGCTCAATCCTGGTGAGTTGCTCAAATGCCGCCCATGCGCCACGGTAGTCAAGGTTGAAGAGCGCATCGAACCCCTTTGTGCGTACTTGCTCAAAGGTTTCTGCGGCAGTAGAGGTGTCCTCCACTGAGTAGGACGCAGCCTCGTCCGTCAAGGCCGCCAGGGTGTGACAACCGCCCAAACAAACCAACCAACTCGCCAGTACAGCCGACCACCAGCTCAGACGCCAGAACATAACGCACGCCTCCGCACCAAAATGCCAACCCAGAAGTGAAAAACTAGCCTACACTAGGAATGCTACAATCCCCGGCCGAAATTTTCTGTCCGACCTGCCCTTCGATTCACCGATGAGAGTTCTGATCGTTGAGGACGACGCCGTGCAGCAGCAGTTGCTCCGGTTTTTTCTGGAGCAGCAGGGCTACCAGGTCACCTGTGCATCCAATGTTAGCGAGGCACTGACACGCACACAGCACGGGTTGCCGGATGCCCTGCTGCTCGATGCCATGCTGCCCGATGGCTCCGGCTTGGACGTGTGTCGGCAGATTCGCCAACGCCCGGAGGGACAAATCCCTACCTATTCTGTTGTTGACGGCTTACGACACCGAGCCGGTCGTGGTTGAGGCGTTTGAAGCCGGGATCACGGACTTCATCTCCAAGCCGTTCAATCTCAAGCTGCTCGAACGCCGGTTGTACTACCTGCTGCGCGCCGCGCGTCATGAAGCCGAACTTTGTGAACGCGAACAGCAGTACCGCACCCTTGTCAACACCCTGCCTGATATTGTCATTCGTGGCCGGCGCAATGGAACAGTCACGTATTTCAAGCCCAGCGAAACCTGCCCGGCGGAAATGTTCAACCTTGAAATCACACCCGATACCCGTTTGACGGAGGTTCTCCCGGCGGAAGGGGTCACCAGGATTGAGCCTGCACTGAACAACCTGACCGCTGAAACCCAACTTACGGTGGAATACCGGGCCCAGTACCAAAGTACCTGGCGCGAGTTCGAGGCGCGGATCATTGCCGACGGCCCGGATGCGTTTGTGGCCCTCATCCGGGATGTCACAGACCGCAAAACAACCGAGCGCCTGCGCGAAGACTTTACGGCCATGGTCGCGCACGACATCCGTTCACCCCTGACAGCCATGCAGATGGCGCTAGAACTGCTCGAAGCCCGGGATGCCTGTGCAAACCAGAACCTGCAGGAAATCGTCTCCGTAGCCCGCCAGGGACTGAACAAGGTTCTGCAGCTTGCCAGTGACCTGCTGGAACTGTTCCGCGCCAATCAGACCGGCATGACCCTGCTCAAAGGCGTCGTCTTCCCCACCGTCCTGCTGAAACGCTGTGTGGGTGAAATCAGCTTGCAGGCGCAGGGCAAAAACATCGAACTGACACTGGACG
>Ga0308395_1002114_pt1 | contig 11756 bp, 12 predicted proteins | sample Hotspr20SampleP4_FD_202097 | JGI IMG/M metagenome (GOLD analysis project Ga0308395, IMG submission 202097) | Hot spring phototrophic mat microbial communities from Mushroom Spring, Yellowstone National Park, Wyoming, United States - 20050930_P4 ...
GAACCCCCGGGCCAGAGATTCCGCCGTGCCCCGCCGCCGCGCCACAAACACCTCCTGGAGCTCCTCGGCCACCACGCCCCGCTCCGACTGCGGCACATGGGCCAAAGCGTTCCGCATAAAGTGCGCCACGCACCGCTGCCCGCTGGCCCTAGGAAGCTCCGCCATCACCGCTTGGCGGATGGAAGGGTGGTCGTCGGAAATGACCCGCCTCACCCCCCGAAGCCCCCGCTCCACCAGGCCCTTCAGCAGGTTCCTCCAGGCCCCCTTCCGCTCCCCGCGGCGGCTTTCGGTGCGCCCACGGTAACCCGCGGCCAGGTGCTCGGTCATCTCTTCTTCCAGTACCTGCTCGATGACGGCCTTGACCCCTTCCCGGATGCGCCGGCTGATCTCCTCCTTGGTCAACCTCTTGAGCTCCTCTCGATCCATTCCGCCCTCCATGCCTAACCCACAAAATACGCGACACTACCCGCCAAGGTGTCCAGAAAAGAGATCATGAACGCCATCCAGAAGGTGTTCCCCTGAAGGGGAAGCACGTTACGTCCTGAAGAACGGCATCCCCTGGCGAGCCATGCCCCGTCATGCCGCAGGCGTACGTTCCTGACCTGCCCCATTGGTCCACCGCCTACCACTACTTTCTCAAGTGGCAGAAGGAAGGGGTGTGGGAGAAAGCGGTTCAAGCCCTGGTCCACCGGGGCCGGGAGCGAGAAGGGAGACCCGCTTCCCCCAGTGCCCTGGTCATGGACAGCCAGTCCGTGGTCACGAGCGAAGATACAAGCCTGGGTCTATCTGGGCATGCTACGATTGTCGGTGAAGCGGCTGGCCAGGGCCGCGTAACTGCCTGTGGAGGACTTTTACGACAGCCTCTTGGCACAGGGTGCAGAGGTTCCCCTTGGCCTCCTCCAGCTCCGCCTGGACCCGCCCCTCGTCCCAGCCCAGGAGGGAGGCCACGAACTCACCACCCCCCGGGGCCCGGTTCCCGCGCTGAGCCTGGCGGAGCTCAGGGCGATGGAGCCCTGGGTCCCCACGCTGGAGGAGGTGCTGGAGCTCTTCCAGGACTACCCTGAGGCGGTCTTGAACGCCGAGCTCAAGTCCCTCCCCGGCTTCCCCTCGGCAACCCGGGCCCTGGGGCGGGCCCTCCTCTTCGCGGAGGAGGACCTCGGCCCCGTGGCCCGGGCCCTGGGCCTCGAGGGGGTGCACCCCCACAAGGCCCTGGTGAGTGAGGGAAGCCTCGCCCGCTGGAAGGAGGCGGGGTTTTTTGTCATCCCCTGGACGGTGAACGACCCGTGGGAGGCACGGAGGCTCTTGGGCCTCGGCGTGGACGGCCTTATCGGGGACCTGCCCGAGGTCCTCTTGGCGGCCCGGGGGTAGAGGGTGGAGGCCTTAGGAGTTCTGGCCCTCTTCTATCTCGGCACCCTCCTCCTCACCGAGGGGGCCAGGGAGCTCCTGGGGCCTAGGGGCAGGCGGCTCCTTTCCCGGTTCCGGGGCTTCCCCTTGGGCCTGGTCGGCCTCCTCCTGGGGGTGGCCTCGGGAAGCGGCACGGGGCTGAGCCTCCTCGGGCGGGGCCTCCTCCAGGCCGGGGTCCTCTCCCTCTACGAGGCGGCCCTCCTCGCCCTCGGGGGGACCCTGGGGGCCACGGGGGTGGTGGCGGTGGCCGGCCTGGGCAACCGGGCCTTGGCCTTTGGCGCCCTAAGCCTGGCCCTCCTTTGGGAGGTGGCCACCAGGGGGAAGAGCCCGGGGGTGGGTCGCCTCCTCTACGGCATCGGCCTGCTCTTCTTGGGTCTAGAACTCGCCCACGATGCGGCCCTGGGCCTGGGGCCCTGGCTCCCGCGCCTTCCCGGCTGGCTCCTCTTCCTCACTGGCTTCCTCCTGGCCTACGGCGTCGGCTCCGCCAACCTGGTGGCGCTGCTGGCCCTGGGCCTTGCCCGGGCAGGGGTGGACCCCGGGCATGCCCTGGCCTTGGTGCTGGGCGGCGGGGTAGGGTGCACCGGCCCCCTTCTCTTCCGCCCCACGCCCGAGGGCCTGAGGCTTGGCCTCCTGCTCCTCGTCCACCGCTTGGCCCTGGCCCTGCCCCTCCTCTTCCTTCCCAGTCCGGGGCCCTTCTGGGCCCACGTGGGCTACCACGCCCTGGCCCTCCTCACTTTTCCCCTGTCCTTCCCCCTCCTCCGCCGGCTGACCGCGCACCTGCTCCCCCTCCCCAGGGCCCTGGGCCCCAAGTACCTCCGCCTCGAGGCCCTCGGCGACCCCTCCTGGCCCGGGGCCTCGCCCTGAGGGAGATCGCCCGCATCGGGGACGCCGCCCGGTCGGTGCTCGAGGGGGCCTGGCGGGCCCTGAACCGGGAGGCGGACCTCGTTCCCCTAGAGGAGAAGGTGGACCGCCTGAGCCGGGAGGTCCTCGTCTACGCGGCCAAGCTCCCGGAGGACGCCCTGGCCCTCCCGCTCCTCAAGGCTGCCAGCAAGCTGGAGCACTGGCCGATCTCTCCAAAAGGGCGTTGCGCAAGGCGGAGAGGCTTTGGGCCCAGGGCCTGACCTTTAGCCCCGAGGGCAGGCAGGAGCTGGCCCAGCTGGCCCAGGCCACCCTGGAGCGTCTGGAAAGGGCCCTCACCGCCCTGGCCACGGGCGACAGGGCCCTGGCCCAGGAGGTGGAGCGGCAGCACCCGGAGCTCCTGGCCAGGCTGGAAGCCTCCCGCCAGGCCCACCTGCAGCGGCTACGGCACCGGGAAGAGAGCCGGGCCTCGACCCTCACCCACCTGGACCTGCTCTTGCTCGTGGAGGAGCTCAACGAGAAGGTTAACCGGCTGGCCCACCTGGTGGGGGAACTAAAGCCGCCAGTCGGAGGGGACGGTCGCAGGTGATCTGGTCCACCCCCACCCGGGCCAAGGCCTCGAGGTAGACCTCCAGGCCCCCCTCCTCGGGGTCAAGGGTCCAGACGTCCACCAGGAGGCTGTCCCACAGGCTCCGGGCGAAGGCCACGGGATCGAAGCCGTCCCCAAGGGCCTGGAGCAGGAACTCCTTCCGCAGGTAAAGCTCCTCAAACGGGGGCACCGAGCGCAAGAGCGCCTCGAAGCGGTCCTCCAGGTAGGCCCGCACGGGCATGAAGCGGCGGAAGCCCAGGGGATGGTCGTCCAGGTAGCCGTAGGCGTTGACCCGGACCGGCAGCCGGGACCAGGTGCCCACCGGCGCGTCCAGGTAATACGCCGGATCCAGCCCTATGGCTAGCGCCGGGTCGAGCCGCTTCAGCAGCCGCAGGTTCCAGTCGGCCAGGGAACCCACCACCACCCGGAGGTTAGGGTTGGCCCGCAGGGGCTCCAGCGCCCGCAGGAAGGCGAGCGCCTCCTCCAGGGCGAGCACCTCCTCCTTAAGGTCCACCTGGACCTTTAGGGCCTGGGGGCTTGCCGCCAGGTAGGCCACCGCCTCCGCCAACGTGGCCGGGGGCTCGCCGCTTCCCCGCAGGCGGAGGGCCTTGTAGGCCGAAAGTTCCACCGCCCTGAGGGGCCCAAGGCCCGTGGTCTCGCGGTCCAAGGTAGGGTCGTGGTGGAGGACCCAGGTGCCGTCTCCGAGAAGCCGAACGTCGAACTCCAGGGCAGAGGCGCCGCCCTCCACCACCTCCTGTAAGGCCGAAAGGGAGTTGGGCGGAAACCGGCCGGATCCGGAAAGGAGCCGGTGGTACTTGAGCCAGACCCTTCTGCCGCTAAGCTCCACGTGCTGGGGCAACCCTATCCCCCACCCTCCTTCCCTCCGGGTCGAAGAAGTGCAGGGCCTCGAGGGCATACCGCAACCCTACCACGTCCCCCGGGCGGTAGGGGGCGCTGCCAGGAACCAGTGCCCTCACCTGCCCTCCCCCCTCTAAGGCCAGGGTCAGAAGAACCTCCCTCCCCAGGGCCTCCCGCAGGAGCACGCGGCCCTGAACCCCCTCCGGGACCTCCCCAAGAACCACCGTCAGGTCCTCGGGGCGGATCCCCAGAAACCCCTCGCCCAAAAGGGGCGGAGGGTCTCCGGAAGGGAGGGGCCACCGCACCTCTCCCACGAACCCTTCCGGGGTGAAGCGGCCCCGGTAGAGGTTCATGGGGGGATCGCCGATGAAGTGGGCCACGAAGGTGTTGGCCGGCCTTCGGTAAAGGGCCTCCGGCGCATCGTACTGCTGCAACCTCCCCTCCGCCAAGACGGCCACACAGTCGGCCATGGCCAAGGCCTCGGCCTGGTCGTGGGTCACCAGGAGGGTGGTGACGCCGAGCTGGAGCTGAAGCCTCCGGATCTCCGTGCGCGCCTGGAGGCGGATCCGGGCGTCCAGGTTGGAGAGGGGCTCGTCCAAGAGGAGAAGGCCCGGCTCCTTCACCAGGGCCCGGGCCAGGGCCGCCCGCTGCTGCTGGCCTCCCGAGACTTCGGCCGGCCTCCTTTCGAGAAGCTCGGCGATGCCCAGAAGGGTCGCCACCCGCTCCACCCGCTCCCGCACCTCCTTGGCCCCGAGGCGCTTCAGGCGCAGGGGAAAGGCGATGTTCTCCCTGAGGGTCATGTGGGGATAGAGGGCGTAGCTTTGGAAGACCATGCCGATGTCTCGGTCCTTGGGGTGGAGGTGCTCCACCGGCCGGCCGTCGAACAAGATCCTCCCCGCGCTGGGCCGGTAGAACCCGGCGATGAGGAGAAGGGTGGTGGTCTTGCCGCATCCCGAGGGACCCAAAAGGGCCACCAGCTCCCCCGGGCGGATGTCCAGGGAGAGCTCCCGGAGGGCCTCCACCTGGCCGAACCTCTTGGAGAGGTGCTGAAGCTCCACGCCAAAGCCCTTCATCCCTTGATACCCCCGCCGTAGATGGCCAGGAGAAAACGTTGCCCGAGGAGGAAGAGGCCGAGGACCGGAAGGAAGTAGAAGAGGCCTACCGCCGCCACTAGGCCGTAATCCGCCAAGTCCACCGCCCCGAGGAGGCTCTGCAGGTAAAGGGCCAGGGTCCAGGCCTGGTTGGATACGATGAGGGTGTAGGGCAGGATGAACTCCCCCCAGGCCGCGATCAGGGCGAAGGTGCCCAGGGCAAAAAGCCCAGGCCGTACCAGGGGGAGAGCGATCCTAAGGAAGAAGATCCAACGGGAAGCCCCGTCCACCAAGGCCGCCCGCTCCAGGTCCCAGGGGATGGCATCGAAGAAGCCCTTCATCACCCAGACACCCAGGGGGAGCAGGAGGCTGGCCTGGACGAGGATGACCCCGGTAAGGGTGTCGAAGAGGCCGAGGAGCCGGAGAACGTAGAAGATGGCGATGAGCAGGCTCACCGCGGGGAAGGCGTGGAGCACCAGGACCAGGCCCAGGTAGAAGCCCCGACCACGGAAGGTGAGGCGCGAGAGGGCATAGGCGGCCATGGAGGAGGCCAAGACCACCAGGAAGGCCACCCCCGAGGCGTAGACCAGGGTGTTGAGCAGCACCCGGCCGATCGGGGGGCGTTGCCCGATGGGCTCAAGGAGGAAGCGCCAGTGCTCCAGGGTGAGCCCGCCCACCGGCTTCAGGCCGTGCACCTGGGGGCTAAAGGCAGAGACCAAAAGCCAAAGGTAGCCCACGAGAAGGGGTAGGGAAAGCGCGAGAAGACCGAGGGCCAGAAGGGGCCAGAAGCGGGTCTGCGGCATCAGTCCACCTCGATGCGGGGTACCTCCAGGAGGCACCTGAAGTTGAAAAGGCGCAGGTAGAGGAGGGAAACCCAGAGGCCGACCAGAACCAGGATGGCGGCCATAGCCGCCCCCAGGCCAAAGCGGGCGTTGCCGTAATAGTTGGAAAAGGCCAGGTGGTAGGCGTGGAGGGCCCAGACCTCCGTGGTGTGAAAGCCGGGACCCCCGTCGGTAAGGAGTAGGATATACTCAAAGGAGGTCAATAGGGAAAGCGTCTGGTAGGTGGTGACAAAGAGGATAGGCCAGCGGAGCAGGGGCAGTACCACGTGCCGCACCGTGGCCCCGAGCCCTGCCCCATCCACCGCCGCGGCCCTGAAGAGCTCGGGAGGTATCGCCTTGATGGCCGCGCTAAACAGGAGCATCCCGAAGGATGCCCCCACGAAGCCGTTCGCCAGGACGACCGCCACCCAGGGATGTTGCTGGATCCAGTTCACCGAAACCCCGGTGACCTGGTTAAGGAGTCCGTAAGGAGCCACGGCGGCGATGCCCTGCCAGATGAGGACGTAGACCACGGGGGCGGTGATGCGGGGCAGGAGCCAGAGGGCGCGAAAGGCGTCTCCAAGCCTTTCGGGAAGAAGGCTGGTGGAGAGGGCCAGGAAAAGGCCCATGAGGACGTTGAAGGCCAGGGTTAGAGCCACGTACTTCAGGGTGTTTCCGAGGATCAGCGGAAGGAAGGGGTCCCTAAGGAGCTCCAGGTAGTTGGCGAGGCCCACGAACCGGGGTCGGGAAAAGGTCACCGTGGAGAGGTCGGTGAGGGAGAGGAGGAGGGTGAGGGCCACGGGAAGCAGGAAGAAGAGGAGGGCCAGAACCCCGGCCGGTCCCAGGAAGAGGAGGCGCACCCCGAAACCCCTCACCCCTAGCCCTCTAGCGAACCTCCACGCGGTCGCCGAGCTTGGCCCCGAGGTCCTTGGCCACCAGGTCCACGGCCGCCTCCAGGGAGAGCTGCCCGCTTTCCACCGCGGAGATGCCCCGGAAAACGGCGTCCGCGTACACGCCCCAGTCCGGGCTCATGGGCTGATAGGTGGTGTAGTCCAACTTGTAGCGGACCGACTGGAGGAAGCGGTCGCTCCGCACCTCGGGCAGGACGTAGGTGGTCCTGAGAATGGGCAGGTGGGCGCTGCCCAGGGCGTGCTCGGCATCGTACTTGGGCTGGGTGACCAGGCTGAGAAGCCTCACCGCGAGCTCCTTGTTGCGGGATGCGGCGGTGACCAGGTAGGCCTGGGGCTGGGACAGGGTCACCGGCTTGCCCCCAGGCCGGACCGCGGGCTGGAGGGCGAAGCCGAAGGTCCGCCACAGGTAGTCGTAGCCCCCGTGGTCCTTGGCGTAGTACTGGGTAGCCCACTGCGCCCAGGTCCAAGTCCCCGCGGAGGCGAAGAGAACCTGGCCGCTGGAGACCGTATTATGCCAGTTGGCCCAGGGCATGCCCAGGAGGTTCCGGGTCATGACCCCCGTCTGGACCAGCCGACCCAGAAGCCCGTACATGCAACCCAGGGCGGTGCGGTCGAGGACGAGCTTGCCGGTTTGGGGGTTTTGCAGGGTGCCGCCGCAGGCGTAGTAGAACTGGTAGAAGTCGGGCCCGTTCACGGGCCGGTGCCAGTAGGCGTATCCCGGCTGCACCACGCCCTTCTGAACGGCCTCCTGCCCAACGCGGATCAAATCCTCCCAGGTGAACCGGCCCTCGCGGATGGCCTGGGGCAGGCCCGCGATCTGGCCGGAGGACCACCCCAGCTTGGCCAAAAGAGGCTTGTTGAAGTAAAGGGGCCGGGCCTCCGTGTCCTGGGGCACCCCGTAGCGCTTGCCCCGATAGGTCACCGCGCTCCAGAGGGCGGGTATGACGTCCTGGAAGGTGCGGTACCGCCCCAGGTACTCCTCGAGGGGGACGATGTACCCGCCCTCGGCATAGACTCCGATGTCCGCATGGGTGGTCTGGACGATGTCCGGGGCCTGGCCGCTCTGGAAGGCGAGGAGCAGCCGCCGGCGGTAGTTGTCCCAGCCGGTGGTCTCAAAGCTCGTCTCCACCCTCACCCGGTAAGGGGCCTTCTCCGCCTCCAGGATCCGGTTGAGCTCCTCCGCCGCCTTCACCAGGTTGGTGGCCCGGGTCCTGGAGGCGTCCTCGGGTCCGATGGTCCATGCCTGCAAGGTGACGGTCTGCTGGGCCAGGCCCGAGGCCAGTAAAGCAACCACAAACACGCCGATCCATCCCTTCATGTTTCTCCTCCCTTCTCCGCCATAGAGGCGGAGCTTACCCAAGGGTACTCTGAATCTATCAGAGCCAGGTCAGCGACCCACACCTCGGCCCCCGCCTGCCGCAGGGCCGCAATCGCCTGGGGGTCGGCCTCGGCATCGGTGATGAGGATGGCCTCCTGCAGGGCGGCGAAGCGGGCCAGGGTGGGCTGGCCCAGCTTGCTGGAGTCGGCAAGGACGTAGGCCTTCCCCGCCGCCTCCAGCATGGCCCGCTTGGTCTCCGCCTCCAGCGGGTTAGGGGTGGAGTACCCCCTCGCGTCCACCCCGGTGGCCCCGAGGAAGGCCTTGTCCGCGCGGTACCAGGAAAGGGTGCGCACGGTGGCCGGCCCGATGAGAGCCAGGCTGTGGTGGCGCATGCTGCCCCCCAGGACCAAAACCTCGTGCCCACTCCCCTGGAGCTCCAGGGCCACGGGGACGGAGTTGGTCAGGACGAAGAGCTTGCTGAAGCGGTCCTTGAGCATCCTGGCGAGGGCCAAGGTGGTGCTCCCCGCATCCAGGAGCACCGCGTCTCCCTCCCGGATCACCTCCAGGGCCTTGCGGGCGATGGCCCGCTTGACCTCCATGCGGTGCCGCTGCTTCTCCTCAAAGGAGGGGTTGAAGAGGACCTTGCGCGCCGGCACCGCGCCCCCATAGACCCGCTGCACCAGGCCGCGGGCCTCGAGGTCGGCCAGGTCCGCCCGGATGGTCACCTGGCTCACCCGGAAGATCCGGGCAAGCTCCTCCACGCTCGCCTCGCCCTTGGCCTCCAGGAGGTCCAGGATCGCCCGGCGCCGCTCGGCAGGGGTCATGCCTCCTCCAAGGGAAGGGGGATGGGGTCGCCCGACCAGTCCCCCTTGACCCAGGCCCAAAGGGGGTCGTCCACGGGGGGCCGGCCCCGCGCCTCCCCTACGAGCTCCCCGGCCAGGTAGTTGAGGTAGTAGGCGTTGGCCCCCGGGGGGGCGGCCACGGGATGGTAGCCTCCCCGCACCAGCACCAGATCCAGGTCCCGGGCCAGGTGAACCTCTTCTGTTCCCCGCTCCGGATCGTAGTTCACGTGGATGGCGAAGGCCCCTTCGGGCCGGACCCGGTAGAGGTAGGTCTCCTCCAGGTAGGGGGAACCCAGTAGCCCATCGTGCCGGTGGGGAGGCCAGCCGGAGAAGCGGCCCGATGGGGTGTAGACCTCGTAGAGGAGGAGCCGCTCCGCCGGGAGGTCCGGGCCAAGGACGTGGTTCACCTGCCGCAGGGCAGGCCCTCCGCCGCGGAGCTCCCGGCGCATCTCCTCCGGGCGGAAGAGGCGGACAGGGTAGCGGCCCTCCGCCGGGGCTCCCCCCAGGGCCAGAAGGGCCGGACCCCCCTCCACCTCCAGGCGGAAGGGGACGCCCGGAGGGAGGTAGAGCACGTGGGGAAGGCCCCGGAACACGTCCTTTCGCACCAAGGCGTAGTCCTCGAGGCCCACGCGCACGAAGACCTTTCCCTCCAGGGGCACCAGGGCGAGCTCCACCCCTTCCCCTACCCCCTGGGCCTCCCCCTCCACCCGGGCCAGGGCGAAGTGGAGAAAGCGCCAGCCCACAGTATCGGGATCTGCGCGCCGCAAAAGCGAAACCCTTCCCCGAAGGCGGATCATGCCACCTCCTCCACCCTCACGGGCTGGCCCTCGCGCAGGCTCCGCGTGGTCGCAAGGGCCAAGCGCAGGGACTCCCGGGCATCCCTCGGGCCCGGGCTCAGGGGTCGCCCCTCCAGCACGCCGCGGGCGAAGGCCTGGAGCTCGAGGCGGTAGGCCTCGCGGAAGCGGTCGGTGAAGTAGCGGTAGTGGTCCAGGCGCACCTCCTCCCCCGGCCCGTAGCGGTAGAGGGGCGTCTTGGGCAGGGCCTCCACCACCAGCTTGCCCCTCTCGCCGAACACCTCGGTGCGGATGTCGTACCCGTAGACCACCCGGCGGCTGTTCTCCACCACCCCTAGGGCCCCGCTCTCGAAGCGAAGGAGAAGGCTCAACGTATCCCAGTCGCCTAAGGCCCCGATCCTGGGGTCCACCCTTGCGGCCCCCCAGGCCTGCACCTCCACCACCTCCCCCACCAGGAAGCGGGCGAGGTCCAGGTCGTGGATGGCCATGTCCACGGCGATGCCTCCGGAGGCCTTGAGGTACTCCAAGGAAGGCGGGGCCGGATCGCGGCTCACCGCCCGGAACTGGTCCACCCGACCGATCTCGTCCCCTTCCAGGAGGGCCTTGGCCTGGGCGTGTCCGGGGTCGTAGCGGCGCTGGAACCCGATCTGGAAGGGAACCCCATAGGCCTCCACCTCCTTCAGGGCGGCCTCCGTGGAGGCCAGGTCTAGGGCTACGGGCTTCTCGCAGAAGACAGCCTGCCGCCTCCGGGCCGCCTCCCGGATGAGGGCGGCGTGGGTGGGGGTAGGGGTCACGATGACCACCGCCTCCACCCCGGGGTGGTCCAAGGCCTCCAAGGGCTCTAGGTAGGTCTCCTCGGCCCGGGCCAGGAAGGCCCCCCGCTCGGCGTTTTCCCGAAGGGGGTCGGCTACCGCCACCACCCGGACCTCGGGTAGGGCGCCCAAAAGCTCCGCGTGCAGCTGCCCCATGCGTCCCGCGCCCAAAAGGGCCACGCCCAGCCTTCTCATGCCTTTCCCTCCGCTTGGGTCCGGCGGATGTAGACTTCCGCCACCTTCATCAGCTCCTCCTCCACAGCCTTGTAAAAGAGGCGGTGATGCTCCCAGGGGCGGCCCAAGAGGGCCCGCAAGGAGCGGTACAGGGCGGTGCCCACGTTGACCTTGACCACCCCTAGCCGCACCGCCGCCTCCAGGTCCTCCGGGGGGATGCCGCTCCCCCCGTAGAGGGCGAAGGGGCCTCGGGCCGCCTCGCGGATCCGGGCCAGGAGGGGTAGGTCCAGCCGGCTTTCCTCCCCGTGGCAGGATCCCGCGGCCACGGCCACCACGTCCGCCCCCGCCTGCAAAAGGGCGGCCACCTCCTCGGGCCGGCTCCTTTCCTCGCCGGTAAACCCCTCGGCCGCCACCTCGAGGGCCGCCCCCATGCCGTCACCAGGGGGGTCACCCGCGCCACCCCTCCGCCACCTTACCGATCCCCATCCCTTGGGCGTCCCACATGGCCGACCCGTACCCGGCCCTGAGGGCCCAGAAGACCTCCTCGAGGCTTCCCCCGTGGTCCAGGTGGAGGAGAACGGGAACCCGCACCCGCTCCGCCAAGGCCCGCACCATGGCCGCGAAGGCCTCGGGCGCGACCCGCCGCACCTCCTCCCGATAGGTCTGCAGGACCACCGGAGCCCGGAGGGCCTCGGCCGCCCGCAGACAGGCTTGGATCATCTCCAGACTGGCCACGTTGAAGGCGGGCAGGGCGTACCCCCTCCGGAAGGCATCCTGGAAGAGCTCCCGCCCGTCCCTAATCCACATGGAACCCCCTTTCCCGCAGGAAGGCCACGAGCTCTTCCCTTGTCGGGCTGAACTCCCCGCACCCGAGCCTGCTCGCCACGATGGCCCCGCAGGCGTTGCCCACCAGGAGGGCCTCTTCCCAGGGGCGGCCCCGGAGTCTGGCCCAGAGGAGCCCCGCGGCAAAGGCATCCCCGGCCCCAAGCGGGGTCAGCACCTCCACGGGAAAGGCCTCCACCCACACCCGCTTCCCGTCCGGGAAAAAGGCCCCCGCACCCCATTCCCCCCCCTTGACCACCAAGGCCTCCAGGCCACGGCCCAGGGCTTCGGCCACCGCCCCCTCCAGATCCCCCTCCACCAGGGGCTCCGTGGCCTGGTGGGCCCGGACCTGCACGGAGCGGGGGCGCAGGGCGCGCACCTCCCCCTCGCCCCCGATGGCCACCCGGACCAGGGGAAGGAAGCTCCGCAGGACCACCCCGTAGGCCCCGGGGTCGTGCCACG
>Ga0308395_1002119_pt1 | contig 11723 bp, 13 predicted proteins | sample Hotspr20SampleP4_FD_202097 | JGI IMG/M metagenome (GOLD analysis project Ga0308395, IMG submission 202097) | Hot spring phototrophic mat microbial communities from Mushroom Spring, Yellowstone National Park, Wyoming, United States - 20050930_P4 ...
AATAGGTTTGAGGCAATTGATAAGAGATTTGAAGATATGACTAAAGCAATTGATAAGAGATTTGAGGATATGACTAAGGCAATGGATAAGAGGTTTGAGGATATTACAAGGGAGTTTGGGAATAGGTTTGAGGCAATTGATAAGAGGTTTGAGGATATTACAAGGGAGTTTGGGAATAGGTTTGAGGCAATAGACAAGAGATTTGAAGATATGACTAAAGCAATTGATAAGAGATTTGAGGATATGACTAAGGCAATGGACAAAAGGTTTGAAGATATGAATAGATCGTTTGACAAGAAGTTTGATATGATGTTTAAGTTTATGAGTTTGGGATTTGGAGTTATTACAGTATTGATTACAGTTTTTAAGTTTATAAAGTAAGCCAATCTTTTTTAAAAAATTGATTTTTTAAAATTTTAATTTTTAAATTTTAAAAAACTCCGATAAGATATAAAAAAACGGGAGTTTAAGATGGATCTTTCACTTACTCAGGTAATAGCAATATTTATATTTATAGGTTCTATTATTTATTTTTTTGCCAATCTTCCTTCACTCTCTTCTCTCATAAACGTTATAATTTCTGTGGTTTATGGTCTTTTTGTTTTTAATATAGTTACTTTTACATCTCAGAATAAAGTTGTTGTATTTTCACTTGCAATACTTGGAATATTGGCAGTTTTTCAGATAATAGTCTCATCAAAAAAGTATGCTGTATTTGGTGCAACTATTCAGTTTATTTCATCTCTTATAGGTATATTGATCTATACAAATATTATAGTTAACCTCAAGTTTATGGAAAAGATAATAAAGTAAAATGCTTCATATACCTGTATTGCTTGAGGAGACCATCTTTTTCTTATCTAATGGGAGAGGTGTTTATGTTGATCTTACCACAGGTGAAGGGGGGCATAGCAGGGCAATACTTGAGAGATTGGGTGATAACTGTGAAAAACTTATATGTTTTGACAGAGATATTGAAATTCAGAATATAGCCAAAGAAAGTCTTAAGCATTTTCCTAATGTAATTTTTGTTAATTCTAACTTTTCTAATATTAAAAATGTTCTTAATACTTTAGGTGTAAACTCAGTTAGGGGTATAATTGCTGACTTAGGTCTTTCAATGTATCACTACAAAGACTCAGGAAAAGGTTTTTCTTTTTTGAGAGATGATAGACTTGATATGAGTCTTGATGGTTCAAGACCTAATGCATATGATGTTGTTAACACTTTTACTGAAAAAGAGATAAGTGATATAATATTTTCCCTTGCAGAAGAGAGATTTTCAAGAAGGATAGCGATGGCTATTGTTAATGCAAGAAAGATAAAAAAGATAGAAACAACTAAGGAACTTGCATCTATAGTTGAAAAGTCTGTTGGTAGGTTTTATAGAAAGTCAAGACTTCATCCAGCCACAAAAACTTTTCAGGCTATAAGGATTTTTGTTAATAATGAGATTGAAAACTTAAAGAAAATGATAGCAGACTCTGTTAATGTACTTGATAATGGTGGAAGACTTTTGATATTGACTTATCATTCTATAGAGGACAGAGTAGTTAAGTTTGAGTTTAAAAACCTAAGTTTAAAAGGGTTTAAAATACTTACTAAAAAACCGATAATTCCATCTAAAGAAGAAATAAAGAATAATACAAGTGCAAGGAGTGCAAAACTAAGAGTTATTGAGAAAACGGAGGTTCTCAAATGTCAAGGTTCATTTTCTTGATTATTTTTATGTTAGCAATAAGTTTTCTTATAATACATAATAATTTTATTTATAATAATTTGTTGAAAGAGCAGAGGGAAATAATAAAGGATGTTTATAGACTTCAAGAAGATATGAAAGAAAAGCTCTATCTACTTGAAAAAAAGCATATAACTAGAAGTGATGATAACAAAACAATGATTGTAGACCCTGAGACTATAGATTATTAAGGTTGTAAGTTATAAGTTAAACTTTAGAACTTAAAAATAACAGTTTGTAAAAAAATATTCTAAAAAAATTACAGATCTTTCAAGTCTAGTATCTGTATTCTAAATACGGGAGTTAAGAGGATAACACTTAAAATTATTAAAATTACTTTTTAAAAATTGTGAAAATTGTTTGTAAAGACTAATTAAACATGTGCTCATTTTTTAAAATTTTATTCCTATTTTCATCCTATTTTATCTTATAAACCTTAAAATTGTTATTAAATTTTATTAATTAAACTTAAAAATTTGTAAGGTTGTAATATGAGAGATATTGTTGCGGTTGGTTCTATAGCTTATGATAGCATAAAGACACCATACGGTGAAGTAAAAAATGCTTTAGGTGGTTCACTTACACATTTTGTGAATGCAGCATCTAAAATCAAGAATAATATAAGTGTTGTTGGTGTTGTTGGTTATGACTTTGCTGATATAGACTTTTTTAAGTCTAAAAATATTGATGTTACTGACGTTAAGGTTGACAAAAATAATAAGACTTTTTACTGGGAAGGATACTATGAAGACCTTGACCATGCTATAACATTAAAGACTGAACTTAACTCGTTTGCTTATTTTGATCCTAAGGTATCAGAGGTTAATAAGAAGACAAAGATACTATTTCTTGCAAATATTGACCCTGAGATACAGTATTCAATTATGAGTCAAGTAGAATATAAGATATGTTTTCTTGATACCATGAACTTCTGGATAGAAAGCAAAAAAAAATCATTGGAGAAAGTTATATCAAAGGCTTGTGGCATAATATTGAATGAGGGTGAACTTTTTCTTTTTACTGGTATTAAGAATATAAAAGATGCTGTTAATCTTCTTTTTTCTAAAGGTCTTAAGTATGTGGTATTAAAGAGAGGAAGCAATGGTGTTATGTTTTTTTCTAATAAAGGTGATTTTTTTAATATACCATCTTTTTTTGTTCCTTATCCAAAAGACCCAACAGGTGCAGGTGACAGTTTTGCTGGTGCTTTTTTAAGTTATCTGATTAATTCTGGTATTGACAATATGATAGACTTTGAGACTGCTAAAAAGAGTTTGGTTTATGCTAACATTGTTGCATCTTTTAATATAGAAGGTTTTGGTGTTGAGATGCTAAATAAAATTGGTATTGATGACATTAAAGAGAGGTATAATAATTACTTAAAATACTCTTCTATACCCAAATTATTTTAAGGGGGTTTAAATTGTTAATAGAAGTAATGAGAGCAAAGATACATAGAGCAAAGATTACACAGGCTGACCTTAACTATGTCGGGAGTATCACTATAGACAAAGAACTACTTGAAAAGTCTGGGATAAAACCTTATGAAAAAGTTGCGGTTCTTGATATAAGTAATGGGTCAAGGTTTGAGACTTATGTTATTGAGGGAGAGAAAGGTAGTGGGGAAATATGTGTTAATGGGGCTGCTGCAAGGCTTGTCCATAAAGGTGATCTTATTATAATAATAGCTTATGGATATATTGACTTAAAAGAGTCTGATAATTGGAAACCTACAGTTGTTCATGTTGATGAGAATAATAAGATTGTATCTGTACATAAAGGTTGATATATATGGTTGATTATTTAAAAAAACTTATTGAACCACTCATTGAAAGATATAAGTTTTTAGGTGCTGAGTTCTCAGAGGGAAAGATAGACTATTCTTCTCCTAATTATTTTGAGATTAATAAAGAGTATAAATGGCTTGAAAAGATTATAAACCTTAATGATGAGTATGATAATATATCAACAAGTCTCATAGAGCTTAAGGAAATGCTTAAGACTGAAAAAGATGATGAGATCTTAAACCTTATAACTTTGGAAATTAAAGAGAAAGAAGACAGGCTTATAAAGATAGAGGAAGAAATAAAGTATAACATTATTCCACCTGATCCAAATGAGGGCAAGAGTGTCATAATAGAGATAAGGGCTGGTGCTGGAGGTGACGAGGCGAGTATATTTGCAGGTGATCTTTTTAGAATGTATAGTATGTTTTGCGATAAAAAGGGCTTGGAATTAGAAATAATAGACTTTAACACTGAAGAAGCTGGAGGATATAAAGAGATAGTTTTTGCTGTAAAAGGTGATGAGGCTTATTCTCTATTGAAGTTTGAAAGTGGTATTCATAGGGTTCAGAGGGTCCCAAAAACAGAGGCTGCAGGAAGAATACACACCTCAACTGTGACTGTTGCTGTATTACCAGAGGTTGGAGAGATAGAGGTTAAGATTGCACCTGATGAAATAGAAATAGAGACAACAAGGTCTCAAGGAGCAGGTGGACAGCACGTAAACAAAACAGAGTCTGCAGTTAAAATAACACACTTGCCTACTGGTATTATTGTCCATTGTCAGGATGAGAGGTCTCAGCACAAGAATAGAGAAAGGGCAATGCGTATATTAAGAGCAAAACTTAAAGAACTATATGACAGACAGAAAAAAGAGGAGATAGACTCTAAAAGAAAAAATCAAGTTGGTTCAGGTGAAAGGTCTGAAAAGATAAGAACTTATAATTATCCTCAAAACAGGGTAACTGATCACAGAATAAACTTTACTGTATATAATCTTGACCAGATTATGGATGGATATCTTGATGAAATAGTTGAAAAACTTACACTTGCAGAAAGAGAAGAAAGGATAAAAGAGATCTTAGAAAAACAAAAGGCTAAAGTGTAGATATTTTATAAATTAGAAAGTTAAAGATAAATTATTTAAAAACTTAAAAAAAGACTACTTTTTAGGATAAAAATTTTAAAAAATTTTAATCTAAAATTTTATTTTTTTAAAATACTTTTTGGTCTTTATAAATACTGTTTGAGTTAATCTTCTATTTTTTTAAGTCTTTTTTTAGACATTTAGGATTAAAAAACTTTTAAGATTTGTCCTAAGAACTGATTTATTAAGTCTTAAAATCATAAATCTTTTTACCTATTAAGTAGAATTAAAAAATTTTTTAAAATGATAGAACTTAATTTTAACTTAGTAGAAAAGTTTTTATTTTTTAAAAAAGTTGTTATTTTTATTATATAAGTTATTTTTATTATATAATGAGGGGGAGTTATAATGATAAAAAAAGGACTACTTTTTTTAATTTTTTTTGTTTTGACTTCTTGTATGTTTTTTAGAGAACCACAAAAATTATTACCTGGTTCTTTTACAAAAGATAATGGTAATACCTGGACAATAATGGTTTATATGAATGGTGACAACAGCCTCTCAGACTACACAGTACTTGACATAAATGAAATGGAGAAAGGGATATATGATGGTGTTAATATAATTGTTTTGCAAGACAGAAAGAATATGGGAGCGAGAATACTTAAGATAAAAAAGGATGAAAACATTTATTTTATCAATTCTGTAGAGCTTACTGCAAGTATTAATGGTAAGAACTTTGCTCCTGGTGTATACCCAGAAATAGATATGCTTGATAAGAATAATTTATCAGGTTTTATAGACTACTGCAAGTTAAACTTCCCTAGTGATAAGTATGCACTTATAATATGGAGTCACTCTGATGGTTGGCGTTCATATAAAGGTATTAATTCTGATGAGGATTCAGGCTCTAATCTTATGAAAAACTCTGATATTGCGAGCGTTGTTGCACCCCGTGGAATAAGTGTTGTTGCTTTTGATTCGTGTCTTCAAGGAACTTTGGAAAATATATGGGAGTTTAAAAAGGCTGGTTATAATGGTTTTTTAATAGCCTCACCTAATAATGTTCCTGGGACAGGTTGGGACTATAATGACTTTCTTGAAAGGCTTGAGAATAGTTATAAGAGAGAGTTTGACTTTGCCTATTCTGCTATAATTTCTTATTCTAATACATATAAAAATTATCCCTATAGAAGAGTCTCTCTTTCAGCCTATTACTTACCTTATTTTGATACTGAGTCTTTTAAAGCATTTTTTACTTACTTAAAAAATAATGCAAATAGTTCAGGATTTTTTAATGATTCTCTTCATTCGTATTGGGATACTTATGAGGTATGGCCTTTAGGTAAACATATTGATTTCTATACAAGTCTATTAAACTCTAACTATCCATATAAGAACTTACTTGCCTCTGTTATATCAAGATTTATTGTTTATTCATGGGACTCTGTTAAGGGTAATAGTTATAGTGGTTTTTCTATAGTTGATGCTAAGGGTACAGGCTATTATGCTACTTATAAAATTATTAATCTTGCTGTTGATACTGATTGGGACAATGCTTTGGATGCAAGGAGTTGGTAGTTGGCACTATTGTTTTAAAAATAAAAGAGAAAGGGGGGGAAGCAATGTACAAAAAACTTTTATTTGTTGGTGTATTTGTTTTTATTTTTAATTTGACTTATTCTCAATCTCAAACTATTCTTGATGTTCCTGGCTTAGGAAAGGTTGAAGCAGACCTTGCAAAAATGGAGATTGTATTTACATGTTACAATCCTTAAAAAGTACCTATTGAGTATTCAATCTTGGCTGGAAGCACTTATACTCAGAGTGAGGCAGGTGGCTGGTCAGCAGCAGACCTTAAAGCACCAGTTAAAAGAGAAAAATTACCACACTATGTTACTTTTATAGTTACTATAGCACGATATGAAAAGATGGGTGTTGCTATATGTAGAGAGAATGATAAAAAGATAGCCTGTAAGGTTATAAACTAGTGTTTTAAAAACTTTAAAAAATGTTTCTTAAAAAACAATAGTGCTTGAAAAAGGGAGGTCTCTCCCTTTCTTTATGCTGAGCATGTATCAAGAAAGTTTTTTGCATAAAACTTTTTCATATTACCTTGAACTGTATTTTCATCTATAATAACTGCATCTTCTGAGCTCTCTATCCAAATGTATCTTGCCCTGCTTTTTATCTCATCCGTTATCTTAATGTCTTTTATGTTTATTATGTCATAGTTTTCATTTATGTTTTTAATATCAGTCTCTGTCTTAACCTTGAAATAATCTGAAAAGAAAAGGTATAGATTCTCATCATCCTTTTCTATAGTGTTTCTTAATATCAGTATATTTTCTGTCATTGAGAATATAGTCTTTATTTTAAAGTTTAAGTCAATCTTTATTTCCATTTCATTTATCCTATTTTACTACAATGTTTATAAGTTTGTTTTTTACAAATATTATTTTTATTATTTCTTTTCCTTCTATGTGTTTTTTTACATTTTCTATTTCTTTTGCTTTATTTTTTATTATCTCTTCATCTTCATTTATTCCTATCTCAAAGCTTGCCCTAAGTTTTCCATTTACCTGTACGGCATAATTTACTGTCTCATCCTTTGTAAGTTCTTCGTCATATGTTGGCCAACTTGTTTCATATATTGAATTGTTGTTTATTATTGTATAGAGGTAGTCAGATATGTGTGGGGTTACAGGAAACAAGAGTATTAAAAGTGTTTCTATTGCTTTTTTTATAACTATTTTATCTTCTTCATTTTCTGGTTCAAAGTCAGACATAGAGTTTAAAAACTCCATTAGGCCTGCAATACCTGTATTAAAATGAAATCTTTGAATAAAGTCTTGTGTGACTCTTTTTATAGTTTTATGAGTGTTTTTTAATATATTAATCCCTTTGTCGCTGAGTTTTTTGGGGTCTAATTCATTAGTTTTTATATTTTTTATTGTTTCAAAGTGTTTATAGACGAATGAGTACACCCTCTTTAAGAATCTATAACTTCCCTCTATTCCTTTATCGCTCCATTCCAAGTCTTTTTCAGGTGGTGCTGCAAATAGCATGAAAAGTCTTATCGTATCTGCTCCATATTTTTTTACTATTTCATCAGGGTCAATCCCATTTTTTTTGGACTTTGACATCTTATCTATAGTTATTATAAGATCAGACTTACATATTGGGCACTTGTTATTCTCAATCTCTTTTGGAGGAAAATACTTTTTACATTCTTTACAGTAATATGAGTTTGCAACAACCATTCCCTGTGTTAATAAATTGCTGAAAGGCTCATCACATTTTACAAGTCTAAGGTCTTTCATAACTTTATGGAAAAATCTTGCATATAAGAGGTGTAATACAGCATGCTCTATACCGCCTATATATTGACTTACTGGGAGCCATTCTTCAGCTTTTTTTGTGTCAAATGGTGCATTATCAAGTCTTGGTGATAGATACCTTGCATAATACCATGAAGAGTCTATAAAAGTATCCATAGTATCTGTTTCTCTCCTTGCTTTTCCCCCACATTTTGGGCATTTAGTGTTTACAAATGACTCTGATGTTGTAAGTGGGTTTGCACCAACAGAAAACTTTACGTCTGTTGGTAGTATAACAGGCAGGTCTTTTTCAGTTAATACAACAGTTCCACACTTTTCACAATAAACCACAGGTATAGGTGTTCCCCAGTATCTTTGCCTTGAGATAAGCCAGTCTTTTAACCTATAGTTGTATGTTCCTTTCCCAATTCCAAGTTTTTCTGCTTCTTCTATTATTGCTTTTATAGCATCTTTGCTATGCATTCCAGAGAATTTACCTGAGTTTATTAGTATACCGTCTTCTGTATAAGCATCTTTTTCTATGTCTATTTCTTTATCCTTTGGTTTTATTACCTGTTTTATTGGAATATTATATTTCCTTGCAAATCTAAAGTCTCTCTTATCATGAGCAGGAACACTCATTATCGCACCTGTACCATATTCCATAAGTACGAAGTCAGCAATGTATAGAGGTACTTTCTCGTTTGTAAAAGGATTAATTACATACTTCCCTGTAAAAATACCTTTTTTATCTACTCCTTCACTTGTTCTTTCTATTTTTGTTTCTTTTTTAACATTATTTACAAATTCTTTTATCTCTTTTGCTTTTTCAATTGGTAGTTCTTTAATTATTTTTTCTACTAAAGGGTGCTCAGGTGCTATTGCCATATATGTAACACCAAATATTGTATCAGGTCTTGTTGTGAATATTGGAAAGTCTTCACCATTTTCTAATTTAAAGTTTATATTTAATCCATATGACTTTCCTATCCAGTTCTTTTGCATTGTTATTACTCTTTCAGGCCATCCTTTCTCTATTAAAGCATGGTCATTTAACAGTCTGTCAGCATACTTTGTTATTTTTAAATACCATTGGTCTAGTTCTTTTATCTCAATTTCCGAATCACATCTCCAACACTTATTGTCTTCAACCTGTTCATTTGCTAATACTGTTTGACACTTTGGACACCAGTTTACCCCCCCTTTCCTTTTTTCAACAAGCCCCATTTCATACATTTTTATAAAAAACCATTGATTCCATTTATAATATTCAGGTTTACATGTTGTTACTTCTCTCTCCCAGTCATAAGATATTCCTATCTTTTTTAGTTGTCCTTTCATATAGTCGATGTTTTCAAATGTCCATTTAGCTGGATGAATACCATTGTCTATTGCTGCATTTTCAGCAGGTAAACCAAATGAGTCCCATCCTATTGGGTGTAGAACATTATATCCTTCAAGTTTTTTTACTCTTGCAATTATATCACCAATAGTATAGTTTCTTATATGCCCCATATGTATTTTACCAGAAGGATAGGGAAACATTACAAGAGTATAAAAGTTTTTATTTTTTTTATCTTCTTTTGTCTTAAAGTACTCTTTTTCCTCCCAAGTTTTTTGTATATTAGGTTCTATTTCCCAAAACTTGTACTCTTTATCCATATTAATACCTCTTAATTTATGCTTGAAAATTTATTGTTAAAATTTAGTATATAAAAAATAATAAACCTGGATTATTTTATTTAGATTCTATTCTGCTATAAGAGTGTGACCAGATATTGACTTTATTTTTATATCTACTATCTCTCCCTTTTTTATGTTTTTATCTATAATTGCAGGTATTCCATAATAGGTTGATGCTAAAACACCATTGTTCTTTTTGCTGTAATTTTCAACAAAAGCAGTCATTTTTTTACCTATAAAACGTTTTAGTCTTTTTACTGTTATTTCATTTTGAATGTTTATTATTTTGATTAGTCTTTCTTTTTTTTCTTCCAGAGTTACTGTCTCTTTTAATTCATAAGACTTTGTTCCTTCTCTTGGGGAGTACATAAACATAAAAGCTTTATCAAACTCTATTTCTTTTACTGCATTATAAGTTTTAATAAAGTCTTCTTCATCTTCTCCAGGAAAACCAACCAATATGTCTGTTGTTATGCTTATTGAACTCATGTTTTTTCTTAATTTTTCTATTATATCAAGATAATGTTTTAAACTATATTTTCTGTTCATAAGTTTAAGTACTTTATCAGATCCTGACTGGAGAGGAAGATGCACCTGTTTTACAACTTTTTCAAGTTTTGTTACTGCTTCTATAAGTTCATAACTAAAGTCTTTCGGGTGTGATGTGAGGAATCTTATCCTTTCAATGCCTTTTATATTATTTATTTTTTCTAATAATATATGAAGTCTTATGTCACCTGAATCAATACCATATGAATTTACATTCTGGCCTAATAAAAATACTTCCTTTACTCCATTATCTACAAGTCTTTTTATATCTTCTATTATTTTCCTACTATTTATTGAATATTCTGGACCTCTTGTATATGGTACTATACAATAAGAGCAGTAGTTATTACACCCTTTTATTATTGTTATAAAAGCCCTGAATGGGTTGGAAGGGTCTTTTGCTGGCTCAATGTATTCTTTTTCTAAACTTGTAAAGATCTTGTTTTCATATGATTCTATATCATCTATTATTTCTTGTATTTTTGAAATATTTCTGGTTCCTATTATAAAATCAATATTAGGGTATTTCTTTCTTATATTTTCTTGCTCCTTTTGAGCATAACAGCCTATGACAAATATTTTTACGTCTTTTTCTTTTTTTAAAGAAGTATAATATGATAATCTACCTTCAAGTCTTTCTTCAGCTGACCTTCTTACAGAGCATGTGTTTACTATTATTATATCAGTCTCTTTTATTGAGTTTGATTCTTTTAAACCCTTGTTAATTAAAAATTCTCTTATATAGGCTGAGTCAGATATATTCATCTGACAGCCATAGGTTTCAATATAGAACTTCATAAAGTATTAATAGTCTTCGTCATCTTCCCAATATTCATCAGAATCAAGATATTCTTCATATTCTTCTTCATCAAAGTCTTCATCAAAGTCTTCATCATCTTCAAAGTCTTCGTCATCTTCAAAGTCTTCATCTTCTTCAAAGTCTTCATCTTCTTCAAAGTCCTCGTCATCAAAGTCTTCATCATCATCAAAATCTTCGTCTTCAAAGTCTTCATCGTCATCAAAGTCTTCGTCATCAAAGTCTTCATCATCTTCAAAGTCTTCATCATCTTCAAAGTCTTCATCATCTTCAAAGTCTTCGTCTTCAAAGTCTTCGTCATCTTCAAAGTCTTCGTCTTCACTCATATTTTTTAATATGTTTTTCTTATATTCAATATAATCTAATAACATTTTTTCCCCCCTCTTATAAGTTTTTAAAAGATAACAAAATTTAAATAAAAAAAAATATTTTCAAAATTTTTTAAACTATTTTTCTTGTTTTTTGATAAGTTGAGTATACACATTCTATTATGCTACTTCTAAAGCCCTTTTCTTCCAGCTTTGATATACCTTCAATTGTTGTTCCTCCAGGTGATGCAACAATTTCTTTAAGTTCGGCTGGGTGTTTTTTTGTTTTTTTCATAAGCTCTATTGAACCTAATATTGTTTCTTGGACTAACTTGTAAGAAGTTTCTTTATCAAGTCCTATTCTTATCCCAGCATTTGCAAAAGCCTCTATAAACATGAATACGAAAGCAGGGCCACTTCCAGATATACTTGTTATA
>Ga0308395_1002120_pt1 | contig 11720 bp, 8 predicted proteins | sample Hotspr20SampleP4_FD_202097 | JGI IMG/M metagenome (GOLD analysis project Ga0308395, IMG submission 202097) | Hot spring phototrophic mat microbial communities from Mushroom Spring, Yellowstone National Park, Wyoming, United States - 20050930_P4 ...
AGCGGGGGAGCAGAGGGGCAGGGGAGCAGAGGAGCGGGGGAGCAGAGGGGCAAGGGAGCAGAGGAGCGGGGGAGCAGAGGGGCAAGGGAGCAGAGGAGCGGGGGAGCAGAGGGGCAAGGGAGCAGAGGAGCGGGGGAGCAGAGGGGCAGGGGAGCAGAGGAGCGATAAGCGATTAGCGATAAGCGATTAGCGATAAGCGATACGCGATTAGCGATAAGCGATAAGCGATACGCGATTAGCGATAAGCGATAAGCGATACGCGATTAGCGATACGCGATACGCGATGAACGAAGAACGTCTGCCTGAGTTTCTCCGTCCCCTTTTCTGGGATGTGGACTTTGACCGGTTGCGCGTCCCCGGCCACGAACGGTACATCATTGAGCGGATTCTGGAATTGGGGGACGACGCGGCGGTGCGGTGGGTATGGCGCACCTTTGGCCCGGAGGCCATCGCGGAAACGGTGCGCCGAAGCCGTGCGATTTCACCGAACACAGCGAACCTTTGGGCCCACCTTCTGGGGATTCCCCGGCGGAGGATCCGATGTTTCTCCAGGCGCTTCCGGATCACGTCCGGAGTCTTCTGAAACGGTTGGGAGAGTTGCCCACCGTCGCGGAGTTCTACCTGGCAGGTGGAAGTGCTCTTGCGCTCCACCTGGGCCACCGGATTTCGGTGGACCTGGATTTCTTTACCCCCCAGGAGGACTACGAGCAGGAACCCCTGATCCGGGAATTGCAGAGAGTGGGAGATCTGGCCGTCCGCCAGCAGAGGCCAGGGACCCTGAACGCCATACTGGAGGGCACGTCCATCAGTTTCTTTATCTACCCGTACCCTCTGCTGGAGGAGTTCCATACCCTGTGGGGAATCCGGGTGGCCGGGGTACTGGACCTGGCCCTGATGAAACTGGCCGCCATCGGACAGCGGGGCCGGAAACGGGATTTCATTGACCTGTATTTCATCTGCCGGAGCGGAACCTCGCTGGACCACCTGCTGGCCCGAATGCCAGAGAAGTTCCCGCGCGTGGCGTATCCCTCCTACCATTTCCTTCGGGCCCTGGCCTACTTCCAGGACGCGGAGGGCGACGAAATGCCCCAGATGCTGGTCCCCTGCCGCTGGAGTGAGGTCAAGCGGTTTTTCCAGGCAGAGGTCCGCCGGTTGATGGGGGAACTCTTAAGAAATGACCAATGACCAATGACCCAATGACCCAATGACCAATGATCCAAACGGCCCTCTGCCGCGCTCGGTACCTGACCGCAAACGGGATGCTCGTAGCACAGGCTTTCGCCTGTATCGGCATTCCCCCTCTGCGCGACTCACGGTGCGCAATATGCGATTAGCGATACGCGATACGCGATAAGCGATAAGCGATAAGCGCTCAGGGGGTATTCGGGATGAACCGGCAAAACGATTCCTGGCGGCGCTTGCTGTATCTCGTTGGCCTCCTGCTGGGGCTGGCGGGGTGCATATCCCCGCGGCCCTCCCCTTCTCCCGCGCCGACCCCTCTGCCACCGTCCCCACCGCCACATGCCGCGCTGATCCACGCCCGGGCCGGGATAGATGAACCGCTGCCCCCTCCACCGGCCCCGGAGACCGGCCCGTTCACCATAGAAACCCTGCCTCTTTCGCCGGTAGAACTTTCTCCCCAGGAGCGCCGCCGTTACTTTGCCCCGGATACCGGCCTTCCGGTTTATGAGGTCAAAAGTTTTGCGATCCCCGAAAGAAACATCCCGGAAAAACTCTACTACCTGGTTTTGCCCGAAGAGACCCGGAGGGCCTTAGTTCCAGGCAATCCCAATGCCTCTGAAGAAGAGGTACTTTCGGCCTTTAGAAACGCGGACAACGAGTGGGTGGTTTTGACCGTACGGGCCATAAACGGCCTGTTTTCTGGCGCCTATGCCAACCGGATTAGAGATAATGCCCTTCTTATTCCCACCTTTGACAAAGACGGCCGAAGAATTTTAATGGTGATGCAGCCGGATGATGGATGTAATATGTTGGCGTTAAGTTGTGACCTTTCTCAAAGTGATATTTACACCAACCGGGTGCAGATTTTCTGGTTTGAAGACGGAGATGTGCGCCGGGCGGTTGTGGGTTTTCCTAAAATGCACCATTGGTTTGACAATGAGTTAGGCCCTGTAGCTGGTCCGATTCGTTATAATCCCCAAGATGGAAAAATTTACTATTTGACGGAGGATAGACGGTTTTTAGAGTTTTTACTGTTTCAAGATGAAGAAGGCAAGTGGCGCTGGAAGATTTTGCCGGAGTTGACCCCTTATCTTGTGGATGAACGCGGGGTTGAAGATAAGCGTCAGGAGGTAATAGTTGAAATGGAGGCTTTGGGACAGGCCACTGGCTTTTTCGGTCAGGGGGTTTGGGAGAAAGTGGAAATACCAACCGATAAAAAACTTGGGGTTGACACCGTTGTTTATCGGGTTCACGAAGGAGAAGACCCCACCAATCCAGATGATGTCGGTTATCTGGTAGTCCAGGCAAAAAAAGGCGGTGAGGATTTTTACTTTCTAATCATTACCAAAAGCCAGCAAACTGGCCCTGGCGCTTCCCCCGCAGCAATTACCACTGAAAAAGGTCAAAAAAATCTGGTTGAGGCCTATCACCGGCTGGTGGCCTACCTGCCGTCCTCGCTATTACACATCATCTATAAGTACGGTAATGCCGCAGGTATCTTTATTGAAGATAAAAGTTATGAACAACATCGCCGGGAATTGGGGTATGATTTTCCCCGGGAAAATCCTGGAAGCACAGGTTTTTCTCCAATCGTTCTTTATCGCCAGTTTCCAGAAACACCTCAGGACGACTTCTTAACCCGTCCTATGGAAGATAGTTTAATGCAAATAATCGTCATTGAATCAATAGAGGCCCGGGGAGATACCCATTATGTTCGCGTACCTCAAACAGTGAAAGATGAAAGGGATTTAAGAAATGTTACTCAAGAAGAGTATGAGTTGTTTTTGGCGACCGTAGAAGGGAAAAGACCAATAATGCCGGTAGTATCACCACCTGAGAAGGCATTTCAGATATGGTTTGACAAAAACTCAATGGTTAATACTTTGGCTCAATTTTTAGCCTATCTTATGGCAACAAAGGGAGACGGAGTTTATTTTCCTAACCAAAGATTTTGGTGGATTTTATGGCGCTGGGGATTAGCCACCTTTGATTATTATTCATCTTTAGTTGGTGTTAACCCTCCTCCTTCTGTCAGTGCCGCTACTCATTAAACAAAAAACTTTTTGTTGACAACGACAAAAATTTTCTTCATAATTAAATCTATGAAGAAAATCTCTGTTTTTCTTTTTGGGTTTTTGTTTATTGTCTGGTGGTTTCTTGTTTACCAAAAACCAATCCAGGCTGTACCCTGGGGCGAGTGTTTAAGGTGTACCGACGCCGATTGCTGCGGAAGTCCGTGTGATACTAAACAAGGATTCAAGTGCAACAATTTAGGTTATGGTCTCTGTTATTGTGACAAACAAAAACGAGAGGCTCCTCCCACCTCCACGCCGGGGCCGAGGCCACCTGGGCCAACGCAGCCAGGTGGGGGCGGAGGCGGGGGTGGCGGGCCAACGCCGACAGAGAAGTATGCGGAGGTATAGATGGCGTCGCTGGTAGAGATCCTTGGCCTCGCCTTCGGTTTTATCTGGCCCTTCTGGCCTCTGGTGTTCCTCCGGGTGCTGGCTGATGTTGTCGGCAGAAAGTCCAGACGTGGGCACTCAGCCAGCCGGGACATGCTGGTGATCTGGGGATTCCTGGCCATTTGCCGGATCGCCGCTGCCATCTCTCTCCCCTCGGTCTCCTCTTTCCTGATCCCTGAGCCCTGGAACACGGTCCTCTTCTTCGCCGCGGGCGCTGTGCTGATTGGAATCAACGTCTGGGGCAAATGGAGGCCGAAGACATCCTACAGGGGCAAAACCATCTCCTCCGTCTCCGACCTCCTGGAACTCTCCCCCGCTGAATTTGAAGAAATGGTGGCGGAGGTCTATCGCGCCAAAGGGCACCGGGCCCGACGGACGGGGACAGTGGGCGATCACGGGGTAGATGTCGTCGTGGACGCGAAAAACGGGGAGAAGTGGGTGGTTCAATGTAAGCGCTGGCGAGGCACTGTGGGGGAACCGGTGGTCCGGGAGTTCTACGGAACGATGTTGCACGAGAAGGCGGACCAGGGGGCCATTATTACCACTGGCTTCTTCACTCCTCAGGCACGGGAGTGGGCAAAAGGGAAGCCGATTTTCCTGTATGACGGCGAGGAGTTCCTCCGTATCTGGCGCCAGGTGCAGCCAAGCCGCTCCCAGAGGGAGATGTCAACGGGCTTCGCTTCCGAAACAACGAGTGCCTCCTTTCCATCAGAGCCGCCCCGCTGCCCCCGGTGCGGCGTCCCCATGGTGCTGCGCGTGGCCCGCCGGGGCTCCCACCCCGGCCGACTCTTCTACGGATGCCCCAACTATCCCCTCTGCCGCGAAATCATCAATATCCCCACAGGACGGGAACCATGACCCCCCCTACTCCCTACTCCTTACTCCCTACTCCCCTCTCCTGCGACCTCCACACCCACACCCTCTACTCCCGGGACTGCCTGGTCTCCCCGGAGCGGTTTCTGGAGGCCTGCCGGCGCCGGGGGCTGGACCGGGTGGCGGTGACCGACCACAACACCATCGCCGGCGCACTGCGGCTGAAGGAGATGGACCCGGAGCGCATTATCGTGGGCCAGGAGATTCGCACGATGCACGGGGAACTCATCGCCTACTTCCTGACCGAGCCCGTTCCCCCGGACCTGCCGCCCCAGGAGGCCGTTGCCGCCGTGCGGGCACAGGGGGGCGTCGTCGGCATCTCCCACCCCCTGGACCGGGCCCGACGGGAGGCGATGGGGCGGGCCGCCGTGGAGGACATCCTGGGGATGGTGGATTTTCTGGAAGGGCTCAATGGCCGCTGCCTTTTCCCGGCGGATAACGAGGCCGCTCAGGCCCTGGCCCGGACCCACAACCTCCCCATAACCGCCGGAAGCGACGCCCACTCTCTCTGGGAACTGGGCCGGGCAGTGACCCGGATGCCGCCCTTTGATTCGCCGGAATCGTTCCTGGAGGCGCTGCGGTTGGCGCGCGTGGAGGGCCGAACCTCCCCGGCGTGGGTCCACCTCATCTCTTCGCTGGCAAAAATTCTCCGCCGGACCGGCCTGGCTCCACCCCCGCCGGGGTAGTCTCGCCGCCCCGCGCCCTGCGACTCTGCGACCTGCGACATGCGCCCTGCGACATGCGCCCTGCGCCCTGCGACCTGCACCCTGCGACTCTGCGACTTGCGACTCTGCGCCCTGCGACCCGTAACAAGGAGGCACAATTGGAAACGCTCACTGCCGTACTGGCTATCATCATTCTGGCCGTCGTGCCGATGGTCCTCTACGCGCTCTTCCTCTGGTGGATGGACCGCTATGAGAAGGAGCCACTGGGCCTGATCCTGGCCTCGTTCCTCTGGGGCGCCATCCCCGCCGTCATCCTCTCCCTCATCGCCCAGATCGTTCTGGACATCCCGGTCTCGGAGTTCTTCGGCTCCAGCCTGGGGACCGAAGTGGTGGGGGCCAGTCTGATCGCGCCGATCACCGAGGAGCCGTTCAAGGGGCTGATGCTGCTGCTCCTGATGCTGTTCTTCCGCCACGAGATAGATACGCCGCTGGACGGTATCCTGTACGGGGGACTGGTGGGCTTCGGGTTCGCCACCACCGAGAACTTCTTCTACTTCCTGGATGCCTACGGCATGAGCGGGCTGGGGGGAGTGCTGGAACTGGCCTTCTTCCGCGCCGTCCTCTTCGGCCTGAACCACGCGCTGTTCACGGGCTGTACCGGCCTGGGCATCGCCCTGGCGCGCACGTCCCCCCGTCGCGAGGTCCGCATCGCGGCTCCGTTTGTCGGGCTGGGGGTGGCGATGACGCTGCACGGCCTGCACAACTTCGGCGCCACCCTCTCCAGCCTGACCTGCTGGGCTCTGCTGATCAGTCTGGCCTCGGATTGGGGGGGCGTGCTGGCGCTCCTGGGACTGCTCATCTACTTCACGGTTCGGGAGCAGCGGATCCTGGTCCTCTACCTGGAGGATGAAGTGGAAAAGGGGACCATCGCGCCCGAGGACTACCCGGTCATCTGCTCCTACTGGCGCCGGGTCGGGCAGCGGCTGGGCGCGCTGGTGCGCGGGGAAGTGGGACGCTGGTGGCGTCTGGGCACGTACTACCGGCTGGCCTCCGAACTGGCCTTCGCCCGCCACCAGCGGGTGACCGTCGGCAGTGACGAGGTGATCAACCGCCGGGTAGACCAACTGCGAAAGGAACTCCGCCGCCTGCGCCCGGCCCTGTGAGGGTTCTCACACAAAGACACAAAGACACAAAGATAAAAAGATAAAACAAAAATTCTTTGTGTCTTTGTGTCTCTGTGTGAGGTAAAGGATATGGAAGGATCAACGCCGCCGGGGGCCCGTATCGCCCGGGCCGCCACCCAGGTGATGGCCCTCTTCGTCCTCTCCCGGGCGCTGGGGTTGGCCCGGGAGATGGTCATCGGCGCCGTCTTCGGCACCAGCGCCGAATACGACGCGTATCTGGCCGCCGCGCGCATCCCGGACCTGCTGTTCTCGCTGATGGCCGGGGGCGCACTGGCCTCCGCGTTCATCCCCACCCTGGCCGGGTACTTCGCCCGCGACGACGCCGAAGGGGGATGGCGCCTGGCCAGCGCGGTGGTCAATCTAGTGCTGGTCGCGCTCACTCTGGCCGCAGGCCTGGCCTGGGCCGTCGCGCCGGCACTGGTGGCGACCGTGCTGGCCCCCGGATTCCCGCCCCCGCAGCAGGCCCTCACCATCTCCCTGATGCGGATGATGTTGGTGGCCCCCGTCCTCTTCGGAGTCAGCGGCGTCGTCATGGGGATTCTCAACACCCGCCAGCATTTCCTGCTCCCCGCGCTGGCTCCCAGTCTCCTGAACCTTTCCCTCATCGCGGCGGCGGGACTCCTGGCCTCCCGACTGGGCGCCCGCGCGCTGGCGCTGGGGTACGTTCTGGGCGCGGTGCTGCATCTGGCGGTCCAGTTGCCCGGCCTGCCCCGCGTGGGGGCCCGCTACCACCCCGTTCTCACCCTGAGCGACCCCGGCGTCCGGGAAGTGCTGCGGCTGATGGCGCCCCGCGTCCTGGGGCTGGCCGCGGTCCACCTGAACTTCCTGGTCAACACGAACATCGCCTCGCGCCTGGGGGAGGGGGCCGTCTCGGCACTGAACTACGCCTGGCTGCTGATGCTCCTGCCCCAGGGGGTCTTCGCCCAGGCTGTGGCGACGGCGGCGTTCCCGACCTTCGCCGAGCAGGCCGCTCGGGGGGAACAGGCGTCTATGCGCCACACGCTGGCGACAACGCTACGGATGGTCTTCTTCGTCACCGTCCCGGCGGCGGTGGGGTTGCTGGTCCTGCGGCGGCCGCTGGTGGCGTTGCTCTTTGAGCGGGGGGCCTTCCAGGCCTCTTCCACCGACGCTGTGGCCTGGGCGCTGGCCTTCTACGCGCTGGGGCTGGTGGGGCACGCGGGGGTGGAGATCATCGTCCGGGCCTTCTACGCGCTCCACGATACCTGGACGCCGGTGTGGGTAGGGGGACTGGCGATGTCCCTCAATGTGGTCCTGAGTCTGACCCTGCCGGGGGTATTTGCCTGGATGGGGCTTCCGGCGCACGGGGGGCTGGCGCTGGCGAACTCCGTGGCGACGCTGTTAGAGATGGGCGGGCTGATGGCGCTGCTCCGTCCCCGGCTGGGCGGGTTGGAGGGGCGGGCGCTGGGGACGTCGGTGGCGCGCAGCGGGCTGGCAGCGGGGGCGATGGGATTCCTGCTGGTCCTCTGGCAGCAGGCCCTCCCGGGGGCCAGCGGGGCCGTGGTGGGGGGTGGCGGTATCCTCCTGGGGGCCGGGGCCTATCTGCTGGCAGCGGTCCTCATCGGGATGGATGAAATCCATTTTTCACTGCGGCGGCTTCGCCGCCGCAGTGAAAAATAAATCGTAACTATTCAGGTCTCCTCACCCCTCCCCCGCCGCCTGCGGCGGCACCCCCTCCCCTCTCCTGAACTTCGTTCAGGAGAGGGGAGGGGGTAGCGGCAAAGCCGCTGGGGGTGGGGTGAGGCTGAACAGTTACAATAAATCATTCCTACCCGAACAACACCTCCACATCCTCCCGCGTGAGGGACTTGAAGAAACTCTCCTCGGTGGTGATCAACTGCTCCACCAGGCCCCGCTTCTTCTCCTGCAGTTGCAGGATTTTCTCCTCCACCGTCTCCCGGGCGATGATTCTGTAGATAAAAACCGGCTTGTCCTGACCGATGCGGTGGGCCCGGTCGGCGGCCTGCATCTCCACCGCCGGATTCCACCACGGGTCCAGGTGGATGACGTAGTCGGCGGCGGTCAGGTTGAGCCCCACGCCGCCCGCCTTCAGACTCAGCAGGAAAAAGGGCACCGCCGGGTCGGTCTGGAACCGGTCCACCTGCGCGTGACGGTCCTGGGTCTGGCCGTCCAGGTAGGCGTAGGCGATGCCCCGCTCCTCCAGGCCGGCCCGTACTCGCTTGAGCACTTCCACAAACTGGGAATAGACCAGCGCCTTGTGGTTCTCCGCCCTCAGCGTTTCCAGCATCTCAAAGAGCAACTCAAACTTGGCCGACTCCTCCTGGTAGGTTGGCTCTACCAGGCTGGGGTGGATGCAGACCTGGCGCAGGCGCAACAGCCCCTCCAGAATCTTCATCCGGGCGTCCTGGATGCCCCGCGTCTCTATCAGCCCCAGCAACTCCGCCCGGTAGCGGTCCCGCAGCCGGGTGTAGAGTTTCCGCTGGGCCGGCTCCAGGTCCACGTAGAGGGTCCGCTCCGTGCGCGGCGGGAGTTCCGGCGCCACCTGGGCCTTCGTCCGACGCAGGATGAAGGGGTAGACCAGTTTCCTCAGGGTGGACGCGGCTTCCTCATCCCCCCGGCTCTCTATGGGGGTGGCGAAGTTCTCTTTGAAGGACTCCAGACTCCCCAGGAGCCCCGGGTTGAGGAAGGCGAACTGCGACCAGAGTTCAAAGGTCGTGTTCTCCACCGGGGTACCGGTCATCACCAATCGGTGGTCGGCGTTGAGGAGACGGGCCGCCCGCGCTGTCTTGGCCAGGGGGTTCTTGATGGCCTGGGACTCGTCCAGAATCACGTAGTGGAAGCGGTAGGTGCGCAGAAACTCCACGTCCCGCAACATCGTCCCGTAGGTGGTCAGGACGATGTCGTATTCGTCAAAGATGGACGGGTCCTTCCGGCGCCCGGCGCCGGTGAATTCCAGGATGCGCAACTGGGGGGTGAAGCGGGCCGCCTCCCGCTGCCAGTTGACCAGCAGGGACTTGGGCACCACCAGCAGGGACGCCCGCTCCGCCTCCCCGCGCTCTTTCAGGGACTGCAGGAAGGCCAGGGCCTGGACGGTTTTGCCCAGGCCCATATCGTCGGCCAGGACGCCGCCGAAGTTGTACTGGTGCAGGAAGTGGAGCCAGTCCACCCCGGCCTTCTGGTACGGGCGGAGTTCGCCCCGGAACCCCTGAGGCAACGGCTGGGGGACGATTCGCTCAAACGCCCGCAGCCGTTCCCGCCGTTCCTGGAACTCCTGCGCGGCCTGCACCTCCGACGCGTCCTCCAGAAGACGGTCCAGAAGCGGAATCTGGACGTCCCGGACCCGCAGTCCCGTCTCCGTCTCCTCCGCCAGGCCGAAGAGTTGTTTGTACCGCTCCAGCCAGTCCTCGGGAATCTGTCCGAAGGTGCCGTCGGCCAGTTTGACGTACCGTTCGCCCTTGCGGACGGCCTTCATCATCTCCCGCAGGGAGATGGACTGGTCACCGTACTGGACGACGGCCTCTATGTCAAACCAGTCTATGCCGGACGAGATGGAGACGCGCAGGACGGGCGTGGCCGATTTCAGGCGGGCCGACTTCAGGTTCTCCTGGCCGTAAATCTCAAAGCCGACCTCCGCCAGTCGGGGGATGCACTGGGTCAGGAAATCCAGGGGGTGGGTCCGGGCGCGCAGCATGAAGGTCGCTGGCCCGTACGGAGACCCCGCCCGCTTCAGGCCGTAGCGGGGGTCGGTGAGCAACTGGTAGTAATGCTGTTCCGTCTTCGGGTCCCGATGGATGCGGATGAGGGACCAGGCCTGGCCTCCGCTCAGCGCGGTCACCTCGGGGAACTTCGGGTTTACCTCCAACTCGTGGTCGCCGTACCCGAAGAGCAGGTCGGCCACAAAGGTCCCGCCCTCCTCCCGCAGGTAGAGCCGGGGGACCGGCGGGGTACGGATTTCCTCCACCTGGACGATGTCGCTGCGCAGAGGGAGACGTTCGGCCAGTCGGGAGAGGAACTGGCCCTGGAACTTCTTCTCGTCCTTCAACGGGATGGTGAAGGAGAGTTGCGGGAGAATGCTCAGTACTTCCGCCCGGGTGACCGGCGTCAGGATGCTCCCGGCCAGGACCCACGGGGGGTCCTGGGAGACGACGGTCAGGTCGCCCTGACGGTAGGAGTAGATGTCCCCGTCCACGTTGGCACCCACGTCCAGTTGCAGGCCCTCGGGGTCCCGGACCAGGGCGACCTCCAGGGGCACCGGGCGGTCCCGCCAGCGCAGGCGGCGCGTAAATCGGCCGCCACTGTGCAGGAAGATGGGCACCTGATAGCGGGCCAGAATGAGCAGATATTTGCCGAACAGGCTGGAATCGGGGGTGGAGAAGTAGTAATACGGGGAAGCGGCAAGCATCAGGTTGTAGATGTGGGCCGCCTCGGGGGGCAGGTTGATGCAGGCATACGGGTTCAGCGGGGACTGGACTCTGGACGCAAGACGTTGCCACGAGCGGTCCCGGTCCAGAGACTGAGCGACGGCCTCCGGGTCGTTGGGGGACAACTCTCCGGCCTCGGGCCACCCGGACGGGGAGATGGCGAAGGCCTGGAGATAGCAGGTACTCCCCCCGGTCTGGAGACCGAAAATCAGGACGTAGGGCGAAGCATCTTCGGCGGTGGTAGGCCGGGACGTCCGTCTGGAGAGGGAATCCAGCAGGCGGTCCAGGCGGTAATCCCAGCGGTCCTCTATGGAGCCAACCTGCTCGCTCACCTTCAACGCCGCCGCCACCACGTGTTTGCAGACGTACCCTTTGGCGGCATGCGGGCAGGTGCAGGAGTAAATCAGATGTTTCTCGCTCTTGGCCTGCAGGGTGACGGTGTATGTACTTCCGGTCCCCCGCACTTTGCAGGTGGCGGATTCGTCGTCCAGGGAAGTGACAGTCACCCGGCCCTGGCGATAGTAGTCATATCCCCGCTGAAGGATGTTCCAGGGTGCAAACCGTTCGGGTTTCAGCAGTTCACGGGTCAGGTATGGCATATCGCATATCGCTTATCGCATATCGCTTATCGCGTATCGCATATCGCTTATCGCATATCGCTTATCGCGTATCGCATATCGCTTATTGCGTATCGCGGTCTATATATGACTTCCCTGCAAAAACTCACCGCAGAGACGCCGAGAGCGCAGAGTTTTACATCAGTATAATCTCTGCGTACTCTGCGTCTCGGCGGTGAAATGACCTTTTTGCAGGAGACTTATATATTGTACGCCATGTGCAACTTGATTTTTTTGGGGTATACTTCCAGGTAAATTCTCCTGGAGGTATAGCCCTATGTTTGACGAAGAGCTGTTCATTATTGCTGTCTATTGTCTGATTGATGAAATTTACCAC
>Ga0308395_1002122_pt1 | contig 11713 bp, 9 predicted proteins | sample Hotspr20SampleP4_FD_202097 | JGI IMG/M metagenome (GOLD analysis project Ga0308395, IMG submission 202097) | Hot spring phototrophic mat microbial communities from Mushroom Spring, Yellowstone National Park, Wyoming, United States - 20050930_P4 ...
TCACCTGAAACAAATCATGTGGTCCCAACGGGAGTTAGAAAACTATTTGGCGCAGCGGGAAACGCTTCTGGCGTATGCAAAAGGAAAGGGAAGCCAACAAGGAAAGGAGTTATGGACTCACCACTGGCAAGAAGCCATGACAAAGGCCATTCAAGAAGTGGAACAGGCATTAACGATCCTGGGAAAAAGTTCCTCGGACATTAAAGCCAGCGAAGAATTCCTCGAACCGGTGTTTAGAAAATTTTACGAGTCTATAGGTTTACCCAATGAAATGTCCAAAAAAAATTACCATATTTTGGCCGATTATGTGCCAATCGAGGCGATTGTTCCTGAAATCCGCCAAGTATTAGACGCCATCGTGGAAACCGCACAAAAAGCCAAACCGGAAGCAAACTAACCTGGTGCTTTTGAAGCTCCATGGTCAGGATATGCTTTCCTTAAGAAAAATCTAGGGGTACCCAAGTCTTCGTGTTTGCGGTTGCTGCTGGTCATCCGGAAAGGCAGGAGGGGTAGAAAATGTTCACGCCATCCCCAACTGCAACATGCGGGCATTGGCAGGGACCTGCTTGTTGGTCTACTGCCGCTTGGAACCGGAAAGCACTCCGCAAACTTTTACGGCGATCTGGGCAAACCCAGTCCTCCCGATCATCACTATGGTAAAAATCTCGTATAGGCCTGGTATATCCCAAAATATCTCTTTGGGAGCGATGTCCGGATGGTTGTTGAGCCTTGCAAATCGTAGAGTCGAAATTCCCCGGTGTTTGGCCATGTCGGTGTCCCTCGGTTTTGCGAACACCAACAGAAAGTTCTCTGCTATCCGGAACATGCGGAGAGTTTTTCCTTGATTGTGCTTCGCAAATCGTAGAGCCATCACATACCTGAGTTTGTGGCCTTGTTGGTGTTTCTGAGTTTTGCGAAGATCCATAGGGAACGATCCAGATGGTTTAAAAGGACCGGAGCGGTGAAAACAGTGGCCTATGGGTTGGCGGCGGTGCTTCTGCTGGGTGGGCTGATTTTTATTGTGGGCTGGCAGGGGCAGTGGGGGCGGTTGGTGGTGGGGCTGGTGCTTTGGGCGGCGGCCGGGGCGCTGGTGGTGCTGGCCAAAATGCAACCGGCCCAAACCACCCTGGTCCAAAAGATCGATCTGTCCGGCGATGTCAAGCTCCAGAATCTCACCTGCCGACAGTGCGGCGGCACCTTAGGCCCCAAGTCGATCACCGTCCAGGCCGGCGCCGTGTTTATTCATTGTGAATACTGCGGCACGGCCTACCAACTGGAAGAAGAGCCGAAATGGTAATTTTCGTAATTTGACTGTATCTACCAGGCCGGGTCCCTACCAGATGTATGGGTTAAAAATCGGATCGAACACCACAGGTTGTGGTCATAGTTCCCGGTAGATACAGTCAAGGTAATATTTTAGCCGAATGAAGCAACCCGCCTCTCCCCTGGCGGGCATTGGTATCTACACATAGTGCGGAACTCCTGGAGGGACCTGCTTGTCAGGTCCGATGTCCGCCTCTCCCCTGGCCGTCGAGAGGCCGGCTGAGGCGAAGCCGGTTGAAGGGTGTCATTCCCGCGAAAGCGGGAATCCAGAAAGTAACACCTCTTATTACCTGGGTTTCTCCCTGAGCGGGAATCCAGAGGGCGCCTGTGTCATTCCTGCGCAAGCAGGAATCCAGGAAAAAAACAACTGGATTCCCACGTTCGTGGGAATGACATACAAGGGGGACCGAAGGGTATGGGTGGAGGCCGGTTTTTAAGAAAATTTTTGAGCGGTCGTGGGAGTCCTCGACCTGGCCTGTACACCTATGAGGTTCAACATGTCCAGACGGCGCTATTGGCCGGGGGGCAAGTTCTGCAACCCAACGGAAATCACCTCGCCGTCGGTGTTCAAAATACCCAGCCGGAGCAATCGTCCGGGGAGCAAGCGGCTGGGCGTCGGTTCCATTTGCGGGTGCACCCGGACGGTTCGGGACTGCTTTTTGTGGATTTGGCGGACCCGGTTCATTTGAATCCTACTGCGCTGTTGTTGGTCTGGTGGGCTTTGGAGGGGTGGAGTCGGCAGGAGGCGGAGCGGCGGCTTCGCCGGCAGTTTCCCCGATGGCCGAGTTCGCACGTCTGCCAGGCGGTGGAGGCGGTTTTCGGCTGGGTGGATCGGCTCCAGAGCGGGGGGGCCTATTGCCCCCCAGCGACGCCGTCGGCCCCGGACGCCTTGGCAGGCCAGGCCGCTTCGCTGGGCCAGGGGCAGTGGGCTTCGGGCCGGAAGGAGGTTCTTTCCAAAACCGACCTGGATTTTGCAGTAGAACTTCGACCGATCTTTACCTTGCCGGTCCAGGCCCCGTATAAAGCGGACGTAGTGCTCCATTATGGGTGCAACAATCAATGTGGACATTGTTACAATCATCCGGAACGACGCCGCTTGCCCCCGATGTCGATGGCGACCTGGCGGCAGGTGGTCGCCCAATTGGCCAAGCTGGGCGTGCCCCAGGTGATCCTTACCGGGGGGGAACCGACCCTTTGCGACGATCTGCCGGAGCGGATCCGGTTGGCCCGGCGGTGGGGACTGGTGGTGGGACTGAACACGAACGGTCGCCGATTGGCCGATGCGGGTTTTACCGGCCAATTGGCCGAGGCGGGCCTGGATCATGTGCAAATGACGCTGCTTTCCCACCGACCGGAAGTGCATAACCGACTTTGCCAAGCCGGCCTGGGGCGGCAGAGCTTCGATGGCCAGATCGCCCTGGGCAATCCCTATGCGGAAACCATCCGAGGGATTCAAAACGCCCTGGCCGCCGGCCTGCACACCGTGACCAACACCACCCTGACCAGGCACAACGCTCCGGAGGCGGAAGCCCTGGTGGATTTTTTGTACCAGTTGGGTGTTCGGACGTTCGCCATGAATGGGATTATTCGTTCAGGTAGAGGGAGAGATTTTCCGGACGGCCTGGCCGAGGAAGAGTTGGGGCCGGTGCTGGTGCGGGTGCGGGATCGGGCAGCCGAGCTGGGGATGCGTTTCCTCTGGTACACGCCGACCCAATACTGCCGGTTTTCGCCGTTGGAGTTGGACTTGGGCGTGCGCCGTTGCAATGCTGCTGAGTATTCCCTTTGCATCGAACCGAACGGGGATGTGTTGCCCTGCCAATCCTATTACCAGCCGGTGGGGAATTTGCTTCGGGACCCTTGGCCGGCGATCTGGGAAAGTGCGCTGTTTCGGCGGATTCGGCAGCGGGTGCAGGACCCGGCCGGAAGCGGTCTGCCGGAGCGGTGCTGGCAGTGTCCAGATTTACCCGTTTGCGGGGGCGGCTGCATGTTGGCCTTCTCCGAGGCTGTGCCGAACGTCCGTTTTTAGCCGGGGGTATCTCTTCCGTCTTTTAACCTTTGTGAAAAAAATGTGCTGTCCCGAACGTCTGTTTTTCGCCGGTGGGTACTGCCGCCGGCTGCCCATGTTCGGGCCAGCTTCGGGGGTTTTGGTGAAGGAATCGAGCATGGTTCGCCTTCAGATCGATCAGCATCAGATCGAGGTGCCGCCGGGCATTACCATTCGGGAGGCGGCGGAACTGGTGGGGATCGAAATTCCCAGTCTCTGTTATGTGCCCGGCGTGCCGGCGCCGACTTCCTGTTTGGTGTGTTTGGTGAAACTGGTTCCTACGGGCCGGTGGGTGCCTTCCTGTGCCACCCGGGTAGAAGACGGCATGCAGGTGGAGAGCGAGACGGCGGAGGTTCATGCGGCCCGGCGCACGGCCCTGGAACTGCTGTTGAGCGAGCATGGGGCTGATTGTTTGGCGCCGTGTTTTTTTGGGTGCCCGGCGCACATGGATATCCCGACGATGCTTCGGCAAATTGCCCGGGGGGAGGTGGGCGAAGCCCTTCGGACGGTCAAAAGGGCAATCCCGCTGCCGGCGATCTTGGGACGGATCTGTCCGCGGCCTTGTGAGAAGGCATGTCGGCGGGCGCAGGCAGATGGTCCGGTAATCATTTGTCAATTGAAGCGATTCGTTGCGGACCTGGACCTAGCTCAATCGGAGCCGTATCTGCCCCCCTGTGCTCCGCCCAGCGGGAAACGGGTGGCCATTGTCGGAGCGGGACTTACCGGATTGAGTGCCGCCTGGTTTTTGCGGCAGGCTGGTCATGCGGTAACGCTGTTGGAGGCCGGGCAGCGGCCAGGCGGACGTCTATGGACCGAAACCACGGCTGAGCAACTGCCCCGGGAGATTCTGGAAGCGGAGGTGGGGTTGATATTTCGGCTGGGTGTAGAATGGCGGCCCGGGGTAACCGTAGGCCAGCAGATTCTCTTGGCGGACTTGCTCCGAGAGTTCGATGCGGTGCTTTTGGCCTGGGGGGTTCAGGAGCCTGCGTGGCTGGCCAGCCAAGGGCTGAAGGCTTCTGCCCGCGGGATGGAGGTGGATCGGCAGACCTACCAGACCGGCCGGCCGGGACTGTTTGCCGCCGGAAATACCCTCCGGGGCAAAGGGATGCACATCCGGAGCGTGGCCGACGGCCAAGAAGCGGCCTGGTGCATCGACCAATGGCTTCGGACGGGGTCAGTAGAGGGCCTCCCGAAGCATTATTCGGTCCGATTGGGCAGGCTCACGCCCGAAGAACTGGCCCGGCAGGTAGCCGAGGCAAGTCCGGCCGCACCAGCGGAATGGACAACGGCGGGGCTTCTGGGCGCGGATCAGTTGGCGCAGGCGCAGGAGCAAGCCCGACGCTGTTTGCAATGTGATTGTCCAGGTATTCATACATGCAAGCTCCGTCGTTGGGCCGCCGAATACGGGGCGGATCCGAATCGGTTCCGAACCGATCGGCCGCTGCTGCCGCAGCCGCTCCGAGATGGCCGATTGGTCTTTGAGCCTGCTAAATGTATCCGGTGTGGCTTGTGCATTGAAGTGGCCGACGCAGCGGGGGCACCGGTGGGGCTGGCTTTTTATGGCCGGGGATATGACGTGCGGATTGTCCCGCCGTTTGACCGACCCTTGCTGGAAGCCTTGGGGCAGGCCGCGGAAGCCTGTGTGGCAGCCTGCCCAACAGCCGCTCTGCGCTGGCAAACCGATGCCGACGCTGCCAGCTTGCCGGTCCTCTCCCAGAACCCTCCAAAAGACAATCCGGTAGCGGAGTGAACACCGCCACCGTCCACTGAGGCAAAGCCCGACCAACCCGCCCGGTTGAACGGACGAGAGAGATTGGCCGGCTCATAAGGTGGGCCACCGCAGGGGGATACAAATCCCCTTGCCCGGACCGGAAAAGGAAAGCAAGAAAAACGCTCCGTTTAGCCGAGCTGATCCTCTGGAAAAGGATCGATGTTTCTGCGGATCGAACAGCCACCGATTGGGTGGGGCGGCAGCTTGGCCTTCGGGGGTTGACAGCGGGCAATTCGGCGGTACGATTACAACAAAGAAGCCCCCGTGGGGCTGATGGAGTTGTCGGAAGAAGTAGTCGGTGGCAAGTCGTTAGGGCGTACAAGGCTGGCCCAGGAGCGATGCCAGCAATCGAAGGAGCTAAGGGAAGAAGGATCTGTGGGAAGTAGGTGTGGCTTTTTTTTGTGAGGAGGTCGGACCATGCAAAGCCTCAAACGCTGTGCTGTGTGTTTGGCCGTATTGGCCATGATGGGACTGGCTCTGAGTTGTCAGGCCGCCGAAACCAAACTGAAAATCGGCGACAAGGCGCCGGATTTTAAAGACCTGCCGGGCGTGGACGGCAAAAAGCATAGCCTCAGCGACTATGCGGACGCCAAAATCGTGGTGGTGGTCTTCACCTGCAACCACTGCCCGGTGGCCAAAGCTTACGAAGATCGTATTATCCAGTTCCAAAAGGACTACAAGGACAAAGGCGTCCAGGTGATTGCGATCAACGTGAACAACATTCCGGCTGACCGGCTGGACAAGATGATCGAGCGAGCCGAGCAGAAAGGATTCAACTTCCCCTATCTGTATGATCAGAGCCAAGAGTCCGCCCGACAGTACGGAGCGACCTGCACCCCGCACTTTTTCGTCTTGTGCCCGGAGCGAAAAATTGCCTACATGGGCGCCATGGACGACAACAATAACCCGGACACGGTCAAAGAACACTGGCTGCGGGATGCGGTGGATGCCCTGCTAGCGGGCAAGACGCCGCCCAAGCAGATAACCCAACAGCGAGGCTGTTCGATTAAGTGGGACAAATAAAACTACTTGCATAGAGGGTAAGAGCGTAGTTTGACTGTATCTACCCGCCCGGCCTCCTACCAGAGGGAGGGGCTAAAAATCGGATCGAACACCCCCGATTGTGGTCGTTCTTGCCGGTGGATACAGTCAAGGTAGGCAGAGGACGGATTCCCGGCTGCTTTGCCTCGGTTTTGGGCCGGTGTAAATAAATATCCTTCCCGTTGGCGCCTTCCGTTCTCATGCCCGAGGCCGGAAGCGGAGTGTAATCCGGCCTCGTTGTTTATGGCTCGGCACCATCGTACCTGCAGAAGCGCTTTCTTTCCCACCCAATTCAGACTTGCCTGTTGGGCGTCCGGCCTCGGCCGCCAAGAGGAGAAGCTGCATTTTCATCCTTTCCCCGGCGCTTGAGAGGGTTAGGCTGAGGGCAAGATAGGTGGGGGCTTCGTCTGGCAGCATGCTCCTTTGGTTGGCAAAAGGGCAAACATCAGGTTCAGCCTTTAGGTACGTTTGCGAACGAGCACTTCACTTTCCCAGTGGGGGCGGACGAAGCATTCGCCCTTCCAAACGGTCCGCTCCAGATGCCGGACTCCCAGACGAAGAGAAAGGAAGGCCGGCCCTTTTAAGATCGGGACTGCTCCGCTCCTTTACCGCCTTTTTCACAAAGGGAGAAAAGATGTACATAAAATCACCAGGAGGATCTTGCCTTTCCGGCTGGTTCGGGAAACGGTGGTGGATTACGCTCTATGCGTTCTGGCTGGGGATGACGCTCGGCGGCCAGGGCTGCGGAAAACAGCGGGTTCCTCGAAAAGCAAGGACCGCCGCCTCTTCGGAGGTAAACCACACGGGCGCCCCCGAGACGGCCTCGATGCCGGGCGAAAAACGGGGCGGCACACTCACCCCCTTGAACGTCCGACTTCGCCAGGTGAATAAACCCGACTTTGACTCCTGGCTCCAAAAGCAACGGGGCAAAGTGGTGCTGGTCGATTTCTGGGCCACCTGGTGTATGCCTTGCCGGGAACTGTTTCCCCATACGGTCCAGGTGTATCGGCAATGGGGCGCCAAGGGGTTGGTGGTAGCATCTGTCAGCTTGGACGATACCGACTCGGAACCGCAGGTGCGCCAGTTCCTGGCCCAGCAGGGAGCGGAGTTTGAGAACTTCCTTGCCGTCGGCCCGCCGGAACCCTTTGAAGCCTTCCAAATTACCGGCGGGGCCATCCCCTATTTGCGAATCTACGGCCCGGATGGGCAGGTAGTGCACGAACTGGCCTCTGCCCGGCAACCCATCGAACCGGCCGACATCGACAAAGCCGTCCAACAGGCCCTGGCCGCTTTGCCCCAGACCGGCCAACCTAAGTAATCCTAATTGATCTTCGCAAAACCCAGGGGCGGGACCGGGGCCAAAAACCAGGGAATTTCGTGTTGCTACGATTTGCGAAGTTCAATAGGCCGCCCGGATCAGCACCCTTCCCCCGACAGCCGGCATCCGGCTTGAAGAGAGCACCGTCCGGTGCATCGCTAGTTTTCCGAACTTGGCCAGCTCAAGCAGTCTCACAGACCGGGGTATCTCCCGGTATGCTTTTCTCCTGCCGGGCAGGCGGCCGACGGTTTCCCCGGCAGTGCCGGACTGTGGCAGGGGGGGGCAGTGGCAGACGGTCTTTCGGAGCGGATTCTTCCAGCCGAAGGATTCCGCCCGGCTTTTTCCGCCGGCCCTGGTATGGGATAATCAAAACCAGGATGTTCCTGTCGGGGCTTGGCTTCCCGGGGGTTTGGTATCCGACGGCTCCATCACTATGGCGGCACATTTAACGGCGTTGTATCGGTCCTCGCTTGCCCTGCTGACGGACCTCTATCAACTGACCATGGCCTATGCCTATTGGAAGACAGGTCTGGGGGGCAGGCAGGCGGTCTTTCACATGTTTTTTCGCGAAAAGCCGTTCGGCGGCGCCTATGCGGTCGTCTGCGGCCTGGCAACCCTGGTGGAGTTTATCGAAAACTTCCGCTTCGAGCCGGAAGATTTGGACTATCTGGCCGGGCTGAAAGGCAACGACGATCGGACGCTGTTTGAGCCGGGGTTTTTGGACTACCTGGCCGGGTTCCGCTGGACGCTCGACCTGGACGCCATGCCGGAAGGCACCGTGGTGTTTCCCCAGGAACCGATGGTTCGGGTCCAGGGGCCGCTCTTGGAGGCCCAACTGCTGGAAACGCCGCTTTTGAACATCATGAATTTTCAAACACTGATTGCCACCAAGGCCGCCCGTGTGGTGCAGGCCGCCCGGGGAGAGCCGGTCCTGGAGTTCGGCCTGCGCCGGGCGCAGGGGATCGACGGGGCCTTGTCGGCCAGTCGGGCTGCGTATGTGGGCGGTTGCGCCGGCACCTCCAATGTGCTGGCAGGTCGGCTTTTCGGCATCCCGGTCCGGGGGACGCACGCCCATAGCTGGATCATGTGCTTCGAAAGCGAACTGGACGCCTTCCAAACCTACGCCCAGGTCATGCCCAATAATTGCATCTTTCTGGTCGATACCTACGACACCCTGCAAGGAGTGCGCCATGCGATCCAGGTGGGCCGATCCTTACAGGAACGAGGCTATCGGTTTGTAGGGATTCGGCTTGATTCGGGCGATTTGGCCGCCCTGAGCATCCAGGCCCGGCAAATGCTCGACGAAGCCGGTTTTCCCGATGCCGTGATCGTGGCCTCCAACGACTTGGACGAGTTCCTGATCGAAAACCTGAAACTCCAGGGGGCCCAGATTTGCGTCTGGGGGGTGGGCACTCGGCTGGTAACCGGCTTTGGCCAGCCAGCCCTGGGTGGTGTGTATAAATTATCCGCAATCCGAGATGCCCAGGGCCAATGGCGGGATACGATCAAACTTTCCGAGCAGACCGGGAAAGTCTCTTGTCCTGGCGTCTTGCAGGTGCGGCGATTCATCTGCCAGCAGCAGGCCATGGCGGACGCCGTTTACGATCTGCGCACGGGCCTGCCGACGCCATGTACTATTGTTGATCCGATCGACATCACTCAGCGGCGGACCATACCGGCCGAGGTGGAAGGGGAAGACCTGTTGGTGCCGGTGTTTCGGCAGGGTCAGCGGGTGTTGGAGGTGCCCGGTTTAGAATCGGCTCGCCGGCGGTGTCAGGAGCAACTGGGTCTCGTGCCGGCCACGGTGCGTCGGTTTGTGAATCCCCAGACCTACTTTGTCGGGCTGGAAGAGGGGCTTTTCCAGCGGAAAACCCAGCTCCTCTTGAAAGCCCGTTCCGGGAGTAGATAAACTAGAGGGTTTTTCCATTCCTATATTTCCGCATTTTCGCTGGGGCGAAAGGAACATCGTGTATGACACGGATTCGGGTCGCAGCGGCGGTGCTCAATCAGACGCCGTTGGACTGGGAGGGCAATCGGGCCAACATCTTGGCCGCCATTCAGGCCGCCCGAGAGGCGGGCGTGCAGGTCTTGTGTTTGCCGGAACTATGTATTACCGGATATGGATGTGAAGATATGTTTCTTTCGGCCAGCACGGCGCAAACGGCCTGGCAGGTGCTGGAAGAAATCGTCCCGGCCACAGGGGGGATGGCGGTTTCCCTGGGCCTGCCGCTTTTGCATCGGGACGCTCTGTTCAGTGTCGCCTGTTTAGCGGTGGATGGGCGGATTGCCGGCTTCGCCGCCAAACGCTTTCTGGCCAGTCAAGGCCTCCACTACGAACCCCGATGGTTCAAACCCTGGCCCAGCGGACTGCGGGACGTCATTCACGTAGAAGATCGTTCCTACCCGATCGGCGATTTGGTCTTTGAGGTGGGCGGGGTGCGGATCGGGTTTGAAATCTGCGAGGATGCCTGGGCGGCCAAACGCCCCGGCAGCGACCTGTCGCTGGAAGGCATCGATCTGCTGCTTAATCCCAGTGCCAGCCATTTCGCCTTCGGAAAGTTCGAGGTCCGAAAACGCCTGGTGCTAGAAGGTTCACGTGCCTTCGGCGTCAGCTACGTCTATAGCAACCTGCTGGGCAACGAGGCAGGCCGGATCATCTACGACGGGGGTGCCCTGATCGCCTCGGCCGGGCACTTGGTCGCCCTAGGCCCCCGATTTTCCTTCCGGCCGATGGTCTTAACAACGGCGGTGGTCGATATAACCGCCACCCGGATGGAACGTGCCCGGCAAGGGAGTCTGCCGACCCAACGGCCCAGCAGCGATCCGATCCGGGCCTCGCTTTCGGTCGATTGGCCTGACCTGGAGCCGGAACCCTCCCGGCTGAACCCGCCCGCCTGGGAACAAGGCCCGCATTTGAAAGAAGAAGAGTTCACCCGCGCCGTTGCTTTGGGACTTTTCGACTATCTCCGAAAAAGCCGGACCAAAGGTTTTGTGGTCAACCTGAGCGGTGGGGCGGATTCGTCGGCCACAGCCTGTCTGGTGGCCATGATGGTGCAGCTTGCGGTCCAGGAATTGGGGCTGGAGGGGTTCCGGGAGCGGTTGGCCCATGTGCCGGCGCTGCAGGAAGCCCAAACTGCCCGGGAGTGTGTGGGACGGCTTTTATTCTGCTTGTATCAGGCCAGCCGACACAGCAGCCTGACCACCCAACAGGCCGCCCAAAGCGTGGCCGAAGCGATCGGCGCCCGCTTTGCCTGCTTGCCGATCGACGTCCAGGTGGATCAGTATGTGCAGGCCATTGAGCACCTGCTGGGCCGACCGCTCCGATGGGAAACCGACGATGTGGCCCTGCAAAATATCCAGGCCCGTGTGCGGGGGCCGTCGGCCTGGCTGCTGGCCAATGTGCTGGACGCCCTGCTGCTGACAACCAGCAACCGCAGTGAAGCGGCGGTCGGCTACGCCACCATGGACGGCGATACCTGCGGCGGCCTGGCTCCCCTGGGCGGCATCGACAAGGCCTATCTCCGCCGCTGGCTCCACTGGCTCCAAACCATCGGCCCGGTAGGTCTGGGTCCGATCCCTGCCCTGGAAAAGGTAACCAGCCAAGCGCCCACCGCCGAACTTCGGCCCCCAGAAGCCGGGCAAACCGACGAAGGCGATCTGATGCCCTATGAGGTGCTCGATGTGGTGGAACGGGCCGCCATCCGCGATAAACAACACCCCATCGAATGCTTCCGTCGGCTCCGGGTCCAATTCCCACAATATCCTGTGGAACAATTGGCCCAGTGGGTGGATCGGTTCTTTCGGCTCTGGTGCCGAAACCAATGGAAACGGGAACGCTACGCCCCCAGTTTCCATGTGGACGATGAAAACGTCGATCCAAAGACCTGGTGCCGATTTCCGATCCTTTCCGGCGGCTTCCAGCGGGAACTGGAAGAATTGGCTCATTACGTCGCCCAGTTCAAGACCGCCTAACGACCCCTTCGGCGACGAGCAACAGCGAGTTGCTTCGTTCGGCTAAAGTGTTAGCGAAGATCAATAAACCGGCCAAAAGGACCTTCGCTTCGGGGCCGGTCCTTGGGACTTTTTGCTTCGCCGATTAGCCAGACGTCTGAGCAGGTCCGCTACATTCCGTAGGGGAACTTCTTCAGATCGATCCGGCCGCTGCTCCGGACCAATCGCAACGCTTTGGTATATTCCAGAAGCACCTGGAGACAAT
>Ga0308395_1002126_pt1 | contig 11707 bp, 14 predicted proteins | sample Hotspr20SampleP4_FD_202097 | JGI IMG/M metagenome (GOLD analysis project Ga0308395, IMG submission 202097) | Hot spring phototrophic mat microbial communities from Mushroom Spring, Yellowstone National Park, Wyoming, United States - 20050930_P4 ...
GCACGGTGGGCGTACGTGATGGCGCAATTGAGGAATTTTCGGCTCGCTGAAGAGCACTGAAACCCGGTCAAACACGAGATCGTCAACGACCTCGACGGCTACGATTGAGGAATTTTCGGCTCGCTGAAGAGCACTGAAACACGCTTGACGCGCTGCTTCAGACGATAGACCGCGCGGATTGAGGAATTTTCGGCTCGCTGAAGAGCACTGAAACCGCTCGATCCGCAGACGCACTGCGTCGTTGATGTTGATTGAGGAATTTTCGGCTCGCTGAAGAGCACTGAAACGATCGCTCATTCTCGCCGATTTCTCGTACTACGCAAATTGAGGAATTTTCGGCTCGCTGAAGAGCACTGAAACAGCGCCGAACGTTGAATCAAGCGCGTTGGTGGGCGGGGATTGAGGAATTTTCGGCTCGCTGAAGAGCACTGAAACGGGTGTTCGCAATACTGATCACCGCCGTATCCGTATATTGAGGAATTTTCGGCTCGCTGAAGAGCACTGAAACGACGGGGAGTGGAACAATCCTCATTCACGTTTACGACTGGATTGAGGAATTTTCGGCTCGCTGAAGAGCACTGAAACGCAAGCGCGCGCGTCGCTGCGGCGCGGCTGTTTCTGTATTGAGGAATTTTCGGCTCGCTGAAGAGCACTGAAACTCTCTACGTCAACCGCGTCGCCGTCACCGGTGAACACATTGAGGAATTTTCGGCTCGCTGAAGAGCACTGAAACACGCCGTTGCGTGCGATGCCGAACAACGCGAACCCCCATTGAGGAATTTTCGGCTCGCTGAAGAGCACTGAAACGTATCGGAGCATATGACACGAAAGCGATTGCAGACACATTGAGGAATTTTCGGCTCGCTGAAGAGCACTGAAACACGGCAGCAGCACTAATCCGCCGTCGACGACCGTCGGGATTGAGGAATTTTCGGCTCGCTGAAGAGCACTGAAACGTGCGCTTCGGCGCGAGGAGCGGTCGCCGGGCGAACTATTGAGGAATTTTCGGCTCGCTGAAGAGCACTGAAACACATCATATGCTCGCGTCCGAATCGGCGTGCGGTCGATTGAGGAATTTTCGGCTCGCTGAAGAGCACTGAAACCGTTGAGTCCGCTCGCGGGCATCGCCTGCGGCGCGGCGAATTGAGGAATTTTCGGCTCGCTGAAGAGCACTGAAACCGCGGCGATCAGTGTGACGCGAGCAACGGGCGGCACGCATTGAGGAATTTTCGGCTCGCTGAAGAGCACTGAAACGATGATAGAACCCGTCGTCGGTGCGAAACGCGCCGAAAATTGAGGAATTTTCGGCTCGCTGAAGAGCACTGAAACGCACGCCCGCTCCCGCGCCGGTAAGCACCCTCCCCAGATTGAGGAATTTTCGGCTCGCTGAAGAGCACTGAAACACTTCGGGCGTCTACGCGAAACCCCGATCTGGCTCAAATTGAGGAATTTTCGGCTCGCTGAAGAGCACTGAAACGTCGTTGAGACCGTCAACCCACCGCGCGTAAACCGCGAATTGAGGAATTTTCGGCTCGCTGAAGAGCACTGAAACCGTAATTGACCACCTCGTACTGCTGCCGTCACCGGAAATTGAGGAATTTTCGGCTCGCTGAAGAGCACTGAAACATCAACGCGCCGTTGCGGAACAGACCCGCAACGCGATTGAGGAATTTTCGGCTCGCTGAAGAGCACTGAAACTCGCGCGTCTGATCAAGGATATGCATCTTGTAGATGATTGAGGAATTTTCGGCTCGCTGAAGAGCACTGAAACTCGCGTTGGAAACCGCCGTCCAAGTGGTGTTGTTGGATTGAGGAATTTTCGGCTCGCTGAAGAGCACTGAAACGCGAGCGGACTCAACGAGGGCGTCGGCGATCCAGTATTGAGGAATTTTCGGCTCGCTGAAGAGCACTGAAACTGAGTTGATACTCGCGCCCAACGGCGCTCTGGACGAATTGAGGAATTTTCGGCTCGCTGAAGAGCACTGAAACCATCAAGCGCTTCGTCTCTGTCGTTGATGTACTTCCATTGAGGAATTTTCGGCTCGCTGAAGAGCACTGAAACCGCTTGCAGCAGTGCAACAAGCAGTGCAGTTTGCCACCATTGAGGAATTTTCGGCTCGCTGAAGAGCACTGAAACATCTCTCGTACTACGCAATGGTGGAGCGCGCGTCGTTCATTGAGGAATTTTCGGCTCGCTGAAGAGCACTGAAACGTCGCACAAGCGCCAGATCGAGACGCTGCGGGTAGAATTGAGGAATTTTCGGCTCGCTGAAGAGCACTGAAACCGGATGATAACCCCCTCATCGGTCATCTCCAGTGCGATTGAGGAATTTTCGGCTCGCTGAAGAGCACTGAAACTGGAGCGCGCCGCAGATCGGACACACCCGCTCGTCGATTGAGGAATTTTCGGCTCGCTGAAGAGCACTGAAACCGTGGGATATTCAGCAAGTTCGGCTCCCCGCACGCGATTGAGGAATTTTCGGCTCGCTGAAGAGCACTGAAACGAGGAAGACGCAGCGAAAGCGCTGAAGAAAGACGACGATTGAGGAATTTTCGGCTCGCTGAAGAGCACTGAAACAGAAGAGGGAGAAAGGAGTATATGTCTATCACATTATTGAGGAATTTTCGGCTCGCTGAAGAGCACTGAAACGCCGCATTCGCGTGAGGAGACGGCTATGCTCGTTGCATTGAGGAATTTTCGGCTCGCTGAAGAGCACTGAAACCTCACAGATGGCCGCGCAGGGCTGGGAGCATGTTGTATTGAGGAATTTTCGGCTCGCTGAAGAGCACTGAAACCAAGTTCCGGCTCCGGGCTAAGCCGCGTTTCAAACGTATTGAGGAATTTTCGGCTCGCTGAAGAGCACTGAAACCCAAATCACGCCCGTTCGAGACGACCCCGCTCGGAACATTGAGGAATTTTCGGCTCGCTGAAGAGCACTGAAACGTCGCCCGCCGTCAACGATCAGAAAATCCAGCGGCGCGTAATTGAGGAATTTTCGGCTCGCTGAAGAGCACTGAAACGTAAAACGCAGTGGCTGGCGGAGGCGGCGAAGTGCTATTGAGGAATTTTCGGCTCGCTGAAGAGCACTGAAACTTGACAAAACGGGCGTTCTGGAGTATACTGCGGACTAATTGAGGAATTTTCGGCTCGCTGAAGAGCACTGAAACTCCGGTTGCGCTCGACGAGATCGACAAACTCTTCAGTAATTGAGGAATTTTCGGCTCGCTGAAGAGCACTGAAACGAATAAGCGGCGCGTTGACGAGCGGCGCGCCGTCAATCCGATTGAGGAATTTTCGGCTCGCTGAAGAGCACTGAAACCTCTTGCGGTTTTTCGACGCGAATATCACTGCGGATATTGAGGAATTTTCGGCTCGCTGAAGAGCACTGAAACTTTGACTTCGACCGGGCGCGTGGGGCACCTCACGCGATTGAGGAATTTTCGGCTCGCTGAAGAGCACTGAAACAGACTTTTCGTACACCAGATCGCGGCGCGGGCGCGGGATTGAGGAATTTTCGGCTCGCTGAAGAGCACTGAAACAATCGCAAACAGCGCGAATCGGTTGCGATCCGCACTGAACATTGAGGAATTTTCGGCTCGCTGAAGAGCACTGAAACTGCTCGACATAGTGTCTCTTCCTTTCGTTGTAGTAGATTGAGGAATTTTCGGCTCGCTGAAGAGCACTGAAACGCGGCAGCGTGACGCGCCCGCGCTCGTCGCCGTCGTATTGAGGAATTTTCGGCTCGCTGAAGAGCACTGAAACTTCCGACGCGCACGCGAAAGACGAACTCCCCGCGTCGAATTGAGGAATTTTCGGCTCGCTGAAGAGCACTGAAACCGCGGCGTCGCTGGTGTTGTCCAACGTCCAGCCGTAGCATTGAGGAATTTTCGGCTCGCTGAAGAGCACTGAAACCCTAATAATAAATGATTGTCGCGCACATACTCTACCACATTGAGGAATTTTCGGCTCGCTGAAGAGCACTGAAACCTTTTTCCAGCTCCGAGTTCTGCACCGCGTCGATGCATTGAGGAATTTTCGGCTCGCTGAAGAGCACTGAAACGGAGGGGCCCGCTGATGCTGCGCACCAACGCTGCAATTGAGGAATTTTCGGCTCGCTGAAGAGCACTGAAACTCTTGATGTCAACGACGGTCGGCGTGTTGTCGTCTTCATTGAGGAATTTTCGGCTCGCTGAAGAGCACTGAAACCAGACGACACGTCGCCCACGCCGCGCCTGGATGAACATTGAGGAATTTTCGGCTCGCTGAAGAGCACTGAAACAGATCGCCGCGCGGCTGCGTGACGAGGTGGCGGCGGCGATTGAGGAATTTTCGGCTCGCTGAAGAGCACTGAAACATCTGTCAAGGGCTTTCGGCGGGATTTTGGTTGAGATTATTGAGGAATTTTCGGCTCGCTGAAGAGCACTGAAACAACGGTGGTTGATCACGGATTAGTACTGCTGCCGTCGATTGAGGAATTTTCGGCTCGCTGAAGAGCACTGAAACACCAACGGCACAAAACAATGCTTTGGTGGAACATCTCATTGAGGAATTTTCGGCTCGCTGAAGAGCACTGAAACAGTGGTGAGGTGCACGATAATCTCATCCTCGGTCTGAATTGAGGAATTTTCGGCTCGCTGAAGAGCACTGAAACTCGCTCGCTTGCGTCCAGAAACTCGTGATACTCGCCGAGATTGAGGAATTTTCGGCTCGCTGAAGAGCACTGAAACTTGTTTCATCAGCAGTAACAGTGTCACAACACCTCAATTGAGGAATTTTCGGCTCGCTGAAGAGCACTGAAACTCATTGCGTCCAACGCCTGCTGTGCGCTGAACTGCGTTGAATTGAGGAATTTTCGGCTCGCTGAAGAGCACTGAAACTTCAGCCTCGTCCGCAAGTTCGTTCCACCGGGCGGCGTCATTGAGGAATTTTCGGCTCGCTGAAGAGCACTGAAACTCCAGCACGCGGTTTGCACGCCCTATGCTACTACTCAGATTGAGGAATTTTCGGCTCGCTGAAGAGCACTGAAACGAACTACAATCTGATTAGCCCGGGAGTTGCGAATGCGTATTGAGGAATTTTCGGCTCGCTGAAGAGCACTGAAACAACATCGACCTTGTCCGCTGGAAGCGCTGCCAGTAGATATTGAGGAATTTTCGGCTCGCTGAAGAGCACTGAAACACGAACGGCAACGGGCGCGATAGGTCGGATCAGTGGATTGAGGAATTTTCGGCTCGCTGAAGAGCACTGAAACCGCTGCTTTTGGCATTATTGACCCCCTGCGAGTAAAACATTGAGGAATTTTCGGCTCGCTGAAGAGCACTGAAACCGACCACGCTGCCGGCTGCGCTGCGTATCGAGCACCAATTGAGGAATTTTCGGCTCGCTGAAGAGCACTGAAACGGGCTAATCAGATTGTAGTTCTGGTCGTTCTCCGAGAGATTGAGGAATTTTCGGCTCGCTGAAGAGCACTGAAACCGATGCGAATAAAGCGCGTGGCACGCATCAGCAACGAATTGAGGAATTTTCGGCTCGCTGAAGAGCACTGAAACCTTGGACAAAAATAGGGCTTGCAAACCGCGCGCTGGATTGAGGAATTTTCGGCTCGCTGAAGAGCACTGAAACCCGTCACCGATCCGAAGCGCGGCTTGGTCGGGTTTGATTGAGGAATTTTCGGCTCGCTGAAGAGCACTGAAACCTCGTGCTTTATTGGCGTATCCGTCGTGGCGGCCCGCAGTATTGAGGAATTTTCGGCTCGCTGAAGAGCACTGAAACTCGGCAGCGCGCTGTTGCCGCATCTCACGCAGTTAGATTGAGGAATTTTCGGCTCGCTGAAGAGCACTGAAACCTGATCCTCATCCCAACCAACGGCGTGTCCGTCTGGATTGAGGAATTTTCGGCTCGCTGAAGAGCACTGAAACGCCGTTTTGATCGGTTGCGCGTGGTTGAGCCAGATCGATTGAGGAATTTTCGGCTCGCTGAAGAGCACTGAAACCGTTGCGCCGGAAATCAACCGACGGTTCGGCGAGATATTGAGGAATTTTCGGCTCGCTGAAGAGCACTGAAACTCGAGGTCGTTGACGATCTCGTACCGAACCGGCGGCGATTGAGGAATTTTCGGCTCGCTGAAGAGCACTGAAACTTGCCGTCCAGTATCGCCCACCGCACCGCCGTCTCGTATTGAGGAATTTTCGGCTCGCTGAAGAGCACTGAAACAGCGATAGAAGCGCTTGCGCGCCGTTATCTCTATATCATTGAGGAATTTTCGGCTCGCTGAAGAGCACTGAAACATTTGGGCGAGTTTTGCGGGTTCGGGACAGTCGGGGATTGAGGAATTTTCGGCTCGCTGAAGAGCACTGAAACGCGCGATCAGCAAACGTTCGGTCTCGTCAACAACGTCAATTGAGGAATTTTCGGCTCGCTGAAGAGCACTGAAACAGATCGCCGCGCGGCTGCGTGACGAGGTGGCGGCGGCGATTGAGGAATTTTCGGCTCGCTGAAGAGCACTGAAACGCGCAACGAGGTATTTTCCGCCGACGTATGGAAATAGATTGAGGAATTTTCGGCTCGCTGAAGAGCACTGAAACCCGTCTGCGCCGGCTGTACGATTTCACCGATCCCGATTGAGGAATTTTCGGCTCGCTGAAGAGCACTGAAACGCGCGCTCATGCCCCGTGAGCGACTGGCGCTGTGCATTGAGGAATTTTCGGCTCGCTGAAGAGCACTGAAACGCCGCGGGCGCGGTTCCGGCCGCGCCCCCGCGCTCTCATTGAGGAATTTTCGGCTCGCTGAAGAGCACTGAAACTCAGCACCGCAATTGCTTCCTTCTTTGCCGCTTCCGTATTGAGGAATTTTCGGCTCGCTGAAGAGCACTGAAACGTCAAGCCGGTCAGGTGTGTGACGCAAAAAGCGACATAGATTGAGGAATTTTCGGCTCGCTGAAGAGCACTGAAACTCGAGCTGATCATTCGTGGGCGCGCTATCGGGTCTCCATTGAGGAATTTTCGGCTCGCTGAAGAGCACTGAAACCGCGGGCGATGTAGTCGCGGGTGTACGGATAGAGCAACATTGAGGAATTTTCGGCTCGCTGAAGAGCACTGAAACTTTCCCAAACAGCAGAAGGTACGGAGAGCGGATTAAATTGAGGAATTTTCGGCTCGCTGAAGAGCACTGAAACCCGTATCTCGTCTGTGTTTGCGCCGTCGGAACCTTCAAGATTGAGGAATTTTCGGCTCGCTGAAGAGCACTGAAACCTTCAAGCCGCACAAAGCGCGTGAAGCGCATCAGCAAATTGAGGAATTTTCGGCTCGCTGAAGAGCACTGAAACGTCGGCGCGGGGTTTATGACGGGCAGCGGCTACGATAATTGAGGAATTTTCGGCTCGCTGAAGAGCACTGAAACACTGGTCGAACAGCATCGGCGCGCCGACCGCGCGGATATTGAGGAATTTTCGGCTCGCTGAAGAGCACTGAAACAACATCTGCGCCGTAATCTCGTCTGCGCCGTCGAGCATCAATTGAGGAATTTTCGGCTCGCTGAAGAGCACTGAAACGCTCTATGCGCAAACGCGCCGAACGTGCGCCAAACATTGAGGAATTTTCGGCTCGCTGAAGAGCACTGAAACGCAGTCCTTCAACGTCGCCGGTGTACGCCGCCTTCAGCATTGAGGAATTTTCGGCTCGCTGAAGAGCACTGAAACGTCTGCTTTGGAAGACCCGCGCTGGGCGACGGTTCGATTGAGGAATTTTCGGCTCGCTGAAGAGCACTGAAACGGGCCGCACGTACTTTGGGCCGTTGAGCGAGAATGAATTGAGGAATTTTCGGCTCGCTGAAGAGCACTGAAACGCTTCAAACAGGGCTGGCGATGGTCTTCCCTACCAAATTGAGGAATTTTCGGCTCGCTGAAGAGCACTGAAACTGATCGAGTTGAGAGACGCAACGAACGCATTCGCAATTGAGGAATTTTCGGCTCGCTGAAGAGCACTGAAACGCACGCGCCCGATGGACGCGCCCGCGCCCGTTAGCATTGAGGAATTTTCGGCTCGCTGAAGAGCACTGAAACGCTTCAAACAGGGCTGGCGATGGTCTTCCCTACCATGATTGAGGAATTTTCGGCTCGCTGAAGAGCACTGAAACCGCCCGCTGTTATTCCATCAGCAGTGTCACAACACTATTGAGGAATTTTCGGCTCGCTGAAGAGCACTGAAACGCGTTCGACCAACGACAACCCGCGTCTCGATCCGGCAATTGAGGAATTTTCGGCTCGCTGAAGAGCACTGAAACCTCACCGTCGCCGACTACGAATTTTCAACCTCTGACGAATTGAGGAATTTTCGGCTCGCTGAAGAGCACTGAAACCCAGATTGAGCGCCTTGATCTCGTAGCGCTCAAACGGATTGAGGAATTTTCGGCTCGCTGAAGAGCACTGAAACGCATCCTCAACGCAGCCGATCCCGTTGCGGCGTTGGAATTGAGGAATTTTCGGCTCGCTGAAGAGCACTGAAACCTGCTGACGCGCGACGCGGTGACGCAACCGCCTCCATTGAGGAATTTTCGGCTCGCTGAAGAGCACTGAAACTCGGTCGGAATCAAAACGAGCGGCATCACCAGCGTATTGAGGAATTTTCGGCTCGCTGAAGAGCACTGAAACCGTGGTAACGCTGTCGAATCTGAGCGATGCGTATCATTGAGGAATTTTCGGCTCGCTGAAGAGCACTGAAACGAGCGATGCATATCTCTACAAGAGCAGTCTGTTCTATGATTGAGGAATTTTCGGCTCGCTGAAGAGCACTGAAACCCTCAGACAAATGTACAAATCGAGAAGACGGACGCAATTGAGGAATTTTCGGCTCGCTGAAGAGCACTGAAACCCAAGAGCGCGCTCAATCACTGCATCACCAACGAGAATTGAGGAATTTTCGGCTCGCTGAAGAGCACTGAAACGCGCAATTACTCCGTCATCGTGGCAACCTTCCGGCGATTGAGGAATTTTCGGCTCGCTGAAGAGCACTGAAACTCGGGCGCACCGCGCCACGCTCAAAGTACGCGCTTTATTGAGGAATTTTCGGCTCGCTGAAGAGCACTGAAACGAGTCTCAGGCGCGGCGCGTTCGATTAGATGTTCGTATTGAGGAATTTTCGGCTCGCTGAAGAGCACTGAAACGTTCCCGGGACTGAGTTCATCATAATCACCGGATCCGATTGAGGAATTTTCGGCTCGCTGAAGAGCACTGAAACGGCAACGCGCACGACGCCCCAGCCATCAAACTGGTACGATTGAGGAATTTTCGGCTCGCTGAAGAGCACTGAAACGTTCCCGGGACTGAGTTCATCATAATCACCGGATCCGATTGAGGAATTTTCGGCTCGCTGAAGAGCACTGAAACAGAGACGCAATCAATTGCAGCAACAGACGCTCCACAATTGAGGAATTTTCGGCTCGCTGAAGAGCACTGAAACTCATTACGACATTCTATCGCGCGATCTGGACACGTTTATTGAGGAATTTTCGGCTCGCTGAAGAGCACTGAAACCAACGAACGGGTTGAAGATCGACGTAGCCGCATTCATTGAGGAATTTTCGGCTCGCTGAAGAGCACTGAAACAACGTATTCATCACGTCCAGACGTTTTTTGCGCGTAAATTGAGGAATTTTCGGCTCGCTGAAGAGCACTGAAACACATCCTCTGGGACTACGCGCGCTATCGCTCCTCCGCCATTGAGGAATTTTCGGCTCGCTGAAGAGCACTGAAACAGTCGGTGCAATCCACGGAGGGCCCGGGCGTCACAGTATTGAGGAATTTTCGGCTCGCTGAAGAGCACTGAAACAGCGACCAGATACGTCACGACTGCGAGCGCAACAGGATTGAGGAATTTTCGGCTCGCTGAAGAGCACTGAAACTTGCGTGGTTGATAAAGATGCTTCAGGGAAACCACATTGAGGAATTTTCGGCTCGCTGAAGAGCACTGAAACTCATCATAATGCCTATAACCAATAAAAACTCCATCATTGAGGAATTTTCGGCTCGCTGAAGAGCACTGAAACCGAGTTGCCGCAACCACTGCTCGAACCGCGAACGTTCGATTGAGGAATTTTCGGCTCGCTGAAGAGCACTGAAACGAACGTCGATGAAAACGTTCCTTCAGCGCTTGATCCCGAATTGAGGAATTTTCGGCTCGCTGAAGAGCACTGAAACGTCGTCTGCGATTGCCTCGTATTGCTCGATCCGTTCATTGAGGAATTTTCGGCTCGCTGAAGAGCACTGAAACGATACTACGCTGCAACGAAGCGCGCATTGACGCAGATTGAGGAATTTTCGGCTCGCTGAAGAGCACTGAAACGTTACGCAGACGCAGTAGTTCTTGATCCGCCGCGTCCAATTGAGGAATTTTCGGCTCGCTGAAGAGCACTGAAACCTCGTTATCGAACCGGGATCGGCGGCGCGTCTATCATTGAGGAATTTTCGGCTCGCTGAAGAGCACTGAAACCTCTGTCTCGTCAACAACGTCGATAATATCTGTTGCATTGAGGAATTTTCGGCTCGCTGAAGAGCACTGAAACGTCGGTCGACTGCACGGACTGGGAGGATGTGACTGATTGAGGAATTTTCGGCTCGCTGAAGAGCACTGAAACGTCACGCCGCCGCCGAATGGTGACGATATGTCGTGGATTGAGGAATTTTCGGCTCGCTGAAGAGCACTGAAACGCGCGCTGGAGCGCCGCCAGTGCAGCGAGCAGCGCAATTGAGGAATTTTCGGCTCGCTGAAGAGCACTGAAACCGGCGAGTGTTAGATGAACTCGTCGGGAAGGAGCGGAAGATTGAGGAATTTTCGGCTCGCTGAAGAGCACTGAAACTCCCGCGCGCGCCGTCCGCTGGCGCGTGCGGTGGCATTGAGGAATTTTCGGCTCGCTGAAGAGCACTGAAACGCAATTGCGGGCAAATGCGCCTCAACGGTAACCAGAATTGAGGAATTTTCGGCTCGCTGAAGAGCACTGAAACCCAGACCGTCCATCAGATCGCCGACCAATGATCCATCATTGAGGAATTTTCGGCTCGCTGAAGAGCACTGAAACTGCAGCGGTGTGCTTGAAGTGGGGATACGTCCACGAGAATTGAGGAATTTTCGGCTCGCTGAAGAGCACTGAAACAGTGATCCAGTACGACCAATCGTTCAAAAAGTAGCATTGAGGAATTTTCGGCTCGCTGAAGAGCACTGAAACCGCGGCGCGGGCGCTGCTGCGCCGCGCGCTGGCGGAATTGAGGAATTTTCGGCTCGCTGAAGAGCACTGAAACCTACGCCGCGCGCGTACCGGCGGGGTTGAGCAGTATTGAGGAATTTTCGGCTCGCTGAAGAGCACTGAAACATATTATCGACGTTGTTGACGAGACGGAACGTTTGATTGAGGAATTTTCGGCTCGCTGAAGAGCACTGAAACGCGTCGAGCGCGGCTTCAATCTGCGCCACACGCGGCATTGAGGAATTTTCGGCTCGCTGAAGAGCACTGAAACGCGTCGAGCGCGGCTTCAATCTGCGCCACACGCGGCAGATTGAGGAATTTTCGGCTCGCTGAAGAGCACTGAAACTGCGGCACGAGGACACCGGGCGGCCAATGCCGCGACGATTGAGGAATTTTCGGCTCGCTGAAGAGCACTGAAACATCGGACGTTATAGTGGCGCAACCGGACGAGTCAGATTGAGGAATTTTCGG
>Ga0308395_1002127_pt1 | contig 11707 bp, 15 predicted proteins | sample Hotspr20SampleP4_FD_202097 | JGI IMG/M metagenome (GOLD analysis project Ga0308395, IMG submission 202097) | Hot spring phototrophic mat microbial communities from Mushroom Spring, Yellowstone National Park, Wyoming, United States - 20050930_P4 ...
ACTGGATTATCGTTTTTTCCCGCGAGTCTGAGGATAGAGTCCCGCAGTTTGGGAATATCCTCGATACCCTGACCGGTCATGCCTGCGATACTGGCGGCGGCTTCGTCTGCAGACGCATATACCCGGTATAGCGCCGCGCCGACGATAGCGCCGGCGCTGGCTAAACTCAGCAGGCCCGCACGCGCTACCTGCGCACCCAGCGCGAGCCTGCGGTTTAGCTGCGTGCCAGCGTTCTGCGCAAATTTTTCTGTCTCGCGCAGCTGTTCCCGCACCTGCTTTAGCGCAGGCCCGGCCTGGTTTTTGGCTGCGATGACTATGTTGATGACGTTATCAATAGCCATTAGCGCCGCCTCGCCTGTGCGCGTTTGAGTTCGTCGTAGAGTTTTTTGGCTTCCTCGTCCTCAGCGCGCCAGGTCGGAATAAACGTCTGCATATCGAACGCCAAGTGCCACGGTTGCCGATCATCCAGCGCCTCGCTACCCCAGATCAGCACGCTGGGTAGCGTGCGGGTCTCCCGTGCCAGACGAATCAGCGCCGTCCTGAACGGGTTGTTCTTCTCGAGAAACTCCTTGAAATCGAGGGCCGCCGACCTTGGGTTTGGGAGTCAGCGCCATAATAGCCTCGACGAGTTCGTTTTGTAGCTCGGGAGGGATGAGGGAGACGTTCACCTCCCCCTCTCCCAGCAGGATTGCGGGTTTATCCACGTGGCGGTAAATCAGAACGCCACCATCGGGGGTTTTCTCGCCGATCAGGCCGCGTTCCAGCATGAGTCTGGCGGTTTTGAGTCCCCGCATCGCGATTGCGGGGTTTTGCAGGATAGTTTTCGTGGCCTCCTCGCGGGCCTCCTCGGGAGACGAGACCTCTCCCTCCTCCAGCAGGATTTGCGTCAAATCCGGCAGTAATCCCTCGGTGATGAATAGTTCATGTAAATCCACCCGCTGCAGGATGTAAGTCGTGCCGTCGGACGCGGTGTATTCGCGGCTGGCTTCCTGTTTGATGCGCTGGGTTAGACTCATAATTCTTTAGTAGCTGGCGACGTTGTTGACCAGCACGGCCTGCATAGCGCGCCCGGTGGCGAGGTCGTATTCGGCTGAGAGACTGAACGGCAGCGTGATGCGGCCCTCACCGCCTACGTTGGGACTGCCGTCCAGGTTTTTCATGGCGGGAAACGTCAGCGTCAGCCTGGTATTCGCGCCCTGCGACCATTCGAACGACCAGGGGGTATTGCCGAACGCGAGAAAATCGTTGTACAGCGTGTTGTTATCGAAATCTGCCGTGCCGCTGACCTCGATGGTGCGCATGCCGTTCCAGGCCACGCGGGAGATAATCCCACCGTTGTTGTTGATGGTGCGCACACCCTCGATGTTGTTGTTGATGGCGATGGAGATGTCCTGTAGCGAACCAAATGCCACGCCGTTGCGCTGCACCAGCGCGTCCAGCGTAAACGGCGTATCGGTCGGCAGCGCCACGGTCGGCGCACCGGGAGAGTCGTAGTTGGCCCCGATCCACTGGGCCTCGAAAGTCAGCATGCCGCCTTTCGCAAACGACAACGATAGCGACTGGCACACGCAGCCGGAGTAGCGTTCGATAGCCCCATCACGGCCTACCGTAATCGAGTACGGCGGCAGCGCGGCGCTGTCGGAAAACCGGCCCTGGGTGGGGTTGAAGGTGTGGGTATAGGGACCGGTGCCGGTAGTGGTAGGCGCACCCAGCGCGGCGCGTAGCAAATGTCCGATCAGGCTGGGGTATACCGGCCCGCTAAAGCTGCCACCGATAGTAATCAACCCCTTGTAGCGCGGACTTTGGTCTAAAACGCCGCGAATCTGGGCCTCTGCGATGGGTTCAATCGAAACTTTCAGACTCTCGCTGGAGAACGGGAAAAACGCGCTGGCTGCGACCGGCGTGTTCCAGGCCGTCTCCCTTCCCAAACCCAAAAACGATAACGCGCCAACCCTACTCATGTTTTACCTCCTGGTTCTCGGGGCCTTCGGCGGCCTCAAATAGAACACCTAGCTGTTGCAGCGGATCACCCGGCAGATCAGCCACGCGGTGAACTGAACCCGGCTCGAGGATGCCGTAGCCTATCACGGCACGTGGCTCGGGATGAACCCAGCGCACGTACTCGATGGTTGCGGTTTGCGGGGACTCGGGTTTGTCGGATTTTTTCGGCATAATCACCTCATATCAGGTTTTCCACTATCACGGCCTCAAACTCAATGCGACGCGTGCCGACGATAGGTGTGCCTAACGGACTCGGCACCTGACGCACGCTGCGCATGAGGAGTTTTTCGTTTAGCAGGCCGCCAAGGGTGCGGTCGGACGTGATGGCAGCGCGCACAGCCATCACCAGTTTCCATAGCCGTTCGTTGGACGCGTCCAGGTCGGGTTCTTGCAGACTCACGTATACCCCTACCTGCAACCGCAACCCGTTGAGAGGAAACCCAGGCCGTCCTGGTTCATCTATCAGTTCCATGATGTTGACGTGGCACGCGGGCCAGTCCTCGCAATAGGGAAATTCGCGCAGCGTGATGTCGCCAAATCCACCCCACCAGCTACCCAGCGCAGGAGAACCCGCTGCCAGGTCAGGCCAGCCGGCAATCTGGCGGATAATCTGTTCCTGCACCTCCCACGGACTAGCCATATTTGGCGATCTCCCGGATTATCCGCTTAGCGCGCCTATCGAGTTCGGCCTGTCCAGCGCGGCGGCGTTTGCGTTCCTCGACGATTTTCTTGGACAGCCAGGAGTTTACCATATCGTCCATGCGCTGCACGGCCTGCGGGGTAAGGTACATGGCCTGCCTAGGGTCACCCTGACCGGCCCCGGCATAGCGTGGGTATTCTCGAGTGCTGCCAAACTCTACAAATGCGGAGTCCTTGCCAAAGTGATATTCCTCAACGGTATACGCGGTGCCGGTGGTGAGGTCTTTGCGAAACTCTCCTGTCAGCTGCAGGATATCGCGAGGATGCGCGCTGGTGCGTTTGATGATGCTAGCTAGATAGCGCGCACTCAGCGGTTTCCAGGGTGGATGTCCCGCGCCACCGTTGCGACCGCCTGCGTGGGCCTCGAAAATCTCCGGCTGCACGCTAGTGCGGTAGTACTGGACGAGTTGTTTTAGCAGGGGCTCGAGTTGCGATAACTCCTCTCCGATGGCCTGCAGGAAATCGGCGATCTGTCTGGCGGGGAAGGAATACTCGGTCGAAATCATCAGTCGAACTCCTTACCGCTGGCGGGGTTGTGGTAGGTACCGAAATAACCGGCCTTAGGCTGCACGATTCGCGCAGCCGACTTCTGTTTGAGACTCGAGAACAGCGCTTTGGCGCGGTCGGTGGCGGCAATGCCATAGTCGGCGAGTCTATCCAACGCGGCGATGAACGCGGTGCCGTTCTGCAGCGCCTTTAGCTGCGACCTGGCGCTGGCGCGATAATCGGCGGCGGCGCTGCGTTCCTCCTGCGGCTGGAATCCGCGCACGGGGTCAATCAGATACGCAGCCGCCAGCATCATCACTATTGGCCCCAGCGCGGTGTCGGCGGGATCTAGCACACCGGCGGGGGAGATGATATTGCCGTCGGAATCGCGCACATACGCGGGAATGCGATATAGCGCAGCCAGCGCGCCACGCACCTCGGCACCGGCGCTGAGGATATGTTCCCTGGCGCGACTGCGCTTTAGCGCGTCCCACCTAGTGTAGTCCTGTTCGATGTAGAGTGCGAGGCGCTGCGCGCTGACAATCATCAATTCCTCCTGGGCCGACCACGGCGGCGCGATTCAAGCTGGGACTCGTTTTCGGGTTCGGCTTCAGACTCGAGGGGTGCGGCCTGGGATTCCTGTTCGGATTCCTCCTCGAGTTCGAGGATGGCCCCCAGTTCCAGCAGAGGCCGTGCCGCGTCCTCCTCGAGGGATACAATCTGGCCACCCTCGTAGTACTCACCGTTGTGCAGCAGGGTTCGGCTGGGTTCTACTCGATAGCGTTTCTTCATGCTGGCCTCCGATAGGTTGTAGCGGCCTCTAGCAGCTAGAGGCCGCTACCTATTACGCTACGGCGTTTTCGAACAGGAATCCCGCGTCTGGCGCGATGATTTTCTCGTCGCTGTTCCAGGACACTTTGGTGAATAGCGACCCCTTCACGCCGCGTTTGTAGTCAATCTCCTGGTAGACGTTACGTTCGGTTTCAACAAACGTCACGCCAAAGGTCAGCGTTTTCACGCCGGGGTTTTCCTGCACGTGCAGCAGCGCGGCGTGTTTACCCCAGGCCCGCACCAGGTTAGGCGGCTGGCCGATGTTGGCGGTATTCACGCGGCGGCGGCCTACCAGCACGCGTTCAATGCCGAAGTCGCTGAGGTACTGTTGCAGCTGCTGCACGGTAGCGCCGGCACCGGCTACGCTGGCGTTGCCACCGAGGGGGAATAGCCGCGCCGCGACCTTGGGATGGCGACGCATGACGCGCCAGGTATCCGCGCCAAGCACCAGCGTGTTGGGAGGCACGGTCAGGCTATCGGCTGCGTCCTCGATGGCGGCCAACGGGTCGGAGTTGGTGTAATCGCTCCACTGGCTGGTGCCGGAGAGGGTGATTTTATTGCCGGTGGGATAGCTGGCCGCGCTAAACACTTTAGCCGCGACACGCGCCTCCTGCTGGTTTTCCAGCGCCTCCGAGAGGTTTTCTACCTCATCAGCGGCGGGGTCGAGGGGGTCATCGGCGTTCTCGACGGCCTCGAGGGGAATCCAGCTACCTAAACCGTGGTCTACCACGCTGTAGTTATCGGTGGACAGTTTCCACTGCGCCTCGTTGGGCATGGCGTTGGGGGCCAGGGTGTCGTCGAAGCGCTGGAAAGCGTTGGCCTTGTCGAAGATGTAATACTTGTCCGACCTCTTCTGCACCTTCTTAATCGGCATTACCTGCCGCCAGATAGTCTCGGCGTTGGTGTATTTGATGGCGAGATCGTTGAGTGCCTGCTGGATGTGGACATCGTTGGGGTTGTACATGTTGCCCATAGTTTCCTCCTATTAGCCCTGGATGCGACTGGGCGCTAGCTGCACTTCAATGAGATCGCCTGCAACGCCGGATTCCATAGCGTATCCGATGACGTAGGCGTTGACCCCGGAAGCGGGGTTGGCGAAAACACCCTGTCCGTTCGCATCACTGGTAATGGGGTCGTTGGCGTTGACAGTGCCACCGAGTTTTACACGCGCTATACCGGACACCTGGATGCTGGCGGTCTGACCGGCGGGGGTGTCGAACAGCGAAACGCCGGTAACTGCGATGTTAGAACCGTTGGCTACGGCGACCTTGCCGCCAGCCGTCCAGCGCACAATCAGGTTTTCACCAACACCACCGGTGTCAGCTACCCTAGCAATGACGAGAGTCTGCTGCATAGTTTCTCCTCCCTAGTTCTCGCGCAGGTGCGGGTATTTGCGCCGCGCCGCGAGGTAAAGGTCTTTTCTGCGGTAGTTCTTTTTGCCGGCCTTTTGCCACTCTGCCTCAACCTCGGCCACGGCCTGTTCGAGGGTGATGCCGCCGGGGTCGGTGGGTTTGCCGGTGCGTTCACCGGCGGGTACTAATCCCACACGCGCCAGTTCCAGCAGGGCCTCGACGGCGGTTTTGCCGGGGGTGAGGTATAGTTGTTTGCCGCCTCTGGCGAGTTTGACGGTGGGTTTGGCCTCATAGTCAGCCTCGAGGAGGGGACGCACCAGCCCAATCACACTCGGGGGGATGCGCGCCTGCTCGAGGGTGGCTAGTATGGCCTTTACCTCAGCGTCGTATTTCTCGCGCTTGAGGCGGGCAATTTCCGCTTCACGAGCCGCGAGTTCTCGTTGTAATCTCGCGACTCGGGAGGGCCGTAAATCGGAAAGACGGATCGGCTCCAGGTCGGGGATAAATGGACGGTTGGTCAGCGCGCCGCCTAGTAGCGCGCTACCCACGTTCTGGCCGGTGCGCTGGTCAATGAGGGAATCGACAACGGAGACGCTAAACCACGACCACTCCTTGTTCTTGATACCCTCCAGCGCACGGGGGGTAAACTCTATCAGCGCGTAGACGCGGTTGCCCTCGAGTTTCAAGTCTTTGATATATCCCGAGGCTTTCTGCATCTCGGGGGGTAAATCCTCGTCCATCGCGTGGCCATAATCGATGGCGATGCAGGGTTTGCCGTCCTCGCAGCGGCCTCCCACTACTCCGCGTTCGAGGTTGGCCTTCCACTGGCGGAAGTGTTCCTCGGTGAATACAACGGAGCCGTATTCGGGATGTTCGTACTCGCCAAGGTTGACGATATTTACCCAAACCTCGTTGTTTTTGGCGTTTTCCAGCAGCCGTGGCCCAATAGCGGAGATTAGCGCACGGCGGTGGGCCTGCACGGGTTGGCGCATTTTAGCGGGGGTTTCTGGTTGCTGTTCCTGTTGCTGCGCTGCCTCGATTTTTTCGGGTTCTCCCAGCGTAGCGTTGCCGTCCTCGTCAACCGTCACCGGAATGCGCCAGACGGTTTCTATACCCTGTTCATCAATAGTCGAGATGGTCACGCTATCGACATCCTCTCCTAGGTAGGTGTGGTTTGGATAGAGTTCCTGTAGCGCGTTTTGCGCCGCCTGGTACAGGGGGCCAGGGGTAGATACCGGGGCCTCCGTTGCAGCGGCTTCTAGGGGGGTTGTAGCCTCCGTGGGAGGGGTTGGCGCGGGGCTAGAGGTATCCGCTTCAGCGCTGACCCTCTTCATTAGTGAGGCTATGGCGGCTACAGTGTCTACGTCCCCCATAGCGTTAGCCACGTCTAAGGCCTGTTGTAAGTGCTGTAAAACCTCGTTCATTCGTTACCTCCTGCTAAGTAAGCCTCCAAACTGCGGATATACTGGATGATACCATCCAGCGCTTTTGCGATGTGGGGCGCGCCCGGCCCGGCAAACGCCAGCAGCGTGGCTACGGGAATCTGGTCTGGCGCAAACGCGACTTTTACGGCGGTTCCGAGAAATAACCCCTGCGGCGGCTTTTTCTGCTCGGCCTCCTGCAAACTCAGCAGCAAAACTTTGCTGCATAGTTCTACCCTCTCTTCAACAGGTAGAGAACTCAGAAATATCTTCAGCCGCTGCACATTCTCCTCGGTTCGTATTTTCTCCAACGTATTTCCCATAGCACCTTCTCAGAACAAATCGGCGATACGGCGCTGCCACTCACCGGTCTCGGGGTTGTACTCCTCCAGCCAGCAGCGACAGTTCCAGCCGCATTGACTCGTGCCGTCGCCAGGGATAGCGGGTAGCTGATCTACGCTATCGTATTCACCGGCCCAGGCCACGCAGTCGGGGCAATGGCTGGCCTCGTCGTCAAGCCGCCAGCGGATTTTAGTAGCTCTACCGGCGGCCTCGAGTTCGCGTCGGCGGTCAATCCAGCCGCTAACCAGGGTTGACCAGTACTGACCGCCAGCAGCGCGGGTGAGGAGGCCCATGCGAATGCGGATGAGGCCGTCGAGTTCGTTTGGGTCTACCTCGGCCTGGATGATGTCGGAGTAAAGTTTGTTTTTTAGTGCAGGTAGCACCTCCTCTTTTACGATTTTTTCGGCCTGGGCCATGCGTTCGGCCAAAGCCGCGATAGCCTGAGGGGATAGCGCGTCTCCATAGCCGGCGCTGTGGGCCTCGGGAAGGTTGGCGCGGTACGCGTTCAGGATGCGTCTCTCGAGTTCGGCTAGCTGCGCGTCTAACACAGCCGCCGCGTTCTCCGGCGCGGCGTTTTTTAGCACACGCGCTGTCTCGGCGACCCACTCATCATAGACTTCAGCCACAGCCTGCTGAAACTCAGCCGCCATGGTCTCCCAGGTGCGGTTGTAACGCGGTTTGCGCACGCCGGGGATGTCCTCGAGGCGCACGCGCACGCGAGGACGGCGGGAGAACGCACGCCGGGTAATCTCGTCCACGCCGTCGGGGGTGTCGGCGGCGGGAGTCTCGCGCACGGTGTCGGGTTCACTCGAGGTTTTCAGCGGAATTTTTAGCTCGTTGGCGATGGCCTCGATGTCGATTTGCGGCACGGGGCCGGATTCTCGCAGCAGCGGCGGGAGAATCGTGGATTTGAATAAATCCTGCAGGAATGCCCTATTGGACTTGCTGAGTTTGGTCGGCGCGAACGCCGCGTCCGGCACGTCCGGGCCAAAGTTGTAGTCAATCAGCGGCCTGGCCCAGCTTTTCGCGATAGCGTCGAGGAGTTCCTCGAGTAGCGCCTCCTCACTCATCAGGAAAAAATCGGTCAGCGTCTCGACCATGTTATACGCGCCGCCACCGGTGGCGCTGGTAGCCGCGATTTTCTCCGGCACGAACATGGCCCTTAGCTTTTTCAAATCAAGATGGTCAATGTAGGCGGTAAACTCGGATTGTTTGTTGGGACCGTTCAGGTATTCCAAGTCCCAGCCGCGCTCATAGCGGATAGAACCGTCCGGTTGCTGCACGGCCTGTAGCGGCAGCACGGCGGCAGCCCCTGACCGGCTTTCCTCCGCGAGTTTCGCGGCGGCCTGCTGGTTGGGGTCGGTAATCGGTGAGTTGGGGTCGCTGGGGTCGCTAGGCTGCGGGTTCGGCTCGTAAAAAATCTTCCGCTGGGGGATACTTTGGTCTTCAAAGTACCTATTGGCAAACTGGTAGATGAGTTGCTGCCACCACCACGGCACGTAGGCGCGGCGGGTGCGCGGGTTGCCGTATCTGTTGCCGAACTCGAGGCCGTGCGTGTAGATGAGGGCCTTCTCCTCGGGTACCTCTACGGTATCCGCGCCTGCGATCTGTTTGAATCCCATCGGCTCGCCACGCGGTCCGGTCTCTAGCTGGATACCGGCGGGATGCAGGGGTTTGATGCGTTCGTATACCACAGCACGCGCCGACCACAGCACCGTGCCGTCGGGGTCGGCAATGACGCGGTCGGCATAGCCGAATAGTTTTTCAGCCGCCACAAAGCCGTACTCGAGTGCGGTCAGCAGATCGCGCATGAGCTGCATGCGCACGCGGTCAAACTCGTTTTGCAGGAATTCCCGCACCACCCGGTCAGGATGTAGAAACTCAGGACGCACGGTGAGAATCGGGAGTTTGATAATCTCGAGGGCCGCGCCGATCTGCGGGTCCAGCGCCAGCCGGGTGAGGGTCTGAATAGACAGCCGTTCGAGACCGCCGGTGCGGGGGTCAATTACCTGCGTTGTTGCGCGTCCCGCGCCGGATACCTGCGGGTCCTGGCGGCCTGTGAGTTCCCCCTCAGGTGGTTTGGAGAGTTTCTGCGCGGCAGCCAGTATCATGGCGGCCCGGCGTTCACCGAGGATCAGTTTCATCTCGGCCTGTTCCTGCGGAGTCAGGGGGGGGATAGGGTCGGTCATTTGCGGAAACTCCCAGGGGTGACGGTAGCGCGACCGGTAGTGGTGGGTTGATGCGTGCCGGGTTGAACAGCCGGAGATAGTGCGTGAAACGCATACGCAGCCGCGTCTATCATATCGTCGTGCTGAGACTCGGGAAACGCCAGCAGTTCGTCTCGGAACGCTGCCGGACAGCCGCTAGGGTCTAATCGCACCATGCGCTGTTCGAATCGCGTCAGCAGCGGCAGGAATCGAGTGAGTTTATCCCGCGCCGGACGTATCCCGCGCACGGGTAGCGCGGTGGTACGGGCCAGCTCCTGCACTACAGCGGCCTGGTATTGCGTCTGTTCAATGGCGATGATATAGGGGTTATGGCGCGCCGCTGCGGATTTGATGCGGGTCAGTATCTCGTGAAATGACGCACGGAATCGTTCGACCTCTTTGATGTAGACGATGCCGGTTGAGGGGTCGCGGCACATCGCCACGATAGCGGTATAGTCCGCGCTGTTGCGTTCGCTGATGGCGAGGTCAACGCCTAGCGCGACGCGTAATCCGGGTGGACAGGGTGCCTCGAGAATCATCTCGGGTTTGACCAGGCCACCGCCAAACGTGACAAACTCGGCCAGATACTCCTGGCGGAACACTAACTCGGGTAGCTCACGCCGACGCTGTTCGATCTCCTCGAGGGGTAGATGAGGATTCATCGCGCTGGGCATCTGGAATGATGCCCACTCGGGATAAGCGGGGTCACCACCGCGTCTGAACAGTTCATAGAAATAGTTCGTGCCGTTGGGGGTGCTGATGAACCAAGCCGCGCCGCGATAATCGGTAAGGGTTGGGCTGATAGACTGTTCCCAGATGTTTTTGAGGTTGCGTGCGTGCGCGGCCTCGTCAATGACGATACGGTGGTATTTGCGACCGCGACCGGCGTTGTTGTCCTCGAGTGTCCAGAACTCTATTTTCCCGCCGGTGATGAGTTCAATACGCATTTCGGTTTTGTTTGAACGCCGTATGACGGGGTTCAGCGTGTACTCGAAATCGTTCCAGGCCTCCATTAGCAGCTTGTAGGTGGGTGCGAAAAATCCCACTGAAGCGCTGTCTATCGCGCCACCCTCCGCTAATGCCAGCCACTCGATGGCCAGCAGCGTTTTGCCGAACCTCCGACCGGCAGCAATGGTTTTGAACCGCGCTGGGTTCTCGAGAATCATTTGCTGGCCGGGGTGGAGGTTGGGTGGGGGAATGCGAATGCGGGTCATGGTTCTGGAAACGGCTCGCCAGTTGCCTCGAGGATGGCGCGCTTGCCAGTAAACTGTTGCCAGCGACGAACGGCGACATCGACATATTTCGGAGACAGTTCTATTGCGTAGCAGCGGCGGCCTGTTTTTTCAGCGGCAATAATGGTGCTACCCGAGCCGACAAACGGGTCAAGCACGACATCCTCGGGCCGACTTGAATTGCGAATTGCAAGCTCGATCAATTCGACTGGTTTCATTGTAGGGTGCAGGTCGTTCCTGTGCGGCTTGTTGAATTGCCACACATCACTCTGGTCACGGTCGCCGCACCAATAGCGCGTGGCACCCTTGGGCCAGCCGTAGAGAATCGGTTCGTACTGGCGGGAGTTTTCATTTCCCATAACTCCTCTCGATAATGATTTCAGGTTTAGCGTTTGCGTCCTCGAGGCCCCAGTTAATGCGCTCGAGGCGCTGGATGATGGCTAATGCCTCGGCTGCGATTTTGGCTGCTTTCAAATCCTCAAACGCCAGCGCCTTTTCCTCTTTAGTGAATGCCGCTTTATGCGCCTTCAAACCGGAATACAGCCTATCGCGTGCGGCGTTGGTCTCCTCCTGGTGTCGTCTGACTATCTCGGCTGCGCGTTCTGCGGCAGCGTCAATGGCGGCGGTCTTTTTTTGGGGGTTGTAGCCTGCAACTTTCTCTGCAACTTTTCGCCGAATCACCTCTGCAACATTGGTGCCATCCCCCCACCCCTCAGCCTTGGCGCGCTTCTGTATCGCTTGATGAGAAACGCCCCACCTGGCTGCAAGCTCGGGAAATGATGCCCCGGCCTCGCGTTCGGCGCGGATTTCGGCCCAAGCCTCTTTACTCAATCTCGGCATAAATAAAGACTCGAGGGAATCCTCGAGTTAGCTGTCGCCTAGTCTAGAAAAAATATGACCTGAACTGGGGAAAAAGTCAAGGCGCTGGCAGATTTGCAGTAGGGCCTGGCCGATTCGTTTAGATTTTTCGTCCCGAAAATATCCCTTTTTCAGCAGGGTTTTTCTGCGGCCCCTGCGAATAGCCGCCAGCAGCAGCCCACTCTCGGGGCTATCCCGAATCGCACGCATTAGCTCGCTAGCCAGCACCCAGCCGATTGGGGTCTCCACGTATTCCACCCCACCGCTGGCCCATTCTC
>Ga0308395_1002132_pt1 | contig 11688 bp, 17 predicted proteins | sample Hotspr20SampleP4_FD_202097 | JGI IMG/M metagenome (GOLD analysis project Ga0308395, IMG submission 202097) | Hot spring phototrophic mat microbial communities from Mushroom Spring, Yellowstone National Park, Wyoming, United States - 20050930_P4 ...
GCGGCGTTTGCCCGAAAAGCCGATTTTCGCTGTAAAATCGGGTCTGCCCTCCACTCAGTATTAGTTAAATCAGTATTGGTTAATTCAGTATTATTAATGTCCTCCGAAAAAACCGTCCTCCGGGTTTCCTGTCCCTCGGTAGAGTCGTAGGACTGATTTTCTGTAGCGCCGGTTTCCTGTGCGTCAGTAGAAACATCCGGTAGCTCGGCTGTAGACCCGCACTCTGGTTCATCCAGCAAATCCGAGCCGTCGTCCTGTGGTTCGTCTGTCACAAACCAAATCCAGCCCTGCAAACGGCCACCGTCTACCCGGCGTGGCCTGCGTTTTAGATAACCGTAGTCCTCAAGTTCCTTTAGGCCGGAACGTACAGCCGTGATACCGTCATTGGACTGTTTCACTATCCAGTCTACCCTGAACGTCCAGCCATCTGGACGCGACAGGAGCATTACCAGCAACCCTTTGGCCTTGTAGGACAGCCGCTGATCCAGTAGCGCCGTGTTGGAAATCGTGGTAAACTTGTGTCGTTTCCTGAGTGTCATAAAACCTCCAAAGGGGGGCCAGAAGGCCCCCCGTCTATTACGAAACCGCGCCGACTATAGCCACAAGTGTTTCCGGGTCGGGTATCACCTCGCCGTTGGTGACCGCCTCTGACATCACCCGATGCCGCATTCCCGGCGACAACTCCAGGCCGTCCATCCAGCCCTCGAGGGCCTTCAAGTGGTCAATGAGTTTAGAGGTCTCCTGGCGTGAAAGCTCTTTGGAGGTGGTGAGGGTTCGACCCACCACCAGGCCAGAGTATCGCAGCGCCAGGTCACGGTCTTCCATGCCGGTATTTTTCAGCAAAACCTTTAGCAGCTTCAACTGCATGCTAGAGGGGCCGTTCTCCTGCGTGTTGGAATTTCCATTCTTCACAGGTGTGTTTTCGCGGGGAATATCTGGGGACTGAGGCAATCCCTCGAGGATTTCCCCGGTCTCATGGTCTACCTGTACCGGGGTGGCCCCAGGAACAGACTCTACCTCGGATTCATCCGTCCAGCCGAGGCCGACGATAGAGAGGGTTACCCTTCTCTTGGCCTTGGTTTCGGCTTTCATGATGGCATTGGCCAGCGCTTCCCCACTCACACCCTTCACGTAGACCGCGCCGACGGCTTCGTCCTCCCTGCCGTCCGGGGTGGTGGCCCGTGCCGTAACCACATAGAGGCCCAGCAAGTCCACAAACTCCCGGCTGACGATGCGAACGCTAATCCCGTGAATGCGCCGGAGCTGGTCGGTCGCGTCCCGGCGGGCGTAGAGGGTCAGCCTACCGTTAAGGGTGATGTAATCAAACGGACGGGTCAGTGGGTTCAACCCCAACGACTCGCATACTTGACGGTAGTATTGCAGCCGTTCCTCGGGACTGAGCCTAGAGAGGTCTCCCGCCATGACAACCCTCTCAAGGATAGACGCGCCGGATTCCGCTTTGGTGATTGTACCTTCCTGATTCATAAAACCTCCGTTGGTATTTGGGCTTCTGGCCCTGGTGCCAGGCTGATCGGCGGCTCAGCCTGGCGAAGCCGTCACTACGCCAACTCGTCAGGAATTGTCGTCGGCACCGATATTGTTAAGGGCTTTGATTAGCGCGTCCGCCGCTAAAGTCGCTTCTGCAGCCATGTTGTCGCGTTTGCAGTGCCACGAGTTTGGATTTGCCAACAAACCCTGCAGCGCAAACGCTGCGAAAAGTTCGCGCTTGGACAAACCCGAGCAGCCTTCTGCATAGACATACCCGTTTGCCTCGTACAGAACCGCTGGAGTGGCAAACGCTTGATCATTAGCCTTGGTGGTTTGTCCTTTCTGTGTTACGCTATCCATAAAAAACTCCTTGGTCTATTCCTTCGGGCTTCTAGCCCTGGTGCTAGGCTGATCAAAGGCCCCCATTTATTACGAAACCACGATGACCATGGCCTGCAGCGTTGCTTGGTCGGATATTGCCTGGTTGCTGGCGGTTGCTACAGACATGACCAGGTTCCGTATTCCCGGCGACAACTCGAGGCCGTCCATCCAGCCCTCGAGGGATTTCAGATGGCCAATGAGGCTAGAGATTTCTTGCCGGGATAGCTCTTTGGAGATGGTTAGTTTCCGACCTACTACCTGGCTGCAGTATTGCCGCGCCAAATCGCGATTCTCCATTCCCGTGTTCCGCAGCAGCACTTTTAGCAGCTTCAACTGCATGCTAGAGGGGCCGTTCTCCTGCGTGTTGGAGGGGCTATCTGCGGGTGCGGCCTCGTTAGGGACGTTGGGGGTTTTTGGCCCCTCTTTGACAGCCATTACTTCACCTCCTGCGCCGGCACAGGCCAAGCGGCTATATCCGCCGCGAGCTCACCATCCAGGCCGTAGTACTGCCCCGCGTAGCGGGCCAGCACCAGCGCTAATTCCCTATTGCGCCGGTGCAGCGCTATCAGCCGGCTTATCAGGCCGTCGGGGTTGGCCTCCCGCCAGGCGGCCAGCGCACGGGCCTCGAGGGCCAGGTTTTCGTATACATCCAGCAGGCCGCCCGTGCCCCCACATGCAGCGCACAAGCTGTAGCGAGGCGGCGGGTTGTCGGGGTTGCAACCCCGATTTAGCCAGAAATCCGCAACGAACTCCTCGTCCATGGCCCATCCCCACCCGGCCCGCCAAAGCCGGTCGAGTTCCTGATAGGCGGGGTGTTCGATCTCCCCCGCGCCGTTGCACTGCTGGCACCTAGCCATTGCGTACCTCCACCAGCTCGCCGTCGCAGCCTGCGTCACAACGCAGACCATGTTCATAAATCCAGTCATATGCAAAGCGCTGGCCACATTCGACGCAGCGGAACGTGCGGTGGCGGTTGGCGGCCAGTATTTTGGCCCGCCGCGCATCGAGGCGATTCTCAAACTCGAGGTTGTCGTCGCTGATTTTTTGTGGTAGTCTATTCATGTAATTACCCCCTTTCATTCCCTTTCATTCCTTTCCTCCACCCCGGCTGATGAGGCCGGGGTTCCCTGTTGGTACTTATATTTTAGCGCTTCTGCTTTCTGCAGCAAGTCTTGATTACCTCCAACAACGCATAGCTTCTCAATCAAATCGAAAACGTCCCCCGGTTTAGGCTCGCGCCGGGAGATCGTGTATAGGTAAATGCTAATCATTTTCATCATTACTCTATATCTCTGCGACTCTATCTTGCGCCGCTGTCTATAGCGGCGGACTGCCTCTCTTTTCTGTTCTGGGGTTCTGGGCATATAACCTCCTATGCCCCCCGGCTCAAATTGCAAAACCGGGGGACGGGACAGAGACTATTCCAGATAAATCGGGCTAGTAGAGCCGCCATAGATTCGTACTTTTTCCAGCGGCTCAAAAATCCGAGGGGGGGTTGCACTCCACATCACGGTGGCCGGATCGACCGATTCCACCATTGGGGTAGGCTGGCCGATACCGGCGGCAATACTAGATGCCTCCCACATTTTGTAGGCCTTGCCTACCGCCGGGAAATACACGTAGGCCACAGGCCCAGAACGGCTATCCTCATACGCATACAGCGGGTCGGCACCCTGTACCCACGAGGCCGGGAATTTGATATGTATGCGACCTTTGTGGGTGAACATCGAGAAGAGCTTGTCGGTGTTGTTGGGGATATTTTTTTCAGTCCCCAACCGTTCTATAGCGCGGGCTGTATTTTCCGCGCGTTCGCGAACACGATTTGCAAATGAATCTATGAGGAAATCGGTAGCGGCTAGGTCGTTCTCCAAGAGATTGGCTAGCCAGCGAATCTCTTGGATGGCCTTTTTCCTGAGTTCTCCTGTGATGTATTTCATACCTTTCTCTCCTTGTATTCCCCCGGATTACCCGCCGGGGGACGGGGTAGAAGCTTAAATCATCTTGAACTGGAGGCTTTCGATCAGGCCGGGATCGAAAATCCCAATATCCTGCCCGGAAGCCCAGGGGGCCTGGTAGAAGATCACTCCCTGGAAGCCCTGGTCGAGAATAGCCTTGACAAAATCAAGGCCGTTCTCGTAGCTGTCGCGGGTCCCCTCGAACTCCTCGCGAGAGGCAAAACGACGGAGACGAATATCATCGCTAAGCTCGGTTGCAAAAAGCAATTCACCAAATTGCTTAGCGTAGTCCAGGGAATCCGTAAGCCAGATACCCCAGTCAACTCCGAAAACTTCCTTGGCGTTTTTGTCGGCGGTTACAAAGGCTTTTATAGTGTTCATTCCTTCCTCCTATTCCCTGTAATCACTTTGTGACTACACCTACAGATTAGCTAATATTAGCTAATCTGTCAAGCCCCCCTAACCCCTGGCAAAAAGTCAATAAAAATCGCGTCCTGCACGCCAGAAGTGCGTGCAGGAATCAAACTACGCCGACCGCTGAAAACGCGGCGCTATCGTTTGAATAACTCGAAACCCGCCGCTACAAATCCCCCTAACAATAGCATGAGCAGCGTCAAAAACATGTTTTTGAAAGCAGCCATCATTTTCTGCTGATTTTCCATTTGAATCAAAATCTGCTTGATCTGCTCCTCCAGCCGCACCTGGCCCTGTTCTACTAGTCGAATTTCCCTGTGGAGTTGTTTTATATCGTCTATGCGTTCTCGCAGTTCGCGTATTTCAGCAGAGAATCGTTCCTGGTTGCGGCTCAAAACCTCTTTCTGTTGGCGGAGCTGTTCTATCTGTTGGCGGATTTCGGCCTCCATAGCTACCACCTTACCCCAATCGCGATAGCCCAGCGCCAGCTACCGGAGAACCCTCGACCTATCTCGAGTACAGCCCACCAGGTCGGGTCGTAGTAGGCCAGCGCCGTGTAGGGGGTGAACAGGTCGGGGGTGCGATATTCCACCCCCAGCGCGACCTCAAACGACCCCAGCCGCCATAGCACCTCCTCCGCGTAGCATATAAGCCGGGCCTCGAGGCCAAACTCGGCCCGGCAGGCGGCTCTTCCACCCGCACTAGCGGAGCCGAGAACGAGCAGCGTCAGCGTCAGTATCGCCAGCCGGAGAATCATTCTGGGAATCATTGCTACCTCCATTGCTTCCGCCGCGCAGGCTTTTCAGCAAATCAACCCCGCCCGAGGCCATGAACCCCGCGCTTAGGCCGAACAACAGCCAGTCCCCGCCGAGATACCCTAGGGATTTCCCCAGAAAACCCAACACCACACCCAGCACGATAGAGACCGCCACTACCAACAGGCCGTCCAGTTTTTTCCAGAGGTGTTTGCGGATCAGCGCCACCAGCGCCGCCACCACCGCTGCCAACGCCGCTGAGCTAGCAAACCATTGGGATATATCGGTGGGGATGCTGTCCTGCGCCAAAGCCATACTGCCCGCTACTATCGCAAAAACTAGAGATTTCCACATACTGACCTCCTACAAGTCTTTTTTAACGCGCACCTGTGCCAGTGCGTCGTCCTCGAGGTTGATTATGGTCTCGCCGGATACCGTGCGTTTGCCGCTAGGTGTCCACAAAACCAGTCCCTGCCGCGTGAAACGCCGTGCAGAGGACATATTCTCGCGCAGCCACTTCTCGGGGTCGAGGTAGGCCTCGAGAATCGCGGCTTTATCCATGCCGGGCCAGTGGTCGGCGGGCAGCGCACGTTTGCGGATTTCAAAATGCAGATGCGCCAAAAACGGCGTGCGCGGGTCGCCTTTGCCGATACTCCCCACCGGCTCACCGGCCCAGATAGATTGTCCCTCGACGACGCATATCTGGTGCAGATGCGCGTACTGGCTGAATATACCCAACGCGGCGTGCCAGACGAGTACGATATTGCCCCACACCCGATGCCATTTGGCGTGTAGCACGACCCCGTCGGCTATCGCCACCACGGGATAGCCGAGGTCAGCGTCCCCGCTAGTACCGGCCAGGTTGTAGTCCACGCCGGGATGTTCGGCTGGGGAGAGGCCGGCCTTTCTGCGCCACTCGAGATAGCGCGGGTCGAGAAAGGCCGCGTCTATGCGCGCTTTATCGGGTTGTGGGAAGGGGTGCACGATTCTCATGTTTTGTCCTCGAGGTCTATCGGGTCGGGTTTTACTGGTTCTGGCTGTGCTGAGCCGGATTCTGGCAGGTCGGGTTGTACCGGTTCCGGTTTTATTGGGTCGGGGTTCACCGGTTCCGGTTTTGGTGGTTCTGGTTTTGGTGATTCTGCTAGTAGCAGAAACCGCACCGGCAACGACTTCCACTCTACCCACTCCGGCCACGGGATACTATTTAGCGCGTGAACGCTATCGGCCTGCGCTATTGCCGTTTGCAGCGCCGCAGATTCCTGTTCTAGCGCGTCCAGCTTGTCGTAGTACTCGTTCAGGGTTTGCCGTCCCTCGGGGGTTATGCGTCCAAGTTGGAGTTTAGCCATTAGGTCTACTAAATCAGCGGGCCGCAATTTGTCGTTGGCGGCTGCTAGCGCGGCTTTGACGCGGTTGGTGGCTTCCTGGCGTGCCAAATCGAGATATTCGGCCTCGAGTTCGGCTTGTAGGGTTTTGAGATCTACGTCGTCGCGAAAACCGCTGAGGATTAGGGTGTCGTTGCTGTGGCGGCTGACGATGCCTGATTCAGAGTAAGGTAGCAGTTTGAGTATTGCGATGTTCATGGCGGCTCCTATCGAATTTCTAACTCGGCCCAATTTCTAACTCGGCCCAGATGCCGTTTCCACTAGATGCAGTCTGGTTGTTAGGTGCATTATTTACAATCTCTAAATACACCGCAGATGGCTCAAAGTTTGCAAATACTCCATTTATTTGGGAATCCCCAATAGATGAAAAGCCCGTCCATATAAAGCCCCCATTAATCCTAGGTCGTAGGTTGTTATTGGAAAAATACCACCTGACTCTTCGCAAATAAAGTGATCTTCCAGATGGTACGGAAATTTTAGTTATTGCTATTATGATGCTACTAGGTCCAGAAATGGTAATATTATTACTCAAATAGCTTTGCACCACAAACCGGTTTTGGTGGTCGTAGTGCACTTGCAGCACCCCGTCCCGCATTTTTAGCGTGTGGGGGTGTGTGTTGTTAGCAAAATCGTTGCTCAATTCATAAAGGGTGGTTCCACCTGGTGCGATAGTTGAATATGTGCCGTTGTAGTGTATCTCTGCATTACCTGCTGTAGAGAGTTCTAAGTTGACCAACGACCACTGGTTGGTGACCAAATAGGCATACGCCCAGCCATCTCCGCCATCTTTTACCAGGATGTCGGCACCACCTGTAGTGCCCATGATATAGCCATCGGCGCGGAAGCCATTGCGAAATGCAAATTGCAGGTCAATGTTCCTACGGCCGGAGAAAGCAAAATGGTTTCCCAAAATTCCGTTTATTTTGAGAATCCCGTTGTTATCAAGCATTCGTCCTAGATAGTAGTAGCGGGTATTCGTGTCATTACCCTGGTTTACATGTACATGCAGCAGCCGCTGGTTGTTGATTTTAAGCGGCCCGGTCATGGTATCCCCGGCCTTGTTTACTGGGGTATATCCCAAATACGGCTGAACCTCGTTTTTCATAGTGTTCAGCTTATCCGCCGTGATGATGTCCCCAGTTACCCAATCCGTGAAAAACTGGTTTGCTGGCATATCTCCTCCTATCCAGCGTCAGTATAGCCAACGCGGGCATAACCCACGCGCCGTTCGGGTGGCGCGGATGTCTCCGTAGAGGTGTCGGTTAGCGCTATTTCGTCGGCGGTGACCTCGAGACGTTCTGGAATCTCGCCGCCAACACTTTTTATTTCTGGTCTCAACAGAACCGCAATCACTTTCTCGAGCTCTCTTGCCATGATTCCTCCTAGCTGAGGGTCAACGTCCACTCTATCGTTAGCGCCAGCGTGTTGTTTTTTGCCACGCTGAGGCCGGTTTTCTGCGCTATATAAACCGACCCGTCGGCGTTCGCGTATAAACGGACTTCATCAAACGTATGCGGCTGCGTGGCGGGTTGCGTGGTAGGTACGTACAACACCGCCACCACATTTGAGCCACCCGTGATGTAGCGGTCGGTCAAATCGGCCTTATAGTATTCAGTTCCTCCCTGCCATAGGCCGATTTGCGTTAGCCCTGGCGAGTAGGAACGATTGATGCCGTCATTCAAAAACAGGCTTGCTAGGTAATCCCGTCCAGCAGGAATAATCGCGTTGGACTCGTCTACCAACACAACATCCCTCGCGCTGGCGTGCTGCACGATTTTCACGCGTCCTCGCAGTTTTATCTCCATATCAGTATGTCACCTTCCCTAATCGCTGCGCGCTGATAGTCCATACGCGGTAGTAGTCGTTCGATTGAAATCCGGTATTGCCGTCCAGATAGCTCGGGGTTCGCAAACGCACCTCGCGAATCAGGAAATCTCCGCTGATGCCGAGTCGTGGGATATTCACGCGCTGCACCTGGCCTACGGCTAACCCTGGACGTGTGGTGGTATAGGTCAGGCCGATTTCGGGCCAGGCCTGGTCGTTTAGCGCGGCCTTGGCGACCTGTATCGCTACGCTACGGTCTTTGATGTCCTCGTTCACCACGATACTTTCCCAAATGCCGTATGTGTTGATACTCTCGTTATCTCGCGCATTTATCAGAATCGTAGACTCGTAGCGATACTGAAATACGATACTCGCGCCGTTGGCGGGGGTTGGCGTGCCGGACGTGGCCTCTACAACGCGGTTCTCGTAGTCCACTAACCAAGACACTAGGCCGGGGTCAATCTGGTTTTTCTCGCCAACAGTCTGGGCCACGCCGTCAATACTCATCGTCAGCGAACCCCTCACGATTCTCTGTCCCAGCGTGAGGCCGAAAACGCGTGTGATGCCATCACCGGTAACGCGCTGCTGCACGAGGTTACTCTGCACCGTGGCCCCTTTCACATAGACCAGGTTGCGTATCTGCGACACGTCGTCGATATACGTCAGGTTGCCGTATGGCGCGCTGGCGACGTATGGCGGACTGCTGTCCTCTATCAAGTCCCATGGCGCGTTGGGGTTGGCGGGTTGCCGGAAATAGACGTTTTTGTAGTAGTCAATCCACCACTCGTAGCCCACGGTTTTGGCCAAATCCTCGATTGCGTCTCCTACAGGCTGATAGTTGACGCGCCAATCGGCTACCAATGGGCCACTCTGCACGTTGGCGAGATTGAATCCCCCTACGATACCCACCAAATCACTGACGATTGCGCCCGCGTTCTGGTTCTGGTAGGTGCGCGTTGCAAGCCGTCGGTTGAGCAGCGTCTGGTAATCCTGCGCCGTGATCTGCACCTCGATCTCACCGGTGCGCGAATCCCCCAGGAACGCACGTGGCGCGTTGACAATGATGCCGCCAAACTCGCGCACGCCGGCAATCTCGAGGATTACCTCCTGCGTGGGTTTGGGAATACTCGATAGCTGCGCGTCGGTCAGCCGCATAGAAAACTGCAAGGTGTCTACCTGACTGGATAGCACCGATACCCGTTCGAGGGTTTGCCACAACACCTGATTCGAACGGTCAACCCCTGCGATGGTCAGCGTCATTCCCACGCTAGACCCCCATCAGCGGCAGGCTGGCGCGGCTGATTTGCCGCAGGTTGTCGTACATCCGGCGGCCTACCTGTTCGGCCACCATCCTGCCGTCCAGATATACCTGAACGATAATAGGCTGCGGGTTGCTATTTCCCGCGCTTAGCGTCAACTCACCCCGGCGGATAGCGTCAGCAAAACTCCCAGGGATAATCATCTCACCCCGGTGCACGACTGCTAGCTGATCCGCCGGTACTGACGGCGTGCCTACGTCAAATGTATTTAGCACCTGCGATTTCAGCGCCTCCAGCGCGGCAGTTCCGGCGGCGGCGGCTAGCAAAATGGGGCCTTTAGCCGCCAGCGTAGCGCCAAGCGTCAGGGGGGCCATTGTCGCCGCCTTTGCGATTTCTGCCGCAGAAGTTACGGCAATCTCAATCAGTTTTTGCTGGATGATGCCGATAAGCAATTGACCCAGCGCTTTCAGCACGTTGCCCTTGTGTTTGTCCATCAGCGCGCCAAATGCAGACACATATCCAGCCCAGACTTTTAGCGTGCCAGCCGTGGTTTCATTGGTATAGCGCGAGATTTCCCCCAACGCGCCGGCCATCACGTTGGCCATGTTTTGCCAACCAGAGGCCCACTGATTTCTGGATAAATCGGTGATGGCGCTGCCGAGGGAACTCAGCGAGCCGACAATCGTAGTAACGATGTTCTGCACGCGGTCGCGCACGCCTGGTAGCGCGTTATCAATCCCCTGCGTCAGACCCTGGATTAGAAAAACGCCGATGGCGGCCATCTCGGTCGAGGGAGACCGGATGCCCAGTTTTTCCTTCCACCACTGGATGAACTGGGAACCCATTTTTGAAACGCGTTCCTTGATGTCTTTCCAGCGTTCCTCAAGGCCTTTCCAGAAGCCTTCAACAATGTTTTTCCCTACCTCGATAATGCCGTCCCACCAGACCTTGAACCCTTTTCGGAAATCATTCCAGCGGTTAGCCAAAAACGCCGCAGCGCCGGTAGCGCCACTCATCGCGGCGTTCCAGCCGTTCTTTAGCGCGTCCCAGATGGTCGCGCCGACTTTTTGCAACTCGGTAGCGAGTTTTTCCCAGGTCGTTTGAATAGAGGTCACTATTCCCGTCCAAAGATTCTGCACCGTTGCCGCAACGCCAGCCGCGCCGTTCAGCGCGGCGTTTATCCCCGACCGCAGCGCGTTCCAGATAGCCGCGCCAGCTTCTAAAAAGGGGCCGAATATGCCTTGTTTTGAGAAAAACCCTTTGACGTTGGGAATAACTACAGAATCCCACCACCAGATTAGCGCGTCGGCCACCTCTCTGGGGTCTGCGCCTAAAATCAGTTTGAATAGGCCGGTGCCGAAATCGGCTAAACCGGCTGAGAGTTTTTTCCAGTCCAGCGCGGCTAAACCGGATAGCGTTTGCAGGAGTCCGGCTAGAATCTGCGTCACACCCTCAAACTGCTTAGATTGCAATAGTTGCGATACAAAGCTGTTCCAGGCCGCTTTGAGTTTGGAATTGATGTTCTCATCGGTCACGGCGGCGGCTCTGGCCAGCGCGCCGTTGTAGTTCTCAAGCGCCGTCCGCGCAGCCTCGGAAAACTGGCCTATTGCGCTGGCGGCCAGCGCCATGTCCTCACCGACCCGTTTGCCGAATAGGAAGTTTAGCGCGTTGATCTCCTCCTCGCTGAGCTTGCCGTCCCGCATGGCGTTTCTCAGCGAGGTCATAATCAGATCGCCGATTTTAGCGGCTTCGTTTTGGACGGTCTCGCGGCTCAGCCCCAGCGTTTTGAAGGCCTCGAGGGTAGCCTTATCGGGGTCTTCGCCACTTTTCCAGGCTTTGCGCACCTCTGCGACTTTCTCGCCAAACGTGCGTAGCGCCAACGCAGCGGCGTTCACATCGCCACCACTCGCGCCGATAGAGGAAAGGAAAGTCAGTAGCTGGTCAAAGTCTTTGAAATAGGTGCGTCCGGTCGCGCCTAACTCCGCCACTGCTTCTGCCAAAGACGCGGGACTGATACCCACCGCGTTGGCAACCGATATGATTTTATCAGCAAGTTCGCGAAACGCCTTATTCACGTCGGCGTTGGGGCCAAAATACAGCAGGATGAGTTTACGAAAAGTCGCGCCGGCCTCGTCAATCCTCTGGCCGGTTACGTCCCGCCAGTCCAGGAGTAGCTGCGCCAGGCCGTCTTTGTTTCTGGGATTGAATATTCTGAACGCGGTCTCGACAC
>Ga0308395_1002134_pt1 | contig 11687 bp, 6 predicted proteins | sample Hotspr20SampleP4_FD_202097 | JGI IMG/M metagenome (GOLD analysis project Ga0308395, IMG submission 202097) | Hot spring phototrophic mat microbial communities from Mushroom Spring, Yellowstone National Park, Wyoming, United States - 20050930_P4 ...
CTGTATGCCGTGCTGTACTACGGGCTGCCTTACTGGAACCAGTTACACTCGCCGTTCCGCTGGATTTTCCCCTTTACGCTGAGCGCGGCCGTGTTGGCCGGCCTGGCTGCGAGCCGGCTTGGCCCTGACCGGAATACGCGCACGGAAGCCGAAGTCAACCCATCCGAGGATGGCATCCGCGACCGGGGCTTGCTTCCGCGACTGGCACGGCGCATAGCGTGGCCGGTGTTCGGGTGCGGAACGGCCGGGTTGGCCGGACTGATCGTCATCGCATGCTGCCCGGCGCCCTTCATCCGGCTGGCACAGCAGATGCTGGATCGTTCTGGCCTGGCACAACACGCTTTTGCCGACGGGGCACAGCTGTTGGGCTATCAGTGGATCAACCTGCTCAAGTTTGCTTTGTTCGTGATCGCTGCCGGCGCCGTATTGCGCATCAGCCGCTGTCCGATCTATCTGCCGCGTCGTCTGGGAAGCGTGCCCGCCTGGCAACCGTTGGCGGCACTGATGGTCGCGACCGATTTGTTGGTCGCCGGCTGGGGATTCAATCCCGCCGCTGACCCGCGCTGGTTGGACTTCCAGCCGCCGGTGGTCACCTGGCTGCTCGAACGCCAGCGCGAAGACCCGCTCTTCCGCATCACCAGCTTCAACGTGCCCGGCGAGCCCCACCCTTTGATCGCCAACACCCCGATGTTCTGGAACCTTTACGATGTGCGTGGCTATGACTCGATCATCCCGGCACAATATGCACGCTATATGGGCCTGATCCAGCCCCAGGGTGACCTGCTCTACAACCGCATTGCCCCCATCTATGCCCCTGGCTACGCGGCGCTGGACTCGGCGCTGCTTGACCTCTTAGGGGTGCGATATGTCCTGACCACCACCCAGATCCCCAATGCCGGTTATCGTCTGGTGTATGACGGCGAGCTGCGTGTCTATGAGAATTTGGATGCCTTGCCCCGCGCTTTCCTCGTGCCGACAGCCCATCAGGTGGCGGCGGAGGAGATGGACTATGCCCTGCGCAGCTTGAATCCACGCTGTAAGGTGATCCTGGAGGAAAATGCGGATGTCGCCCATGCCATTCGCGGGCCTTTCCTGCCGCAAACCGATGATTGCCCGCTGCTCCCGGCCGAGGTGGTGCAGTACACACCCAACGAGGTGGTAGTGCGTGCCTGGCTGGACAGTCCAGGCTGGTTGGTGCTGGCCGACAGCTACTTCCCGGGTTGGAAGGCCTATCGCCGGCCCGCAGGTGGAGAGACACCGGCAGAGGATACGCCAGAGCACGAGCTCCCCATCCATCTGGCCAATGGCAACTTTCGCGCGGTGTACCTGGAAGCGGGTGATTGGCAGGTGCGCTTCGTCTACTCGCCGTTGAGCTTCAAACTGGGCATCTATGGCAGCTTCATCGCCGCGGTGATAGTGCTGTTCCTGCTCGGCGTGTGGGCCTGGGGATACGTATACCGGGAATCGGCGGACGATCAGCCCATCAAGCGCATCGCCAAGAACAGCCTGGCGCCGATGACCATGGCATTGTTGAATCGTTTCATTGACTTCGGCTTTGCTATGCTGATGTTGCGCATCCTGGCGCCCGAGGGTGCCGGGCGCTATCAGTTCGCCGTCGTGTTTATCGGCTACGCCGAGATCCTCACGCGCTTCGGGCTGGGTACGTTGCTGACGCGTGAAGTGGCGCGTGATCGTGCGCAAAGCGCGCGCTTCTTCTCGAACATCACCGTCTTACGCGCCATTCTGTGGCTGACATCTCTACCGGTGATGGGTATTGTTCTGTGGTTGTACGTCCTCTTCGGTGGTCTGGCATCGGAAACGGTGATCGCAGTGGGCCTGTTTGCCATCGGGCTGTTTTTCAGCAATATTGCCGATGGGCTGACCGCGCTGTTCTACGCCCACGAGAAAGCCGAATATCCGGCCGGGGTCTCGACCATCACCACCCTGGTGCGTGTCAGCTTGGGCGCACTGGCGTTGTTGTTGGGCGGCGGCGTGATCGGACTGGCCCTCGTGTCGGTGGTGGCCAACCTCGTTTCGGCGAGTGTCTTGATATGGTTGCTCTTCCAGACGGTGGTGCGCCTGCGTTTTGACAATGACCCGAGGTTGCGCCGCCATATGCTGCGCGAGGCGTGGCCGCTGATGATCAACCATTTGCTGGCGACGCTCTTCTTCCGTATCGACGTGCTCATCCTGCAGCCGACCTGGGGTGACCGCGCCGTGGGCTTCTACGGCGCGGCCTATAAGTACATTGATGGCATCAACATTATCCCATCCTACTTCACGCTGGCGATCTTCCCGTTGATGAGCCGCTACGCACACACGGCGCGCGATTCGCTGGTGCGTGCTTATCTGCTCTCGTTGAGGCTGCTGCTCTTCATCGCGTTGCCGCTGGCGGTCGGCACACCCTTTGTCGCGCGCGAGCTCATCCTCCTCTTGGGTGGCGGCCAGTACTTGCCCGATTCGATGATCGCCTTGCAGCTGCTGATCTGGTTCTTGCCGTTCAGCTTCGTCAATCAGATCACGCAATACGTGCTGATTGCGATCGATCAGCAACGTTTTCTCACTCGCGCGTTCATCATCGGTGTCCTCTTCAACACGCTCACCAACCTGCTGCTCATCCCCCAATACGGTTACCGTGCAGCTGCCGTCACCACCATCCTCAGCGAATGGGCACTGCTCATCCCCTTCTACTATGCAGTGCGCAAGTATCTGTGTGTAGTGCCATGGGGGGACATCATCTGGCGGCCGGCATTAGCCGCCGCTGTGATGGGGGCATGTCTCTGGTGGGTGCGCGACAGTGGCTTATTCGTACGATTGGCGGTAGCCCTGCTCGCCTACGGTGTTACCTGGGTGGCAGTCGGCGGGCTGCGCCAGCCCGATATGCAGCTGATCTGGAGTTGGCTGCCCTGGAGACGTATGCGCGCCCGGTTAACAGGTTCTCGTGGGTAGAGGTTGCGGTTGCGAAGTACATCTGTCTCAGGGACGGCCCACCAACACCATCGCCAGATCGTTCACGTTGGTGTGCGTTGGACCGGTAATCAGCAGGTCACCCAGCGACGCAAAGAACGCATAGGAGTCATTGCGTGCCAGGTGATCGGCGGCATTCAGACCCAGGGCTGCCGCACGCCGCACTGTGCTGCCATCAACGAAGGCGCCGGCGGCATCGGTAGGGCCATCGTTGCCATCCGTGGCCAGGCAAGTCACCAACACATGGGGCCAGCCATCCAGGGCGATCGCCGCGGCGAGCGCCATTTCCTGATTGCGACCGCCACAACCGTTGCCACGCAAGGTGACGGTCGTCTCGCCGCCAAGGATGAGACAGGCCGGCAGCTGCAGGGAGAGAGCGGAGGGCAAGAGCGTTTCGCCGCGGATCACCCCTTTCGCCAGACCGGCCAGCATCCGGCCCACCTCGCGTGCCTCACCTTCCAGAAAGGTGGTCAGCAATAACGTCTGGTAACCCAGCTGGCGCGCTGTCGCGGCGGCGGCATGAGCGGCGATGCGATTGCTGCCGATGATCACATTGCGCACGTGAGTGAAGAGTGCGTCGCCGGGCTTGGGCGTCTCGGCCACCGCACCCTGCATCCCGGCCTGGAGATGTGCCACGATCGAGCGGGGCACCTGGTCGGCGATCCGGTAGCGCTCCAGCACCGACCAGGCATCGGCAAAAGTAGAGGGGTCGGGCACAGTGGGGCCGGAGGCGATCACATCGAGGTCATCGCCGACTACATCCGAGAGGATCAAGCTGATCACCAGTGCCGGCGCAGCCCAGCGTGCCAGCTGTCCCCCTTTGAGCTGGCAGAGGTGCTTGCGAATGGTGTTGATCTCGTGAATCGTGGCTCCGCAAGCCAACAGGATCCGCGTGAGTGCTTGGATATCTTCCAGCGCAATGCCAGGTGCCGGCAAGGTCATCAATGCCGAGGCACCACCGGAGATCAGCGCGATCACCAGATCGCGCACGGTTGTCCCACGGAGCAGCTCTGTGATGCGCTGCGCGGCTTCCATTCCTGCCTGATCGGGCACCGGGTGGCCTGCCTCGACGAATTCAATCTCTTTGGGCCCGCCGACATAGTCCAGATAGCCGCGCTTGACGAGCACCAGGCCGTGCGTCACACGGCGGCCCAGCAGCGCCGCGAGCGCTCGCGCCATCGGCGCGGATGCCTTTCCGCCTCCCACCACAATGACGCGGTCGAACCGCCGCAAGTCATAGACGTGGGGCTCTCCACCTTGCGGCGTCTCGTACACCTGCAACACGTCCCCTTCCAGACGCAGATGACGTTGTACCGCGGTCGCCGGGTCAACCGCTTGCAGGGCGGCACGGATCAGCCGCCACGTATGCTGACGCAGGAGACGCGTGGTTTCATTCATCGGCTTATCCTCCATCGGCTCATCCTCGCTTAGCGTGCGATGGCGCTGACCGCCGTCGCGGCTGCCTCTGCCGGCGTAGCATCACCGCTCAGCACCTCGAACACGGCCTGCTGGAGCACACGGCCCACTTGATCATATTGCGGAAAGACGGGCACCGGCAACGCCACTTCCACCTGTTGGCGCAGGAAATCCAGGTAGGGGTCTCTCTCCCAGCGATTGAAAGTGGCATAGCGTGTCGGAACGGAAAAAGTGAGCTGATTCCACACGACGACGTTGTCGGGCTGCAGCAACCATTCGATCATGCGTGCTGCGATGGCTTGCTGTGCGGGGTCACGCGCCGTGATGGCCAACGCGCGGCCGCGCACCAGGGTGAGCGGTTGGCCGTCCCGCGTAGGGATGGTGGCGAACCGGGTGCCCCGCAGTTGGAAACGTTCCTGCAGATATCGGCGCGCGCGCACATGCACTATGCCCTCGCGTTGGCTCGCATACCATGACCACAGGTCATCGGCGCTGGTCGCTTCGACGACATCCAACGGGATCACCCCCGCCCGTACACCGCGCACGTAATAATCCAACACCGCGGCGAGCACCGGTTCATCGAGCATAGGGCGTCCTTCTTCATCTACCAATCGCCCCCCTGCGGCAAGATACTGGATCAGAAAACAATCGTTGATCAGGCCATTGCGCCCCTTGGCCGGAAAACGATAGGGCACTCTCGCATTCAGCACGTCCTCCCACGTCGTAGGGGGAACGGTCAGCTGATCGGCGTTGAACACAATATGTTCTACGTCCACCTCAAAGGGCATGCCCATCAATTTCCCGTCCACGTTGCCTGCTGCACGAGCTCCAGGAAGCAGATCGTTGATCAGACCTGGCGCGACCAGCTCGTCCAAGGGGAAAACCACCCCTATGCGCGTGGCAACTGCCAGGTCGGTAAGGTCGAGCACCACCATATCAGGCAGCACGCTGGGAGCAACCTGCGAAGCTGTGCGCAGATAATCGAGCACACTCCCCTTGCCTGTCTCGTTTTTCAACTTCACGACAACGGTCACGTTGGGATAACGCTCCATAAAGGAGCGGATGCCCTGGGCAAATGCCTCGCCAGCCTTGCCGGCTGCTTCGGGAGAAACGGGCTCGACCGTCCAAAGGGTCAGAGTTATGTTTGCGCCAGGTGTCGTCTCGTCCGTTGCCTGTGCGGTGGAATGCACGGTGTCCGTAGCAGGAAGTCCAGGTGAAGCGGCCGCCATGGCTGGCGACGAATCGCTCAGCAGGATCGTGTCCACCACCGGCGTCACGGGTGTGTTGGAGCCGGGCCTTGGGTCCAGCTGAGGAGTCGTGCAGCCGGCCATGCAGAGCAGCACCAAAAAACCTACCCGGCAAAGCAGTTGGTGTCCGTCATATCGATTCACGCGTTGTCCCGGTATCTCCTTTCCCGTTCGAGGCATTATACCACATCTATTCCCAAACACAGCAGATGGGCCGGTGGCCCAAAATCGGTTGGATTGCCGCGCCAGAACAGGGGATGTATAATGCGTTCCACCAGTAAACTGAGGAGGAAACGATGAATTACCGACGTTTTGGGCGTCTCGGCTGGATGGTGAGCGAAATTGGCTACGGCATGTGGGGCATGGCGGGGTGGACGGGTTCCGACGATCAGGAATCGATGCAGTCACTGCAACGCGCCGTCGAGCTGGGATGCAATTTCTTCGACACCGCCTGGGCGTACGGTCAGGGGCACAGCGAGCGGTTGCTGGGTCAGCTGATTGCGAACAACGCGCAGACCAAGCTCTACGCCGCTACCAAGATTCCACCCAAGAACTTCAAGTGGCCTAGCCGCAGGGAATACACCCTGGAAGATTGCTTCCCCCCAGACCACATCGAGGCATACGTGCACAAGAGCCTTGCCAACCTGGGGGTGCAGACCATTGATCTGATGCAGTTCCACACCTGGGAGGACAGCTGGCTGCAGGATGACCGCTTGGCACGCAAAATGGACGACTTGCGCCGCCAGGGATTGGTGCGCGCATGGGGTATCAGCATCAACCGCTGGGAGCCGTGGAACGGTGTGCAGGCGGTGCGCAGCGGTCTGTTCGATGCAGTGCAGGTGATTTACAACATCTTCGACCAGAATCCAGAGGACGAGCTCTTCCCCGCCTGTGCCGAGATGGATGTTGCTGTCATCGCGCGCGTCCCCTTCGACGAGGGCACCCTGACCGGCACGCTTACCAAGGACAGTAAGTGGCCGGAGGGCGATTGGCGCAACACCTACTTCGTGCCGGAGAATCTGATCCCCAGCGTGGAAAGAGCCGAGGCGCTGAAAAAGGTGCTGCCGGCGGGCATGACGATGCCGGAAATGGCGCTGCGCTTCATCCTCTCCAATCCCACCGTCAGCACCACCATTCCGGGAATGCGCAAGCTGCGCCACGTTGAAGAGAACATCGCTGCCAGCGACAAGGGGCCGCTCCCCGCTGATCTCCTCGCTATATTGCGCCAGCATCGTTGGGATCGCGTGCCGACCAGCTGGTCGCAGTAGCCGAGGGCACTGAGATCGAAGCGTCGATCTTCATGGCAACATAACCGGATGCGTGTCGCGATTTGGTGGCTGCGCCGCGACCTGCGGTTGTCGGATAACCAGGCGCTGGCAGCCGCTCTGGCCAGCGCCGAAGTCGTGTTGCCGGTTTTCGTCCTGGATCCTGTGCTGTTGCGTTCCCCTTATGTCGCGCCGCATCGGTTGGCGTTCCTGTATGAGGGCTTGCGGCAGCTGGATGTTGCCTTGCAAGCGCGCGGCAGCTATCTGATCGTGCGGCGCGGCGTTCCTCATGAAGTGTTGGCCGATCTGGTCGGCGAAAGCGGCGCTCATGTCGTCTATGCTGAAGCGGATTATTCTCCCTATGCCGTCCGACGCGACCGTCAGGTGGCAGCGCGTGTCCCTCTGCGCCTGGTGGGCGGGCTGACAGTACACGCGCCGGAGACGGTGGTGCGTGCTGATGGCAACCCCTACCACGTCTTCACTCCCTTCAGCCGTGCATGGCTTGCTCTGCCCGCCCCCACCGAAGCCGATCTGTTGCCATCCCCCGCACACATCCCCACACCACCGGGGATTGCGCGCGTCACGTTGCCGGTTGTGGAGGCCTTCCCGGATTTTCCGGCCGGTGAGGCCGAGGCGCACCTTCGCCTCAGGCGTTTTGCCGGTGCCTCGGCCGAGGTGTTGGGGCACGGCGTGACGAGCGCCTCGAGCACCGACGAAATCCCGTCCCATCCGCTCATCTACCGGTATGCCCAGCTGCGCGACCGCATGGATCTGCCAGGGACTTCGCAGCTCTCCCCTTACCTGCGCTTTGGCATGCTCTCGGCACGCCAGGCCGCGGTGGTCGCGCGGCGTGCAACCGAGCAGGCGCCGGACGCCGCTGCGCGCCAGAGCGCGATCGTTTGGCTGACCGAGCTGATCTGGCGCGAATTCTACATCTCTATTCTGGCACACTATCCGCACGTGCGTGGCCAAGCTTTCCGTCGCGACTTGGAGGATATCCCCTGGTCGAACGACGCTGAACAATTTGCACGTTGGTGCACCGGGCACACCGGCTATCCGGTGGTTGATGCGGCAATGCGCCAGCTGATGCAGAGTGGCTGGATGCACAACCGTGCGCGTATGATCGTCGCTTCATTCCTGGTGAAAGACCTGTTGATCGATTGGCGTTGGGGAGAACGCTGGTTTATGCAACAATTATTGGACGGTGACCCGGCGGCGAACAACGGCGGGTGGCAATGGAGCGCCGGCACCGGCACGGACGCCGCGCCCTACTTCCGCATCTTCAATCCGGTGACACAGGCGAAAAAGTTCGACCCTGCGGGTGACTATGTGCGTCGCTGGGTGCCCGAGCTGGCGCAGGTGCCGCCGGAGTACATCCACGCGCCGTGGCAGATGCCGGCAGAGGTACAACGCGCAGCCAGGTGTCGGATCGGCGTGGACTATCCGGCACCATGCGTTGATCATCAGACAGCCCGACAACGCACTCTGGCGATATATGCAGCCGCCCGGGCCTCTCACAAGCATAATCCCGGCACCGGGAAACGCAAGCACAATTCATAGGTCACCTCCCGTAGTGCCTGTTGGAGGCGCTCGTTCTGCGGGTCCTGGAGGATGCGCACGATGCAGTCGGCCACGGTCTGGATCTCCGGCTGGCGGAATCCGCGCGTGGTCACGGCGGGGGTGCCCAGGCGAATGCCACTGGTGACCCGTGGCGGCGTCGGATCAAAGGGGATTAAGTTTTTGTTGACGGTAATGCCGATGCGATGCAGGGCTTGCTCGGCGTCGGCGCCGCTCAAGCCGGTGTTGCGCACGTCCACCAGGAGCAGGTGGTTGTCAGTACCGCCGGTGACCAGGCGCAATCCGTTCTGCGCCAGGGCACGGGCTAATATCCGGGCGTTATCCACCACGGCATGCATGTACACCTTAAACTCGGGACGCAACGCTTCAGCCAACGCCACCGCTTTAGCGGCGATGATGTGCATCAGTGGGCCGCCTTGCAGCCCGGGAAAGACCGCTTTGTCAATGGCTTGGGCGTGTTGCGCTTTGCACAAGATGAGGCCGGCACGCGGGCCGCGCAATGTTTTGTGGGTGGTTGTGGTCACCACGTCGGCGAAGGGGATCGGGCTGGGGTGCAGACCAGCCGCGACCAGACCGGCGATGTGCGCCATGTCGACCATCAGATAAGCACCCACCTGGTCGGCGATGGTGCGCAAACGGGCGAAGTCGATCACGCGCGGGTAGGCGCTGGCGCCGGCCAGGATGAGGCGTGGTTTGTGCACCTTTGCAAGACGGGTGATCTCGTCGTAATCCAGCAGCTCGCTGTCCGGCGCGACGCCATAATGCACGAAGTGGTAGAACTGGCCGGAGAAGTTGAAGGCGGCACCATGGGTGAGATGGCCGCCATGGTCCAAACGCATCGCCAGCACCGTGTCACCAGGCTGTAATAGCGCCAGATAGGCAGCGCCGTTCGCCTGTGAACCGGAATGTGGCTGGACATTGGCATGCTCGGCGCCGAACAGGCACTTGGCACGCGCGATAGCCAGCTCCTCCACCACGTCCACAAACTCACAACCACCATAATAGCGGTGGCGCGGATATCCTTCGGCATATTTGTTGGTCAGAACAGAGCCCTGCGCGGCAAGTACGGCAGGGCTCACATAATTCTCCGAAGCGATCAGCTCGATCTGCTCGATCTGGCGACGGCGTTCCCAGCGAATGGCTGCTAAGATTTCGGGATCGACGACGCTCAAAACCTCATCACAGGCGGTCACGTAGGGCTCTTCCACCACGGGCCTATTCGATTGTTCCATAGAAAGCGCTCTCCTATGAGAAGATACCTGGTTCCATTATAACACATCCCATATAACACGTACCACTCAGGGTGCTGAGAGCAGCAAGTTTTTTGACGACCCTGACCATTGACATTTGCACGATAGTATGTCATACTATGCGTGACAAGAGTGCCCGCCTCTTGTCCTGGTGTTGCTATCCTAGGACAGGGAGGTGATGCCAATGGACCAATGTTTTAGTCATAGGCTGAGCGCCGTGGCGTCACCTCCGGTTTATCGGTAGTACGCCACGGCGCGGCATGGGACCTTCTCGGGCGGGAAGGTCCCATGTTCTTGTCACCACCCTATCATCACCACATCCGGGTAGAAGCGATGACACCGTTGTTTCCAGTAGGCAAGCTACCGGCGGACTATCTCGATGCCCTGCTGGCACGCTATTGCCGTCCGGACGCGCGCCTGATTGTGCCGCCCCGGGCGGGCGAGGATGCCGCCGTGATCGACATGGGCGACCGCTATCTGGTGGCCAAAAGCGATCCCATCACCTTCGCTACGGAAGAGATCGGCTGGTACGTCGTCCATGTCAATGCCAACGACGTCGCCTGTGCCGGCGCTACACCACGTTGGTTTCTTGCCACGCTGCTGTTGCCTGAAAGCGCAACCGACCACCAGCTCGTGGAATCCATCTTCGCACAAATCGCTAACGCGTGTGCGGAGTTGGGCGTCACGTTGGCCGGTGGTCACACGGAGATTACCCACGCGCTGCCACGACCGCTGGTGGTGGGACATATGTTAGGTGAGGCGGACAAAGGGGATTACGTGAGCACGGCCGGTGCCCAGGTCGGCGATGACATCTTGCTCACCAAGGGAATCGCTGTGGAAGCGACTGCTCTCATCGTGCGCGAGAAAGAGAAAGAGTTGCGCGGCGTCCTGGATGCTGCGCTGTTGGAACGCTGCCGCGCTTTTCTCCATGACCCCGGCATCAGCGTGGTGCGCGATGCGCGACTGGCGCGCGTAGCGGGTCGGGTGCACGCGATGCATGACCCGACCGAGGGCGGCCTGGCGGGCGGCCTGTGGGAGCTGGCGCGCGCGGCAGGTATTGGCCTGCAGATTGATCAGGCGGCGATCCCGATCTTTCCCGAAACACAACGCCTGTGCGCCCATTTCGGCCTGGATGCTCTGGGCGTGATCGCTTCCGGTGCGCTGCTGATCGCTTGCCCCCCTGAGGACACCCAGACCATCATCCATACCCTGGCGTCCGAAGGTATCCCGACCGCTGTCATCGGGCGCGCCGTTGCACGCGAACAGGGTTGCACGTTGCTGACCGAGGAAGGCCCCAAACCTCTGCCCGTCTTCGCGCGCGATGAGATCGCACGCCTGTTCGGGTGAGTGACCGGGCTGCGAAATGGAAGACACCATGCGCATGGAGCAACAGGCGAAAACCACACGGTCGTTGCCCTATTTAACCGCGGACTATCCTGGCACGGGGGGGCGGATTCGGGTGCAGCTGGACGACTTCATCGTCGAGGAAATCCCCCTCTACATGCCGTGTGGTGAAGGCCAGCACTGTTATCTCTTGGTCGAGAAGCGAGGCATCAGCACGCTTGAGCTGACGGCACGCCTTGCGCGTGCTCTGGGTGTGCCTCAACAAGCTGTCGGCTATGCCGGTCTGAAGGACGCACGCGCGGTGGCACGTCAATGGATCTCCGTGGACGGCGTGCTCCCTGAGCGTGCGGCGACGCTACAGATTGATGGTGTGCGTATTCTGCAGGTTGCGCGTCATCGCAATAAGCTCAAGCTGGGGCACCTGGCGGGCAACCGTTTCGTCCTGCGCATCCGCGACGTGTCGCGTGAGGCATTCCCCATCGCCGAAGCGGTGCTAGCAGAGCTGAAGCGCCGCGGTGTGCCCAATTACTTCGGCGAGCAGCGTTTCGGTCGGCGCGATAACACACATGTATTAGGATATGCCTTGCTCCGTGGCGATGCACACGCCTTTATTCATGCCT
>Ga0308395_1002136_pt1 | contig 11680 bp, 11 predicted proteins | sample Hotspr20SampleP4_FD_202097 | JGI IMG/M metagenome (GOLD analysis project Ga0308395, IMG submission 202097) | Hot spring phototrophic mat microbial communities from Mushroom Spring, Yellowstone National Park, Wyoming, United States - 20050930_P4 ...
TCGGCTGTTTTTGCGAAACATGCTGTGCTCCTCGAGAGGGGGTTGCCTGCATTATATTGCCGTTTGCCCTTTTTGAGGAGGGTTTTTGGAGAATTTTTACCAATCCGTTTTTGCAGTGGAGTCATTAATATTATACCAATATGGATTCTACTGATTTAATTATCTCAATAAAATTTTTTACTTCTAAACTTGCTCGTCCAACAAATAATCCATCTATATTAGGTTTTTCAGCATACCTTGATGCATTTTGTAAATTCACACTCCCCCCATAAAGTGTTGGTATTAATTCAGCAACTTGGTCATCAAATATTTTATGTAATGTGTCTTTTATAAAACTTAACATATGATTTACATAATCTGGATTTGCGGCTGTCCCATCAATACCAATTGCCCAGGATGGTTCGTATGCGATCATAATCAAAGACCCATATTCCTTAGGCACGTTTTGTAATGCAATTTTTAATTGGTTTTCGACAAAACTTTCCGCTTTGCTGATATTTTTTTCTGTAAATGTATCACCTACGCAAATTAATGGACGAATACCATTTCTAAGAGCAGAGAGTACTTTTTTATTAACCATTAAATCAGTTTCGCCAAATAAAGTTCTTCGCTCTGAATGACCTAATTCAACTATTTCTGCACCGCAATCTTTTATCATCAAAGGTGAAATTTCTCCAGTGTAAGGACCGCTATCTTCCCAATGCATATTTTGTGCGCCTACTAATATCGAGGTACCTTGTAAAGTTTTACTTACAACATATAGAGATGTAAATGGGGGGACTATGAACAATGAGAGACTTGGTTTATTATTTATCGTATAATTTTTAATATATTTTGCATAACTAAGAGATTCCGAAATTGTTTTATGCATTTTCCAACCACTTCCAAGCCAAAATTTACGCATTGAAAAATTTTCTCCCGAAAAATTATAGGTAGTTTAGATAAATTAATATAGAGGGTTATTATTGTTTTTGTGTTATATGGTATTTTTCATCAATTTGATTAATTTTATTGACTTTCGGTGTAGAACGACCACCTTGAAATTCACTTTCCAACCATATTTCTACTAATTTTTTTGCAACATCAATACCAACTACCTGACTTCCTAATGTAGCAATTTGTGCATCATTACTTGCGCGTGCGCGTTCTGCGGTATATGGATCATGAATGCAAACAGCCCTGACCCCCGGAACTTTATTTGCGACAATTGCCATGCCTGCTCCAGTTCCGCATATTAAGATTGCCCTATCGTATTCTCCATTTTTTACTTTCTCGGCAACAGCAACACCAATGTCAGGATAATCTACAGGTTCCATTGAATTAACACCATAATCTTCAACCTTATAGCCGAGACTAATTAAATAATCACGTAAAGCATTTTTGAGAGGGAGACCAAAATGGTCAGATCCCATAATAATTTTATAAATATTTTTATTCATTTTTCCTCCTTATTACTTATCTATTTAACATAAATAATTGTTAATTATAAAATTGAAAAATTTTGTATAAATATATATAAATGAATAATATAACATTACAAATATGATTATCACATAAAATAATTATAAAGTCAATATTGATTTATTCAACAAATAATAAAAATTATTTTATAAGTTTTTAGCTGTGTCAAAAGGGTACAATTTACTTTTTGGACAGCCGATTATGGGAGATAATTTCTAAAATTATTCTATTAGTGGGACGAATAGCTGATATATAAGCTAAAAATAATCAAAAAGTGGGGGAAATAAATTAGCTTCTACTTTTGATAAAAACTCTAAAACAACTTCTAAATTATTAACTTGACAATTTATTTAATATAGTTTATAATAAAAGTGATAATAACAATATATTAGTTATAAAGGAGGTAAAATTTATTGAAAATAAATCACTAAAAATCTCATATTAATTTGATTTTAATAAATATTTCGGAGGATCAAAATGAAAAAGCCACTTTTTATACAAAAAATAACATTGATTATAACTATGATGTTTATATTGACTTCTTGTGCACCACAAAAAACACCAATCCCAGAAACACCAACAGTTGTTATTACTCAAGAATCACCTATATCAACTAGTCAACCCCAACCCGCAACTCAAGAAATTACAACTTCAAAAGAGCCTATTAGGATTGGCGTACTTGCTACATTAACAGGACCATTTGCTCAACTTGGACAAGATGGTGTCGATGGCGTAAAAATTGCTTTTGATGAAGTGGGAAATCAAATTGCTGGAAGGCCAGTAGAATTATATATTGAAGGCACTGATGCTACGGCTCAAAGCGCGTTAGAAAAAGCTCGCGCTTTGGTAACAAGAGATAAAGTTCAAATAATTTTAGGTCCACTTTCAGGTGATGAAGGACAAGCGATCAAGGACAATGCTGACGAATGGCCAAACGTTACGATTATAGTTGCTGGTGCGGCCGCTGAGAATATCACTATGAGAGGTATAAAAGATAATGTGTTTCGTACCTCTTATACAGGTGCCCAACCTATGTTTGCATTAGGAGATTGGGCATATAAAGATGCTGGATATAAAAAAGTTGTCACAGTAGCTGAAGACTATGCATTCCCTTATGCTCAGGTTGGTGGTTTTATGAAAACTTTTTGTGCAGCAGGAGGTAGAGTTCCAAAAAAGTTCTGGGTGCCTATTGGGACAAGTGACTACAGTTTTATATTCCCGCAAATCCCCAAAGATGTAGATGCAATCTTCGTTGCATTAGGCGGTACAGATGCTGTGAACTTCGTAAATCAAATGGATGAATATGGACAATTAGGGAAAAAGCCCTTACTGGGCGGAACAGTTACCGTGGATGCGACTCAACTCGCTTCAGTTGGCGAGAAACTTAACGGGGTTGTTTCTGGGTCTATCATGTCTGGTGATATAAATACCCCTGCTTTTAAGCAGTTAGAGGCTGCATTTGAAAAGTTACGCGGAAGGCCCCCATCCCTTTTTGTGGAAAACTATTATCGAGGAGCAAAATTTGCTATACTTGCTCTCCAGGCAATAAATGGGAATATTGAAGATCAAACAGCTTTTAGACAAGCATTGTTGAAAGTAGAATTTGATGCCCCTGCTTCTCGCGTTAAATTAGATCAGTGGCATAATATAGTAACAGATACTTTCCTGAATCAAGTAAAACTGATAAACGGAGAATGGCGTAACTCTGTAATTAAGACATACCCTCAAGTGAGTCAATTTTGGACTTTTGATCCTGAGGAATACCAATCAGAACCACCCTATGATCGAGACCATCCAGCTTGTCCTTAAACACCACATTTTATAAAGGGCCGTATGAATTCATTATCGTTACTAAATGTATATAAGAAATTTGGTGGTTTGGTTGCCGTAAATGATATTACTATGGAGATAGCATTAGGAGAACGTAGAGCATTGATTGGACCAAACGGTGCTGGTAAAACCACCTTATTTCATGTTATTGCAGGTGATTTGCCTGCCTCAAGTGGACATATTTTACTTTTTGGTCAAGATGTAACACACATGCCCGTCCATAAGAGGGTAAAACTTGGCTTACGTCGTACATATCAAACAGCGGCCCTTTGTAATAACCTTACTGTTTATCAAAATATTTATCTCGGAGTTGTGGGTCCTCAAGGTGGTCATTATGACATGATCCACGATGTAAATCGGGATAACAAATTTAAAGATCAAATAATAGGAATCGCCCGCATGATTAACCTTACTGATAAGCTGCAATATCTTGCGGGCGAACTTTCTCATGGTGAGCGTCGTATGTTAGAATTTGGGCTTGCGATTGCTCATAAACCAAAACTCATAATGCTAGATGAACCTGCAGCAGGCTTATCACCTGAAGAACGCATTAAAGTAAAGCAATTCTTATGCGAATTACCACGTGAAATTACACTGTTTTTAATTGAACATGATATGGATATAGCTCTAAGTGTTTCCGACCATGTTACTGTTTTACATGAGGGTAAAATTATTGCAGATGGTACACCCAATGAAATTGCATCAAACTCGTTAGTACAAGAAGTTTATTTAGGAACCATTCCAAATGAATCCTAATATTCAATTAACTTTAGATAATATTCATGTATATTACGGCTCCAGCCACGTATTACAAGGTGTATCGCTCACATTTGATAACCATGTAGTAGGAATTATAGGGCGTAATGGAATGGGAAAAACTACCCTTGTAAAAGCGATTATGGGTATACTTCCCGTAAGATCAGGAAAAGTTATTTATAACGGTGATGACATAACAAATAAAAAACCTTATCAAATTGCTTGTAAAGGAATAGGTTATGTACCCCAAGGGCGAGCAATATTCCCTTCTTTGAGTGTAGAGGAGAATTTAAAAATTTCTTTTCATGATAAGAATGAAAAAAAATGGACAATTGATCGTGTATATGAATTATTTCCAGTGTTGAAAAAATATGCAAAGAAAGGAGCATCATCATTATCAGGTGGAGAGCAACAAATGTTAGCAATTGCAAGGGCATTAGTTACTAACCCATCTTTACTTATACTAGATGAACCATCTGAAGGATTAGCACCTGTTATTCTTGATAATATTATTGATACATTTAAAAAATTGATAGAAGAAAACATGAGCATATTAATAGTCGAGCAAAATCTTTATACAATGACCTCACTGGTAAAAAATAATATTTATGTTATGGTCACAGGAAAAATTGTACAAAAAATTAATAGTGAAATTCTCTTGCATGATATAAATGTGAGAGAAAAATTATTAGGAGTAACTCAACTACAAATATAAAAACTTTTACTTATTGATTAGAAATTTAAATCATGGAGGAAAAAATGAAAAAATTTTCTCGCGAAGAAATATTAGAACGCCTTTACGGCAAAATCGCATTAAGGCAACCAATAATAATTGGTGGTGCTGGAATTGGATTGGTTGCTAAATGTGCGGATAAGGCAGGCATTGATATAATCATGGCATATAATACTGGCCCGTTCCGTATGGATGGTCATGGTTCATTAGCAGGTTATCTTGCATATGGTGATTCCAATGCAATAACTCTTCAACTAGCACGTCAAATTCTTCCAGTTGTTGAAAACACTCCAGTTGTAGGGGGGATTGGTGCAGCTGATCCATATCGTGATATAGATCGTTTGATTGACGATATGATAATGATTGGTTATTCGGGAATAACTAATGTACCAACTGCAGGTCTCTATGATGGAACTTTTCGTAAGCATATAGATGATACACATCTAGGATATCCTGAAGAGGTTAAATTAATAAGAAAATGTCATGATAAAAATATCTTTACTCTCGCTTATGCTTTTTCTCCAAGCGAGTGTATAGCTATGGCTGAAGCTGGGGCGGATGTAATTGGTACACATGTAGGACTTACAGTCGGTGGATTGATTGGCGCACAAGCATCTTTAAGTTTAGATGATGCGTGTGTAAAAACTGAAGAAATGGTACAAGCAGCACGATCTGTGAATCCAAATATAATCACAGTGGCGCATGGTGGACCATTTGAAGATCCAAAAAGTGTACAAGTAGTATTTGAAAAAACCTCGGTAGATGGTTATCTAGGTGCATCAAGCATAGAGCGTATACCAGTTGAAAAAGCGATAATGCAAATTATTTCCGAATATAAAAATTTAAAATTAAAATCAAAATCAAAATAAAAATATAAAAAAATACGCATATAAAAAGACGATATTTTGTACGAGGAGAAAGCGTTAAAAATTAAACAAAATAATTAAAATTGAAAACAGAGATAGATACCCGAGTTCGTTGCAATATGATTTATATGTTAATTTTTTAAAATTGACTCTACTGCAATTACTCAACTTTCAAAAAAATGCAACAAATTCTTTCCCACTTCAATGCCATATTTGGGCATTTTCGGGAGAGCATCGCTGTTATCCGATGTTCTTTCGCCTACATTCTCCCACTTTCGCCTAAAGAAAATGGCAAAATGACCTTTTTGCAGTGGATTCAAATATAGAAAGGACGAACTCGGGAGAAATCTAAATAGAGATTGAATTATTTTGAAAAATTTACCAAGACAATAACTAAGACAGAAGAGGAATTTATGGCTACGATAGTATTAATAGGATCTTTAGATACAAAAGGTCGTGAATATGATTATGTGCGCACTTATTTAAAAGATGCTGGGGCTAATGTAATAGTTGTAGATTTTGGAATTTTAGGTACACCGTTTTTTCAGCCCGACATACAAGCATCCGAAGTTGCAAAAGAAGGTGGGGCAAATTTAGAAGACCTACGTTATGGACGGGAAGGTAGTGATACAAGAGCAAAGGCTCTTTCTATAATGGAAATAGGAGTTACCCGAATTGTACAAAGATTATATAAAGAGGGAAATTGTGATGCTGTATTTGGGATGGGAGGCTCTGGAGGCTCAAGTGTAATTAGTGGGGCAATGAGATCTCTCCCAATAGGTATTCCAAAATTATTGGTATCTACTATGGCATCAGGTAATGTTAGTGGATATATTGGTACACGTGATATATGTTTAATGTATTCTGTGACTGACATTGCCGGGCTTAATAGGGTTTCAAGAAAAATCCTAAATAACGCTGCAGCTGCAATATTAGGTATGGCAAATAATAAAAGGAAATTAAATGTTATAGAAGATCGCCCCCTCATAGCAATTACGATGTTTGGAATCACAACTCCGGGTGTCTTAAGAGTGATTGAGCGTTTGGAAGCGGAAGGATTTGAGACCATTGTTTTCCATGCAACGGGCTCTGGAGGAAAAGCAATGGAAGAAATGATTCAAGAAGGTTTAATAGATGGTGTCATAGATTACACGACGAGTGAACTTGTGGATGAATACTTGGGTGGAATATTTAGTGCAGGTCCAAATCGCCTAGAATCAGCTGGACGCGTAGGAATTCCGCAAGTGGTTGTTCCAGGAGCAATGGAAGTACTTAATTTTGGAGCCAGAAATACTGTACCAGATAAATATGATAAACCTGAGCGTAAAATTATAGTCCATAATCCAAATGTATGTGCTGTTCGCACAAATAAGCAAGAAAGTTATGAACTTGGTAAAATTTTTGCATCAAAACTAAATCTAGCTAAAGGTCCAACCGCTATATTATTACCATTAAAAGGCCTTGATAAATATGAACAACCTCCCGACGGTCCATGGATTGATCCTGAAGCGGATAGGGCTTTATTTATTGGGATAAAAGAAAATATTCGAAAAGATATTCCTATATTTGAATATGAAAATAATATCAATGACAAAGATTTTGCAGATGCAGCAGTCGATAAATTTATTGAATTATGGAAAAAAGCTCATCAAGGTAAAGGTAATTAACTATGGAAACAAACGAAATTATAAAAAAGCTATATTCAAAATTGCTTATTAGAGAACCGATTATTATTGCCGGAGTAGGTAGTGGTTTAACAGCAAAGGGTGCAGTGAATGGCGGAGCCGATATTTTAGCTGTTTATAGTACGGCTGTCTACCGTATCCATGGTTTACCAACAGCTTTAGCTTTTTTACCATATGATGATGCGAATACATTAACATTTATAACGGCACCAGAAATTATCGCGAATTCTCGAAGTGTTCCAGTTTTACTTGGTTTAGGTGCTCATGATCCTAGGAAGCCTATTTCTAAACTGCTTGATCAAGTTCAAGCACTAGGAGCTGCAGGCGTGACAAATGAACCTTTCATTGGTATCTATAGTAAAGACTTAAGAATGCAGCTTGAAGAAGCGGGGTTAGGATTTTCACGAGAAGTAGAATTAATTAAAGGTGCTGTTAATTGTGGAATGTTAGCATTAGGATGGGCTTTTAATCCTGAGGAGGCCTTACAAATGGCTGAAGTAGGTTGCCAAATGATAGGAGCAATGATTGGTGTAACATCAGGTGGCGCATTAGGTGGTTCACTAATTACACCTCTAGATGAAGCAATCGAGAAAGTAGTTGAAATAGAAAAAGCTGTACATAAAATAAAGAAAGATACAATCATTCTTTGTCATGGCGGACCATTTAATGACCCCCAATCTGTGTCAAAGATGTTTGAGTATGCTAACATTTCTGGTTATGTAACAGGATCAACGGGGGAACGTGTACCTGTTGAAAAATCTGTTGCTAAAACGATCAGTGAGTTTAAAAAGCTGCAATTAAGTAATTTAGCTTAAGGTTTGTTCTATTAAATGTTACAAAATTATTTTGAGGTGTTATGTTGAATAATATTCATTTAGATCAAATATTAATACAATTACTCAATGGTTTAACTTATGGTGGTTTATTATTTGTAATAGCTAGTGGGTTTACTCTTATATTTGGATTAATGCGCGTAGTAAACATGAGTCATGGAGCATTATATCTATTTGGAGCTTATATAGGGTATACTTTTCAAAAACAAACTGGTAATTGGTTATTTGCGATTATTGCTGGAACTATAGCTGTAGGTATAATGTCTTTTTTACTGTATTGGTTAGTTCAATTAGTAAAGGGGGATTTGCCACAAACATTATTAACCTTAGGTATAGCTTTACTTATAAGTGATTTATGTCTTTGGATATGGGGTGGTTTACCAATTACTTTAAATGCCCCTCCTCAACTTAAAACTTTACTAAACCTTGGCATTATTCAATTTCCAGGGTTTCGTCTATTTGTACTTTTAGTTGCTATTTTAGTAGGACTATTTTTATGGATAATATTATATAGAACCCAATTCGGTCGGATCATTCGTGCAGGTGTAGATAACCGAGAGATGGTATCTGCTTTAGGGATAAATATTGATTTAATTTTTATGTTGGTTTTTATTCTTGGTGGAATTCTTATTGGTTTGAGTGGTACTATTGGTGGTTCTTATCTCGCATTTGGTCCGGGGACTGATTTTAATATATTGACTTACGCACTAGTAGTAGTTGTAATTGGTGGAATGGGTAGTTTAAGCGGTTCAGCTGTCTCCGCTATATTGATTGGCTTAATTGATAGCTTTGGAAGGACATACATTGCAAGTGCTTCCATATTCCTCCTTAGTGGAACTTTAATCATAATTCTTGCATTTAGACCACAGGGTTTATTTGGGAGACCGCAATGAAACGCTTACAATTTATTAAATTTTCATTACTAATTCTAGGTACTATATTAGTATTCACTGCACCATCATGGTTACCAGAATATTATATACAGCTTTCTAGTCGTAGCTTAATCCTTTCATTAACAGCAATGACTTTTATTTTGTTGGCAGGATATGGTGGTATGATTTCACTAGCGCAAATGTCTTTTTTTGCAATTTCGGGTTATCTAATTGGTATATGTGTAATGACAAAAGGTTGGTCATTCTCTTTGGCAATACCAATAGCCATTATTGGTGCAATTTTACTAAGTGCTGTTTTTGGATTAGTCGCAATAAGGGCTCGTGGTACTTATTTTTTAATGATAACACTTGCTTTATCACAAGTGTCGTATGGTATAGCTATGCAATGGGCAAGAGTTACTCGTGGTTCGGAGGGATTTTCGGGTATTATTCGCCCTTCTATCTTTAATTGGTCATTAATTCAACCCATTCCGTTGTATTATGTTACTATAATAACAGTGTTTATTTGTTATGTTTTGATGAGAATGATAGTAAACTCAATTTTTGGACTTGTAATACAAGGCATCCGCGATAATCCAGAACGTATAGCAGCGCTTGGTTATAATGTACAACTTCATCGTTATATAATTTTAATAATTAGTGGAATGTTTGCTGGTATAGCTGGTATACTTGGTGTTTTTTACTATGGAAGTGTTTCCCCTTCAACTACAGCACTTTCTCAAACCATTCTTGTAGTAATGGCTGCTATTTCTGGTGGAGTTTCAAGATTAGAAGGAGGAATTTTAGGAGCTTTTATTACTATACTTATTTGGAGCATAGCGAGTCAGCATACCCAACATTATATGACTGTAATTGGATTCATTTTTGCTCTAATAATCATTTTTTTACCAAAAGGTATATTAGGATCAATATTAGAATTGAATATAAGTAAAATAATTAATATTAAATTTTTGCATAATAATTGGGGTAAGAAATAAAACCCTTAATGCATTATTTGAGATAGTTAGAAAACGTGATAAAAATAATTAATATTTTGTATGAGCGAACAAGACACTAACAATGAGTTTGAAAAAAAACTTTTGAACGATGAGATAGTCAATAGAACTAAAAGACAAGAAAAAATTGCTGAGTATTTACTTCAAAATTCCTCAGTTTATGTTCAAGAATTAGCAAAAATTTTTAATGTCAGCTCAATGACTATCCACCGTGACTTAGACGAATTGGAAAAACAGGGAATCCTTCGGAAGGTTCGTGGAGGGGCAACAGCTCAGCCATCAAGTTTGTTCGAGAGTGATTTTCGATATCGTCTTGATTTTGCAAGAAATGCAAAGCTCGCAATAGCACGATTTGCTATAAGATATATTGAACCAGGCCAAGCTATAATGATGGATGATTCAACAACGACATTAACCCTTGCTGAATTAGTAAAAGATATCCAACCATTAACAGTAATTACAAATAGTTTCCCAATTATTCAAGAATTAATTCAAACAAAAGGCATTCGTCTCATTTCACTTGGCGGTGAATATATGCCAAGATATAGAGCATTTACGGGAATGATTTGTGAAAAAGCTATTAGTTCTCTTCGGGCAAATCTTTTATTTATGTCAACTTCAGCAGTCTCAGATAATATTGCTTTTCACCAAGAACAAGATATTGTAAAAGTAAAGCGAGCAATGATGAAGTCATCTGCTCGAAAAATATTGTTAATTGATCACAGTAAACTTCATAAAATAGCTCTTCATCATCTGGCATCATTAAGTGAATTTGATTTAGTAATTGTGGATGGAGAAGTCGATTCTGAAAGTCTAACAATTTTGAATGAGGCAAAGGTCAAAGTTGAAATCGCTCCTATAAATATTGATTCATAAACATAACAAGCACGAAATCATTATTATTAAAAAAACAATTGTCTAAAAAGATCTTCAATATCTGGTATAAAAACACCCCAATATATTGCTCACCTGCTTATTCCGTAAAGGTTCTCACCCATCATATACTTCCACGGTTCCTTATAAACTAGGAATACCAAGTATTCGCTTTTGCGCAGTTTTATTACTATCACTATATAGGTAACCTCTTCTCAAGCCATCGATCAATATTTACCGAAGTCACATAGTACTGGTTTTGCCAAGTTTAGTGACAAAATAAATAAGGCTAATCTCGGGCTTTCAAGCCATGAGAAGACTTCAGATCGATGCCAAGTTTGTCGTTCTATATTTCTGAATGTTAGGAATTGGAATTACTTGGCTCTTTAACTCGAGAATTCGATCTAAACCAAAATAACCCTGTGACAGGAATTAAAAAGTTTGAATTTTTGTTTCGTCACCGACAATTTAAATCCCGATATACTTAGTAAAACTATTCCAATAAAGTCCCGGCTCCGATTTATCCTCATTTCTAATCGCCTTCTGGAAATTTTTACGTCATCAACGGGTATATATTATTGGAGAACCCATAGCTTTATTCGAAGTTTTTCTATAACTGTACTTACTTTAACGTGAGTTCGGGTTAGGCAGACAAGGGCAAAGCATCGTCCAAGCCTAAAGATGGTTTTGCAGGACGGCGGCAGTAAGCAATCAACCCGCAAATCACATTGACCAAGAAATTGGTGAAACTTCGA
>Ga0308395_1002145_pt1 | contig 11644 bp, 11 predicted proteins | sample Hotspr20SampleP4_FD_202097 | JGI IMG/M metagenome (GOLD analysis project Ga0308395, IMG submission 202097) | Hot spring phototrophic mat microbial communities from Mushroom Spring, Yellowstone National Park, Wyoming, United States - 20050930_P4 ...
TTTCTTACCTTTTTCAATGGCTTCTTCAATAGTACCTACAAGGTTGAATGCGGCTTCGGGGTATTCATCAACTTCTCCATCCAAAATCATATTAAATCCTCTAATGGTATCTTCGATGTTAACAAACACACCTTTAATTCCTGTAAATTGTTCTGCCACGTGGAAGGGTTGTGATAAAAATCTTTGCACCCGACGTGCACGATGTACTACCAGTTTATCTTCTTCACTTAACTCATCCATACCAAGGATTGCAATAATGTCTTGAAGTTCTTTATATCTTTGAAGAATTCCTTTTACTCTTTGAGCACATTGATAGTGGGCTTCACCAACAATTGCAGGATTTAAGATACGAGAAGTAGATTCCAATGGATCTACTGCAGGATAAATACCGAGCTCTGCTATTTTTCTGCTTAATACAGTAGTGGCATCAAGGTGGGCAAAAGTAGTAGCAGGTGCAGGGTCAGTAAGGTCATCAGCAGGAACGTAAACCGCCTGAACAGAAGTAATAGAACCCTTTTTAGTAGATGTAATACGCTCTTGCATAGCCCCCATTTCGGTTGCTAATGTTGGTTGATAACCCACAGCACTGGGCATACGACCAAGAAGAGCAGACACTTCAGAACCTGCCTGAGTAAAACGGAAGATATTGTCAATGAAAAATAAAATATCTCTACCTTGTCCCTCTCCTTCTCCATCACGGAAATACTCTGCTAATGTAAGTCCAGATAATGCCACACGAGCACGAGCACCTGGTGGCTCATTCATTTGTCCAAATACGAAAGTGGCTTGTGAATTTTCAAGTTCTTTTAAATCTACTTTTGAAAGATCCCAACCGCCTTTGTGTAAAGATGCTTTGAATGCCTCTCCGTATCTTACGATATTGGCTTCAATCATTTCTCTTAATAAATCATTCCCTTCACGAGATCTTTCTCCAACACCGGCAAATACAGAATATCCTGAATATCCTTTTGCAATGTTGTTAATCAATTCTTGGATAAGCACTGTTTTACCAACACCGGCACCACCAAACAAGCCAATCTTTCCTCCTTTGGCATAAGGTTCAATAAGGTCAATAACTTTAATACCTGTGTATAATACTTCTGTAGAAGTAGAAAGATCTTCAAACTTTGGGGCTGACTGGTGAATTGGCCTACCATTTTTATTATCTAATTGGTTAATACCATCTATTGTTTCGCCGACTACATTAAATAAGCGACCACGCACTTGTTTTCCAATAGGCATTTTAATACCATCCCCTAAGGCGGTTACTTCCATACCTCTGTACAGACCATCGGTACTATCCATTGCAATGGTGCGCACTGTATCTTCTCCAATGTGTTGTTGGACTTCAAGGATTAATTTTTGACCATTTGGGCGAACCACTTCAATGGCTTCTAAAATTTTAGGAAGAGATCCTTGTTGTGTATCAAATCTTACGTCTACTACAGGACCAATTACCTGTGTTATTTTTCCTTTTTGTGACATTGTTATTAATTTTGGGCGGCAAAGATAGGACATTTAATTTTATTCTTAAAAATAATTTTTTTCTGATTTTTGTCATTATCATTTTGTTGGTTGTTTAATTATTTTTTCTTTTGTATCATTGCGGCAAGTATTTTTTGAAAACTATAAAAACTCAAATACTAATAAAACCAAATCAACCCCAAAACATACCATTTGTATAAAGTTTAATAGTATGAAGTGGATTTTTAATAGATATTTTTTAACAGCATTTTTTTTTGTAATATGGTTATTGTTTTTTGATAAAAATGATATTTTTACTCAAAGAGATCTAAGTAAACAATTAAAGCGATTATACGAAGAAAAGCGATATTATAAAACAGAAATAGAAAAAAATAATTTACTTATAGAAGAATTCAAAAATAATACTGAAAGTATAGAGCGTTTTGCCCGCGAGCAGTATTGGATGAAAAAAGACAATGAAGAAGTATACATTGTCGAAACCAGAAAAAATTAGTTTTAATGTACAAAATTGATTTCTACATTGCGGGCATTCAAAAAGCAGGAACAACTAACTTAGCGTATTTGTTAGGTAAAGCCAATAATGTTATTACACATCCTCAATTAGAATGTACTTTTTTCTATGATTTAAATGAATTTAATAAAGGGGTTGAGTATTTAAATAACTATTATTTTTTTGACGCTAAAAATTGCCCAAAGGATTTTTATCGGGTTATAAAACACAGCAATACATTTACAAGTATAGGGACCTTTCAAAGAGTTTTACAATGTTCTCCAAATGTTCAGTTTATTTTGATATTCCGGAATCCTATTCAGCGTTTGGTATCCTCTTATTTAATGGAAAAAACCCGGAGTTTGTATCCTCATTCTTTAGAAAAAGCCATAGATATTGCTCTTAATAATAATTCGTCTTTTGAACATAGAGTATTTTTTGCTTTTGGTAAATACGATAAATGGTTAACAGACATTCTCAAAGTCGTTAATGAAAAACAACTTACCTACTTTTTATTTGAAGATTTATACAATGATATTGACCATCATATTGGACAATTTTCTCAAAAATACCACATAGATATTGATTTGACTTTATTAAAAAATGTTCCTATTCAAAATGCTCAAAAAAAGTTTAAGCACGAATGGTATCAAAAGATGATTATTAAACTACGACAAAGCAAAATTAAAAATCATATCAAAAAAATCATTCCTGCTAAACATTGGGTAAAATGGACAAAAAAAATAGAGCATTTTAATTATATTGAACCAGAAACAAAATTTAAGATCAGTAAAGACCAAGAGAATATTTTAAAAGATGCCTACTACCAATCTATCTTGAATTTTGAAAGAATGACTGGATTAAAAACCAATTGGTTACAAGAAACAGAAAGAAAAGAACCTTATGCAACACAATAAAATCTATACTATTACACCCAAAAGCAAGTTTTCTTTGGGGTTAAAAGAATTACTTGAATACAGAGAATTGATTTACATATTTACTTGGCGTGAAATAAAAGTAAAATACAAGCAAACGTTTTTGGGTGTATTGTGGGTGGCTCTGCAGCCCATCGTTATGATGTTGATAATTAATATCTTTTTATCCCGCTATTTCAAACAAGATTTTGAACATATCCCATATTATTTATATGTATACTCTGGCTTAATTGCTTGGAATTTATTTGCTTCGGGGGCTAATACTTCTGTAAATAATATCCTAATGAATGCCAATATTATCAAAAAAATATATTTTCCAAGAATGATTATTCCTTTGTCTTCCATATTATTTTCATTTGTAGATTATTGTATTTCTTTTGTTGTTTTGATTCTATTTATGATAGTTGAAGATGTTTCTTTAATTTTGAATTTTAATCTTATCTACTGGATATTGGCTACTATGATTATTATGTTATTTTCATTTTCCTTAGGTTTATACTTTTCGGCTTTAGTTGTAAAATATAGAGATTTCAGATACATACTTCCTTTTCTTATTCAACTATTATTCTTTTTAAGTCCTGTAATGTATAAAATTCAGATTGAACAAAAACTTTTACAAGACGCACTTATTTATTTTAACCCAATGGTATTAGGTATTGAATTGGTTCGTACTGCAGCATTTAATGTACCTTTTTCATTAAGTTTACAACAAACATTAATTACTCTTATCATTTTAAGTGTTTATTGTTTGATAGCAGTATTTATATTTAAAAATACAGAAGAATATATTGCCGATAAAATATAAACCATTACCGTTTGTAAAAAAATTGTACATTTATTCCCTAATTATGCTGCCAATACTTGAAGTACAAAATATAAGCAAGAAGTTTAAGATTTATCACAATAAGCAACCCTATTTAAGTTTAAGAGATACTATTGTAGATGTTATTAAACATCCCTCAAAAGTATTTCAAACAGAAACAGAAGAATTTTGGGCATTAAAAAATGTAAGTTTTACAGTAAACGAAGGCGAAAGCATTGGGATTATTGGTAAAAATGGTGCAGGAAAATCTACTTTGTTAAAGATACTTTCGCGAATAACCCCCCCAACAAAGGGCAAGATAACTTTAAGGGGAAGAGTAGCAAGTTTATTGGAAGTAGGTACTGGCTTTCATCCCGAACTAACAGGAAGAGAAAACGTGTATTTTAATGGTGCTATCCTTGGAATGAAGCGAAGTGAAATCAAAAGGAAGTTTGACGAAATTGTTACTTTTGCGGGTGTGGAGAAATTTATAGATACGCCGTTGAAGCATTACAGCAGCGGGATGCAATTGCGTTTAGCATTTGCTGTGGCGGCTTTTTTAGAAGCGGAGATATTAGTAGTAGATGAAGTGCTTGCGGTGGGAGATGCAGAGTTTCAGAAGAAATGCTTAGGCAAGATGGAAGATGTAACGAAGAAAGAAGGCAGAACGGTGTTGTTTGTAAGTCATAATATGGATATAATAAATTCATTATGTCAGAAATCTATTCTTTTAAAAGAAGGGTGTATTTATATGATGGATGTAACCCGAAAAGTGGTTGCCGAATATTTAAAAACAAATTCAACTTCTAGTTTAATGTGTTGGAAAAGAGAAAAACTCACTTCCAAAAATGATATTTGTGTTATTAAAACAGTGAATTTGCAGTTAGAAAGGTGTTCTCCCAACCACAGCATAACTCTTGAAATTGAAATCAAAAGCATACAATATCATCAAAACGCTTTTGTAGCAATAGATGTTCAAAATTCACTTGGAATTCCAATTTTTCAATCTATACCTACTGATGAAAAATTCATCCCGTATAGCCCGAATGGATATTCATTTGTAGTTAAAATTGATTTACCTCCGCTAATACCAGATTTTTACTATGTTTCAGTATGGATAGGAACAGATTATGTTTACACTTTAGATTGGCAAAAAAATATTGTTAGTTTTAATATTTTAGATAGCCCAATGCCAAATAGGACTGTACCACATTATCATTATAATGGTTCTCTATTTTGGTACTCTTATTTATGTAATTCTAAAATTAAATCAAGCATTTCCAATGAAAAATAGTCTCTTTGATATAGGTCATATTGCTAAAGCCATAGTTCAAGAAATAAAAATTAAAAAATTATACATGGATTATAAACATTACACAATGGTCCCATATCCATCTTTTAGAGATAATATAAAACTTATATTAAATTACAATTTACCAAAAGGAGATATAGTAGAATGTGGAGTTTGGAAAGGAGGAATGATTGCTTCAATAGCAAAAATTTTAGGGAATAATCGTCATTATTATTTATTTGATAGTTTTGAAGGGTTGCCTCTGGTTAAAGATATTGATGGAAAAGCTGCTTACGAGTGGCAAAAAAATAATACTTTTAATAATTGTATAATTAGTGAAGATTTTGCTCAACAAGCAATGAAAAAATCGCATATCAATAATTATAAAATTATAAAAGGATATTTTGAAAACACCTTAAAAGACACAGAAATTAAAGAAGTTGCCCTGCTTCGTTTGGATGCAGATTGGTATGATTCTACTATGATTTGTCTAAAGGAATTATTTCCAAAAGTAACTAACAATGGCTTAATAATAATTGACGATTATTATCATTGGGATGGTTGTTCAAAAGCGGTTCATGATTTTTTATCAAAATACAAACTACCTCATAAAATTAGATGCACCAGAAATGGTGTTGCTTACATCATAAAATAAAAGTAAATGCTTTCGCCTATCGATAATAACTCAACAATAACACTCATAAAGAAAATTCCTACTTATTACATCATCGATTTATATAAATCCACGCTGGGTATTGATGTGAGTTCATACTTCAAAGAAGTACGAGATGTTTCAGTATTTGAATGTGTCTCCACGGGGTATCGTTTTTTTTATCCATTTACAATATCAGGAGATAGAATTTTTTATGAAAAATTACAAAAATTAGATGGCTATTATATCCCAGATAAATGGGAATTTAATACTGCTTTAAAATTTATAAAACCTTCTGATAGTGTTTTAGATGTAGGTTGTGGAAATGGTCATTTTCTTAATTTATTAAAACAAAATGGAAATAAAGATATTCTGGGAATTGATACATCCATACAAGAAACAAATTTAATTAAAAATACAACATTAAAGGAACTTTCGCAAAAGGGAGTAAAAAAAGATGTCATATGTGCCTTTCAACTTCTTGAACATTTATGGGATGTAAAAACTTTTTTTGATGAATGTATTAGATTATTAAACCCAAATGGGAAACTTATCATTAGTGTGCCCAATAATGAAGGATACCTCAAATATGCTGAAGACCCTCTCAACTTACCTCCTCATCACATGGGACTTTGGACCTTAAAAGCATTCAAAAATTTAACTCAAATTTTTCCCATAGAATTAATTTATCATCAATTTGAACCATTACAAGATTATCAAAAACAATTTTTCTTTGAATCCTATGCTAATTTTTTTTATAAGAAAAACAGAATACTGGGCGCTGCAATTTACAGAAGCAAGTTTTTCATATTACCAATTATATCTGTGCTAAAAAATAAACTCAAGGGACATTCTTTATTGGTAGTTTTTCAAAAAAAATCACAATGACTATAGTGGGAAAGATATTAGTTTCTTTTGAAAAATGGCACTTAAAACAACAATGGTTACCTTCTCCATTATTAGGTGCATTTGCTAATCCTTTTTACATTATTCGCAGAGGATTATTTAAAAAAATTCAGTTATACAAAGATAAAGTTTCAGGTGTAGTACTTGATTTTGGTTGTGGAAATTGTCCTTACATTTTTCTTTTTTCAAACATAAAAAAATATGTAGGAACAGACATTTACAAAGATAATCATTTTCCAAGTCAAGCAGAATTTGTGAAAGCAAAAATACCATTGCCATTTCCTGATAAAACATTTGATTTTATTCTTTCTTTTGAAGTATTGAAACACGTGGAGAATGTAAAAGATATACTGAAAGAATGGCATAGATTATCAAAAGAAGATGGACATATTTTAATTTCTATGCCTTTTGTTTGGGACGAACATCCTCATCCAAAAGATTTTCGAAGATATACATCCCAAGACATACAGCAAATATTGGAGAATAGTGGATTTATCATTGTTGAATATCATAAAACAACTCATTTTATTGAAACTATTTTTCAATTGTGGCTTTTATATTTATATTACAATATCCTTACAAGATGGTTTTATGTGAATGTACTCATTATTTGTTTATTTTTTTCTCCCTTCACCTTATTAGGAAAATTACTCTCTTTTATTTTACCAAACAGTAAAGAAACCTTGTATCATAACCTTGTGATTTATGCTAAAAAAATAAATTCACCAAATCATTCAAATAAATGAATTCCCCAAAAATGAAAAAGATTCTTTTCATAACTCAAAGCATGTCCAGAGGTGGTTCTGAAGTAGCATTATTTCATATCATTACTCATCTAAAAAATTTTCAATCGGTAGTATATTCAGGCAAAGAAGGCGTTTTGCTTAAAAAATTGCCGCAAAACATAAACTATCACATAGACCCTCTTCAGCGCCCTATAGATTATTACAAGAATTTCTTTATAAAAAAACTTTTTCATACAATAATTTCTGAAAAATATCTTGAAAGTATAATAAAAAAAGAAAAATTTGATGCTTGCCTACTTAATACTATAACTACAACAAAATGGATCCCTCTATTAAAAAAACATAACATTCCAATTGGTGTCTTTAATCATGAATTGTATTCCATTTATGAAACATTAACCCCACAAAATTTTCAATATTTAATAAATGAAACAAATTTTATTATTACGCCATCAATGGCAGTTTACAACTCTATCAAAAATGCAGGTTATAGAAAAAAGTTATTTCTGTTTAATGAGCCCATAGACATCAACATTATTAAATCACAAGAAATAAAAACAGAATGGAAAGATAAATTCTCATTTATTTTTGGAATGAGCGGAGTATTTTACACACGAAAAGGAGCGCATCTCATAGTAAAAATTGCTTCTCATTTAAAACAGAAAAATGCGGCAATAGTTTGGATAGGAAATATATGGGATACAGGCCTTACAGAATTATTGAAAAGTCAATTATATTATTTAAACTTGAACAATGTTTTTTTTACAAGCGAATTAGATTGGAATGAATACTATTCTATATTAAATACTATCGATGCATTTTTATTAACTTCAATAGAAGACCCTTATCCTATTGTTAATATAGAAGCGGCATATTTGCAAAAACCCATAATAGCATTTAATAGTGGTGGAGTAAGCGAATTTGTAAAACCAGGAATGGGAAAGGTAGTCCCCCTCTATAATTTTGATGCTTTGTTCGAAGCAATAGATGAATTAATAACTGGGAGAATGTATATTGATAAAACCTTACTTCGTAATGAAGCAATAAAACATGACATAAATAACCGCATTGACGAATTTGAAGATGTTTTATTAGAAGGATTTGGATGGAAGTAAACAAGAAATCTAAAAAAAATGAAACAAATTGTACGAAAACTATTCAGAAAGATTTTGCAAATAGAAATTATTTGGAAATTATTTTATCCCATTGTAAGAGCGGGAAATTTCCTACAACATCAAAAAGATTATCATTATCATCAAAAAAAAGAAGAAAATTTTGAAAAATTAAAAAAACACTTATATCCTCCAATCGTCCGTAATGGACCATTTAAAGGATTAAAATATCCTGAATTTATTAGTTATGGAAGTGCTATTTTCCCAAAAATTATTGGAAGTTATGAAGCAGAACTTCATCCTGTTATAGAAGAATTTTGTAAGAAAGAATATTCACAAATTATCAATATTGGAAGCGGGGAGGGATATTATGTAGTGGGATTGGCTATGAGAATACCAAACGCAGTAATCCATGCCTATGAACTTTTACCTGAAGCACAGAAATTTATTAAGCAAATGGCAGAATTAAATGGTGTAGCAAACAGAATAGTAATTCACGGCAAATGCACTGAAGAAGCTCTATTAAGTTTTTCTTACTCTAATCGTACTTTGATAATATGTGATTGTGAAGGTGCAGAAAAAGAAATTTTTAAACAGCAAATAATAAAATATATTTCAAAATGTGATTTAATCATTGAAGTTCACGACTTTGTAGATATCAATATATCTGACTATTTATATCATCTCTTTTATGAAACTCATTCGATTGAACGCATTCAAAGTATCGATGATATAATTAAAGCAAAAACATACTCTTATCCCGAATTAGAAACATTAGATTTGTCAACTAAATACTTTGCTCTTTGTGAAGGACGCCCAACAATAATGGAATGGTTAATACTTAAATCAAAATATTACAACCAGTAGCAAATTTAGAATTTCTTTTTATCTTATCGGAGTTGGATGGAAAATAATTTATTTTTTATGAAGGTTTCTATTATCATCTTAAACTACAACACCTTTACCCTCACTTCTCAATGTATTCAATCTATCTATCAACATACAAAAAATGTTGATTTTGAAATAATTCTAGTAGATAATGCTTCAACAGAATGTCTATCTGAAAATTCTTTAAATCTTTTCCCAAAAATTAAACTCGTAAAAAACAACGAAAATAGAGGATTTGCAAAAGGTTGTAACGATGGCATTAAACAGGCAAAAGGAGATTATATTTTACTTCTAAATAGTGATACTGTTTTACTAAATGATGCTATCAGTATTACTTTTAATTTTCTTAAACAACATAATAACATTGGCGCTGCTACATGTAGATTAGAAAATGCAGATACTTCACCACAAAATAATTGTCAACCATTTTTCACTTTATCTAAAATTATTGGGGAACAATTACGAATTCATAAATTATTTCCTAAAAATAAACGCGGAAAAATCTGGTGGGGACCGTATTTTAATTACAATCAAATAGCATATCCCGATTGGGTTTGGGGAACATTCTTTATGTTCCCAAGAAAAATTTTAAACATTTTTCCTGAACAAAAACTTCCTGAAACTTTTTGGATGTATGTAGAGGATATGGAATGGTGCTGGCTCATTCGTAAAGCAGGATATAAAATTGCTTTTGTTCCAGAAGGAAGAATTCTGCACTACGGAGGTGGCAATGCTCATACTGACGAGACAAAAAAAATGATGGATGAAAATTTTAGGAAGTTTTATGAGTTGTATTATGGAAAAACCTACGCTACTATTTTATTGTTTTTAATGAAAGTATTAAATTGGTCACAATGGAGGAAGTGGTCGTTGTTCAGAAGAAAATAATCTCTTATATGCTTCTCTGAAACTTCTGTATGTATTTCCCAGCCACAAAGCATTATACAAACGAAATAAAATTTTATCAGGTGCTTTTATTTTTTCTAAAAACCAAACAAGTCCAAATAATATCTTTTCTACAAGTTTTCTACTCAAAAGCCATTTTTTTATCTTTAAAATTTTTACATCAAAAGGATCTGCCCATTGAAGCGGTGTATTAGTATACCAAGTAGGATGTGCTTTGCCTTCGGGATGTAATTTACACATTACTACTGCGCTTTTTATTCCTGTTGATTGTCGCCAAAGCCATCGTTTAAGTTCAAAGTTATCTAATTCGTTATGATAACACAAATTTTTTTTATCAAACAATAACTTATACCCTTTCTTTTTGGCACGATGAAAAAATTCACTGTCCTCACAACCCGCATATTCAAAGGTCTCATTAAAAGGGCCCACATCTAAGTATGTTTCTCTCTTTATACTACAACTATACCCAGCTGCACCATCCGATAAATAAATATCGTCTTCAAATAAAGTTAGGTTCATGCCTTTCATACAATCGTATTCGTATTTTAATTTATACCTTCCAAAAATTTCTTGCTCTGCTATTTTAATGAGTTCATTAGGATAAATCCTATATGCCATACATATTGCCCTCTCAAACTTTTTATGCACAGATAAATGCCTGATAAAATGTTCTTTTGTGGGAATAATATCATCATCATAAAATAAGAGCACCTCACCTTTTGCTAAAGAAGCACCTGTGTTTCTACCTGCTGCTAAACCTCTGCCTTTATTCTTAACTATTCTAAAATGAAAACTAGTGTATTGCTCTGATAAATCCTCTAAATTATCTTCTCCATCATTCACTATAATTATTTCCATTTCATCTCGAACAAATAAAGTATTTCCTCCTAAAATATGCTTGAGTGTTTCTTCAAGAATTTTCTTCCGATTGTAGGTAGAAATGATTACGCTTAATTGCATATATTTGTTTTTATCTGCAAGGCAGATTCAACCACCAAGTGCAATTTTTTTATTGGGTATAAAATTTAGCGAAAAAAACTTCATTGGGTGTATTAAATTTAAGCGTTTTCCGTGGTCGCTTGTTTAATTTAATAAAGGAATGATAGAAAGGATGTACTTTTCATTCTTGTGCAATTTCTTTTTGTGTTTTGTTGAAAGATAATAGGGATTGCTAATTTAGTATACATATAACATCGAAACTTTCAATATTCATTGACAGAAAAATTCCTTTATGGTATACCAAATTATCAATACCAAGATAATAGAGTGTGAATTTTAATCTGACACCTTTAATTAATTGCTTATATTTGCATCCCATAGGGGTAATAATTTACAAAACCAAACAGAGGACAAAGGTAAGGGGAGATTGCTTCACTTCGTTCGCAATAAAGTTTTTCTCTCCTGCCTCCTTTGTTTGAAATATGAAAATTT
>Ga0308395_1002152_pt1 | contig 11618 bp, 11 predicted proteins | sample Hotspr20SampleP4_FD_202097 | JGI IMG/M metagenome (GOLD analysis project Ga0308395, IMG submission 202097) | Hot spring phototrophic mat microbial communities from Mushroom Spring, Yellowstone National Park, Wyoming, United States - 20050930_P4 ...
GCTCGCGGGATGGACAGACACACAAGGTGCTTTTCGCCCTGCCCGATGGTGCTCAAGTGGAAGCCGTGCTGATGAATTATGCCCGGCGGCACACCGTCTGTCTGAGCACTCAAGCGGGCTGCGCCATCGGATGTCCCTTCTGTGCCACCGGGCAGAGCGGTTTCCAGCGCAATCTGAGCGTGGGCGAGATCGTTGCCCAGGTGCTCTATTTCGCCCGTCAGGTCGCCGCTCAGGGAGCGCGCATCACCAACGTGGTGTGGATGGGAATGGGCGAACCGCTGGCGAATTATGAAGCGACCTGGGCCGCCATCCGCCGTCTGAACGACCCGGAGGGATTTGGCTTGGGAGCACGCGCGATGACCCTGTCCACGGTGGGGCTCGTGCCCGGCATCCGCCGCATGGCCCACGAGCCGGAACAGGTGAATCTGGCCGTTTCGCTGCACGCCGCCAACGACGCGTTGCGCGACCAACTGGTGCCGATCAACCGGCGCTTCCCGCTGGCCGAGCTGCTGGAAGCATGTCGCTATTACATCGCCCAGACCCACCGGCGTGTCTCGTTCGAGTACGCTCTGATCGCCGATGTGAATGACCGCGACGAGGATGCCCACCAACTGGCGGAGCTGCTGGGCGGCCTGTTGGCTCACGTGAACCTGATCCCCCTCAACCCCACGCCCGACAGTTCTCTGCGCCCCTCTCCGCGTGCGCGCGTCCAAGCTTTCCAGCGCATCCTGCACCATCATCATATCCCCTGTACTGTGCGGCTGCGCCGCGGTCTGGACATCCAGGCCGGTTGCGGTCAGCTGCGTTTGCACCAGAAGCGGACAGGGAACGCCACCACTTAGGCCACACCCGGTGGCGTCGTGCGCCCAGAACGTCTCCACCTGAACAGCTTTTCCATCACTCCTTAACACTTTCTTAACCGACCATGATGTATGCTGGAGATGCATCCCAACGATCGGTTTACCGATCCGGATGACACCGATCCATTGAGGAACGAAAGGAGAAAGGAACGATGTGGAGGACGGTTAAGTTTGCTCTGGCAGGTGTGTTGGTAGTCGGAATACTGGCCACGCTCGTGGCGACCGGCAGTGCGCTGGCACAGGAAATGGCGCCCTCCGAGACGCCGCAGACGCCTGGCATAGGGTGGGGACGCGGCTGGCCGGGTGGCTTCCGGTTGGGCATATGCGGCCAGGCGGGCCTCGAAGCCGCCGCAAAGGCGCTCAACCTCACCACCGAGCAGCTGATGGCGGAGCTGTGGGGTGGCCGTACCCCAGCCGAGCTGGCCGACCGCGCCGGCGTGTCTCTGACGGCGGTGCGCGATGCCGTACAAGCCGCGTGCCGGGACGCGCAGAAGCAGATGATCGAACAGGCTGTCCAGAACGGCCGCCTCAGCCGTGAGAAAGCGGACTGGCTCATCGAAGGCCTGGAGAAAGGCTTCTGGGGATTGGGTTCAGGCGCATGGCGGGATGGTTGCAGCTGCTTCTGTCGCGGAGCCGGCATGGGCTGTGGCATGGGCACCTTCTGGGACGAGGGACCTCGAGGGCCGATGGGACCACGGGGCAAGTTCGGCGGCTTTATGTGTGGTCCGGGCGGGATGCAGGATTGGTCGAGCCGCCCTAGGGGCGGCTGGCAACAGTGCCCACAGTAGCCCACCGCGTAGGGTAGTCGTGACGCCCGCCAGCATAGCGCTGGCGCACAGGATGAAGATCGGGATGTTCTGGATGCTCTGCAGGGTGTCCGGAACATCCCCTTTGTTTATCCCATGCCGCCTAGGACTTTAGTGGCAATTTGGACTATCATAGGACAGTGAGTTCAAGCCCTGTCGTATTGGGGGGGATGCAAACATGGGCAAAACCATCCTGGTGGTGGACGACCAAGCCAATGTGCGCCGGCTGTTGCGCGAATATCTCGAGGAAGAGGGCTTCCACGTGGTCGTTGCCGAGAACGGGCGGGATGCGCTCTATGCAGCGCGGCGGGAAAAACCCGACCTGATTCTGCTCGACCTCATGATGCCGGAAATGAGCGGCTACGAGTTCATGCGCACGTTCACCAAGGAACAGGACACCCCGATCATCCTCCTCACCGCCAAGCTGGAGGAATCGGACAAGGTGTTAGGGTTGGAGCTGGGCGCCGATGACTACATCACCAAGCCTTTCAGCATGCGCGAGCTGGTGGCGCGCATCCGTGCCGTGCTGCGGCGCGTGGAGAAGGGGGCTTCTGATTCGGAAGTGTTGCGTGTCGCGGATATCACCCTGGACCGCGGTGCGCGCACGGTCACAGTGGGCGGGCGCAACGTGCGCCTGACACCCACTGAGTTCGAGCTGCTGGCCACGCTGATGGCAGCACCAGGACGCGTCTTCTCGCGCGCTGCCCTGTTGGAGGCGATACAGGGCGTCTCGATCGAAACTATGGAGCGCGCCATTGACGTGCACATCCGCAACTTGCGCACCAAGATCGAACCGGACGCGAGCCATCCACGCTATGTCGAAACGGTCTTCGGGGTGGGTTATCGCGTGCGCCCTCCGGAAGAAGGATGAAGAGCAAGGCCATGTTCCGTTCGCTGACCTTTAAGCTGGTGTTAGCCTTCATAGCGGTGAGCGTCGCCGGGGTGATGTTGAGCACTTTGTTTGCCCGCTGGGTGATCCTGCGCGAGTTCGACCGGCTGGTGGCCGAACGGGTGGAAAACACCTTCGTGGCCGCGGTGCAGAGCTACTATGAGATCACCGGCTCGTGGCAGGGGGTCGAGGTTTTCCTGCGCACCCGCGGGCCGATGTTGCTCGCTCCGCCCAGGCAGGCGATGACGCACCGTCAGATGGCCCGGTGTGGGCCAATGTGCGAGATGATGCCCGTGGTGTTTGCCCTGGCGGACCGCGCTGGCGTCGTGGTGCTGCCGGCCGGACCGTACCAAGCTGGCGAGCGTGTCGACGCCGAGGTCTTACGTCAGGGCATCCAGATCATGGTGGACGGACAGGTGGTGGGCACGGCGTTACCGACAGGACTCCCTCCCGAGATGGCGCCGCGGGAAGTTCGCTATCTGAGGCGCATCAATTATGCCTCGTTCCTGGCGGCGTCGCTCGCGATGGTGATCGCCGCCGTCTTGGGTATCTTCCTGGCACGACGGTTGTCCCGGCCACTGCGCGAGCTGACTGCCGCCACACGGGCGATGGCGCGTGGTGAGCTGGAGCAACGCGTGCCCATCCGTTCGCGTGATGAGCTGGGCGAGCTGGCAATCGCGTTCAACCAGATGAGTGCCGATCTCGCGCGGGCGCACGAGATGCGGCGGCAAATGACCGCCGACATCGCACACGAACTGCGCACACCGCTCACCGTCATGGTCGGCTACCTGGAAGCACTGCGCGACGGAGTGCTGAAGCCGAATTCCGAGCGCTTCGAGGCGATGTATCAGGAGGCACGCCATTTGGAGCGCCTGGTGGAAGACTTGCGCATCCTTTCTCTGGCCGACGCAGGAGAACTCTCGCTGAATCGGGAAAAGGTGTCACCCCGCCTGGTGCTGGAAGAGGCAGCTGCGATCTACCGCCACCAGGCGGAACAGCGCGGCATTGCACTGGAAGTATCGCTGGAGGAAGGTCTACCCGACATCTACGTGGATCCGGATCGCATCGCCCAGGTGCTGGGCAACCTGATCACGAACGCCATCCGCTATACGCCCACCGGTGGACGCATCACCATGTCGGCGGCACACCGGGGGGATGACGTGGTGTTGCGCGTGCAGGACACCGGCAGTGGAATTGCACCTGAAGACCTGCCCTACGTGTTCGATCGTTTCTACCGTGGCGATCGGGCTCGTCAATCTCCGGGAGGTGAATCGGGGCTGGGGTTGGCCATCGCGCGTTCCATCGTGGAAGCGCACGGAGGAAAGATCGCGGTGACAAGTGCACTGGACCAGGGCAGCACTTTTACCATTACGTTGCCACGTGCGGATCAGCCACCGGCCACCGGACATGCCCGATCGTGACGATGCGCTTACCCTGGCCCTCCGTCGCTTCCGGCACGCCTCGCTCTCCTTGATCACGGTGCCCGCACCCGCAGCTCCGAAGTGAGTGCCGAACTCCGCGCTAACCGTCGGTGCGCCGCATTGCCGCTGCAGGGACAGGGCACTGCCCTTCGCACTCCCATCCCGTTGCGCGCTGCGACGGGATAAAGCGAACAGGGGCCATGGAATCTCATGCCCCTGTTGCATAAGCGATGGTGGGTGTTTCGGTGGTCTCGGTGCGTGATTACGCCCCCGTTCCCGGCTTCAGCAGAGCCGGTTGACCCTCGACATCGGCGTCGAAGAGGTGGATCTTATCGGCGTTGAAGATCATCTTGATCTTATCGCCGACGTGGGTACGCACGTGCGGGTCCACACGTGCAATGTAGGAATGGTTCCCCGTCACCATATACAGGAAGATTTCGTTACCCATCAACTCGGTGACGTCCACCACCGAATCCACGTCCACCGCGGTGACGCCTGGCGTCACGAAGCCCGGGAAGTAGATGTCCTCCGGTCGGATGCCCAAGATGACCCGCTTGCCCGCTCCGTCTTTGAGGCGTGCTTTGATCGAGGGCGTGATCGGGATGCGGAACGAACCGGCGTCGACGTAGAGCTGGTCACCTTCGCCGGTGATAGTGGCATTGAAGAAGTTCATGCTCGGCGAGCCGATGAACCCGGCCACGAAGAGATTGCCCGGGTAGTCGTAGAGATTCTGCGGGGTGTCCAGCTGCTGGAGCACGCCATCCTTGAGCACCGCGATGCGGTCCGCCATGGTCATCGCTTCCATCTGGTCGTGGGTCACATAGATGAAGGTGGTGCCCAAGCGCTGGTGCAGTTTGATCAGCTCGGCGCGCGTCTGTACACGCAGCTTGGCGTCCAAGTTGGACAGCGGCTCGTCGAGCAGGAAAACCGAGGGTTCACGGACAATTGCGCGTCCCAGGGCGACACGCTGGCGCTGACCACCCGACAGCTGCTTGGGCTTGCGGTCCAACAGATTCTCGATGCCCAGGATCTTCGCCGCCTCTTGCACCCGGCGGTTGATCTCCTCCTTGGGTGTCCGGCGCAGCTTGAGGCCAAATGCCATGTTATCGTAGACCGACATGTGAGGGTACAGTGCATAGCTCTGGAACACCATCGCGATGTTGCGATCCTTGGGTGGGACGTCGTTCACCACACGGTCGCCGATCAGGATGCGCCCTTCTGTGACTTCCTCCAGACCTGCCAGACACCGCAACGCGGTGCTTTTGCCGCAGCCTGAGGGCCCCACCAGTACCAGGAATTCCTTGTCCTGGACCTCGAGGCTCAGATTATTGAGCGCCACCACATCCCCAAACTTCTTTGTCACATTCTCATACGTCACACTGGCCATTTGGACTGATCCCTCCTTTATTTATCAGTGAGTGAAATTTTTGCTTTCTCCCAATTCACAGCCACAGATCCAGATCGGTGGACTGACGGATGATGAGCTCCGGCTGCAGGAGCACGTAAGGATTGGGGATCTCCTGCCCCTGCGCGCACATCACCAACATCTGTCCCACCGCTTTGCCCATCTGTTGGGCTGGTACGCGCACCGTGGTCAGGGTGGGATGGGACGTCTCGGCCAACGGGACGTCTCCAAAGCCGGCGACGGCCACATCGCTGCCCACTTCCAGTCCTTGATCCTGAACGGCACTCATAATCCCCAAAGCCATCAGGTCGTTACCGGCGATGATGGCGGTGGGCGGCTCCCTGCGGCTGAGCAGCATCTGTGCGGCATCATACCCCCCCCGCTGAGTCGGATTGCTTTCCACGATCCAGTCTTCGCGAACCACCAGGCCATGCTCTTGTAGGGCATTGCGAAATCCTTCGCGCTGATAGTGTACAGCGGTGAGCTCGGCCGATTCGCCGACGAACGCGATCCGCCGATGCCCCAGCTGGATCAGGTGGGCCACCAAGCTGTGCATCCCACGCGCATAATCCACGTCCACGTAAGGAAAAACCCAATCTTCCAGCACACGGCCGCCGGCCACGAAGGGGATGCGCCGCTCCAGGAGATAGGCGATGCGTCGGTCGTGACACCGCGGATGCACCACCCAGACACTGTCCACACGCCGTTCGCCGACGCGCTGGTAATAGGGTGCGACTTCGTCTTCGGGACGATGGGCGATGCTCACCAGCAGATCCAGCCCGGCGCGCGTGATCTCGTCGGCAGCGGCCGAAAGGATGTCACCGAAGAGGGGATCAGAGAGACGCGGTCCATAGCTCGGCAAGATCAACCCGATCGCGTCGGCGCGCTGCTTCTGAAGGCGTCGCGCGACCACGTTGGGAACATAGCCCAACTGCTCTGCCGTGCGCCGCACCAGAGCACGCGTCTCCGGGCTCACATCCGCATAATCGTGCAGGGCGCGTGACACCGTCGTGACAGAACGATTGACCTGGCGCGCAATGTCCTTCAGGGTAACGGTCACCTTTGACGGCCATCCAAAACGTTTAGGTCACAGTGCTATTATAGGCCAAAACGTTTTGGCTGTCAAGCTTTGCCTATGGAACGGGTGCATTTCCTTTGTGGGAAGAGATGGGGCGTTAAACCGAACCGCGCGCACCCGCAAGTGGACTCTTCCCCCGTGGACGGGCAGGACCGGGGTGGCGGCTATTTCTGAAATACATCCAACCCAGCCGCGTTCACTCCGCCTCGAGCGCGGCGCGCAACGCACGCAGCGAGATCTTCAGTTCCAGCAGGTGCACCAGCTGGTCGCCCACGAAGCTGGCGTAGGCACGCTGGTAGCGAAAGCCAAAATGCTGATAGAAGGCGATCGCCGGCGCGTTGTCCACTTCCACCGAGACATAGCAACGGTGGATGCCCGCCCTCGCCATGGCATGCACGCCGGCCTGCAACAGCGCGCGCCCGATGCCCCGGCGTTGGTGCGCCGGCAGGACATAGATGCGCACCAGCTCACCATGGCCATCGCCACGGCGCAGGAACTGGGCGAACCCGAGCACTTCTTCCCCGCTCACCGCGACGAAGAACCAGCTCTGGGCCATCTGCAGCGCCGCGACGAGCGCCGCATCGGTATAGGAACGCTCTAATACGCGCTGTTGGTTGTGCGGTGCAATGCTCTGCGCATAGGTGATGCGCCAGGTCTCACGCGCCACCCGACCGATGGCCGGCACGTCGGCAGATGTGGCAGGCCGGACGTAGTACTCCACAACACCCCCACGGCGGGCATAGAGTGTGTGCTCAGTATAGGACGGCGGGCCGCAAGAGGCAATTCGGAGGGGTGGAACAAGCAATAATAAGGGAAAAAAGACTGAGGGGCGCTTGTCGCACCCCCCAGTCGCTGGCCGTGATGAAAATTTCCCCCAGACGCCTATTTCAGCAGCAGTTCGGTGAGCTTGGCGACATCGAAGTCCAGCACAATGGTGCCGTTGATGTCGAAGGTGGGCGTCACCAGGTTGCCGCCCGCCCACTGGCGCACCTTGCGCGCTGCCGCCGGGTTGGCATTCACATCCACCTCGGTGTACTTGATCCCGTGCTCCTGCAACCAGATGCGTGCCCGCTGACAGTCGCCACACCAGCGCGTGCAGTACAGCACAACACCCCCAGCGGGCGGCGATGCGGCCGGCACCTCCGCCTCGCCGGGCAGGCGCGCCGCCAGCTCCGGCTCCAACTTGCGCAACTCGGCCAACAGCACCTCGTTCTGCGGCTGGTCGTTGATGTCGTGCACGTCAATGTAGCGGATGATCCCCTGCTTATCAACCAGGAAGATCGCCCGCTCGGAATAGCCCTCCGCACGCAGCACGCCGTACTTCCTCGCCACCTCGCCGTGCGGCCAGAAGTCGCTGAGCAGCGGATAGCTGATGTTGCCCAGACTTTCCGCCCACGCCTTCAGACAGGGAACATGATCCACGCTTATGCCCAGAACCTGGGCATCTAATGCCCCAAACTTGGCCATGTCGGCCTCGTAAGCGGGCATCTGGTTCGTTCAGACGGGTGTCCAGGCGAGCGGGAAGAAGACCAGCACGACGTTCTTGCTGCCGCGCAGGTCGCTGAGCGTGACCTTCTTGCCCAGATGGCTCGGCAGGGTGAAATCAGGTGCCGGGTCTCCTACTCTCAGATGGGTCATATCCACACCTCCTTAAGATCGCAGAATGGGCAGCGCAAAACCCGATGGCGGTAGCCCCAGGGCTGCACCGCATGCTGTAAACTAATTCGATACATATAGCACAATTCCCTGCAATGCGCAAATCCGGAAGGTGAGACGGAACGCCCTGGCGCTGGTGAAATTGCGTGGGAAGGCGATCGTGTACGATGCGTGCCGACGGCGCGGCAGGCATTCACCCGGTCGCGCGGCGGGCTCGGTAGCGCAGCCGCTGCACCAGCCACGCCAGTACCCCCAACACCAGGAAGGCGATGACGATGGGCACCAGGATGGCGAGCAAGGAGGTGATGAACGCGAGGATGTCCTCGATCGTGCTGACCAGCCAGTTGCCCATGCCACCCGTGCCCGCGGTGATGAACGGCCGTGCGGTTGCCTTGACGGCGTGCACCCCGCCCGCCACCACCAGGCCGCAGATGAGCGCCAACACGGGGTGGAACTCGCCCAGCGTGCCCGAATTGGCGGCGAACAGGATGGCACCCGCGGCGGGACGGATGGCCGTGTTGATGACGTCGTTGACCGTGTCCACCGCCGGCACCTTGTCCGCAACGATCTCGATGACCAGAAGCAGGCCTAGGATGCCAAGCGCCCACCAGCTGCTCAGCGCGTCCCAGGGCGGGCGCAGCTGCACCAGGTCGGTGCAGCGCGCCAACAGTCCGACGATGAGCAGCGGCAGATAGGCGTTCAGCCCCGCTGCCGAGGAGAGCCCCAGCGCCGAAAACAGCTGCAGCAGCAGCTCCATCGTCCGTCCGCTCCTCTAAAGGGAAACCCACTCCTGTATGCTCAGCCACGCTGTTGCTGCAAGGCAGCCGCCGTGGCGCGCGTGTTCTCCTCCAATGCCAGCAACACGTGGATCAGCTCGCCGAAGCCATAGAACATCAGCGCTTGCAATCCCCCGCCCAGGAGGATCAGCCCCGCCAGGATGAGGCCCAACCCTGTCCGGGGCAGCATCCAGAAGCTCGGCCCGCTCCACCACGGGGTGATGTCGGGTCGACTCCACCAGGGGCGCTGCGCCCCAAACTCCGCCAGGCCACCCGTGCCCCAGACGAGATTGAGGCAGATGCCCAGCGCTGCCAGCACAACCAGCACGCCCAGGAGCGCCCCGGCCACCCGGCAGATGGTGGCGATCACCCGCAGCGCACGATACCGCTGCTCCACCACAGCACACCTCCTCGCAGCATATCCGTTGCCGGCTCACGTTCACCGCCGAGAACGCCGAGCCCGCAGAGATTTTGGTGATTCTCGGTGCGCTCGGCGGTGACGGCGTTCCTGCTCCCTGACGGTCGCAGCTCGGCAATCCTCCGACAATCCCCCGGCAATTTTCCTATGGAAGCCAACACCCCGGCGCAGCCTCTATGCGTACGCTTCGGTCGGTTGATAGGCGCCCGCCGCGGCAGCCGCCAGCTGGCCGTACAGGTGGCCCGACACCAGATAGGCCCAGAACTGGGTGAAGATGACACCCACGACACAGGCGATCACCCCCAGCGGCGCCAGAAAACCGAGCACCAGCCAGTTCAGGATCAGCACGATGAGATAGGCGCCCAGGTCGGCGCGCAGCACCCCCAGCCAGCCACCGATGCTCAACGTGGCGCCGAAGCTGCCCGTCTCGGCGAAGCGCACGAACAGCGCCGGGCTGATCACCCCGATGAACAACCCCCACAAGCCCGTCAGACAGCTGAGACAGATGCTGGCGACGGCATAGGCGCTCGCCAGGTCCTCAGCGCTCCGACTGTTGCCCGCTGCGCCCAGCATCGCACTGGCAGCGATCTGCAAACACGCCAGCAGGAGGATGGGGATGGCATACACCAGATAGACCAAGAAGAGATACAGGCCGCTGACGAAGTACTCCCCGAACGCATCCCACTCCGGCAGCGGCAGGTCCTGGCCATCGCGCACGTTGCGCACCACCTGCACCGTGTATCCCAACGCGGCGAAGTTGACGATGGGGATGAGCGAGATCACGCCACCGATGAGGATTTTCTTGAGCCAGTCCCTGTCCTGGAACATGTACGTGAATGCGATTCCGATATCCATGCTGAAAGGGCCTCCTTGTGTGGTTACGCGGTTGATATGTTTCCCTGCCGGCGTGCCACGACGGACAGGGCGGCGGTGCGGCGAGAGCACACCGGCGTGTCCGCCCGCCGGTATCGCAGGGATTATAGCAGCTGGCAAAGGTGTTTGCCAATCAGGGCGGGCGCTTGCACCGCAGAGAGAAAAACGGAGAAAAATCTCTGTGACCTCCGTGCCCTCTGCGGTGAAAAGAGACCGTTGCACCCCACGGCGGATGGGACGTCCGCGCTCCCGGGGGAAAACGTCCGGCTGGACCGTAGGAACACGGCCTGTCGTGCTCCTACGGGGTCTGAATAGCTGCGGGGCATTATGACGCGCGATGGTAGGGGCAGTCCGGCGGATCGCCCCTGCCACTCGGTGCGGGCATCGGACCAAAAAGGTTGCAGGGGTATTCCGCCAGCCATGCGCCCCTCCGACAGCGCAATGATGCAGCGGCGCGGGTTCTCCGCTACAATAAGCGGCAGATTGGCTGAGATGGAGAGGCAAGATGCAACATTGTGTGCCATCTGATCCGAATCGCGTCCGTCGCCCCATCCCAGGGGGCATCTTCCGACAGGCGCTGGCGCTGGTGCTGACATTTCTGGGCCTGCTGAGCGGTTGGAGCGGGACTGTGGTTTCGCGTGCCGCCGAGGCGGTGCCCGTCGCTGCGTCGCCATCCTCCACACCCAGCCCGCAAGCGATGGAGACGCCGGAGCCTTTCATGCCTGTCATCGAGGAATTCCGTTGTGACCCGTGTGTCATCGATCCGGGCGGGTCGGCCACGCTGCACTGGGACGTGCGCGGCGCGCGCTGGGTCACCCTGGACGGGCGCGGGGTCGCGGCGCCGGGCTCGCTGCAGGTGCGCCCCGATCAGACGACCACCTATCGCCTGGTGGCGGCCAATCCGAACGGGCGCAGCGAAAAAGCGGTCACCATCGAAGTACGTGGCCTGCCGGTGATTCACCACTTCAGCTGTTCGCCGTGCCAGGTGCGCGCCGGCGAGCCGGCCACGCTCAGCTGGGATTTGAGCGGCGGCGTGGCGGCCTATCTGGACGGCCAGGGGGTCACGGCGCCCGGCAGCACCGTGGTCTATCCGCAAAAGACCACCACCTATCGCCTGGAAGCGGTGGGCGAACGGGGCAGCGTCGAACGATTGGTGACGGTGACCGTCCTGGAGGGGGTGCGGCCCGAGGCCATCCGCCTGGCTTTGCAGCAACTGGGTTACCACGTGCAGGCCGTGCAGTTGCATCCGCTGGCCAGCGGCGGGCGCTCATGGACGGTGGTGATGACGGCGGCGTGCCCCCATGCCCAGGGATGTGAACAGGCTATAGCCAATCAGTTCTACTGGGGTCTCAAGGTGCTCTACGACAGCGGCGCGAGCGAGCCGCTCACGGTCGGCCTGTTCGACGGCATGCGCTATACCACCTTCCTGACCGTGA
>Ga0308395_1002161_pt1 | contig 11590 bp, 9 predicted proteins | sample Hotspr20SampleP4_FD_202097 | JGI IMG/M metagenome (GOLD analysis project Ga0308395, IMG submission 202097) | Hot spring phototrophic mat microbial communities from Mushroom Spring, Yellowstone National Park, Wyoming, United States - 20050930_P4 ...
CAGGTGCTGCTTACGGCCCCGTTCCAGCTCATCAAGTACACCCTGCCCGGCATGAAGCAAAGGCGCTGGGGCCGCATCATCAACATCGCCTCGCTGCACGGGCTGGTGGCGAGCCCCTACAAATCGGCCTACATCTCGGCCAAACATGGCCTGCTGGGGCTGACCAAGACCGTGGCGCTCGAGGTCGGTGAATATGGCATCACCTGCAACGCCATCTGCCCGGCCTACGTGCGCACCCCCCTGGTGGAGTCGCAAATTGCCGACCAGGCCCGCACCCTAAACATCCCCGAAGCCGAGGTGATCGAAAGGGTGATGCTGGCCCCGGCGGCCATCAAGCGCTTGATCGAACCGGAGGAAGTCGCGGAGTACGCATTATTCCTGGCCTCCGAAAGGGCCGGGGCGATTACCGGCTCGGCCCAGGTGATTGACCTGGGTTGGACTGCGCGATAAAGCGCAAAACCCTCCTGGCAGGGGCATCCGGTCTTGGAGAACCCTGCCGATTGGGACCGGGCCATCCTGAAGACCGCTTCATATGAGTCGCTCCGGTGCAGCCTGGAGCACCCCCGGCCCCACCTTTTGCTCGAGCAGCTCGGCTAGCCCGGCCTCGTCCAGAATGGGGATCCTCAGCTCCCTGGCCCTGGCCAGCTTGGAGCCCGCACCCGGCCCAGCCACCACATAGCTGGTTTTCTTGCTTACAGAGCCGGAAATTTTGGCTCCGTGGGCCTCGAGCCGCCGGGCCACTTCCTCCCTGGGCAGGGAAAGCTCACCCGTCAGCACGAAGGTAAGGCCCTCGAGGGCCTGGCTTTGCTGCTTCTCCCTGGCCTCGAACACCACCCCAACGGCCCGCAAGCGCTCAATGAAATGGCGCATCTGGGGGCGGGACAGGGCCTGGTGAATGGCCTGAGCGGTGGTCTCGGCAATGTCTGGCACGGCATCAAGCTCCTCAACCGTGGCCTTGAGGATGTTATCCAGGTGTCCAAAGCGCTTAGCCAGGGCGCGGGCGGTGCTTTCACCCACCTGGGGGATGCCCAGGGCCAAAAGCAGCCGCTCGAGGCCCCTGCTTTTGCTGGCCTCAATCTGCTCGATAAGGTTCTGGGCGCTTTTTTCTGCTTTGCGCTCGAGCGCGGCAATGTCTTCTTTTTTTAGCTGGTAGATGTCGGCGGCATCCCGCACCAGACCGGCCTCTAAAAGCTGCATGATGAGCTTCTCACCCAGCCCCTGGATGTCCATGGCCCTGCGGCTGGCAAAGTGCCGTATGGACTCAAAGGCCTTGGCCGGGCACAAGGGGTTGGGGCAGAGGTGAATCTTGCCCGAGAGCAGGAGCTCTACCCCACACTCCGGGCATTGGCTGGGCCACTCCACCGGCTCACAACCCCTAGGGGCTTCGGCTACTACCCGCAAAACCTCGGGGATAACCCCGCCGGACTTGTGTACCAGCACCGTATCGCCTATCCGTAAGCCCAGCTCCTGTACGTAGCTTTCGTTGTGCAGGGTAACCCGGCTCACGGTCGAGCCATCCAGGAAAACGGGCTCGAGCTCGGCCACTGGCGTAACCCGCCCGGTGCGCCCTACCTGAAAGACCACCCGCAGCACGCGGGTCGTCTTTTCTTCGGCGGGGAATTTGTAGGCGATGGCGAAGCGGGGGGTCTTGGCGGTATACCCCAGCTCGTCCCAGAGGGCCAGGTCGTTTAGCTTGACGGTTACGCCATCGGCCTCAAAGGGCAGTTTTCTGCGTTCGGCCAGCATGGCCTGGTAGCCCTGCTCGACCCCGGCCACCCCCTCCACCAGCCGAAAGTGGGGTTCTACCGAAAAACCGAGCTGGCTGAGTTTCTCCAACAGCTCCTGCTGGGTGGCTACCCCCAGGCCGGTGGGCTGGCCCACCCCATAGAACAGGCCGCGCAAGCCACGGCGTGCGCTTATTCGGGGGTCTTTTTGCCGCAAACTACCTGCCGCGGCATTGCGGGGGTTTTTGAAAGGGGGTTCGCCCTCTTCCTCGAGCCGTGCGTTGAGCTCCAGAAAGGTCTCGATGGGCAGGTAGATCTCGCCCCGCACCTCGAGGTCGAGGGGTTCTGCCAGCCGCCTTGGGATGTCGGGGATGGCCAGCAGGTTGGGGGTGACGTCCTCGCCTACCTGGCCGTCGCCCCGGGTCAGACCCTGGCGGAACACCCCCGCTTCGTAGATGAGGTTGACCGAAAGTCCATCAATTTTGTACTCGAGCAGGTACACCCGTGCCTCCTCGCGACCCAGCAGGCGGTTGATGCTGGCTTCGAAGTCGGCGATGTCGGCAGACGAGAAGGCATTGCCCAGCGAGTACATGCGGGTGGGGTGGGGTACAGGGGTAAAGGGGGTCTCGAGGACGTCACTACCCACCGTCTGCGTGGGCGAATCGGGGGTGATGAGCTCGGGGTGGGCCTGCTCGAGCTCCCTTAGCTCACGCATCAGGCGGTCGAATTCGGCATCGGAGATCTCGGGTTTGTCCAGCACGTAATAGCGGTAATTGTGGTAGCGAATCTGCTCACGCAACTCCAGGATTCGCTGTCTTGGCGTCGACATACCGTCATGCTATCAGTTCGCGGCCTCGCAAAATGCCTTGAGCAAAAAGCGTCTACTCCCCAGCAGCAGTTGGCGGCAGACCCCGGGTATTCGGGGCTCGAGCCTCTCCTACCCCTTTCAAGCCACATGGCCTGTGCCCTATAATGCCAGAGGCTTGCGGCCAGGTTAGACACCCATGAAGCACAAGCTAAAACGGAGGTAAGTCGCATGAAGAAACTCATCGTGCTAGGTGTGGCCTTAGCAGCAGCGCTAGGCTTGAGCCTTACCCAGGAAATTCGCGTAGGTATGGCCTTCGATGCAGGCGGCAAAAACGACCGTAGCTTCAACCAGTCCACCTTCGAGGGGGCCCAGCGGGCGGCCAGAGAGCTGGGCGTTAGGGTCTTCGACTTTGAGCCCGGCGACCCCGGCCAGGTGGGCCAGGGCATCCGCCGCTTTGCCGAGGAAGGCTTCGACCTGATCATCGGCGTGGGTTTCGCTAACGAGCCCTCAATCACCCGAAACGCTCAGGAATTCAAAAACATTAGGTTCGCGGTTATTGACGCGGTTCCTTGCGAAGGCAAGTGCGACAACGCCGTGGGATTGGTTTTCCGCGAGCACGAAGGCAGCTACCTGGTCGGCTACATCGCGGGCCGTCTGACCAACACCGGTGTGGTGGGCTTTGTGGGCGGTATGGACATCCCCCTGATCCACAAGTTTGAGCAGGGCTACCGGGCCGGGGCCATTGCTGGTATGCGCGAACGCAACATCGCCAACCCCCGCGTGCTCATCAACTACGTGGGCAACACCCCCGCGGCCTGGAACGACCCCGGCAAAGCCAAGGAAATTGCCACTGCCCAGGCCAAGCAAGGGGCCGACATCATCTACGCCGCAGCAGGGGCTTCCGGTCTGGGTGTGCTGGACTTCGTGAAGCAGCAGCGCTGCCTGAGGCAAAACCAGCTGCCCTCCGGGGTGCGCTTCATCTCCAACAATGGCGCCAACGTGCCACGTTACGCCGCTTACAACCAGTCCTGCCCGGCTGCCACTACCCGTCCCCTGTTTATGATCGGGGTCGATGCCAACCAGAACTACCTGGGAGACACCGACAACAACCCCAACACCCTGAACCACGTGCTCACCTCCATGCTCAAGCGGGTGGACGTGGCTACCTATGAAGTGATTAAGTCGGTTAAGGAAGGCACCTTCAAAGGCGGCGTACGCGAGTTCGGCCTAAACAACAATGGCGTGGGCTACGCCCTTGACGAGTACAACCGGGCCCTGATTCCCCAGGCAGTGGTTAACCGCCTGTCGGTTCTGCGTAGCCAGATCATCTCTGGCGCCGTCAAGGTACCCAGCAAGCGCTAGCAGATTCCCAACCCGAGCGCTCAGGGCATAAGCCCTGAGCGCTTTTTTAGGGGGCAGGCCGCTTTGAAAGCCTACTGCCCGTATGATGGTGGACATGAGCGATTCGGTTTCCACCTCCACGGAGCCACACAAGGGGGTGGCCCTCGAGCTAAAAAACATCACCAAGCGCTACCCCCTGGTACTGGCCAACGATCACATTTCCCTAGACGTTCGCTGGGGCGAGATATTGGCGGTGGTGGGGGAGAACGGGGCGGGCAAGTCCACCCTGATGAAGATCGTCTACGGCCTGGTCAAGCCAGATCAGGGCGAGATATGGATTGACGGCCAGAAAGTAAATATCAGCGAACCAGGCGATGCCATTGCCCGAGGTATTGGCATGGTGCACCAGCACTTTATGCTGGTAGACCCCTTTACTGTGCTGGAGAACGTAATCCTAGGCGCAGAGCCCACCCAAGGAGCCCAGCTCAACCTGGCCCAGGCGCGGGCCGAGGTGGAGGCCCTGATGAAGGACCTTGGCTTCAACCTGCCCCTCGATACCCCGGTAGAAGAGCTTCCGGTAGGCTTGCAGCAGCGGGTGGAGATACTCAAAGCCCTCTACCGTAAGGCCAGAATTCTGATCCTGGACGAACCCACCGCCGTCCTCACCCCCCAGGAAGCCGACGAGCTGTTCGGCTTCTTGCGGCGCTTCGTAAAGCAAGGGAATGCGGTGATTTTCATCAGCCACAAACTGGCCGAGGTAATCAAGCTCTCCGACCGTGTAACGGTGATCCGCGACGGCAGGGTGGTGGGCACGGTCAACACCCCCGAGACCCACGTGGCCGAGCTGGCCCGCATGATGGTGGGACGCGACGTGATCCTCTCAGTAAACAAGAAGGCGGCCAAACCGGGCCCGGTGGTGCTTAGGGTCTCCCAACTCTCAATTCCAGGAAAGGACAAGAAGCATCGGTTGGTGGATGTATCCTTCGAGGTGCGGGCCGGTGAGATCGTGGGAATAGCAGGTGTAGAGGGCAACGGACAAACCGAGTTGGTGGAGGCCATCACCGGTTTGCGTCCATACCAGGGTCTCATCGAGTACGACAGTCAAAGGCTCGAGCCCAGTGCCCGCGCAGTGCGCGAGTGGGGCGTCTCACACATCCCCGAAGACCGCAACCTGCGCGGACTGGTGCTGGACTTTACCACCCGTGAGAACCTGATCCTGGGCGACCACTACAAGGGTCCCAATGCGGGTTTCCTGGGCTTTCTAAATGCCGAGCGTATCGAGGCTCAAGCCCGTGAGGTCGTGGAGCAATTTGATGTGCGGCCCCGCAGCACCGAACTGGCGGCCCGTCGCTACTCGGGCGGTAATGCCCAGAAAATCGTTGTGGGGCGCGAGCTGAGCCGCAAGCCAAAGCTGCTGGTGGCGGCCCAGCCCACCCGTGGGGTGGATGTCGGGGCCATCGAATTCATTCACGATAAGATCGTGAAGGCGCGGGATGCCGGCATGGCGGTCTTGCTGGTATCGGCGGACCTCAACGAGGTGCGTTCGCTCGCCGACCGCATCCTGGTGATGTTCGAGGGCCGCATTATGGGCGAACTCGAAGCCAGCGAGGCCACCGAGGAAAGGCTAGGGCTCCTGATGGCAGGGATCAAAGGGGGCTCAACGACACCCACTCATGGATCCTGAAACTCCCCCTTGACCCCCTCGAGCACCACCACATCACCGGTGTCGAGGTTGTACAGCACCTTGGTTCCCTCCACAAAGCCATCTTTGTCCTGGCTTCGCACGGGCTTATCTTTGCTGCCGTAGAGAAATGCCACGCGATCTTTTTCACGCACCACTGCCCCTTCGGCAGTGGAGGTGCGGCCCCCCTGCACCAGCCGGATTGCGCCAAACAGGGTAAGAACCTCCTCATCCACGTTGTAAACCATGCGCTCGGCGCTACCTTGAAGGGGTTTCTCGCCCCCGCGCTCCAGCTCTATCGGCCCAGCTACCCAGGCGTTGCCGCTTTCGTTATCGTAGTCGAGGCGGCTGCCCCAGGCCTTGCTCTTGCCTTGCTGTACTTCCACCGCCCTGGGCGCGGGCTTGAGTTCCAGCTCGAGGCGGTCTTCTTCTTCAAGGTAGCGGGCTGTGCCTCCGGTCATTAGGACGAAATCGTTTACCCCACGAACCTGCTCCACGCGGGCAATGGCCCCAAAAGCCCGGGCATCCTCAGCGAAAGTGATCTGAACGCGGAAGGGGGGCGGATCGGCAAAAAGCGAGCGGATCAGGGAGGGGCCCTCGCGCCTGCCCCCGATCTGCACCTCGAAAGCCTTTAGGCTACCGTCGTTCTGCTCGGCAACCTCGAGGCGCGCCTGCTGGCCAACCTTGAGGTCGGCAAACTCCACCCGCCTGCCCTCGTGCCAGAAGCGGGTCAGCCTATCGGTAGTAAACTGCTGCTCTCCCAGCATGATGGTTTTTTTTTCTCGTCCAGCGCAGTGACGACACCGTCATACAGGTCACGCAGCTCGATAATAGCAGGAGGGTTGTCCGGGCCGGTTTTGACCACCACAATCTTTTTGCCCCGCCGCTCAATTTCAGCGGTGGTCTGAAAGGATGGCTCGGGCTCTGGCTGGGCCAAAGCCAGCAGCAAGAGCAGTCCAAAAAGCAGCCAGGGCCAGCGCATGCGCCTACTGTTCGTCGAGCTTGCGGAAATCACTCAGCGGCAGCCGCGGTGCCTGGGCCAGCACCCGCACCTGCGAACGGTTAACGTTGTGCAGCAGCGAGTTGCCCGACAGCGCGGCCCGCTCCTTGGCGTTCACGCTTCGGGCCGGTACATCTTGGTTGCCCACCCGGCCCGCCACCACGGTGGCCTCACCGGTGTTGTCGTTGTAGATCAAGCTGGCCCCAGTGGTGGTGATATCCCCGTCTACCAGGGTAACACCCCCGGTAGCCAGAAGACGTTTCTCATCGGTTAGGCTGCGGATTTCCCTGGCCCGGATTACCAGGTCGCCCTTGCCCTCACGCCTACGCAACAACACCACTTCTCTGCTGTCGCTAAAGACCGCCAAACCGCGGTCTTCTTCGTAGTACACCCTCTCTGAGCGCCCTTCCTGACGGCCATTTTTGAGGGTTACCCCACCTTCGCTGGTGGAGATGTTGGTATCCACGTCGAAGGTCATGCGAGGAGCCACCACTTCAACGGGGTCGCTGTTCCTTTCCCGTGGTTCGTGGCGCATGCGGGCGTTGCCCTCGAGGGTACCGCGTCCGCTGGACTCACGGTAAACCAGCTTGGGACCGCTGGCCGTCATACGGTCGCGCCTGACCACCACATTCCCTTCAAAGGTAGCTACCCGCTCCCCCTCAGCCTCCTGCATGGTCTTACCTTGAGGGGCTTCCAGAATGGCCCGGGTAGCGTTGATCTCGAGGTCCTTGACCCTGCCGATTACTCCGCCTGGTCTACCGGCCTCATAGACCCAGGGGCCGTTGCGCAGGTTGCCCGTGCGTTGCCCACCGGGCGCCTCAATGGTGATGATGCGCTCTTTGCTTTGAGCCAGTACAGCCAGCGTTAGCAGAAGAAGAAGCCAGGCCAGACGTTTCATGAACTACCACCTTCAATAGCACAGGGAGGCCGTTGCCCACCCGAGATGAATTTCTCGACGGGATCGCGCCAGCTAGGGTTCTCGATAGCAAAATCACTTCTAAAATCCTTGCCCCACACCTCCAGGCTGGGCGCGGTGATGTGGACACTGGGCGCACGAAAGCCCTCGCGCTGGTCAATGGTAACTGGTGGCTCACCCAGCCTGCCCAGGTTAACCGTGTAGCAGCCTTTGAGAATCTCCACCCGAGCGTAGGGGAGGCGAAGGTTGTCGGCACGGTCTATGATCACCTCCGGTGCACTAAGGCGCATATCCAGCCGACCCCCTACGTAGCGCTTTCCTGCCTGCAATCCGGTTACCCTGGCCTCTCGGGTGCCAGGGTCTTGCTCGACCTGTGCAGCGGTAAATTCCCAGCGGGCTTTGGGATCCTGCTCGGGATAAAGGGTGAGTTCGACGTTTTCCAGCCTAACCCCTTGGTTAGGCGCAGCGGGGCTTGGAATGGGGCGTGTGGATAGCAGGAGCGAAAACACCACAATGGCTGCTAGGGCGATGAGTGCAGAGCGAACCACGGTTCGAGGTTAGGAGCAAGGTGGCTTAGAAGCATGAACATTGACCTAAGCACAAGGCCTTATCCATAACACTTGGTGCCTAGGGCATGCACCAGCCCTTACCAGGGGGAAAACCAAAGCAGGTACGCCTGCTAGCGCTCGGTCTTGGGGTTAGGCCGCACATCGCCCTCAGTCTGCAGCTTGCCAAAAAGCAGCCGGCCCACCTGGGTCTGAATGGACTGGGTGATGACCACCCCTACTTCTTTGCCGCGGAATGCGATGGCATCATCCACCACTACCATGGTGCCATCCTCCAGGTAACCCACCCCCTGGCCGGGCTCCCTACCTTCTTTCACGATCGTGATGCTCAAGGTGTCGCCCTGCTGCAGCGGAGCCCGCAGGGCCGAGGCCAGGGCCTGCACAGAGAGGGTCTTTACACCGTAGATACGGGAAAGCTGGGCCAGGGCGTGGTCGTTGGTCACCAAGGCTGCACCCAGCCTCTTGGCTTCGGCCAGAATTTGATCGTCCACGGGATCGTCGGTCTCACTGCCTTCGAGCACCTCGAGCCCCACGCTAAGCTTAAGGCGCTCGAGAGTATCCAGTCCACGGCGACCCTTAGCGCGCTTTTGGGCATCTGAAGAGTCGGCAAATTGCTGCAATTCACGCAACACCTGGCGGGGTACGAAGAGGGGCCCTTCCAGGAAGCCTACCTCGGCCACCTCACCAATACGCCCATCGATCAATACAGAGGTGTCCAGTACCTTGCCCCCCCGGGCCTTGCTCGGGTGGGTGGGTGGACGGTTCAGCCGGAAGTATTCCCGGTTGGCGATTGCAAAAGCCGAAAGCGAGCCGACCAGCACTACCGCTATTATCAGCGAGTGAACGGCTGAAAAGCCTGGAATCTGACTCAGCAGGTTGGTGAGCAGCACCGCCAGCAACAACCCTAGGCTTGAGGCGACGGTGACAGCCACCGGAATCTCGGGAGGAAGCTTTCTGAGCCAGGCCTGGGCGTGCTCCCAGCGCCGCTCGGCCCAGTAAGTCAGGCGAGGCACCAGCAAGAACCCTAACAAAAGGCCCACCACCCCCAGGTACAGGCGGTTGAGGCTGGTCATACTGCCCAGCGGGCTACTTCCAATAAGGTTGTTGACCTCGAGCCACACCCCCAGCCGGTAGCCCAGGTAGGCAAAAAGCCCGTACAAAACCCATTGCATCACACTCATAAGAACTTGCTTACAGCAGCCTCCAAGCTCTTGAACTGCGGCGGGTGCACCAGGCGCTCAAAACCTGCCCGCCGGCCCTCGCGCAAACGACGCTCGAGGCCCTCCACGCTGCGCAGCTCCCCTGCCAACCCCACCTCGCCTACCACCGCTACATCGGGAGGAAGTGGGCGACCCACCACCGCAGAATACACGGCCAAGCCCACCGCCAGGTCCAGCCCTGGGTCGAGGACCCGCAGACCCCCGGCCAGGTTGACATAGATGTCTAGGTTCCCCAGAGGCAAATCCAGCCTACGCTCCAGCACCGCCAGTACCACGTCCACCCGGCGGCTATCCAGGCCTTGCGAAACCCGACGGGGAGCCGGGAAGGGCGTGCGGGCAGCCAGGGCCTGTACCTCTAGGGCCAGCGCCCGCTCCCCTGAGAGGCTCAAAGCCACCACCGAACCCGGAGCGCCCACTGGACGCTCTGCAAGAAAGGCCGCCGAGGGGTTAGCGACCTCCTGCATACCCTCGTGCAGCATGGTGAAAACGCCCATTTCCCCTACAGGCCCAAAGCGGTTCTTGCTGGAGCGCAAAACCCTAAAGTTTCCTGCGGTCTCCAGGTACAAGGTGGCATCCACTACGTGCTCGATCACCTTGGGGCCAGCCACCAGGCCCTCCTTGGTCACATGCCCGACCAGCACAGTGGTTACCTGATGTCGCTTGGCAAAGCGGGTCAGGGCCGCGGTGGCATCGCGAACGGCCACCAGCGAGCCTGGCGAGGCAGCGGTTTCGATGGTTTGAATGGAGTCTACGACCAGGAAGTCGGGTGGGGTCGCCTCGAGGGTGGCGAGCACAACATCCAACTCAGTTTCCCGCAGCAGCTCGAGTTCCCCCGATATTCCCAGCCGCCTGGCCCTCAGGCGGATCTGGCCGGGCGATTCCTCCCCGGCCAGGTAAACCACCCGCTTGCCCATTTCCAACATCTTCTGTGCCACCTGCAGCAAAAGGGTACTCTTACCCACCCCCGGCTCACCGCCCAGCAGCAGCACCTCACCCGGCACAAAACCCCCACCCAGCACCCGGTCAAGCTCACCCATGCGGCTCGAGAAGCGCGCCTCCCCGCTTTCGGGTATCTGCGCGAGGCGGGTCAGCGCGGCTGAGCTGGGCCGGGAGCGCGAAAGCACCCCGGCCTTGCTTAGGAGCGCATCGGGCTTGGGCGGGGGTGCTTCTTCCTTGAGGCTGCCCCAGGCCCCACAGTTCGGGCAGCGCCCCAATTCCTTGAGCGATTTGTACCCGCACTCGGTGCAGCGGTATTGTATGGAAGCCCTGGCCATCTAATAGCCAGTGTAGCCTGCGCCTTGAACAAAGCAAAGTTGCCAAAGGCGAAAAACCCGCTGGCCCCTCAGGAAAAGTAAGAAGCAGTTCTTCGGAACCGGGCTCATGTATTCACTGGCTCCGCAAACAAAGGGGTGGAGAGGTACTTCATGCCCGAGTCACAGGCGATGGTCAGCACCTTTTTCCCAGGCCCCAGCTCCCGAGCAACCTGCAGGGCAGCCCAGATCATTCCACAGGCACTCATGCCCACAAAAATCCCCTCTTCGCGGGCCAGTGGCCCGGCCAAGGGAAAGGCATCTTCTTCCAGTACCTGAATAACCCGGTCGAGCATCCTCACATCCAGATTGGGCGGTATAAAACCAGGACCCATACCCTGAAACTGATGTGGGCCCATCTGACCGCCCGAAAGCACGTTGCTGCGACGAGGCTCACAGGCGATGATCTGGATCTTGGGCAGCCGCTCGCGCAAGTACCTACCTACCCCCATGATCGTGCCACCTGTGCCCGAGCCGTAAACGAAGGCATCCAGCCGGCCCTGCATCTGCTGAAAAATTTCGGGGCCCGTGGTCTCGTAATGGGCCCTGGCATTGGCAGGGTTGTCGAACTGGTTGGGCATGAAAGCCCCCCGCTCGGCCACAATTCGGTGGGCCTCCTCTATCGCCGCTAGCATCCGGCGGCTGGGGTCGGTGAGCACCAGCTCGGCCCCATAAGCTTTGAGGATGCGCTTGCGTTCTTCTGACATCTGCGCCGGCATGGTCAGGATGAGTTTGTAGCCCCGACTGGCCGCTACCATGGCCAGGCCGATGCCGGTGTTGCCGCTGGTGGGCTCCACGATGAGCTGCCCCGAGCCTGGCTTCAAGATGCCGCGCTCTTCGGCATCTTTGATCAGATACCATGCGGTGCGGTCTTTGATGGAACCGCCGGGGTTGTTGCCCTCGAGCTTCACCCAAACCTCTGCCATGCCGGGCTCCACCAAGCGCTTAAGGCGAACCACCGGCGTCTTTCCGATCACGTCCTCCACGTTCATGCCTAAAGCATAGGACACAGACCAGGGATGGG